>Ga0207667_10008748_pt1 | contig 12002 bp, 9 predicted proteins | sample KBSCornC52_FD_184301 | JGI IMG/M metagenome (GOLD analysis project Ga0207667, IMG submission 184301) | Corn rhizosphere microbial communities from Kellogg Biological Station, Michigan, USA - KBS Corn C5-2 (SPAdes) (version 2) | ecosystem: Host-associated > Plants > Roots > Rhizosphere > Soil ...
GCCTGGATGGGGGGCGGATCTTTTCCTCCAGCTTCGCCTGGGCCCTGGCGGTGGTCTATCTGGCATCGGCCTGTTCGCGGCTGAGGCTCCAGGCCGGCATCATCCGGCTGGAGCGCAACACCCGGCCGGAAGGGCTGGGACCCTCGATCCGGGCTTTCTGCCTGGGGCTGGTGGCGGTGGTGGGAGTGCAGTTCCTGTTTGTGGGTTCCGCCTATCCCTGGTTCCCCTGCAACGCCTTTGCGGACATTGCGGGCGCGCTTCTGATCGGGCTGGCGCCCCTGATGCTGGCCTATGTGGTGGTGGCCGCGCTGGCGACGCTTTTGGCCAGTTCCCCCGAAGTTTGAAGCCTCTAAATAGTTAATAGCCTGATTTCGTTAACTTATTTTAGGTTGGTAACAAGCCGAAACATCTTATGAGTCGCACTCCGGAGTCCGGGCGCGCTTAAAGAGCGCCAGGGTTGATAACCAAGGGCTGTGAATGTTCATCCGCCGTCGCGTTCCGGAACAGGGGCCGCTCAAGGCTGCCGTCATTGGCGTAGGCGCCTTTGGCCGTCACCATTGCGCCAAATACCGGGCCATCCCGGGCGTCGAGCTTTTCGCCGTCGCCGACACCAGCCCTGAAATCCGTCACGCCGCCGCCGCCCAGTATGGCGTCTTGGCCGTTGCCGATTGGCGCGAGCTTCTGGGCAAGGTCGATCTGGTTTCGATCTGCTCGCCCGCCGTCACCCATGCCACCATCGTGCACGCCTTCCTGAATGCCGGCGCCCATGTGCTGGTGGAAAAGCCTATCGCCACCACCATGGCCGAAGCCGATGAACTGGTCGCCCTGGCGCGCAAGACCGGCCTGACCCTGACGGTCGGCCATCAGGAACGCTTTGTCTTCGCCCGTACCGGCCTTCTGGACCAGAGCGTGCAGCCGCTGGAAATCCAATGCTGGCGCCGGGGCCCCTGGACCGGCCGCGGCGACGATGTCAGCGCCGTGCTGGACTTGATGATCCACGATCTCGACCTGGTGCATACCCTGGTCGACAGCCCGGTCGCCAATGTCACCGCGCGCGGCACCACCCAATATGGCCCCCATGCCGACGAGATCGCCGCCGAAGTGACCTTCGCCAACGGCACCGTGGCCTATCTGGACACCAGCCGCATCGCCGACAGCCGCAAGCGCGGCTTCCGCGCCGTCTATGCCGATGGCGTGGTGGAAATCGATTTCCTCACCCGCGAGATCATCAACACCACGCCGCGCCCCCTGGCCGAGCTGGAGATGGGCGATCCCTTGGGCGATGCGGTGTCCTCCTTCGTCGCTGCCGCGCGGGGCGAGACCGAGCCACTGGTGCTGCCGGAACAGGCGGCGCGGGCGGTGGAAACCGCGCTTCTGATCGAGGAAGCCGCCGACGCCACCATCCCCGCGGTCGTGCGCGGACGGTATGGCCGGCTTGCCGCCACGGCCTAATCGGCACTTTTTCTTTTCGCGTCCAACAGTCTAAACAACGGCTATGACCGGCCGCTTCCGCATTGCCTTGGCGCAGCTCAATCCCGTGATGGGCGACATCGCGGGCAATCTGAAGCGCGCCCGTGAGGCGCGTACCAAGGCGCCGGACGCGGACGTCATTCTCTTTTCCGAACTTTTCATCGTCGGCTATCCGCCCGAAGACCTGGTGTTGAAGGGCGCGCTTCAGGCCGAAGCCCGTGAAGCCATCGAAAGCCTGGCGGCAGACACCGCCACCGGCCCGGCCATCCTGATCGGCGCGCCTTGGGCGGAAGACGGCAAGCTCTATAACGCGATGTTGCTTTTGGATCGCGGCCGGGTCGCGGGCCGCACCTTCAAGCATGACCTGCCCAATTACGGCGTGTTCGACGAGAAGCGGGTCTTCGCCGCGGGGCCTTTGCCCGGACCTTTGAATGTGCGCGGTGTCCGCATCGGCGTGCCGGTCTGCGAAGACATCTGGACCCAGGACGTCACCGAATGCCTGAGCGAAACAGGCGCGGAGATCCTGGCGGTGCCCAATGGCTCGCCTTTCGAGGCAGGCAAGGAAGATGTGCGCTTGCAGCTGGCGGCGGCGCGCGTCAGCGAAAGCGGCTTGCCGCTGATCTATCTCAATCAATTGGGTGGCCAGGACGAGCTGGTGTTCGACGGCGCGTCTTTCGTCCTCAATGCCGACAATTCGGTGGCCCTGGCGATGCCGCCCTGGCGCGAGGATGTGACGGTCAGCGACTGGACGCGCGGCGAAGGCGGCAAATGGGTCTGCGCGCCGGGCGAGCGGGTGGGCGAGGAAAGCCGCGAAAGCGCCACCTATCACGCCATGATGCTGGGCCTGCGCGATTATGTGAACAAGAACCGCTTCAAGGGTGTGGTGCTGGGCCTGTCGGGCGGCATCGATTCCGCTTTGTCGGCGGCGGTGGCGGTGGACGCGTTGGGTGCGGATCGCGTGCGCTGCGTGATGCTGCCCTCGCGCTATACAGCCAAGGACAGTCTGGACGATGCGGATGAATGCGCCCGCCGCCTGGGCGTGCCGTATGAAACCATCGAGATTGAGCGGGCGGTAGCCGCCTTTGGTGAGACTTTGGCGCCGGTCTTCGCGGGCCAGAATGCCGACACCACCGAAGAGAATATCCAGTCGCGCACGCGCGGGCTTATCCTGATGGCGATCTCCAACAAATTCGGCCCCATGGTGCTCACCACCGGCAACAAGAGCGAGATGAGCGTGGGCTATGCCACCCTCTATGGCGATATGTGCGGCGGCTATAATGTGCTGAAGGATGTCTACAAGACCGAAGTCTTCGCGCTTTCGCATTGGCGCAATGCCCATTCCCCCGACGGCGCGCTGGGGCCGGGCGGGGCGGTGATCCCCGAGCGGATCATCACCAAGCCGCCCACTGCCGAGTTGCGCGCCAACCAGACCGATCAGGATTCCCTGCCGCCCTATGAAATTCTGGACGGGATTTTGAAGTGCCTGGTCGAACAGGAAATGAGCTTCGACGAGACGGTGGCCAAGGGCTTTGAGCCCGCCACCGTCAAGCGGGTGGAACAGCTGCTGTATGTGTCGGAATATAAGCGCCGCCAGGCCCCGCCGGGCGTGAAGATCTCCTCCCGCAATTTCGGCCGCGACCGCCGCTATCCCATCACCAATGCCTTCAGGGACGCGCGTTGATGGAAACCATTGTCCGCGTCGCACCATCGCCCACCGGTTATCTGCATGTCGGCAATGCCCGCGCTGCGCTGCTGAATTACCTGTTCGCGCACCATGCAGGCGGCAAATTCATGCTCAGGATCGACGACACCGACGACACCCGCTCCAAGCCGGAATTCGAAGCTGCCATTCTGGAAGATTTGAAGTGGCTTGGTCTGACGCACGATCTTTTCGCGCGCCAGTCCGACCGGGCGGATCGTTATCGCGAAGCCGCCGAGCGGCTGAAGACGGCGGGACGGCTTTATCCCTGTTATGAAACCGCCGCCGAGCTGGACCGCCGCCGCAAGCGCCAGATGGCGGCAGGCAAGCCACCCGTCTATGACCGCGCCGCGCTGAACCTTACCCCTGCGCAGCGCGACGCCTATGAAGCCGAAGGGCGCAAGCCGCATTGGCGCTTCAAGCTCAGCCATAACAAAGTGCATTGGAACGATTTGATCCGTGGTCCGGTGGAAATCGATACCGCCACTTTGTCCGATCCGGTGTTGATCCGCGAGGACGGGCGCTTTCTCTATACCTTGCCGTCCGTGGTCGATGATGCGGATTTTGCCGTCAGCCATATCCTGCGCGGCGAAGACCATGTCACCAACAGTGCGCCGCAGATCGAAATTTTCGAGGCCTTGGGCGCGCCGGTGCCGCGCTTCGCCCATTTCGCCCTTTTCGTGGCGGCGGGGGGCGAGGTTCTGTCCAAGCGCGAAGGCTCGCTGTCCTTGCGCACCCTGCGCGACGACGGCATCGAGGCGCTGGCGCTGGACGCCTATCTCGCCCGCATGGGCACATCCGACAGCATTGAGCCGGCGCTTTCGCTCAATGATCTGGCAAACGGTTTTGCCTTCGAAAAGATGGGCCGGGCGCTGGCGCATTTCGATATGGCGGAACTGGCGGCGCTGAACGCCAAGACTTTGCACGCCATGCCGTATGAGATCGTCGCGCCGCGTCTCACTGCGATGGGCGTCGATGCGGCGGTGTGGGACGCGGTGAAGCCCAATGTGGTGCGCCTGGCCGATGCCGCCGACTTGCGCAAACTGGTGACCGGGCCGGTGATACCCCTGATCGAGGATGCGGGCTTTGCCGCGCGAGCGCTGGCGCTGCTGCCGCCCGAGCCTTGGGACGAGGGTACCTGGGGCGCCTGGACCAAGGCGGTGGCGGCGGAGACCGGAGCCAAGGGTAGGGCGCTCTTCCATCCTCTGCGCCTGGCGCTGACTGGGCTGGAGCATGGACCGGAACTCAAAAAGCTGTTACCCCTGATCGGGCGGGCCAGGACCCTGGCGCGCCTGGAAGGAAAAACCGTGTGACGGCCACCTGCCGCATTATCCGGATTTCGATTTGCGGCTGAGCCCGCAAAAACCCTTCTGCTCGCCCCCATAATTTGTCACTTTCCAACCGCTTCAACGGTCGATCCATGACTCTGCGCCTGTTCAACAGCCTGACCAAGACCAAGGAGGATTTCGTCCCCCTGGATACCAGGAATGTCCGCATGTATGTGTGCGGGCCCACGGTCTATGACTTCGCCCATATCGGTAATGCGCGCCCGGCGATCGTGTTCGATCTTCTGTTCCGGCTGCTGCGCCACGAATTCGGCGACGCCCATGTCACCTATGTCCGCAACATCACCGACGTGGACGACAAGATCAACGCCCGCGCCGCCGAGCGCGGTATTCCGATCCGCGAACTGACGGAAGAAACCGCGCGCATCTATGCCGAGGATGTGGGAGCCCTGGGCTGTCTGACCCCCAGCGTGACGCCGCGCGCCACCGAACATATCGCCGAAATGGTGGCGATCATCGAGCAGCTGATCGCGGCGAACCATGCGTATGCAGCAGACGGTCACGTGCTGTTCGATGTCTCATCGAAAGCCGATTACGGCAAGCTGTCGCGCCGTTCGCTGGACGAGATGATCGCGGGCGCCCGGGTGGAAGTGGCGCCCTATAAAAAAGGCGCGATGGATTTCGTACTGTGGAAGCCGTCATCTGCGAACGAGCCCGGTTGGGAGTCGCCCTGGGGCCGGGGCCGGCCGGGCTGGCATATCGAATGCTCTGCCATGGCGGGCAAATATCTGGGCCGGACCTTCGACATCCATGGCGGCGGCATCGACCTGATGTTTCCCCATCACGAAAACGAAATCGCCCAAAGCGAAAGTGCTCATCGCGACCATCCGCTGGCGAAAATCTGGATGCATAACGGCTTCTTGCAAGTGGAAGGCGAGAAGATGTCCAAGTCGGCGGGCAATTTCTTCACCATCCGCGATCTTCTGGCCGACTGGCCTGGCGAAGTGCTGCGCTTCAACATGCTGCGCAGCCATTACCGCCAGCCCATTGATTTCACCTTCGAGGGCTTGCGCGAAAGCTGGAAGACGTTGGAACGCTGGTACGAGATTACCGAGCCGTTGACCGATCCCGCGCCGGACGAAGACTTCCTCGCCGCCTTGCGCGACGACCTCAACACCCCCGCCGCCATTGCCTCTCTGCATCAGGCCGAGCCGTTGGCGCTGGCGGGCGGTTTGGGATTTCTGGGCTTCTCGAATGTGCAGATGAAGATCGCCGCCAAGGTGAAAGTGGATGAGGTAGCCATCGCCGACGCCATTGCCGAGCGCAAGGCGGCGCGGGCCGCGAAGAATTTCGCCGAAAGCGATCGCATCCGCGACGACCTTCTCGCCAAGGGCATTGTGTTGAAGGATGGGCCGCAAGGTACGACCTGGGAAGTCAAGAAATGATCAAGGAACGTCTTTATCTCTTTGACACCACCCTGCGCGACGGAGCGCAGACCCAGGGCGTGGACTTTTCCGTCGAAGACAAGCGTCAGATCGCGCTGGCGCTGGACGGGCTCGGCATCGATTACATCGAGGGCGGCTGGCCGGGCGCCAATCCCACCGATACGGCCTTCTTTGCCGAGCGCCCGCCCCTGACGCGGGCGCGCTTCACCTCCTTCGGCATGACCAAAAGATCAGGCCGCAGCGCCGCCAACGATCCCGCGCTTGTGCCGGTGATCGATGCGCCGGTCGACGCGGTCTGCCTGGTGGGCAAAAGCTGGGACTATCAGGTCGACGTCGCGCTGGAGATTCCGCGCGAGGAGAATATCGACAATATCGCCCGCTCCATCGAAGCGGTGGTGGCCAAGAAGCGCGAGCCGATGCTGGATGCCGAGCATTTCTTCGACGGTTACAAGGCCAATCCGGATTATGCGATTGCCTGTATCACGGCGGCACACCAGGCGGGCGCGCGCTGGATCGTGTTGTGCGACACCAATGGCGGCACTTTGCCGGAGGATGTCTATCGCATTGTGTCGGAGGTGAAGGCGAAGCTGCCCGGCGCGGCGCTGGGCATCCATGCCCATGACGATACCGGGCAGGGGGTGGCGGTGAGCCTTGCGGCCTTGCGCGGCGGTGTGCGCCAGATCCAGGGCACGTTGAACGGGCTGGGTGAGCGCTGCGGCAACGCCAATCTCTGCTCGCTAATCCCCACGCTGCTTCTGAAAGAGCCTTATGCCTCGCAGTTCGAAATCGGGATCACCCACGAACAGCTGACTCACATCACGCGGGTGTCGCGGATGCTGGATGAAATCCTCAACCGCGCGCCCGGACGCCATTCGCCTTATGTCGGCCTTTCGGCTTTCGCGCATAAGGGCGGGCTTCATTCCTCCGCCGTGCTCAAGGATCCCCGCACCTATGAGCATGTGGTGCCGGAGTCCGTGGGCAACAAACGTATCATTCCGGTGTCGGACCAGTCGGGCCGTTCCAATGTGCTGGCGCGGCTGAAGGAAGTGGGCATCGAGATCGACGCCAAGGATGCGCGAGTCTCACGCTTGCTGGATGAGGTCAAGCAGCGCGAATATCTGGGCTATGCCTATGACGGCGCCGATGCGTCCTTCGAATTGATGGCGCGCCGGGCGCTGGGTCAGGTGCCGGACTATTTCACGGTTGAAAGCTTCCGCGTCAGCGTAGAGCGCCGCCGCAATTCGCGCGGCGAGCTGGTCAGCGTTTCCGAAGGCGTGGTCAAGCTGCATGTGGCGGGGGAGGAGATCCATAGCGTCGCCACCGGCAATGGCCCGGTCAACGCATTGGATGCGGCGCTGCGCAAGGATTTCGGGAAATATTCCCCGGCGATCGGCGACCTGAAGCTGGCGGACTTCAAGGTGCGTATCCTCACCAGCGGCACCGAGGCGGTGACCCGAGTGATGATCGAAAGCATCGACGGCAAGGGTCAACGCTGGTCCACGGTGGGCCTGTCGGCCAACATTGTCGATGCCTCTTTCGAGGCTTTGACCGATTCCATCACCTACAAGCTCTACAAAGAGGGCATCGTCTCGTAATCGGCGCTTCGTCGGCGATCCCGATCCGGTTACACGCCGCGCATCGATCTTTCTGACATAGTCTTGAGACTTTTGGACGATTTCCCCGTGCCGTACAGGGAAATGCGAGTAACTCCCCGCTTCCGGCCGTCACACAAACGCGCTATGGTTCGCCGCGATCCAGGGCCCCCTGGGGAAAAACGGATTCAAGGGAGAAAAACAAATGAAGGGTTTACTGACGATGGCTGCCGCTGTGGCGCTGACGGCATCGTTTGCCAGCGTTGCGACGGCGCAAGGCATGAAGTCCAAGGAAGAGCAGATCAAGACCGCGACATCGGCGCTGCCCGCCGCCCTGCGCGACGGCGCGACCGTCATCGCTTATGACAGCAAGGGCCTGCCGCAGGTTCTGCGTGAAGGCAACAACAACATCTTCTGCGCCGACCTCTCCACCGCCGAAGGCTTCAATGTGAGCTGCCGTGGCAACGCTCTGCGCGCCGCCTCGGACTTCTCCGCCAAGGAAAAAGCTGAAGGCAAGGATGCCAAGACGATCGCCGCCGACACCGATGCCGCCTATGCCTCGGGCAAGCTCACGCGCGCTCCGGCCGGCACCACCATCTATGGCCGCAGCGGCAAGACGATGGCGGAAGCCCGCTCCATGTGGGTCGTGCTGATGCCGAATGTGAAGGGCGAAGATCTCGGCCTTCCCACCAAGCGCATGAACGCCTCATCGCCCTGGATGATGCGTTCGGGCACGCCCGGCGCGCACATCATGATGCCGCAGACGGCGTCCATGGACGAGATGCCGCCGCCGCCGCCGAAGCCCATGTAACGGCCGGATGACGTTTCGGCCTTATGGCTGCAACACACGGAACACGGCGCCCCTCAAAAGGCGCCGTGTTTTGTTTTTGGGAAAGATTTCTTTTCGCGGTGCGACGGAAACTCTCGTTTCCGCCTTCCGATATTTCACAAACACGTTATGATTATTCGTCAAATAATCAAAAACGACTCGAGGAGGAGAATTCCATGAAGTGTTTATTGTCGGTCTCGGCCGCAGCGCTGCTGACCGCGGCTTTCGCATCGGGCGCGATGGCCCAGACCATGTCCAAGGACGAACAGATCGCCCAGGCCGTGAAGGCGGCGCCCGAAGCGCTGCGGGCCGGCGCAACGGTGGTGAGTTACGACGCCAAGGGCGATCCGGTGGTCCTGCGCGAGGGCAATAATGGCATCGTCTGCACCCCCAACCGGCAGACAGACAGTTATTCCGTCAATTGCTACGGCTCGGCATTGCGCGCCCAGCGCGATTTCGAAGCCAAGGAAAGGGCCAGCGGCAAGGACGCCAAGGCTCAAGCTGCCGATGTGCAGGCTGCGATGGCGTCAGGCAAGCTGAAGCCGCCGCCGACGGGCACGGCCATGTACATGCTGATGGGCAAGACCGAAGCGAGCGCCCGCGGCATGTGGGTTGTCCTGGTTCCCAACATGACCGCCGAGGCGACCGGCCTTCCCACCCAGCCGACCGAGAAGGGTACGCCCTGGCTGATGCGCGCCGGCACCCCTGCTGCGCACATTCATATCCCGCAGCCGGCGAGCTGATCGTCCGCACCATAAAGAAAGAAAAACGGCGCCCTTCAAAAGGCGCCGTTTTTGTTTTGCGCGCACGGGGGACGTTCAGAACATCCGTCCGCCATTGGGGACGGCAAGCGATGGATGCAGCAGCACCACTTCGCCCGCCTCGTCGGGCACGCCCAGGGTCAGCACCTGGGACATGAAGGGGCCGATCTGGCGCGGCGGAAAATTCACCACCGCCACCACCTGCGTTCCCACCAGGGCTTCGGGGGTGTAATGGCGCGTGATCTGGGCGGAGGAGCGGCGGATACCGATCTCCGGTCCGAAATCGATCGTCAGCTTGATCGCGGGCTTGCGCGCTTGCGGAAAAGCCTCGGCAGCGATGATGGTGCCGGAGCGGATATCGACTTTGAGGAAATCGTCGAATGTAATCGTGCCGGTCGTTCCAGCATCAGGCATTGAGGCGGCCCTCCAGGATCTTCAGCGCATCTTCCGGATTGTCGGCCAGATAATAGAGTCTGAGAATCTTCTCGCGTGCGAAACCGGCCTTCACCGTGGCGTGCAGCATCGCGTCCAGAGCGTTGTAGTAACCGTTCACATTGACCACCACGATGGGCTTGTCATGCACGCCCAGCTGGGCTTCGACCGCGACTTCGAAGAATTCGTCGAAGGTGCCAAGGCCTCCCGGCAGCACGACGAAGCCATCGGACATTTGCAGCATCTGCACTTTGCGTTCCTGCAGATGCGGGGTGACGATCAGTTTCTCCTCAGGCGATATCGGAGGTTCCAGCGCCTGAAGGAAGGCGGGAATGATTCCCTGGACCGCGGCGCCCCCCGCCTGTGCCGATCTGGCAACATCGCCCATCAAACCGTTGCCGCCGCCGCCGAACACCATCGACCAGCCGGCCTGGGCGATCCCTGCGCCGATGGCGCGCGCGGCCTCGCGAAAGGCGGGATCGTCGCCATAGGACGAGCCGCAGAACACACAAATGGCAGGTTTTTGCTTGGGGTCCATGTCGCCAATTGGGGTTGCGCGGGAGGCAGCATCTTCCTAAACAGGTTCGGCTTTTAAACCAAGAGCGTCGGCGGGGCCCATAGCGTCAGCGTATGGGCGAGCGGCCGTCGAATACATTTCCCAGCCTATTGCGTTTGCAAGGGGCGACCACCAAATGATCGTTGCCGGGGCCGGCATGACATTCCTGTTACGGAGATTTTCGTGCCGCGCTGGCTTCTGATTCTGAGCGCGATCGCCCTGATCGCTCTTGTCGCTGGTTACGTCACCTTCGGTGGCGCCAATATGGGACGTTAGATGGCACGCTCGGCGGTGGAAGAAGGGGACGGCGCGCCATCCTTTCGGCCGCTCTGGACCCTGATGCCTTATCTGTGGCCGAAGAACCGGCCGGACCTTCGGGCGCGGGTTCTGGTGTCCATCCTGTTCCTGGTGCTGGCCACCGGCTTTACCAGCGTCTCGCCCCTGATCTTCGGCTGGGCGGTGGACCAGCTCAAGCCGACCCCTGCCAATATCGCTATCGGTTCGGTGCTGTCGCTGATCGCAGCCTATGCGATTTCGCGCATCATGATGCAGACCTTCGCCCAGCTGCGCGACGGGATCTTCGCCAAGGTCCAGTATCATGCCATGCGGGAAGTGGCGGTCGAGACTTTCGCGCATGTCCATACCCTGTCCTTACGCTTTCATCTGGAGCGCAAGACCGGCGGCCTGTCGCGGGTGATCGAGCGCGGCATCAAGGGCATCGACACGCTTTTGTCTTTCGCCCTGTTCAGCATCTTTCCCACCATCCTGCTGCTGGGCTTTTACAGCGCCATTCTGCTGATCGATCTCAACATCTGGGTGGCGATCGCTACCATTATCATGGTGATCGCCTATGTCTGGTTCACCTTCTGGATTACCCGCTGGCGCATCCAGTACCGGCGGGAGATGAACCAGTCGGATACGGACGCCAACACCAAGGCGGTGGACAGTCTTCTCAATTTCGAGACCGTCAAATATTTCAACAACGAGACTCACGAGACCAAGCGTTATGACGTCTCGATGGAGAAATTCTCCAAAGCCTCGATCCAGTCTCAGATTTCGCTGTCCTATCTCAACACCGGCCAGGCGGCGATCATGGCCATCGGCCTGGGCGCGGTGATGGCGCTGACGGCGATCGGCATTTCGCGGGGGCAGTTTTCCATCGGCCTGTTCGTGGCCGGCAACGCCATCCTGATCCAGCTCTATCAGCCGCTCAATCTTCTGGGCACGGTCTATCGCGAAATCACCCAGGGCCTGGTGGACATGGAAGCGATGTTCCGCCTGCTCAACCAGCCGCGCGAAGTCACCGACAAGACGGACGCCAGGCCGCTGCAGGTCTCTGGCGGCGAGATCCGCTTCGACAATGTGGTGTTCAATTACGATCCTGAACGCACCGTGCTGAAAGGCGTCAGCTTCACGGTGCCGGCGGGCAAGACCGTGGCGGTGGTGGGCCCGTCCGGTGCGGGCAAATCCACCATCAGCCGCATCCTCTATCGTTTCTACGATATCCGCGAAGGCAAGGTGACCATCGACGGCCAGGATATCCGCGACGTCACCCAGGCGAGCTTGCGCGCGGCCATCGGCATCGTTCCCCAGGATACGGTGCTGTTCAACGATACGGTGCGCTACAACATCGCCTATGGCCGCATCGGCGCCAGCGATGCGGATATCCGCGAAGCGGCGCGGCTGGCGCAGATCGACAAATTCATCGTCAATCTGCCCCAGGGGTATGAAGCGATGGTAGGCGAGCGCGGCCTCAAGCTTTCGGGCGGCGAGAAGCAGCGCGTCGCCATTGCCCGCACCATTCTCAAGAATCCGCCCATCCTGCTTCTGGACGAAGCCACCAGCGCACTGGATACGGGCACGGAACGGGAAATCCAGGGCGCGCTCAGCGATGTCTCACGCGGCCGCACCACCTTGGTGATCGCGCACCGT
>Ga0207667_10008749_pt1 | contig 12001 bp, 7 predicted proteins | sample KBSCornC52_FD_184301 | JGI IMG/M metagenome (GOLD analysis project Ga0207667, IMG submission 184301) | Corn rhizosphere microbial communities from Kellogg Biological Station, Michigan, USA - KBS Corn C5-2 (SPAdes) (version 2) | ecosystem: Host-associated > Plants > Roots > Rhizosphere > Soil ...
TTGACGCGGCTCCATGCGCTGCACGGAAAGGGGCAGCGTATCGAACGGAGTTACAGGCGGCTTGACAGTGTCCGTCACGCGCGAGCTGTCGGCGCGTCTCAAGCTGTCCGGGACGCGTGGCCTGTCCGCGGGCCTCACCCCCTCACCAACATGCGCGCTGTCGGTAACTCTGGCGCTATCCGCCGGTCGAGCAGCTGCCGCTGCAGCCCCCGCTGCTCCAGACCTCGGCGGCGTCGGTGGTCGTGGCACTGGGACCATCGCCGTGAACGGCGCCGTCGCGCGTGAAATCTCCACGTGTTGCTTCTGAAGAATTCGAAGTAGATCCGCCTGCGCGCCCGGACGTCTGTCGTCGGCCGGCAGGATGTACGCGGCAGGCCCCTCGACGTGCGCCTTTAGAATCGATCGTTTGCTCTTCTCATAGAAATTCTCGAGGAACTGCTGCCGGTTGTTCGCGAAGTAGCTGAGGGAGACCAGCAACCCGGTCTCTTCGTAATTGTTGTTGTTGCGAAGCGACCATTTCACCTTGGGGAGCGGTGGACTCTGCCGGTACCACGTCCGCGACGTCTCGCTCGGCGACAGCGTGCGCTCCATCGTTTCGGCCGTTCCACCATTTCCGAACGTCTCGTACAAGCGGCTGATGCCGTTGTGCGTGGCCGCCATGAACATCAAGTAACCAGGTGACCATGTATCGAAGTTGCCGTGCGTGAAGACGCCCGGCATTCCGAGTCGCGTCATCTCCTGCACGTTGTTCCAGCCGATCATCTGCCATTCGTTGGTTAATAGCGGATCGAGCCACGCGTTGTACGGCCCATCGCCGACGGTATTGTCGTAGAGATACGGAACGGACTCGTGCAGATCGTGAAGCACCTGCGCCTTCCAGTCGATATAGGTGTTCATGACGTTCTCAGAGAGCTTGAGCGTCATTGCCATCGCGTCGCGGTTGTTGTCGTGCGCGACGTAGTGCCCCCAGTAGAGAAGTGGCGGAGCAGTCTCGCCCGGATGGGCCATTCGCCAACGGAACAGATCGACTTCCCGGTCGCGACCGTCCACTTCGACGATCGGCGTCATGAGCGTGATGAGGTGATCGCGGATGTTCTTGATGTACGGGCTCTCGTCCACGGCGAGCCGATATGCCAGCTCCATCAATGCCGTCGGCGCTCCCGATTCCGGAGAGTGGATCGTGCCGGTGATGTAGTAGACCGGCGTCGTCTCGGTGACGATTCTCGCCGCTTCCGCATCGTCCATGTTGATCGATCGCGGATCGGCAAGTTTCGCGAGATTCGCCTTGTTTTTGTCGAGATTGGCGAACAGCGATTCCGATGCGACCGCGACCGCGATCATCTCCCTTCCCTCTTCCGACGTGCCGATCGAATACACTCTCACACGCGGACTCGCCTTGGCGAGCATGCGCATGTAGGTGTAAACCTCTTTCGAGTACGGAAGATTGTTGCGCGCGCCAGCAATGTCGCCGAGAACGGCTTTTGGTGTCGGCACTGTGGACGACGCTGGCAGGTAGTCGACGAGCGGCGAGAGAAAGAACGGCTCCGTCGTATACTCGCGGATTTTCCTCGTGTACTCTTCGTCGATTGGCTGGTTCGGATCGCGCCCGGGGCGGGTCGCCGAGATGAGCGATAGACCGGCAACATAGGCCGACCGCGATGTGTCAGCCGCCTGCGCCGCGGCCTCGACTGATTGGGCCGCCACGACCAGGAAGAGCACTAGCCGCGGAACTGATCCGAAATACATCGAATTCCTCGCGAGGTTTAGGGAAAGTCGCCCCGCAAACCTAACGCTGTGCGCTCAACCTGTCATTTGAGCTCGATCTTGCCGATTCGCCCCGTGCCGCTCAGCGCGAGCCAGACTCGCCTGCGCGTGCTATCGACCGAGATATTCCTCACGACCGATCCGGGGGTCGGAATTCTGATCGTCTCCATCTGCCCCGATTTCCGGTCGAACGCGACGATCGCTCCCGAGCCCGATTCGTCGTAGAAAATCCGCCCGTCGGGAGCGATTGCGATTCCATAGGGCCCGGAGCCCGCGCCGCCCGGCGACAGCCACTCTTTGAAAGTGTTGGTTTTTGGATTGTACGAGCCGAGGTAGCCGCGCGCGTAATCGCTGTACCAGACCGTGCCTGATTCGTCGACGGCAATTCGGCGCGGACGCGCCCCTGCCGCCGGAAGCGTGATTTCCCTGAGCGCTCCACTCTCGGCGTCGATCTTCCCAAGCTTATTCGTTCCGAACAGGGCGACCCAGATCGATCCGTCAGGCGCGTTGACCATCCCGTAAGGAAGCGCACTGCCCGTCGGTACAGTCCACACCCTTGCCTCGCGCGTGCGCGGGTCGAACCGGCCGTACACGTTGCTCTGTTGCACGGTGAACCAGACTACGCCTTTGCGAATGAGTGGAGTGTGCGGATCGCGCGCCGCGGCTGGCAGCGAAAACTCTTCGATGTGACCAGTCTTTGGATCGAGACGCCCGAGTTTCGCGATCCGTTGCGCGGTATACCACACGCCTCCATCCGGAGCGACAACGATTCCATGCGGTCCAGAGCGCGCTGTCGGCGTTGGATAGTCGGTGATTTTTCCGGTAGCTGGATCGAGCCGACCGATGAAACTGTTTTGCTGGTCGGTGTACCAGACGATTCCGTCAGCCCCGACAGCAGGATCGTGTGGGAAGGCCCGTTCGCGGGGGATTTGGTACTCGACGACGGCTAGCGGAGACGCAGCCGCAGCGATCAACCCAACCACGGGAATCAGCTTCGCGAGGCTGCGAGTGTTCCGGGAAAGCATGTCACCCTCCAACAATGCGTTCTCCCAATTGATGCACGTGCGGAAAGAATTTCGCCAGCTTGTCGCTCGCAGCCATCAGCCGGCCCGCCGACAGCACCCCGCAGGTAGTCTTCAGTTGCAGTTCGCGTACTCGTGCGTGCTGGAAGGGTTGTCGAAGTCTCTCGGCGTCTCTAACTTCCGAGACTCTCCCGGAGAGATGGCCGAGAGGCTGAAGGCACCGGTTTGCTAAACCGGCATACGTGGAAACGCGTATCGAGGGTTCGAATCCCTCTCTCTCCGCTCGGCGGGTCCGCGCATCCAGTGTGGGCCCGCTTTTCATTCTCGAATCGCCGATGACCACAGGCACCAGACCCAGCTCGAATCTCTGATGACAACGGGAACTAGACCGCGCCTCCGCTTCGCTCCCTCCCCGACCGGATATCTCCACGTCGGTGGAGCGCGTACGGCGCTGTTCAATTGGCTCTACGCGCGCAAATTCGGCGGTGAGTTCCTTCTCCGCATCGAGGACACCGACAAGGCGCGCAGCACCGACGAAAGCACCCGCGCGATCTTCGAAGGTCTGGAATGGCTCGGCCTGCTTTGGGACGACACCGTCGTCTATCAGGGCGCAAATCTTCCGCGCCACCAGGCCGACGCCAAGAAACTCCTCGACGGCAGGGCTGCCTATCGTTGTTTTTGTACCCCCGCCGAGCTCGACGCACGACGCCGCGAGGCCGAGTCGCGGAAGGAAGCGTTCAAGTACGATCGTCGCTGTGATCGGCTGTCACCCGAAGAGGTAGAGCGCCGAGTCGCGGCCGGTGAGCCCTACGTTGTTCGCTTCAGGGTTCCGGAAGGCACGACCGAGTGGGACGACATGGTCCACGAACGCATCGCTTTCCCGAACAAGGATATCGAGGACTTCGTCATCCTTCGATCCGATGGGACGCCGATTTACAATCTCGCCGTCGTCTCCGACGACATAGCGATGGGAATCACCATCGTCATGCGCGGCGACGATCATATCTCCAACACGCCGAAACAGATTCTGCTCTACCGGGCACTGGGCGCGCACCTTCCCGTCTTCGCGCATCTGCCGATGATTCACGGAATCGACGGAAAAAAGTTGAGCAAACGCCATGGCGCGACTGCGGTGGGAGACTATCAGCACTACGGACTTCTCCCGGGCGCGATGCTCAACTTCCTCGCGCTCCTCGGCTGGTCGCCAGGCGGCGACCGCGAGATCATGACCGTGCCCGAGATGATCGAGCTGTTCAGCGCAGATGGACTGCAGAAGAAGGCGGCGATCTTCGATCCGAAGAAACTCGAATGGATGAATGGCCAGCACCTGTCGATGATTCCGCTCGAAGAGCTGGAGCCGCGAGTGACTCCCGCGATCGTCGCCGCCCGTCTCGCCACCGAGGAACAGCTCGTCGAAAGGCGCGATTGGTATTTGCGATTGCTCGACCTTCTGCGTGTTCGCTCGCGCACTATCGACGACATCGTGCGGCAGGCCGGTCCGTATTTCTTCGAAGACATCGAGTATGATCCGGTCGCCGTGGCCAAAAATTGGAAGGATCCAGCCGAGTCAGCGGCGCTCTTGCGCGCGACACGGGAGGCATTGGTCAACGTGTCCGACTGGCAGACGGAGCCGCTCGAGACGGCGCTTCGGACGCTTGCCGAATCGCGTGGAATCTCCGCCGGGAAGGTCTTCCAACCCCTCAGGGTCGCCTTAACGGGGTTGACCGTGAGTCCGGGCATCTTCGAGATGCTGATTCAGATGGGGCGGGATCTGTCCCTGAAACGCATCGATAAAGCGCTCTCTGCCCTGGGCGGGTAACAAATCCGGGCAGTTCCAACAAACTGTTGACCAGGTACGGTTTCGAACACATTATTTCCCTGTCGAGCCGCCGGCCAGGCGGCCGCCTCGCCTTTTCCAGGACCTTACGATGGCCGAGCAACTAACGAAGCTCGAGAGCTCGGTATACCACTACCTCCTCGACTTCACTGCCGAGAACACGTACCAGCCGAGCATCCGCGACATCGGCAAGCAATTCAAGATCAAGTCGACGAAGACTGTCTCGGATCTGCTTCAATCGCTCGCGAAAAAGGGTTACATCGAGAGAGATCCCGCGCGTTCGCGCGGTGTTAATCTCCTCGGATTCGGTGCCGCACTACGGACGCAGCCCGTGCCGTTTTACGGACGGATTCACGCGGGTGAGCCAGCGCTGATTCCGGAGCACCGGCAGGGATTCATTACGATCGATCGGCGTTTCGTTCCGTCCGACGAAGTGTTCTTCCTGAAGGTGAAGGGCGACAGCATGGTCGGCCGCTGCATCAACGACGGCGACTACGTGATGGTCAACCCGAAGCAGGACCCGCACGACAACGACATCGTTGCCGCGCGGCTTGGCGAAGAGGCAACCGTGAAGACCTACACACGTCGTGGCGGCTCGGTCGTGCTCGAGGCAGCGAATCCAGCCGACCGCGATATCTCGGTGCAGGCCGGTATGGATTTCGGAATCCTGGGTGTTATCTGCGGGGTCTTCCGTCCTGGCTTCGACGCGAATCAAAACGGGGGCGCGCCGCAGTCGTAGCCGCAACCAACTCACGACTCCTGGCGGTCGGCCTCGCAGGCCGGCCGCTTTTTCGTTATGGTGGAGCATGACTACAAGGCGCAACGATGGCTGATGGGAAATCCGCTGCTCCGGGCGATGATCTCGCGCTCAAACAGCTCACTCCGGTGCTGATCGTCGATGCGGTAGAACCCTGCATCAAGTTCTGGACAGATCGCCTCGGGTTTTCCGTTACGAATCGGGTGCCGGGCCCCGACGGAAAGCTGATCTTCGCCAGCGTCGAAAGGGCCGGCATTGAGATCATGTACCAGACAAGAGCGAGCGTGATCAGCGAGCAACCCGGGTCGGCCGGAGAGTTGATGGGGCACTCGGTCGCGCTCTTCATCACGGTCAAGGATCTCGATACGGTGGCAAAGGCTCTCGACGGCGCTCCGGTCGTCAAGCCACGGCACGAGACGTTTTACGGCAGTACGGAGATTTACGTTCGGGAGCCCGGGGGGAATACCGTCGGGTTCGCGCAGTTTTCGTAGGGGCCGCTTCGACAATCGTCCGGCCAACTGATATCCAGAACTGAGCAGGCGAGAGATCTCAGTAGGTAAGCTCCGAGTGACTTAGTTCATGACTTTGGGACCGTACTAGCGGCGTACTGGCCACAAGCAGTCACCGTCACGCCAAGAAGATAGGTCGGGGCGTAGTGAACTAATAAACTGGCCACTCTGCCACTGAGACCTCTCGCCTAATCAGTTGAAAGTCTCCCCGGCCCGCCTTTAAAAGTTGATCCAGTAAGAAGCTTTGACAAGGAAGGTGTTGTCGGGTCGAGATCCGAAAAGATCCCTGAAATCTCGAGTCGGAACGAACGTGCCGGGATTGCGATCGTCCTGATCCCGCCCCTGCGTCCACACGAAGAAGACAGTCGATCCCGGCCGGTACTCCCATCGAACAACCGCGCTTCCCCGCAGCTGCTTGATGTTGAAGCTCGCATCGTCAGTCGACAGCTCGTAGGGCCGATACCGATCCTCGTAGCGCGCGGCGCGAGGATTCGCCAGCTCGCGCAGTCTGAAGTATCGACCCGTCGTAAGAAACGGCTCGGCGTAAAGCTGAACAGAAAGGGCCGTCGTTGCAGTGTAGTCGAGTCGGCTCGTGAAGCTGAGAAGCTCCTGATCGAGGTGCGCGAAGAGGTAATGAGTCGTGTCGCTGCCGATAGCCCCGAGATTGGCGAACCATTGCGTGTCGTTTCGGTTCCGCTGATAGCGCGTTCCGATTTCCCAGCTCAGGTTGCTGCGCGCGCGCAGTGTCACGTAGGGACGAACGCGCCAGAGAGTTGAGTTGCCGTAATCACCGACTGTGTAGATAGCGGCAAATGTCGGCACCACGGCACGCCTCGGATCGCCACCGACGTTGATCAGAAGGTTCACATCGGGCGTAGCACGCACAGCCGGACCACCACGCGCGCATCGGTCACAGTAAGCCGTCGTGAGGTTGTCAGCCCACAGGCTCGTCGAGAACGTCATGCGGTTCCGGAACTCAGTGTACGTGTCGAATTCGCTGAAGTTGGTGGTGGGCATTCCGCTGGCGGTGAACTGGTTGAATTGATAGACCGTGATGTTTGCGTTACGCCAGAACGCGCGCGGCTTGGTGCTCTGGATCGTCGCGTACATTTGTGCAGTCTGTTGGTCCGCCTGCGGGAGAAAGCCCAGGTCGTTCGTTTCGAACCCAGGTGACAACCGCTCGTAGGACGCTCCGTAAAGCAGCGTTCCCTCAACTTTGGCCGCTTTGAGCGACAAGTCCGTGCCGGCCAGGGAAGTCCGAGTTGTGTCGTATCTCAGACCAGCATCGGGGCGATTGTAGTAGTGCACGGCACTGCGCTGCGTCCGCGCGATCGCCGCCGCGTTCCCGCGCACGACGCTCGTCGCCAATGCTGCCGACACGCTATAGCGCCCGCTCGCAAACCGGTTGCGCGCATCAATACCGCCAGTCAAAGCCTCTCGACGAAGAAACGCTTCGGCAACGTCATCGAGGCGCCGATTCACCAGTGTGAAGATCGTCCCGATACCCGATTCTCCATTTCTGAAATCCTGGGAGGCGCGAAAGACTCCGTAATCCGTCTGAGGCTCGATCAATGTGGAACCCACAGACTCGCGCCCGGTCACAGCGAAGAGAGTGCCGAGTGATGTGCCACTACGAAGTCTGCCGGTGAGCTTCGCCGCACCGAGAATTGGAGTCGATGCCGGAACGTCGGCGGTGAGATCGCTGACCAGGCCGGCGAGCTGAGGCGAACGGCCAATGCGACGCGAATAGAAAAGCCGCGATGCATCACCCGCAAAGCTGAATATTCCCGTCCCCTCGAGGAAAAACGGCCGCTGCTCGGCGAGAAATGTCTCGAATGCGGTGAGATTCAGCTGAGCCGGATCGGCTTCGACCTGGCCGAAATCGGGATTGACCGTCGCGTCCAATGTGAGATTCGACGTGAGCCCGTACTTGAGATCGCCGCCGACGGTCTGCTTTTGTGCGCGTCCGAATCCATCGGGTCGAGCAGAGCTTACGTTCTTCTCGACGACGTAGGGAGCCATCTCGAGGCGGTGCGGTGAACCGATGCCACGCAGACCGGTGAGCTCGCCGAACTGGGAGGCGATTCCCTGCTTCGACCGGCGCAGCAGTGGCCAGCTGTCACGCTCCGCGGTGCGAACGATGTCGCGGATGATCATCAGGCCGAACGTGTGCTCCGACGCCTTTGCGTACCGAAGCTGGCTGAGCGGGATCCGGAACTCGGCCGTCCACCCGACAGAGTCGATACGCGTGGCAACGTCCCAAACCGCGTCCCAGGTGATGTCCTCGCGCGCGTCGTCGTACGTGTAGTAATCGCGCTTGACTCCCGCCGGGTTTACAGCGAACTCGTATCCGGTTCTCCGGTCGTGATAAGAGTCAATCATGACTTTGATCTGATCGCTCTGCGTTTTCACATCGCGTCGCGAGAGCAGCGACAGAATGCTGTCGGGGTGCGGGTCGAACATTCGCGCGAAGACGTACAGCTTCTGTGCGTCGTATGCGATCCTGACTTCGGTTTGGGCGCTCGGGTCTCCATCCTCCTTCGGATCGAACAGGCGAAACCCAGTAATCGGTTCAGCGGTTCTCCAGATCGCATCGTCATCCCGTCCGTCGATCACCGGCGGCCGCTCCGCGAGACTCGCGCTCGCCTGGGCAAGCAACGACCCGGCTCCTTTTCCACTCGCGTTATCGTGCCCCTGGATTGCCTGTCCCGGTGTCTCCTGGGCAATGCCGATAGCGGCGAACAAGGCGAGTGCTAGTTTTCCAGCACTTCTCGTCACAGAAAAAGATATGGTGTATGGCATTTCCCTATCTCCTTGCAGCTGATGCGAGGACGTTCGCTCTGTCGCCTTCCGACGGAAGCGCCAATGCGGCCTTCGTGAACGCGTCTCTCACCGCTGTAGTCGAAAGAAGGTTCTGGCTGGACAGTGACATGAGAACGTTCGCCCTGTCTCCGCTCGAAGGCATCGTCAGCGTCCGCTCGATCACTGCGAGTGTGCCACGCTCGTTTCCGGAACGAAGCAATCCCTGCGAGATGAGCGACTCGAGCACCGAGGCAACGTCGCCACTGGAAACAATTCCTTTCGTCGCCTCGATTATCTGAAGCGTAAGCGGTGCGCTGGCGTGACCGTACGGCAGCGCTGTTTCAAGGACGTTGCGCATGTCGCCGCTCGACTGGATAGTGGCCACCGTTCGGAAGTACGCATTTCGGAGCACCTCGTTCGAGCCGGAGAGATATTCTGACGCAGTCGTCATAAGGAAGTTTGCCTTGTCGCCAGAGGACGGAAGGTCTTCGGCAGCCTTTGCCAGCATGACGAGCATCTCTGGATCAGCCTGCGGAGCCATTACCTGAAGGGTACTCGACTTATCGCCACTCGACGCGATGTGCGAGAGTGCGTCCGCGATCGCGCTCCGCGCCCCGGGGCTGCGCACAGATTTTAACGGCAGCATTTGCAATACGGCGCTCAGGTCTCCCGAGCTGGAAAGATCTTTGCCCGCGTGCTGCGCGATCATTTCGGCATCGCTTTGGCTGAGCGCGGGTCCGTGCTTGATCAGCTCCTCATAGTGGAGCCTCTTGGCCCCCGAGCTCTGCATCTCGCCTATCATTTGAAGCACGGCTGGCACGCCACCCTGAGCGCGCAGCCGCGCTACCCGGGCAGGCACGTTGATGCCCGCCTCGCGCAGCACTCTCGGGAGTAACTGGCCGAGCCAGCTCACCATCGTTGCATCGAAGGGAACTGGACGCCCGTCAACCAGCGCCTCGTAGCTGAGCGACCCATCGCCAACGGGACGAACCGACAGCGATCTGTCGGAGGCGGCCGTGCGCTCGCGGAATCTGGCAAACCCACCCGGAGACAGCTGCGTGATTCGGGAGTCGTCCGACGAGTAAACAGCCTTGCCGAGAATCGCCGCCTCGGTGCAGCGACCAACGGTGCTGATGAGAAGATCCAGAATCTCGCCGTTCCCATCGCCATGACTGTCGATGTGCGTCGAGCTGCCACGTGATGTGCCGGTGGGATAAGCGTCGCACGACCATTTGGTCTGCGTCGAGCTCGTCGCGCCCTGCGCTACGCCTGCTTTCGTGACCGTTGCGAGGGGCTGCGCGGCGTTCGATCCTTGCGCCGCGGACGGATCACTAAAAGTCACCTTGAACGACTCCGGGAACTCAGCGGCTTGGGCAGTTGTCTTCGACGCATCGGTCGTCGGCTGCTGGAATGGTCGCAGCGCGGCAAGCGGAAAGGTGAGAAGCGCAACGATGACGGCGGTCATGAGGGTGCCTCTTTTTTGTAATGATTTGCGGTCGAGACGCGGATCCAGAATGGCCAGCATGCGGCCTTCGAACTCCGAGCGTCGTGCCATTGCAAGTGCGGCAAATGCTGGCGCCGCTCGATCGTGAGTCGGTGTGCCGATGGAGCGAACCATCTCCAACAATTCGCCGGCGTAGAGAGAAGGCGCGGTTCCATCACGCAGCACGTAATCGTCGCAGGCGTGCTCGCGCTCCATGCGCATTTGATGCGCGGCGACCCAGACGAGCGGATCGAACCAGAACACAACGAGGGCGAGCTGCGCGAGCAGCTGCGTGAGCGCATCGAAGCGCTTCACGTGGGCCATCTCGTGAACCAGCACGAACCGCCGGCGCTCCTCGGTCCACGTATCGGCGTCCTGCGGCAGCAGCACCGCCGGATAGACGATTCCCCAAGTCACAGGCACCGCAAGCCGTTCGCCGCGAAGCAGGATCAGCGGACGCGTGACTCCCAGCCGATTGGCGAGCCGCTGGGCGAGCGACAACCAAACGCCATCCTCGACGCGAACTCCTTCGCGCGAGAGTTGGTTGACCCTCCACGTGCCGATCGCGAGACGAAGAAGAACGAGGAGGGCGCCGACGAACCAGATCGTCGCAACTACGGGAATGAACCCGACAGGCGCTCGATTCGTGGCGGCCGCCGACCGTATCGATCCGCCGGCTTCCTGGCCCTGCGACGCGTTTGCGGGCGGTGAAACTGTCGGCGTAGTCGCGGGTGATGAAACGGCGGGCTCGGCACTCTTGGGCGTGACAGTCGCGCCAGATGCATGCGAAGGGCGATCGGTAACATTTTTCACTATCGGCGGCGCGGGCGCAGGCTGAATCCACGGAGCGGCCGGCAACACGGGCATCCTCCACGCAGGAAGAATCAGTACGAGTGCGGGAATCGCGAGATGTCCGATCACCGCGGCCGTCCATACAGCGTGACGCGACGAGGCAGAGCGCTTACGAAGAAGGTATGCTGCGCCCGCCGCTACCAGAACGAGAATTGCCCCTTTGAGTGCAGCATCCGTCAGCAGCGGCAGTGCACTCTGAATCGACGAGCTATCGGCGAAGAATCGGGTCATCTCAGCGTCCCTCCTTCTTGGCCTGATCGACCATGCGAGCCACTCGCTCGAGCGCGGCATCCGTGAGCTTGGGTCCCTTCAGCTCGAGGAGTGCGGCCACGGCCTGTTCCGTTGAATTGTCGAAGAATGTCTTGAGCACGTGCGTGAGAGCAGATCGACGCGCGGCTTCGCGCGGAGCGTCGGATGATACACGTACGCCCGTCCATCCTCTTCGTGACTCACGCGACCCTTCTGCTCGAGAGTGCGAAGTGTCGCCCGAACGGCCGAATAGCCAGGCGGATTCGGAATCCCCTCCATAACCTCGCCGACGGAGGCTTTGCCCCGCTGAAAGAGGAAATCCATGATTTGCCGCTCCCTGCGGCTGAGACCCGTGAGCTCGTCGTTGTGGTTAGGCATGAGGAATTCGATAGAGGACTCGATGAACCATCAGCAAGACCAACTGCTGCAAAACTAGCACATGCTGGATTTTTAGCAATAGCGGCCTTTTCTGGCTCCCTGATCCGCTCGCCGAACTGAGGTTCATGGATACAAAAAAACCCAGCTAAGCCGGGCTCGAATCACTGCTGTTGATAGTTAACCCGCTATTAGTGGGGTTGCTGGTCTCCAGTCCCGTCTTTCGTGGTCGTGCCGAGCGCGGCCGCGCGTTCGCGCTCCTTGCGTTCCCGAATGCTCCGCACGGCCTTCATGAAATCCGCATCGTTGATCGCCTGCTGCGCGTGCCAGGTGATGTCTCGATTCACCGCA
>Ga0207667_10008753_pt1 | contig 11993 bp, 9 predicted proteins | sample KBSCornC52_FD_184301 | JGI IMG/M metagenome (GOLD analysis project Ga0207667, IMG submission 184301) | Corn rhizosphere microbial communities from Kellogg Biological Station, Michigan, USA - KBS Corn C5-2 (SPAdes) (version 2) | ecosystem: Host-associated > Plants > Roots > Rhizosphere > Soil ...
GGCGTCGAGGGCGAGGCGGCCGATGCGGTCGAGGTCGAGGCCGCCCACCGAGGAGTCGACGGTGACCGACCCGTCCGGGTTGGTGCTGAAGGACGCATCGGCCGCGGTGAGCATGGCCAGCAGGGCGTCCCGCTCGGGCGAGCGGACGATGGCGCCGTCGGAGGCGAGCAGGTCCTGCAACGGACCGTTCGCGACGACCGTCCCGGCGGCGATGACGATGAGGTGGTCGACCGTGGCCTGCACCTCCGAGAGCAGGTGGCTCGACAGCAACACCGTCCCGCCGCGATCGGCGAACTCGCGTAGCAGGCCGCGCATCCAGGCGATGCCCTCCGGGTCGAGGCCGTTGGCCGGCTCGTCCAGGATCAGCACCTGCGGGTCGCCGAGCAGCGCCTGGGCGATGCCGAGCCGCTGCCGCATGCCGAGGGAGTAGTTGCCGACGCGGCGGTCGGCGGCGCCGGCGAGCCCGACGCGGTGCAGCGCGGCATCGACGCCGTCCAGCGGCAGGCCGGCGACGCGGGCCGCGATCTGCAGCGTGCGCCGGCCGGTGCGGCCGGGGTGCATCGCGGTCGCGTCGAGCAGGACGCCCACGGTGCGCAGCGGGTTGGGCAGCTCGACGAACGGGCGGCCGGCGACCGTGGACGCGCCGCGGTCGGGCGGGGTCAGGCCGGTCAGCATGCGCAACGTGGTCGACTTGCCCGCTCCGTTCGGGCCGAGGAAGCCGGTGATCGTCCCCGGCGCGCAGTGGAACGAGACGTCCCGGACGACCGGGACCGAGCCATAGCTCTTGGTGAGGGAATCGGCGGTGATCATGGCGCCAACGCTCCCGCTCGCACCCAGGTCGCGACATCGCCCGACCGGCTGGAACCGACCCCGACTTCCGTAGGGGGTCCGGTCGACCTTCGTCGGACGCGGCCGGACGCACCGGCCCCTACGCTTCGAAAGCGTGAATGGCAGCGGAGCGACGGGGATCTCGTACGCGCGCCTGGTGCCGTCGGTGCTGCTGCCACCCGAGGACCCGTCCGGTGCCTCCGCCAGCCCTACTGCGCGGCGCACGGTACGCGACTGGATCGTCGACTCGCTCGCGTTCCTCGCCGCGCTGCTCATCGGCGTCCTCGCCTTCACCGACACCTCCTCCAGCGCGGTGCACCACCAGCCCGGCTGGTTGCTCTTCGTCGACGCGGCGGTCGCGCTGGTGGCCTGCGTCGCGCTCTGGTGGCGGCGGCGCTGGCCGGTGCACATCGCCGTCATCACCGCGCTGGTGTCGGTCGCGTCCGGCGGCAGCGGCGGGCCGGCCGCGGTCGCCATGTTCACCGTCGCCGTCCACCGGCGCACCAGCATCGCGCTGGGCGTGGCCGGCCTGAACCTCGTCACCGGCGTGCTGCTGGTCGTCGTCCGCCCGCAGCACCAGGCGCTGTGGGTCGCGGTGGCGATCAACGCCGGGATCATCGCCGTCATCACCGCGTGGGGCATGTTCGTGCGCGCCCGCCGGCAACTCGTGTGGACGTTGCGCGAGCGGGCCGAGCGGGCCGAGGCCGAGCAGCGGCTGCAGGCCGAGCAGGCGCGCCGGGCCGAGCGCACCCGGATCGCGCGGGAGATGCACGACGTGCTGGCGCACCGCATCTCGCTGCTTGCGCTGCACGCGGGAGCGCTGGAGCTACGCCCGGACCTGCCGGCCGAGCAGGTGAAGGAGACGGCCGGCTTGCTGCGCGCCACCGCGCACCGCGCGCTGGAGGAGCTGCGCAGCGTCATCGGCGTGCTGCGCGACGACGGCGAGGACGCCCCAGCGCAGCCGCAGCCGCGCCTGCGCGACATCCCCCGGTTGGTCGAGGAGACCCGGCAGGCCGGCGAGAAGATCACCTTCGACCTGGCCGTGCCCGACGGCGCCGAGCCGCCCGAGCCACTCGGCCGCGATGCTTACCGGATCGTCCAGGAAGCATTGACCAACGTGGCCAAGCACGCCCGCGGGACGGCCACCGCCGTGCGCGTCGCCGGCGCCCCCGGCGCCGGGCTCACGGTCGAGGTGCGCAACCGGTTGCCGCTCGGCCGGCCGCCGGCGACCATCCCCGGTTCCGGCAGCGGTCTGGTGGGGCTGCACGAGCGGGTGAGCCTGGCCGGCGGCGAGATCACCTCCGGTCCGCAGGGGGACGAGTTCGTGGTGGAGGCGAGGCTGGCATGGCGATGAGCGAGCTTGCGAGCGAACGATGAGCACAGGGGCTTCGCCGGCCGAACGTAGTGAGGCGGTAAGGGTGTTGCTCGTGGACGACGACCCGCTGGTGCGGGCCGGGCTCCGGATGATCCTGTCGGCCGCCGACGACCTCGAGGTGGTGGGCGAGGCGGACGACGGCGCCGCCGCGGTGGCCGCGGTCGAGGCACACTTTCCCGACGTCGTCCTCATGGACATCCGCATGCCCGGCGTCGACGGCATCACCGCGACCGAGCGGCTGCGGGCCCGGCCGTCCGCCCCGCAGGTGATCGTGCTGACGACCTTCCACGCCGACGACTACGTGCTGCGCGCGCTGCGGGCCGGCGCCGGCGGCTTCCTGCTCAAGGACACCCCGCCGGCCGAGATCCTGGCCGCGATCCGGCTCGTCCACGCCGGCGACGCGATGCTGTCGCCCTCGGTGACCCGCACCCTGCTCGGCACGCTCACCGAAAGCGGTGGCGGCGATCGGCGCAGCGCCGCGCTCGAGCGCCTGGCCGCCCTGACCGAGCGCGAGCGCGAGGTCGCGGTCGCGGTCGGGGCCGGCGCGTCGAACGCCGAGATCGCCGGGCAGCTGTTCATGAGCGAGGCGACCGTGAAGGCGCACGTCTCCCGCCTGCTCACCAAGCTCGGCGTCGCGAACCGGGTGCAGGTCGCGATCGTGGTGCACGATGCCGGGCTGGCCTGACGGACCGGCCGGTTAGTTTGGCTTCATGGCCGAGCGGTGGAGCGTCGAGCGGGTGCTCGCGCTGTCGCCCGACCTCCCCTCGGCCACGGCGGCCCGCAAGCTCGCCCGCCCGGCGGCGTGGAGCGACCCCGGCGCCGGCGGCGAGCTGCTGTGGGGCTGGTGCCAGGGCAGCGGGGCGCGGCCCTACGAGACCGCCGTCGACCTGACCGGCCCGGCGTACCGGTGCTCGTGCCCGTCCCGGAAGTTCCCGTGCAAGCACGCGCTCGCGCTGCTGCTGCTGTGGTCGACCGGCGCCGTGCCGGAGGCTGCGGACGTCCCGCCCTTCGCGGCCGAGTGGGCGCAGACGCGGGCCGAGCGCGCCAACCGGCCGCGCGGCGAGCGGGACGAAGCGGCCGCCGCCGCCCGGGCCGCCCAGCGGGCCGAGCGGGTTTCGGCCGGCCTGGCCGAGCTGGAGACGTGGCTGCAGGACCAGGTGCGCACCGGCCTGGCCAGCGTCGGGTACGGCCACGCCGACGCCGTCGCCGCCCGCATGGTCGACGCCCAGGCCCCCGGCGTCGCCGGCCAGCTGCGACGGCTGTCGACGCTCCCGGCGAGCGGGGACGGTTGGCCGGCGCGGCTGCTCGCCGGGTACGGACGCCTGCACCTGCTCGCCCGCGCCCACGAGCGCCTCGCCGCGCTACCCGAACCGCTCGCGGCCACCGTCCGCACCTACGTCGGCTATCCCGTGACCCGGGAGAGCGTGCTGGCCGAGCCGGGCGTCGCCGACGACTGGTCGGTGCTGGCGGTGCGCGACATCCTGGACGGCGCGGTACCGGCCCGGCGCGTCTGGCTGCGCGGGCGCCGCACCGGCCGGTGGGCGCTGATCCTGCTGTTCGACCCGCTCGGCGCGTTCGGCAAGACCGCCGAGGGCGTGCTCGCGCCCGGGACGTCCCTGCCGGCGCAGCTGCACTTCTACCCGGCGACGCCGCCGCTGCGGGTCGTCGTCGGGCCCGGCGCGGGCGAGGCGGTTGCCGCGGCGCCGCCGGAGCCGGCGGCCGACCTCGCGGCCCAGCTGACCGAGTGGGCGGCCGCGGTCGAACTCGACCCGTGGCTGCCGGAGTGGCCGGCCGTCGTCCGTGGTGTGCCGCTGCCCGGCGCGCGGGCGTGGCGGTTCGCCGATGACACCGGGGCGGTGCCGCTGCTGACCGGCGGGGTGGATCCGTGGGTGCTGGCGGCGGTGTCCGGCGGGCGTCCGGTGGTGGTCGCGGGCGAGTGGACGGCCGAGGGGCTGCGGCCGCTGACGGTGTGGCACGGCGACACGGCGGTCCGGCTGTGACGGGGTACGTCGAGATCGTCGCCGCGGCCACCGTCGGGCTGGCCCAGCGGCCCCTGCAGGTCACCGCGCTCACCGGACCGGCCGCGGCGCACCAGGACGTCCTGCCGGCCGACCCCGCGGGAGCCGCCCTGACCGCCGCGGCCCTGTTCGACGCGGCGCAGCGGGCCGGCGGGTTGCGCCCGGAACCGGTGATCCTGCCGCCACCGGCCCCGGACGATCCGGCGCCGGAGCTGTCGGCCGCCGGGGCCGAGATCCTGGCCGAGGTGCTCGCGGCCGGCGACCGCGAAGTGCTCGTCGACCTGCTCGAGCTGGCCGGTGGCGCCGGGGTGCGCGCGCCGGCCCCTGCGCTACCGGCCCTACTGGCGCTCGCCGCGCCGAACCGGGCCTTGCGCGAACCGGTCGCCGCGGTGCTGGGCGCCCGCGGGCGGTGGCTGGCCGCGCAGCACCCGGAGTGGCGGCGGGTGGTCGACGCGGCCGCGGCCGTCCTACCGCCGGACGCGTGGGAAACCGGCTTCCTGGCCGAGCGGGTGGCGTGGTTGCGGGAGCAGCGCGTCGCCGACCCGGCGGCCGCGCGCGAGGTGCTGGCCGCGGCCTGGCCCCGCGAGAACGGGGACGACCGGTCCGCCCTGCTGGGGGCCCTTGCGGTGCGGCTGGCGCCGGCGGACGAGGTGTTCCTCCAGCAGGCCCTGGACGATCGGCGGGCGGACGTCCGGGAGCAGGCGCGCCGGCTGCTGGCCCGGCTGCCCTCGTCGGCGTTCGTCGCCCGCGCGGTCGACCGTGCCAGCACGGTGCTATCCGAGCACCACGGTGAGATAGTCGTCGCGCTGCCACCGCCGCCCGACGCGGCCGCCCGGCGCGACGGGCTCACCCCGGTGCCGCCCGAGCCGGCGGTCGGCGAGGCGGCGTGGTGGCTGTTCCAGGTCGTCGCGCGGGCCCCGCTCTGGCTCTGGCTCGGCCGGCTCGGCGAGACCGCGAGCGAGATCGTCGCGCGCCCGGTCGCCGGCGAGTTCGCCGCCGAACTGCGGGCCGCGTGGCGGGCGGCGGCGGTGCGAGAAGGCGACCCCGAGTGGGCCGCGGCGCTGCTCGCCGTGCCGGCCCCGACCCCGCTCGCCGTCCTGGACGCCCGCCTGACCGAGCTGCTGCCGGGCGCCGAGCGGGTCGAACGGGCCGTCGCCGTCCTCGCCGGCGAGCGCCCGGGAACGATCGCCGACGTCGCCGCCTGCCCGGCGCCGTGGCCGGTCGAACTGACCGACGCCGTCCTCGGTTACCTCGGCACGCAGTTGCGCGCGGGCGCACCGCCGCCGCCCGGCGAGCTGCCCCGGCTGCTGGCCCGGCGGGCCGAGCTCGGCGACCGGCGGGACGTCCCGGGCTGGCTGCGCGAGCTCGCCGATCGGTTCCGGGTTCGCACCGCCACCGTGCCCGCCGCCGGGCGCTGGGCCGCGCCGCTCGAGCGCGCCGCCGACCTGCTCGACCTCCGCCGCCGATTCGCCCGGGAGCTGCCGTGACCGTCCCCGACTCCGCACTGCTCCGGCCGCACGCCGAGCAGGCGTACGCCGCGGAGCTCACCGCCCTCGCCGCGCAGGACGAGCGGCCCCGGCCGCCGTCGTGGCGACTGTCGCCGCAGGCGGTGGTCGACTACCTGATGGGGACGACGCTGCCCGACGGGACGGTCATCACCCCGAAGTACGTCGGCCCGCGCCGGCTCATCGAGGTCGCGGTCGCGACGATCGCGACCGACCGGGCGTTGCTCCTGCTCGGCGTCCCGGGCACGGCCAAGACCTGGGTCTCGGAGCACCTGGCGGCCGCGATCTCGGGCGACTCGACCCTGCTCGTGCAGGGCACGTCGGGCACCGCCGAGGAGGCGATCCGGTACGGCTGGAACTACGCGCGGCTGCTGGCCGAGGGGCCGAGCCGGGCGGCGCTCGTCGCGTCCCCGATCATGACCGCGATGGCGGACGGCCGGCTGGCCCGGGTCGAGGAGCTGACCCGCATCCCCTCCGACGTGCAGGACGCCCTCATCACCGTGCTGTCGGAGAAGACGCTGCCGATCCCGGAACTCGGCACTGAGGTGCAGGCGGCCAAGGGGTTCAACGTCATCGCCAGCGCCAACGACCGCGACCGGGGCGTGAACGAGCTCTCGTCGGCGCTGCGGCGGCGGTTCAACACGGTCGTCCTGCCCCTGCCGGCCGACGCCGAGCAGGAGGTCGAGATCGTGGCCCGCCGGGTGGCGGCCCTCGGCCGCGCGCTCGAGCTGCCCGAGGTGCCGTCGGCGATGGAGGAGATCCGGCGCGTGGTGACGGTGTTCCGCGAGCTGCGGTCAGGGCTGACGACCGACGGCCGGACGACGCTGAAGTCACCGACGGCCACGCTGTCGCCGGCCGAGGCGATCTCGGTGATCACCTCCGGCATCGCGCTGGCGACCCACTTCGGCGACGGGGTGCTGCGCCCGGCCGACCTCGCGGCCGGCATCGTCGGCGCCGTGGTCAAGGACCCGGTCACCGACGCTCCGGTGTGGGCCGAGTACCTCGAAGCCGTCGTCCGTGAACGTGAAGGCTGGGGCGACTTCTACCGCGCGGCCCGAGACTCGGTTTGAGGCGGCGGTGAGCCGACAGCGAAAGTCGTGGATGAGGTGACCACGAACGCGATGAGCGCTCGCGCGAAGAGCCCGGCGCCGCGCGAGCGCAGCGAGCTTGCGGAGCGCGCCGAAGGCGCGCGGTCGCCCGAGGGATCGGCCCGAGCGCAGCGAGCGGTCGAGACCGAGGGCGACTCCCGCCGGACAATAATGGGCATTCGCCATCATGGGCCTGGGAGTGCGAGATCGGTGCTCTCGGAACTGGAGCGGGTGCGGCCGCAGGTCGTGCTGATCGAGGGTCCGAGCGACGCCGACGCGCTGCTGCCGCTCGTGGCCGACCCGGAGCTCGTCCCGCCCGTGGCGCTGCTCGCCTACGACCCGGCCCGACCGCGCGTGTCGGCGTTCTGGCCCTTCGCCGCGTTCTCGCCCGAGTGGCAGGCCCTGCGATGGGCGGCCGAGCACGGTGTGCCGGCGCGGTTCTGCGACCTGCCCTCCGGCGCGTTCCTGGCCCCCGACGACGAGCCGCCGCAACTGGGCGCACGGCGCGACCGCCGGATGCGCGAGGACCCGATCGGACTGCTGTCCGAAGCGGCCGGCTACGACGACCCCGAGCGGTGGTGGGACGACGTCATCGAGTCGCGTCTCGACGGCCAGCCCCCGTTCGCCGCCCTCACCGAGGCGATGGCCGAGCTGCGGGCCCACACCCCGCCCGACCCGCACCAGCGCCGCGAGGACCGGCGCGAGGCGTTCATGCGCCAGACCCTGCGCCAGGCGCTGAAGGAGGTGAACGGTCCCGTCGCAGTCGTCTGCGGCGCCTGGCACGCCCCCGCGCTCGCCGGCAAGCTGCCACCGGCCACGGCCGACGCGGCCGTCCTGCGCGGGATGCCGAAGATCAAAACGAAACTCGCCTGGGTCCCGTGGACGCACGGCCGGCTCGCGACCGCCTCCGGCTACGGCGCCGGCGTGACCTCGCCCGGCTGGTACCACCACCTGTTCACCGCCGGCGATCACGTCGTCACCCGCTGGCTCACCGCGGTCGCCGGCGTGCTGCGCGCGCACGACCTGCCGGTGTCGTCGGCGCACGTCATCGAGGCGGTGCGGCTGGCCGAGGCGCTGGCGACGCTGCGCGGACGTCCGCTCGCCGGGCTGGCCGAGGTCACCGAGGCGACCCAGGCCGTCCTGTGCGAGGGCGACGCGACGGCGGTCGGATACGTCCAACGCGAACTCGTTGTCGGCGAGCAGCTCGGTGCCGTTCCGCCCGACGCCCCGGCCGTACCGCTCGAAGTCGACCTGCGCGCCCAGGCCAAGACACTCCGGCTCAAGATCGATCCGCTCGACAAACCGGTCACCCTCGACCTGCGCAAGGAGTTCGACCGCGCGAAGTCGGTGCTGCTGCACCGGCTGGCCGGCCTCGGCATCGACTGGGGCAGCGAGCGCGAGGACGAGGTGCGCGGTACCGGTACCTTCCGCGAGACGTGGACGCTGCGATGGCGGCCCGAGCTCGCCGTCGCGATCGTCGACGCCGCGCAGTGGGGGACGACGGTCGCCGCCGCCGCCACCGCCCGCGCCATCGACACCGCCCGCACCGCCGACGACCTGCGCACCGTCACCGCCACCGTCGAGCAGGTGCTGCTGGCCGAACTCGGCGACGCGCTGCCGGCCGTCGTCCCCCCGCTCGAGGCCAAGGCCGCGCTCGATCTCGACGCGGTGCGCCTGATGGCGGCCGTGCCCGCGCTCGTGCGGGCGGTGCGCTACGGGGACGTCCGGGGCACCGACACCGCCGCCCTGTCGGCCGTGGTGGACGCGCTCGTGCTGCGGATCTGCGCCGGCCTGCCCGCGGCCGTGGCGTCCCTCTCGGACGACGCGGCGGCGCAGCTGCGGGCCGAGCTCGACGCCGTCCATCTCGCCCTGGCGCTGCACGAGCGCGCCGCCGGCGGCCCGCTCAGCCGGGCCCGCTGGGTCGAGGCGCTCACCGCCGTCGCCGGCCGGCGCGACGTGCACGGGCTGGTGGCCGGGCGGGTCGTCCGGCTGCTGGTCGACGGCGGCGTGCTGCCACGGGACGAAGCGGCCCGGCGGTTCGCCGCGCACCTGTCGGTCGGCGTGACCCCGGCCGATCAGGCCGCGTGGGCCGAGGGGTTCCTCTCCGGCAGCGGGCTGCTGCTCGTGCACGACCGGCCGCTGCTCGGCGTCCTCGACGGCTGGGTGAGTGGGCTGTCGGACGACGCGTTCCTCGTCGCCCTTCCCGTATTGCGCCGCGCGTTCGGCGACTTCTCGACCGCCGAGCGGGCCAACCTGGCCGACCAGCTGCGGCACCTGTCGGGCGAGAGCGCACCGCCGGTCGAGGACGACCCGGTCGATGCGGCGCGGGCCGCCGGCGTGCTGCGCACCGTGGCCTTCCTGCTGGGCGGTGGGCCGTGACCGAGGAGCGCACCCGGCGCTGGCGTCTGCTGCTCGGCGGCGCGTCGGAGGAGAACCTCTCCGACGGCGAGGGGCGCATCCTCGACCGCGACGACCTCGCGATGGACGGTGCGCTGGCCGCGCTGTACGACCGCGACCGCGAGGACGAGCCCGAGCGCCGGACGGGCGCACTCGGGGCGTCGGCGCCGTCCGTGGCCCGCTGGCTGGGCGACATCCGGACGTACTTCCCCTCCGGTGTGGTGCAGGTGCTGCAGCGCGACGCGATCGAGCGGCTCAACCTCAAGCAGTTGTTGCTGGAGAAGGAGATGCTGGCGTCGGTGCAGCCGGACGTCCACCTCGTCGCCACGCTGCTGAGCCTGAACAAGCTGCTGCCCGAGCAGACCCGCGAGACCGCGCGGCTCGTGGTGCGCACGGTGGTGGAGGAGATCGAGCGGCGCATCACGAACCGCACCCGCACCGCGGTGGCCGGCGCGCTCAACCGAGCCGCGCGCGCCCGCCGGCCGAAGCTGCGCGACGTCGACTGGAACCGCACCGTCGCGGCGAACCTGCGCCACTACCTGCCCGAGCGGCGCACCATCGTGCCCGAGCGGCTGATCGGGTACGGGCGGCGGCAGAACGTGGTCGGCAAGGACATCGTGCTGGCCGTCGACCAGTCCGGATCGATGGCGTCGTCGGTGGTCTTCGCGTCGGTGTTCGCCGCGGTGCTCGCGTCGATCCGCGCAGTGCGGACGTCCCTCGTCGTCTTCGACACCGCGGTCGTCGACCTGACCGACCAGCTGCACGACCCGGTGGAGTTGCTCTTCGGAACGCAGCTGGGCGGGGGCACCGACATCAACCGGGCCATCGGCTACTGCGAGACGCTGGTGGCCCGGCCGCGCGACACGATCCTGGTCCTCGTCTCCGATCTGTTCGAGGGCGGCGACGATCGCCAGCTGCTGGCGCGCATCGCCGCTCTGGTCGACGCCGGGGTCACCGTCATCGCGCTGCTCGCGCTATCGGACGACGGGGCGCCGGCGTACGACGCCGACCTCGCGGCCGAGTTCGCGGCGCTGGGCGTCCCCGCCTTCGCGTGCACGCCCGATGCCTTCCCCGACCTGCTCGCGGTCGCGATCGAGGGTGGGGACGTCGCCGGCTGGGCCCACCGGACGGAGCTGGCGAAGCGCTAGCCGGCGTAGGCCCGCTCGAGCGCTCCGCGCAGGACGTCGGACGGCTGCGCGCCGGAGACCCCGAACCGGCGGTCGATGACGAAGAACGGGACGCCGCTGGCGCCGAGCTCGCGGGCGGTGTGCTCGTCGGCCGCGACCGCGTCCGCGTAGGCGTCGGTCGCGAGCACCTTCTCGGCGTCGGCGCGGTCGAGCCCGACCTCGACGGCCAGCTCGGTCAGGGCGGCAGCGTCGAACACCGAACCCTGCTCGGTGAAGTACGCGCGGTGCAGGCGCTCGACCAGTTCGGGCTGCTTGCCGTGCTCCTTTGCGAGATGCAGCAGGCGGTGCGCGTCGCGGGTGTTGCCGCTGCGCAGGCCGTCCATGCGGAACTCGAGGCCGTCGACGGCGGCGCGCTGCTCCATCTGGCGTTGCGCGTCGTGCGCCTGCGCGAGGGTCATCCCGTACTTGCGGGCCAGCATGTCGACGGTCGCCTCGCTGGTGCCCGGCGTGATCGTCGGGTCGAGCTCGAACGAGCGGTAGACGATCTCCACCTCGTCCCGGTGCGCGAAGCCCGCCAGCGCCTGCTCGAAGCGGCGCTTGCCGAGGTAGCACCAGGGGCACACGACGTCGGACCAGATCTCCACCTGCATACCCGGGCCAACAACGCTTGCGCGTTCAACCTTCCCGGCCGAGTACCTTTCGAGGCCGTGGGCTTCTATCGCGAGCGGGTGCTGCCGCGGTTCGTCGACCGCGTGTGCGGCGACCGCCGGCTCGCGCCGCTGCGGGAGCGGGTGTGCGCCGGGCTCTCCGGCGAGGTCGTCGAGCTCGGCTTCGGTTCGGGGACGAACGTGCCCTACTACCCGGCGGCCGTCACGCGGGTGCGGGCGGTCGAACCGGCCGACCTGGCCTGGCGCATCGCCGCCCCGCGGGTGGCCGGCAGCTCGGTGCCGGTCGAACGGGTCGGGTCGGACGCCCAGCAGCTGCCCCTCGGCGACGACTCGGCCGACGCCGCGCTGGTGACCTTCACGCTGTGCACGGTGCCCGATCCGCTGGCCGCCCTCGAGGAGCTGCGCCGCGTCCTGGTGCCCGGTGGCCGCCTGCACTTCCTCGAACACGGCCGGGCACCGGACGCCGCCGTGCGCAAGTGGCAACGCCGGGTCGAGCCGGTGCAGAAGCGGCTGGCCGGCGGGTGCCACCTGACCCGGCCGATCGTGGATCTCGTCGAGCAGGCCGGGTTCACGGTCGAGACGGTGGACGAGTTCTACCTCGACAGCGGGCCGAAGTTCGGCGGCGCCTGCGTGCTCGGTGTCGCGGTGCGCGAGCGCGACGCCGCCTAGGCCGGCCAGCGCTGCGCGATCCAGCTGTCGCGGCGCCAAGGGGCGCGCGAGTGGACGATCTCCAACGCGCCCGGGGCCGCCGTGATCAGCTGACCGAACACGGTCGCGTAGACGCCGGACTCGGTCTCGTGCCGCACGACGAGAGCACCGATCTCGTCACTCGGTTCCCGGGAACCGACGACGTCCAGCCAGTCCTCGGCGGCGAAGCGGGGCGTGAACGTCGTGGCCTTCTCATCGTCCGGGTCGACGCCGCTGGACGTGAAGACGTGCAGGCCGGGCTCGAGGTCGGTGCGGCGCAGCCGCTCGGTGTCCCAGGTC
>Ga0207667_10008754_pt1 | contig 11993 bp, 12 predicted proteins | sample KBSCornC52_FD_184301 | JGI IMG/M metagenome (GOLD analysis project Ga0207667, IMG submission 184301) | Corn rhizosphere microbial communities from Kellogg Biological Station, Michigan, USA - KBS Corn C5-2 (SPAdes) (version 2) | ecosystem: Host-associated > Plants > Roots > Rhizosphere > Soil ...
CGGCCCCACCCACGAGGAAGTCATCACGGACATCGTTCGCCGCGACATCAAGAGCTACCGCCAGCTTCCGGTGAATTTCTACCAGGTGCAGACCAAGTTTCGCGACGAGATCCGTCCGCGCTTCGGGGTCATGCGCGCGCGCGAATTCATCATGAAGGATGCCTACTCGTTCCACGTCGATCAGGCCTCCCTCGAGCAGGGTTACCGTGCCATGCACGCGGCCTACACCCGCATCTTCACTCGCATGGGCCTCGACTTTCGCGCGGTGCGCGCCGACTCCGGCCCGATCGGGGGCGACGTCTCACAGGAATTCCACGTGCTCGCGGCGTCCGGCGAGGATGCGATCGTCTTCTCCGATGAGGACGATTACGCCGCCAACCTAGAGGCCGCCGACGCTCTGCCGCCGTCCGACCCCCGCCCGGCGCCGCGGGAATCCATGGCGAAGGTACTGACACCCGGAGCGCGCACCATCGAGGAGCTGTCGCGCATGCTCAAGGTGGAGCCCTCCCGCTGCGTGAAGACACTGCTGGTGGAAGGCTCGGACGAGGACGTCGTGGCGCTTGTGCTGCGCGGTGACCACGAGCTCAACGCTACCAAGGCACAGCGCCTGGCGGGTGTCGCAAGCCCGCTGCGCATGGCAGGAGCGGAGCGTATTGCGCGCGCGACGGGCGCCCAGGCCGGCTTCATCGGCCCGGTGGGACTGCGCTGCCGCATCTACGCCGATCACAGCGCGTTGGCGCTGGCCGACTTCATCTGCGGTGCCAACGAGAAGGACATGCACCTCACGGGAGTCAACTGGGAGCGGGACGTCACCAACGTCGCTGCCGCCGACCTTCGCAACGTGCGCGCGGGGGATCCGAGCCCGAGCGGCCGCGGTCGCCTCAAGGTCGCCCGTGGCATCGAGGTGGGACACATCTTCCAGCTCGGGCGCAAGTACAGCGAGCCCCTCAAGGCAACCGTGCTCGATGAGTCGGGCACTGAAGTGACGCTGCTCATGGGGTGCTATGGCATCGGTGTGACGCGCGTCGTGGCCGCCGCCATCGAGCAGAATCACGATGAGCGCGGCATCATCTGGCCGGAGCCGCTGGCGCCCTTCCAGGTCGTGCTCGTCCCGCTCAATCTGCAGAAGTCCCCGAGGGTGCGAGAAGTTGCCGATCGCCTCTACAACGAGCTCACCGCCCAGGGCATCGAGGTGCTCTACGACGACCGCGATGCCCGTCCGGGCGTCAAATTCGCCGACGCAGAGCTCCTCGGCATTCCGCATCGGCTGGTGGTCGGGGATCGGGGTCTCGAGGCCGGCCGCCTGGAATACCGCTATCGCCGGGACAGCGAGAGCACGGAGTTCCCGGCCGATGAGGCCATCCGCTTCATCAAAGCCCGGGTCGCCTAGGTTCCCTCGGCGACTGGCGGGCCTCGCGGCGCTCGCCGCTCTCCTTCTGGCGCTGCCCGCAGCCCCGGCGCGCGCCGACCAACAGCGCGACGCGGCGCTCGGCCCGGTCGTCCAGCGCGCCATATCGCAGGCGCAATGCTTCGCGGACCGTTATGACGCGGCCGTCTGGTACACGCTGATGGAGCCGCGTCTGAAGCGGTTCGTGCGTGATCCTGCGGAGCGGCTCGCGATCCTGCAGCAGGTGTATTGCGAGACCCACCGGCCGGGCGAGTCCAAGCTGCCGCCGGGGCTCGTCATGGCGGTAATGCAGGTGGAGAGCGACTTCGATCGCTGGGCGGTCTCGCGCAGCGGCGCGGTCGGATTGATGCAGGTGATGCCCTATTGGCCGGTCCGGCTCGGGATGAAGGGCTACGAGCTCGTCCACGTCACGCCCAACATCAGGATGGGCTGCGCCATCCTGAGGTTCTATCTCGAGTACACGCACAATGACGTGCGGCTCGCACTCGAGAAATACAACGGCAGCGTCGGCCACCCGGAGTACCCCGATCGGGTGCTGGTCGACTGGGAACGGTGGTCAGGCGCCGATGACCTCGGATTCGCCCGCGCGAAAGGACGCTAGCAGGGGGTTCCGTCACGCAGTCCGAAAGTCCGCGGGCGCTTGGGCGCTCTGTTCCGGCGCATCGGCCACTTCCACTGCCGTTACTTTCGAGGCCGACGAGCCCATCCACAGCCAGTTGACGAACGTCAGCACCGCCTCGCCCTCGCCGCACGCCAGCACTTCGACCCGTCCGTCCGGAAGGTTTCGCGCGTAGCCGCGCACACCGAGCTCCCGCGCGCGCTGCGCCGCCGTGCCGCGATAGAAGACGCCCTGAACGCGGCCCGATACGAGGCATTTCTTGCAGATCATGCGGCGAATATACCCATTTTCACCGCAGCAGAGCCCAAACACCCCCTCGCCCGCCGCTGCGCTTCTGCCGAGACTGGGGGCGGCCAGTCTTCTCGCACGCATGGAAGGAGGCAGCGCGCTGTGGCAACGTATCCGCAAACTCGACCGAAGCTGGTCCGGCCATATGCGCTTCCGTGCGCTACGCCCGGCGCCGGGGAAACCGCGATGACCGAAATTCTGGTGCTCTACTATTCGCGCAATGGCTCCACCGCCGAGCTGGCCCGTCAGGCCTGCCGGGGCATCGAGAGTGTCGGCGACGCCGTGGCCAAGCTGCGGACCGTGCCGCCCGTCAGCGCCGAGAGCGAGCGCGCTGCCAGGCAGGTGCCTGCGACGGGCGCCCCCTACGTGACTCTGGAGGATCTGCGGGACGCCGATGGCCTCCTCCTCGGCAGCCCCACCCGCTTCGGCAACATGGCGGCTCCCCTCAAGTACTTTCTCGACTCCACATCGAGCCTGTGGATATCGGGTGCGCTGGCCGGCAAGCCGGCTGGCGTATTCACTTCGACTCAGACTCTTCACGGTGGGCAGGAGGCGACGCTCCTCTCGATGATGCTGCCACTTCTTCACCATGGGATGTACATCGTTGGCCTGCCGTACACGGAAAGCGCGTTGCGTCAGACTCGCTCTGGCGGCACACCCTACGGCGCCTCACACGTTGCCGGTCAGGATGAGCCGGCGCTGACGGACGACGAGCGGACGCTGGCACAGGCGCTCGGCAAGAGAGTGGCAGCCCTAGCGGTGCAGTTGGGAAGAGCGGACTAGCTTCCGTCCACCCCGAATCATGAAGCGATCCGTAATAGGCACAGGGACTGTGCCCCGCCGCCGCAGGTGGCGGAGCCTCGGGCAAAAACCACGCTTTTTGCCCGAGGCGCGCTGGGCCGGGCAGGATGCCCGGATCCAGCGCTATGACGAAAGTCCCAACACCTCACGAATGAACGGCACCGTCAGGCGGCGTTGTGCAGCGAGTGCCGCTTCATCCAGCGTATCGAGGAGTCCGTAGAGACGGCGCATGTCGCGCGGAAACCGCCGTTGCAGCCAGCGTGAGGTTTCCTCGGGAAGCTCGAACCCGCGCAGCCGTGCGCGCAGCTGCAAGGCCTGCTGCTGCTCTGTCTCATCGAGTGCGCGCAGCGGCAGTACGGCGCCCGCCGCGCAACGCGAGCCGAGGTCAGGCAGCGCCCAGGCGAGCAAGGCCGGTGGCGGCCGGGCGGCCATGACCAGCGCGCCGCCGCACTCCTCCACTTCCCGCAGGAGGCCGAAGATCGCCTTCTCCCAATCCATGCGGCCGACGACCGCCTCGAGATCATCGAGGCAGACGCACTGCAGCTGCGGCAGGCCCTCGAGTACCCCAACACCCAGGGCGGCGAGCTCGGCGAGCGGGAAATATCCAGCGCGGCGCGATTCGGCGGCCGCGGAGCAGATCGCCTGCAGAAGATGGGTCTTGCCCGCGCTCGGCGGTCCACAGATCCAGGTCGCGCCGGCGACCTCACCCCGTGCGGCACGCCCGGCGTGCTCGACGGCCTCGCGGTTACGGGCAGGCAGGAAGCTCGCGAAGACCGCCCGATCCGGCAGACGCACCCCGAGTGGAAGCTGATGCACGCGTGCTCCTCAGGCCGTCCGTTTCGCGTCCTTGCCGGCCTCGACCTGCAGACCACCCTGCCCAGCCGTGCCCTCGCTCGCGGCAGCCGCCGACCAGGCGCGACGGGTGAAGGATTGTACGTAGTTGAAACCGGAGAGAACCGTGGTGCTGAGCACGATGAGCGCGAGCGCCCGCCGCACGCCGTACGGCGGGAAAGCGGCAGCGGCGCCCATCATGACGGCCGCCAGATAGAGCAGCTGCGCGGCCGTGTTGATTTTGCTGAGGATCGTCGGTCGCCCGCGCAGCGGTCCGAACCAGAGCCTGTAGACGAGCGCACCCAACGCGATCATGACATCGCGGGCAACTGCCGCCGCCGTCACCCACCAGGGCACGAGACCGAGCCAGGTCGACTCGACGAATACCGTCACGAGCAACAACTTGTCCGCCGCCGGATCGAGAACCTTGCCGAGCGCTGATACCCAGTTGAAACGCTTGGCGAGGTAGCCATCCAATCCGTCCGAGAATGCCGCCAGCACGAACAGCGCCAGCGCGAGCGCGTATTGCCCCCGATGAAGCGCAGCGGCCACGGGCCAGATGAGCGCGAGACGAACCAGACAGATGATGTTGGGTAGGTGACGCACGGTATGAGAGGGGCGGCGTCCGCGTCCGGATCGAGCGACCTAGCCGGGCCGGTAATGGTAGACGAGCGGGCCGCCGCCCTGTGTCGCCGGGCCGACGCGCCCAAAGCTGGGCGAGCTCGAGAGCGCCCGATCGATTGCCGCCCCGCCGCCGCGCACGGTCAGATCGAACACAATGGAGTCACCGCTCACCTGTCTGACGTTCGCCTTGCTCACACCCGGAACGGCACCGAGCATCTGCTCGATGTTGGCATAGTCCGTCAGGCTCGATACCCCCTGGATCTCGATCTCCGTCTGCTGCGACAGGTTGGCCGCAGCGGCGCCTGCCGGCGGGGCGAGCAGATCGACGGTGCCGTCGATTCCCGCGGTGAGCGGACCGTCCCAGCTCCGGCTGGTGAAATCGGTAAAGAGCGTCCATTGCCAGTCTGTGGCAGGCGCCGAAGGTGCAGCGCCTTGGGCCGCGGGCGCAGCAGCTGGCGTGCCACCCGTCGCGGACGCTCCAGGTCGCTCAGTCGCGGGGGTGGGCGCACCCGCCGCAGGGGCGCTCGTCGAGGGCGCCGCACCGGAAGGCGCAGTCGGCCCGAGAGCGGCAGGCGCCGGTGCCGGCGGGCGTCCCACCAGGAGCTGGTCCGCCCCATAGCGATGCGCCATCTGCAGCAGGGCCTCGCGCGACAACAGGTTGCCGCTACCGTCCGTCACGGGCAGCGGCACGACGCTGATCGGCAGTCCACGCTCTCCCGCATCCTGCTGAAGGCTTGCCTGATAGGGCCCCAGATCGGTCTGATCGGGCGGCGGGTTGATGACGATGAGCGTGAAGGGCCGGTTCGGGTCCCAGGTGCTGCGGTCCAGAGCAGCGATGACCTTCCCCACCGCCGCTGCGTTGAAGACAACCCGCAGCTCGCCGTGCGGGCCCCGATCGTAACTCTGGACGTACTTCGGCGCGTCGGCGATCAGGCCACCGAAAACCGGATCGCTCGCCGACTCCCGCCGCCCCGTTGCGCGCACCAGTGCCGTCCGCATGGCCTGCTGCACGGCGGGTGGCGACTGGCCAGCCACATCGACCTCGAACACCGCCACCGGGCGCGCCGCCCAGGCTGCAGCCGGCAATGCGGTGCAGGCGGCGAGCAGCAACGCTTCGCAAAGAAGGCTCTTCGCGGATGTCGGTCGGCGGGACATTGGAAGTGTTTGGATCGCGCCACAGGTTCGCGCAAAATGTACAATACCACACGCGCAATACCCCCCGCGCAAGTGCTGGGCTGCGGCGCGCGCGAGCTCCCAATTCATCTTCCCGGGTGAGACCATGGCGAATGCCGGCAAGGGTTCCGGCCTGGATAAGAGGTTATTCTCGTGAGTGACGGCCGCGGGCTGACGTATCGCGATGCCGGTGTCGACATCGACGCCGGCGACGAGCTCGTCGAGCGCATCAAACCCCTTGTCGCGCGCGTGCGACGTCCGGAGGTGCTGGCGGGCATCGGCGGCTTCGGCGCGCTCGTGGAGCTGCCGCCGGGTTACCGCCGGCCGGTGCTCGTCTCCGGGACGGACGGTGTCGGTACGAAGCTTCGCCTCGCGATCGATGCCGGGCGACACGACACCATCGGCATCGACCTGGTCGCCATGTGCGCCAATGACATCGTGGTGCAGGGCGCCGAGCCTCTATTCTTCCTCGACTACTACGCCACCGGAAAGCTCCAGGTCGATGTGGCGGAAGCCGTGGTCCGCGGCATCGTGGAAGGCTGCGCGCAGGCAGGCGCGGCCCTCGTGGGGGGTGAGACCGCGGAGATGCCCGGGATCTACTACGGCGAGGACTACGATCTCGCCGGCTTCTGCGTCGGCGTGGTGGAGAAGGACTCCATCATCGACGGCAGTGCGGTCCGCGCAGGCGATGCCATCATCGGCCTGGCCTCCTCGGGACCGCATTCGAACGGCTACTCGCTCATCCGCAAGCTCCTCGCCCTGAGCGCTGCAGGAAGCGAGACTGAGCTCGACGGCAAGCCGCTCCTCGACCGGCTGCTCGAGCCCACGCGCATCTACGTGAAGCCGCTGCTCGCGCTCACGCGGCAGCAGCCGGTGCACGCGTTGGCGCACATCACCGGCGGCGGCCTGACCGACAACATCCCGCGGGTGCTCCCTCAGGGTCTGGAGGCGGTCCTCGAGCGCCGCCGCTGGCATCGCGATCCGGTATTCGACTGGCTGCAGCAGGTCGGGCACATCGAGTCGGCGGAGATGTACCGCACCTTCAACTGCGGGATCGGCATGGCAGTCGTCGTGCCGAAAGAGCAGGCCGCGCAGGCGGCCGAATTCCTCGCGGCGCGCGGCGAGTCGGCGCAAATCATCGGAGAGATCCGCCCGGGCTCGCGTGGCGTGGTCATAGCCGAGTGACCGGCGCGGATCCGCTGCGGCTCGCGATCCTCATCTCCGGCCGCGGCTCCAACATGACGGCGATCGCGCGTGCCTGCGCCGAGGCGCGGATCAACGCCCGCGTGAGCCTCGTGATCTCTGAGCGCCCGGGGGCCGCGGGGCTCGATTCCGCCCGCGCTCTCAAGATCGAGACATGCACCGTTGCCTGGCCCGGAGCCGCGGACCGCCTGCAGTTCGAGCGTGGGCTCGATGAGGCACTCGCGGCCGCGCGCCCCGACTTCATCGTGCTCGCCGGCTTCATGCGCATCCTGTCGCAGCAGTTCGTAGAAAGCCGGGCGGGAAGCATTCTCAACATTCACCCCTCGCTGCTGCCGAGCTACCGCGGCCTGCATACGCACCGTCGCGTGCTCGAGGCCGGCGATGCGGTGCACGGCGCGAGCGTGCACTTCGTCACGGCGGAACTCGACGGCGGACCGGTCATTCTGCAGTCGAGAGTCCCGGTCATGCCTCGCGACACCGAGGACACGCTGTCAGCAAGAGTTCAGGCGACCGAGCACATCATCTATCCACGCGTGATCGGCTGGCTCGCCGACGGCCGGCTCGCTTGGCGGGACGGTCGCGCCTGGCTCGATGGCAAGGCGTTGGCCGCGCCCGTGGTGGAGGACTTCGATGGCAGCCGGGAGATTTGAACGCGCAGCACTCGCCGCGGTGACATTGGCAGCCGGTGCATGGGCTCATGCCGCACCGGCCCGGACGCCTTCGCAGCCCGCGCCCTTCGTCGCGACCTACTCGATCGCCTGGCATGGGATCAGCGCCGGCAGCTCGACGCTCGAGCTGCAGCAGACCGCACCACAGATATATCTCTACACCTCCACGGACAGCGCCTCCGGCCTATTCCGCCTCGCCTTTCCCGACGCGTTGCGCCAATCGAGCCGGTTCAGGGTCACTGCCGACGGGGTTCAGCCGCTCACCTTTCAGGCCGCGGGCGGGCCCGGCAAGAACGACGTGACGGCGCAGTTCGACTGGAAGACCGGTCAGGCTACCGGCACGGCCAAGGGCAAGCTGCTCGATCTCAAGCTGCAGCCGGGAACCCAGGACCCGCTGTCGGTGCAGATCGCCCTCATGCTGGCGCTGCAGGCGCAGCAGCCGCCGGAAAGCTTCTGGATGTTGAATACGGATGAGATCGATCACTTCGAGTACGTCCGCCACGCGGAGAGCACGCTCGCCACCCCGCTCGGAAAGCTGCGGGCGATCCTCTACACCAGCCACCAGCCCGGCTCGAACCGGACGACCTATCTCTGGCTCGCCCCCGCGCTCGATTACATGCCCGTCCGCGCCGAGCAGCACGTCAAGGGCGCTACGCAGCTCGCACTCGAGATCCGCGCGTTCAAGCGCAAATGACACCGGGCGGCGGCCCTCCGCGCAGGCGCCTGCGAGAGACCGTGGCCAGCCGTCCGCGCGCGCTCAGTGCGCGATGCCCTTCGAAGGGGCGCGAATCACGTCGTTGAAGTAGAAGATCTTCCACGTCTTCCCGCCATCGAAGGACAGGGACTCCTGGAAGTGAGCAGCGATCTTCGAGCGGTTGCCGAGCCGGGTCCAGGTGTAGCGGTCGATGGCCGGCTTACCGTCGTACGTGATGCGCGCATCGAATGTGCCAACATTGCCCTGCCACCGGCCGACGTTAGGTGTCCCGGCATCGCCGTGCGAGCTCTTGGTGTCGATCCAGTAGAGCCGCCAAAGACCGGTCGCGCGATCGTACAAGCGCAGGGTCATGCCGACGAAGCCTTTCGTCGGGTAGCTCGATCGAGCAAAATCCTCATTCCCCAGACCCCCGGGCAACGGGCGGGCCTCATCGGTCGCATCGAATTTCACCCAATCATGCGATGTGTCGACCGGGGATTTGAGCCGCTGGCAGCGCAAAACCCAGCTGCCGTAGAAAAAATCGAAGTCATGCGAGCCGTCGCGGACGTGCGGGGTTGCCGCGAGCCCGGGCGAGCAACCCAGGATGGTGGCGGCGAGCGCTCCGACACAGAGAAGATTCGAGATTCGCATCGTGCCCCCGACAGTTGGCTACGTTTGTAGTCAACCGTCAAGACTACACGCGTAAACGACAATGTCAAGCCGGGAGCGGCATCCGGCAACTCACCCGGGCCCGAGCGGCCGGAACTGCTTTGCCAACTTCAACTGCTGTCCCTGGTAGTTGGAGGCGATATCGCTGCCGTACAGCACGTCCGGCCGCTCCGCCATGCGCTCATAGCGCAACCAGCCCACCGTCTGCCCGTGCTCGAGCAGGAACGGCACCTCATGCGATCTGACTTCCAACACGCCCCTGCTGCTGCCGGCCCGACGCGTCTGCGCGTCCCAGCCGAACCCGGGATCGAAGAAGCCGGCGTAATGCACGCGAAACTCGCCGGCGCGCGTATCGTACGGCAACATCTCGGCAGCAAACTCCGGCGGTACGGCCACCGCCTCCTTGGTGATCAGGATATAGAACTCGTCCGGATCGAGGATCAAGGAGGATTCCTTGTGGAAGCGAATGGGCTCCCAGAAATGGAACGGATCGTAGTCGCGCTGCTCGAGATCGATGCGCCGGGCATGCTTCTTCGCGCGCCAGCCGATGAGCGCGTTGTCGGCGCCGCTGCCCTTGAGGTCGATGCTGAAGGGCAGCATCCCGGTCCGCTCGCCCCGGGAGTTCGAATCGGCAATCTGCCCTTCCGTGAGAAGGGCGCGCCAGTCCGCGCTGGTAATGGGTTTGGGGCTCTCACCGCGCGTGCGGCGGAACCGCAGCTGGTTGAGGCGTGTCCCGGTCCTGACCACGACGCTGAAACTGCGCGGTGCAACCTCGATGTAGAGCTGCCCTTCATAGCCCTCTTCCACCTGGTCGAAGAGCGTCGCCTGGTCGGCGATGAGTCTCGTCAGGATATCCAGGCGCCCGGTCGAGCTCTTGGGATTGGCGAAGGCGGAGACGTCGCTCCTGAGGCTGATGCTCTCCAACAGGGGAATGACATAGACGCGGCCCTTCTCCAGGACGGCGCCGTTGCCGAGGCTGATCCTGAAGCTTTCGAAGCTCGAATCCAACTCGCGCATCTTCTCGAGCACCTTCATTCCCTTGCCCGGCAGAAAGCTGGCATCGACCGGATAGGCATAGTCACCGAGACGCAGGTCGATGCTCGCGGGTTGAATCTGGTCGGCAGCGATGTCGTAGGTCTCGAGGATCCCGGCCGGCAGGATCTCCCCGGCGCTCAGCATTTCCCTGATTTTCTGGCACGGCAGAATGCCCGTGTAGGAAGGCGCTCGAGCAGCTTCTTGAGATGCGGCCATATTCTCGCCTGAGAGCGAACGGACTACGGGTGACAAGGTCGCGCGGACGAGCCTCGCCTCAACTCTCTTCTACGACGATCTTCGGAAAGATGCTGCTGCGGTCGCGGGCCCGAATCGCCAGCGCGCCCGCCGTGCGGCGGGCCATCTCGAAATACGCGCGTGCGCGTGGCGAATCCGGCGCGGCAACGACCGTCGGGCGGCCGCTGTCGGCCTCCTCTCTGATGTGCGCGTCCAGCGGCAGCTCACCCAGCAGTCTCACGCCGTACTCCTCGGCCATCCGCTGCCCGCCCCCAGCTCCGAAGACGTGCTCGGCATGGCCACACTTGGAGCAGATGTGGACGCTCATGTTCTCCACGATGCCGAGGACGGGTACGGACACCTTCTCGAACATCTTGAGGCCCTTGCGGGCATCCGCAAGGGCGATGTCCTGAGGCGTCGTGACGATCACGGCGCCTGCAACCGGAACGCGTTGCGCCAGCGTCAGCTGAATGTCCCCGGTCCCCGGAGGCATGTCGACGACGAGGTAATCGAGAGAGCCCCAGTGGGTCTCGGAAAGCAGCTGCGTGAGCGCCTGGGTGACCATGGGGCCCCGCCAGACCATCGGCTGCTCCGCATCGACGAGAAAGCCGATCGACATCGCCGCCACGCCATGACTTTCGAGCGGCTGCAGGTGCTTGCCGTCAGGCGAGGTCGGACGCTCGCCCTCGAGGCCGAGCATGAGCGGCTGACTGGGTCCGTAGATGTCCGCATCGAGCACCCCGACCCGCGCCCCTTGTGCAGCCCAGGCCAGGGCCAGATTGGCAGCGACGGTGGACTTGCCGACGCCACCCTTGCCGGAGGCGACCGCGACGATGTTCCGGATCTCGCCCAGAGGCTTGAGATTGCGCTGGACCGAGTGTGAGCGGATGTCGGCTTCGAGCTCGATCGCGAACGGGGCGCCCACACCGGCGACCGCCAGATGCGCTTGCAGGGCCGCGCTGAGCTCCTCCTGATAGCCGCCAATCGGATAGCCGAGCGCGATCCGCGCCCGATAGCCGCTGCCCTGGGCCGTGAGCTCGCGCACTGCGCCGGCCTCCCCCAAGGATTCGTTCAAGTAAGGGTCAACATACGCCTCGAGGGCGGTCCTGACGGCGTGCAGAGCGGAATCGTCGGCCATGCGGTGTCGTGGAAATCAGCGGGTCCAATCCGCCATTGTAGAGGGTTTCCCGTGACTCGGGAGGCCGCACCCGGTACGCGCGTCGTGCCGCGTCCAGGGCTATGGCATAATTTCGTGATATTTTCGACCGGCCGCATGGGCGCGGGCCGGCGGGTGAGGTGGGGTCTGGCGCATTGAGCACCGATTTCGCGATATATCGGCGTGGAGGATGCTTCGCGCGAAGGAGCCGTGCAGGAGTGCCTTTCCGGAAAGGCTGAATGAGCTTCTTCACGAACTTGCGCGCCGACCGGCTGATCACCGAGATCCGGTCTTCCAGCGATCCGGCGAGCCCGGACACCCAGAAAGCGATCGCGCGTCTCAAGGATCTGGGGGGCGGCGCCATCGAATCCGTGTTCGCGGCATTGCCGGATGCCGACAAGAACGCCACTCTCGCCTTCGTCGAAGTGCTCTCCGGCCTGGTCAGCCAGAAGTCCTTCCCCACGTTCGTGCGTGGCCTCGTCGAAGGCAGTCCGCGCGTGGTGGCCGGAATCGCCTGGGCGCTCACCAGCAGCCGCAACTACCCGCCGAACCTGCTCATCGAGGCGCTCGCAACGCCCGGAATCTCGAAG
>Ga0207667_10008758_pt1 | contig 11990 bp, 21 predicted proteins | sample KBSCornC52_FD_184301 | JGI IMG/M metagenome (GOLD analysis project Ga0207667, IMG submission 184301) | Corn rhizosphere microbial communities from Kellogg Biological Station, Michigan, USA - KBS Corn C5-2 (SPAdes) (version 2) | ecosystem: Host-associated > Plants > Roots > Rhizosphere > Soil ...
TGAACGAAGCATGGACGTGGGCGACGCCATCGGTGACGACGCGCTTGGTCTTCTTCTTCGGCTTGGCAGCTGGTTTGTCCATGGGTAATCCGGTTGAATGTGTTTCGTTGCAACCCCGCGGGCCACGCTGGCCCGGAAGGTGTTACTTCTTGATTGCGCGGCGCGGACCCTTGCGGGTGCGCGCGTTGGTGCGGGTGCGCTGGCCGCGTGCCGGCAGGCCACGGCGGTGGCGCAGGCCACGGTAGGTGCCGAGGTCCATCAGGCGCTTGATGCTGATGCCGACTTCACGGCGCAGGTCGCCTTCCACGCTGAACTTCGCCACTTCGCGGCGGAGGTTCTCGACCTCGCCTTCGGAGAGCGACTTGATCTGGGTGGTCGGGTCCACGCCCGCCGCTTCGCAGATTTTGCGCGAACGGGTGCGGCCGATGCCGTAGATGCTCTGCAGGCCGATGCAAACGTGCTTGTTGACCGGCAGGTTGACGCCCGCGATACGTGCCATGTGCGGTTACTCCACCTCGAATGCGTTGCCGATTCGGCAAACTGTCAATTATAGCTTGAAATTCATCCGAATGGGGAGTATCCCCCGCTCGGTACTGCCCCCCGCCGGTCACCCGGCGCGGGCTATCTGCGGCGCAGGTTGGCCTTTTTCAACAAACTGTCGTACTGATGCGAGACCAGGTGCGCGGAGACCTGCGCCCGGAAGTCCATCGCCACCACCACCACGATCAGGAGCGAAGTGCCCCCGAAATAAAACGGCACGTGCCACTCGGTCTGCATGAACGTGGGGATCAGGCAGACCGCGGCCAGGTACACCGCGCCCGCGCCCGTCAAGCGGGTCAGCACGGCGTCGATGTAATCGGCGGTGGCTTTGCCCGGACGCAGGCCCGGGATCAGTGCGCCGGAGCGCTTCAGGTTGTCGGCCGTTTCCTGCGAGTTGAACACGATCGCGGTATAGAAGAACGCGAAGATGATGATCATCGCCGCGTACAGGATCATGTACGGCGGCTCGCCCGGCGTCAGCGCGGTGGTCAACTGCTGCAGCCAGTGCATCTGGCTGGCGTTCGAGAACCACGTCGACGCGGTGGCCGGGAACAGGATCAACGACGAGGCGAAGATCGGCGGGATCACGCCCGACATGTTGATCTTCAGCGGCAGGTGCGAACTCTGGTTCTGGTAGGCGTTGGTACCGCCCGAGCGCCGCGCATAGTTCACCGTGATGCGGCGCTGCGCGCTCTCCATGAATACGCAGAACGCGGTCACGCCCAGCACGATCACGACAACGATCAACACCTTGATCGCGGAAAGCTGGCCGTTGCTGGCCATGCTGAAGGTCTGCGTGAGCGCCTGCGGCAATCCCGCGACGATCCCCGCGAAGATGATCAGCGAGATGCCGTTGCCGATGCCGCGCTCGGTCATCTGCTCGCCCAGCCACATCAGGAACATGCTGCCGGCGGTGAGGCCGATCACGGACGCGAAGATGAAGCCGAAGCCGGGGTCGTACACCACCGGTACGCCGCCGGACATGCCCTCCTTCTGCAACGCCATCGCGATGCCGAAAGCCTGGAACGCCGACAATCCGACGGTACCCCAGCGGGTGTACTTGGTCATGATGCGCTGGCCGGCCTGCCCTTCCTTCTTGAGCTGCTGCCACGCCGGCAGCACCGAACCCATCATCTGCACCACGATGGACGCGGAGATGTACGGGATCACGCCCAGCGCGAACAACGAGAAGCGCGCCAACGCGCCGCCCGAGAACATGTTGAACATGTTCAACAGGCCGCCGCCCTGCTCGATCATCCGCGTCATCGCTTCCGGGTTGACGCCCGGGACGGGAATGAACGAACCCAGCCGGAACACGATCAGCGCGCCGACGAGGAACAGCAGGCGCTGGCGCAGTTCGGTCAACTTGCCGAACTGGGCCAGCGGATTGGACGATGTCTTGCCTGCGGCCAAGATGCTTACTCCACCGAGCCGCCGGCGGCTTCAATCGCCGCCTTGGCGCCTGCGGTTGCCAGGATGCCGGACAGCTTGACGGCGCGATCGATCTCGCCCTTCTTGACGATCTTGACGCGCTTGGCGCGGCCATCGACCAGCTTGGCTTCGCGCAGTACGGTCAGGTCGATCGCATCCTTCTTCAGGCCCGCGAGCTGGTACAGGAACACCTGCTGCGATTCGGCCTGCTTCTTGGAGCGGAAGCCGACCTTGGGCAGACGACGCTGCAGCGGCATCTGGCCGCCTTCGAAGCCGACGGTGTGCGTGTTGCCCGCGCGCGCGTGCTGGCCCTTGTGGCCGCGGCCCGCGGTCTTGCCCAGGCCCGAACCGATGCCGCGAGCGACGCGGCGGCGTTCCTTGCGCGCACCCTTGGCGGGTTTCAATGTATTCAAACGCATGACTTACTCCTCGACCCGGACCAGGTAGTTGACCGTGTTGATCAGGCCACGCACCTGCGGGCTGTCCTTCAATTCGCGCACGTCGCCGGTGCGGTTCAGCCCCAGCGCCTTCACGCTCAGGCGGTGTCGCGACTGCACGCCGCGCAGGCCGCCCACGAGACGCACCTTCACGGTGCCGGTGGTGGTGGATTTCTTAGCCGCCATGACCCAGCTCCTCGACCTTCTTGCCACGCTTGGCCGCAATGTGCTGCGGGCTCGCGACCGACTGCAGGCCCTTGATGGTGGCGCGCACCAGGTTGATCGGATTGCGCGAACCGACCGCCTTGGCCAGCACGTCCTTCACGCCGACCACCTCCAGCACGGCGCGCATCGCGCCGCCGGCGATCACGCCGGTGCCTTCGGAAGCCGGCTGCATGAACACGCGCGCCGCGCCGTGGTTGGCCTTGACCGCGTACCAGATGGTGCCGTTGTTGAGGCCCACGCTGACCATGTTGCGGCGCGCGCGCTCCATCGCCTTCGAGATCGCGACCGGCACTTCACGCGCCTTGCCGTACCCGAAGCCGACCTTGCCGGCGCCATCGCCGACCACGGTCAACGCGGTGAAGCTCATCTGCCGACCGCCCTTGACCGTCTTGGCCACGCGGTTGACGGCGATCAGCTTCTCGAGCATCCCGTCGGAATTTTCGCGATCGTTGCGATCGTTGTTCGCCATTGTTTTCACCTTGCGCCCGCGAAGTGCGGACATTTGCTTGCGGCATCAAGCCGCTTGGAGTTGTTGTGTACTACGTGATTCGAGATTCGGGAGACGGGATTCGGAAGAGCGAGAAGCCGGCTTTTGCCAATCTCCAATCCCGAATGCCCAATCCCGAATCAGAACTTCAGTCCCGCTTCGCGCGCAGCATCCGCCAGCGCGGCGACACGCCCGTGATAACGAAAACCCGAACGATCGAACGCGACCGATTCGATGCCCGCGGCGCGCGCCTTCTCGGCGATCGCCTTGCCCACCGCCGCAGCGGCGGACTTGTTCTTGGTGCCCTTGAGGTCGCCGCTCAGCGACTTCTGGACGGTCGAAGCGGCGGCCAGCACGGTCTCGCCATCGGCGGCGATCACCTGCGCATACAGGTGCTGCCCGGTGCGATGCACGGAGAGGCGCGGCACGGCCAACTTGCGGATACGTGAGCGCGCGGACTTGGCGCGGCGCAGACGTGATGTTTTCTTGTCGATCATGATCAGGCCTTCTTCGCTTCTTTCAGCGTGATGCGCTCGCCGGCGTAACGCACGCCCTTGCCCTTGTAGGGCTCCGGCGGACGGAAGCCCCGGATCTTGGCGGCGGTCTGTCCGACCTGCTGCTTGTCGGCGCCCTTGATGATGATTTCCGTCGGCGATGGGGTTTCCAGCGTGATGCCTTCCGGCGCCGGGAACACCACCGGGTGCGAGAATCCGAGCGACAGGCTCAGGCTCTTGCCCTGCAGCGCCGCGCGGAAGCCCACGCCCACCAGTTCCAGCTTGCGCTCGTAACCCTGGCTGACGCCCTGCACCATGTTGGCCAGCAGCGCGCGGGTGGTGCCCGCGAACTTGGTCTCGGCGGTGCCGTCGGCGCAGATCAGGTGGCCGTCGGCGCTCTTGATTTCGACACCCGGGATCGCGTGCATCTTCAGGGTGCCCTTGGGGCCCTTGACGGTGATTCCGTCAGCGGCCACCTGGCATTCGACGCCCTTGGGCAGCGTGATGGGTTGTTTGGCTACTCGTGACATTTCAGTGCTCCGTCTTGCTTACGCGACGCGGCCGATCACTTCGCCGCCGAGACCTTGGGCGCGCGCCTGCGCGTCGGTCATCAGGCCGGACGGTGTGGACACGATGGAGATGCCGAGGCCGCCCATGACCTTCGGCAGTCCGTCCTTGCCGCGATACACGCGCAGGCCGGGACGGCTCACGCGCTCGATGCGCTCGATCGCTGGCTTGCCTTCGAAATACTTCAACTTGATTTCGAGGCTGGCCTTGCCTTCGCTCTCGGTGCGTCGCGAATCCAGCACGTAGCCTTCCGACTTCAGCAGGTCGGCCAGTGCTTGTTTTACCTTCGAAGCCGGCATGCTCACTGTCTGCTTGCCCATGGCCTGGGCGTTGCGGATGCGGGTGAACATATCGGCGATGGGATCAGTCATGCTCATTGTGGTTTTCCTGGAACTGCATCGATATCCGTTGGGTAAGTCGCTCGCTGCGCTCGCTGTCAGTCGGCCGCTTCGCGGCCTGTAAATCGTCAGTAGCGTCGCTAGCTGCTTGCTCTTACCTACTTACTTACTCACTTACTTACAGTCTGCAAAGCAGACGACTAACGCTTCACCACGAGGCCTTGCGCAGGCCGGGCACGTCGCCGCGCATGGTTGCTTCGCGCAACTTGCTGCGGGACAGACCGAACTTCGCGTACACGGCGCGCGGACGGCCGGTCAGCGCGCAGCGGGTGCGCAGGCGCGACGGGCTGGAGTCGCGCGGCAGCTTCTGCAGCTTGGCCGCGGCGGCCAACTTCTCGTCGTAGCTCGCGTCGGCGCTGGCGATGATCTTCTTCAGGTCGACGCGCTTGCCACCGTGCTGCTTGATCAGCTTGGCACGCTTCAGGTCGCGATTCACCATGGATTTCTTGGCCATCGGTCTACGTCTCTCGTCAGTTGCGGAACGGGAAGTGGAACGCTTCGAGAAGCGCCTTGGCTTCCGCGTCGGTTTTCGCGGTGGTGGTGATGCAGATATCCATGCCGCGCATCGCGTCGACCTGGTCGAAGTCGATTTCCGGGAAGATGATCTGTTCCTTCACGCCCATGTTGTAGTTGCCGCGGCCGTCGAACGCGCGGCCGGACACCCCGCGGAAGTCGCGCACGCGCGGCAGCGAGATGTTGATCAGGCGGTCCAGGAATTCCCACATGTTGGCGCGGCGCAGGGTGACCTTGCAGCCGATCGGCCAACCGTCGCGGATCTTGAACGAGGCGACTGACGTGCGTGCCTTGGTCACGATCGGCTTCTGGCCGGCGATTTTCGCCATGTCGGCGGTGGCGTTCTCCAGCACCTTCTTGTTGGCCGCGGCTTCGCCCACGCCCATGTTGAGCGTGATCTTGCTGATGCGCGGAACCTGCATCGGGTTCCGGTAGCCGAAGCGCTTCATCAGCGCCGGCGTCACTTCTTCTTTGTAGATTTTTTCGAGACGGCTCATGGCTGTGTCCTCATGCGTCCACGACTTCGCCGGTCGAACGGAACACGCGGACCTTGCGCCCGTCGCCGAGCGTCTTGCGGCCCACGCGTTCGCCCTTGCCGGTGGCGAGGTCGTACAGCATGACGTTGGAAATGTGGAGCGGGGCCTCGCGTTCCACGATGCCGCCCGGCTGCTGTGCTTGCGGGTTCGGCTTGGTGTGGCGCTTGACCATGTTGATGTTCTGCACGAACACGCGATCGCCCGCGATGCGGGTGACCTCGCCGTGCTGGCCCTTGTTCTTGCCCGCGATCACGATCACCGTGTCGCCTTTTCGAATGCGGTTCATGGCGTTTCCCTTACAGCACTTCCGGCGCGAGCGAAACGATCTTCATGAAGCGTTCGCTGCGCAGTTCACGGGTGACCGGCCCGAAGATGCGTGTGCCGATCGGTTCCAGCTTGTTGTTCAGCAGCACGGCCGCGTTGTCGTCGAAGCGGATCAGCGAACCGTCCGGACGACGCACGCCCTTGGCGGTGCGGACCACGACGGCGTTGTAGACCTCGCCCTTCTTGACCTTGCTGCGCGGGATCGCGTCGCGGATCGAAACCTTGATGACGTCACCGACGCTGGCGTAGCGGCGCTTGGAGCCGCCCAGCACCTTGATGCACATCAGTTCGCGCGCACCGCTGTTGTCCGCCGCGGCCAGCATGGATTGCATCTGGATCATGTTCGTCGGCTCCTCATTCTGCCGCGCGCGCCAGCACTTCCACGACGCGGAAATGCTTGGTCTTGGACAGTGGCCGGCACTCGGCGATGCGCACCAGGTCGCCCTCGTGGCACTCGCCCTTTTCGTCGTGCGCGTGCAGCTTGCTCGAACGCCGCAGCAGCTTGCCGTACAGGCCATGCTGCTCCTGGCGCTCGATCACCACGGTGATCGTCTTCGCGCTCTTGGCGCTGCTCACGCGGCCGTCGATCGTGCGCGTGCCGGTGCCGCCCTTGTCAACTTGATCGTTGGTGTCGTTCATCACGCGGCTCCATTCTGCTTCTGTCCCAGGATCGTCGCGGCGCGCGCGATCTCGCGGCGCACCCTGGCGAACTGGTGGGTCTGTGCACTCTGGCCCTGCGCCTTCTGCATGCGCAGGCTGAACTGCTCGCGGCGCAGATCGGCGATATGGTCGGTCAGTTCCTGCGCGGATTTGCCGCGCATCTCGTTGGTATCCATTACAGCAGCGCCCTGGTCGCGAATTGGGTTTGGATCGACAGCTTGGCGGCGGCAAGCCGGAACGCCTCGCGCGCCTCGGCTTCGGTGACGCCTTCGATTTCGTACAGCATCCGGCCGGGCTGGATCGGCGCGACCCAGTACTCGACGTTGCCCTTGCCGGCGCCCATGCGGACTTCGATCGGCTTCTTGGTGATCGGCTTGTCCGGGAACACGCGGATCCACAGCTTGCCGCCGCGCTTCACGTAACGCGTGATGCAGCGGCGCGCAGCCTCGATCTCGCGCGCGGTGATCGCGCCGCGGGTGGTCGCCTTCAGGCCGTACTCGCCGAAGCTGACAAGGTTGCCGTTGAGGCTCAAGCCCCGGTTGCGGCCCTTGAACTGCTTGCGGAATTTGGTTCGCTTGGGTTGCAGCATGATCTTTACCCTTTATTGCGGTCATCCCTGACCGCGAAGATCAAAAGCCGGTCGTCCTGACCGACTTTTCAATTATTCAGCCGACTGCCGGTCGCGGCGCCCGCGCGGGGCGCGCTCGCGGCGCGGTTCGTCGTCGCGTGACCCGCGTTCGCGGCGCGGCGATGGGCCTTCGTTGCGATCCTCTTCTTTCGTCTGGCCGATGCTCGCGAAGTCGAAGATCTCGCCCTTGTAGATCCACACCTTGACGCCGATCACGCCATAGGTGGTGTGCGCTTCGGCCAGGCCGTAATCGACGTCGGCGCGCAACGTGTGCAGCGGCACGCGGCCTTCGCGGTACCACTCGGAACGCGCGATCTCGGCGCCGTTCAGGCGGCCGGCGACGTTGACCTTGATGCCCAGCGCGCCGAGGCGCATCGCGTTCTGCACCGAGCGCTTCATCGCGCGGCGGAACATGATGCGGCGCTCCAGCTGCTGCGCAATCGATTCGGCGACCAGCTGTGCGTCGAGTTCCGGCTTGCGCACTTCGCTGACGTTGATGTGGGCGTCCACGCCCATGATCGCGGAGACTTCGCGGCGCAGCTTCTCGATGTCCTCGCCCTTCTTGCCGATCACGACGCCCGGACGCGCGGTGAAGATGGTGATGTCGGCGTTCTTCTGCGGGCGGCTGATCAGGATCTTCGATACGCCGGCCTGCGCCAGCTTCTTCTTCAGCAGCTCGCGCACCTTGAGATCGGAAACCAGGTTCAGCGCGTACTGGCGCTTGCCCGCGAACCATTTGGAGTTCCAGTCCTTGGAAATGCCGAGGCGGATTCCGATTGGATTGACTTTGTGACCCATAATTCAGTTTTCCTTGCTGCCGCGAGCGAAGCGGCTGGGCTTGAGCCCCCTTGAGTCAAGGGGGCGATGCGCGGCGAGCAAAGCGAGCTGCGCATGGGGGTTCTGGAAGCAAGTCGCTGTCATGTTCATGGCACGAATCACTCAACCAACCTCAACGGTAATGTGCGAAGTGCGCTTGAGGATGCGCGAACCGCGACCCTTGGCGCGCGCGTGCATGCGCTTCATGACCGCGCCTTCGTCCACATAGATGCGCGCGATCTTCAGTTCGTCCACGTCGGCGCCGACGTTGTTCTCGGCGTTGGCGACGGCCGACAGCAGCACCTTGCGAACCAGGTGCGCCGCCTTCTTGTTGGTGTGTTCGAGCACCGCGCTGGCCGTGCCCACGGGCATGCCGCGGACCAGGTCCGCCACCAGACGCGCCTTCTGCGCCGAGATGCGCGCACCGCGCAGGACGGCCTTGGCTTGAGTCGTTGTCATGACGGTATCCATTACTTGGCGGCAGGCGCCGCAGCCTTCTTGTCGCTGCCGCCGTGGCCCTTGAACGTGCGGGTCACCGCGAACTCGCCGAGCTTGTGCCCGACCATGTTCTCGTTGACCAGCACCGGCACGTGCAGGCGTCCGTTGTGGACGGCGACTGTCAGACCCACCATTTCGGGCAGGATCATCGAGCGACGCGACCAGGTCTTGATCGGGCGCTTGCTGTTGCTCTGGTTCGCCGCCTCCACCTTCTTGAGCAGGTGCAGGTCGATGAACGGGCCTTTCTTGAGTGAACGTGGCATATCGATGAGCCCTTACTTGGTGCGGCGGCGCACGATCATCTTCTGCGTGCGCTTGTTGTTGCGGGTCTTGTAACCCTTGGTCGGCGTGCCCCACGGGCTGACCGGATGGCGACCGCCGGAAGTGCGGCCTTCGCCGCCGCCGTGCGGATGGTCGACCGGGTTCATCACCACGCCGCGGACGGTCGGGCGGATGCCCAGCCAGCGTTTGGCGCCGGCCTTGCCGAGCTTCTTGAGGCTGTGTTCCGAATTGCCGACCTCGCCGATGGTGGCGCGGCATTCGACCGGAACCTTGCGCATTTCGCCCGAACGCAGGCGCAACGTGGCGTAACCGGTTTCACGCGCGACCAGCTGGGCGGATGAACCGGCGCTGCGCGCGAGCTGCGCGCCCTTGCCGGGCTTCATCTCGACGCAGTGCACCGTGGTGCCGATCGGCATGTTGCGTAGCGGCAGCGTGTTGCCGTCCTTGATCGGTGCATCGGTACCGGCCATCAGCTGCATGCCGATCTGGATGCCCTTGGGCGCGATGATGTAGCGACGCTCGCCGTCCACGTAGAGCAGCAGCGCAATGTGCGCGGTGCGATTGGGATCGTACTCGATGCGCTCGACGCGGCAGGCCACGCCTTCCTTGTCGCGCTTGAAGTCGATGATGCGGTAATGCTGCTTGTGCCCGCCGCCACGGTGACGCACGGTGATGCGCCCGAAGTGGTTGCGTCCACCGGTCTTGTTCTGGACTTCGGTCAACGGCGCGTACGGGGCGCCCTTGTGCAGGTCGGCCGGCGGCGCAACGCGCACCATTCCGCGGCGTCCCGGCGAAGTCGGCTTGGGTATGATCAGTGCCATCTGGATTGCACCTCTGGATATCAGGCCCGGCCCGCGGCAGCTTCGATGGTCTGGCCTTCGGCCAGGCGCACGTAAGCCTTGCGGACGCTGGCCTTGCGACCGGGGCGGAAGCGGAACATCTTCAGCTTGCCCTTGACGTTGGCCATGTTCACCGACACCACGTTCACTTCGAACATCTGTTCGACAGCGGACTTGACATCGGCCTTGGTGGCGTCGGGCGCCACCGCGAATACGTATTGGTTGTGCTCGGACAGCCGCGTGCTCTTTTCAGAGACGTACGGCGCATGCAGCACCGAGAGGATGCGATCGCTGCTCATGCCAGCCACTCCTCGACCTTCTTGACCGCATCGACGGTGATGACGACGTGGTCGGCCGCGGCCAGCCCGACCGGATTGATGCCGTCCACATCGATGACGTCGATGACCTTGGGGTTGTTGCGCGCGGACAGGAACAGCTTCTCGTCCACCGCCTGCGTCACGATCAGGGTGCGGCCCTTGGCTTCGATCTGGTCGAGCTTGTCGATCAGCGACTTGGTCCTGGGCGCGTCCACCGCGAATTCCGGGACGACCTTCAGGCGGCCCTGGCGATTCAGTTCCGCCAGCATCGAGCACAGCGCGCCGCGGTACATCTTGCGGTTGACCTTCTGCGCGAAGTCGCGCGGCTGCGCCGCGAACGCGCGCGCGCCACCGACGAAGATCGGCGCGCGGTAATCGCCGTGGCGGGCGCCGCCGCCCTTCTGCTTCTTGAACTTCTTGGTGGTGCCCGACATGCGCGTGTGGTTCAGCTGCGCCTTGGTACCGGCGCGGCCCGCATTGCGGTACGCCACCACCACCTGGTGCACGAGATTCTGGCGGAACGCGGCGCCGAAGATCGCTTCGGAAACCTGTACCGGGCTCGCGCCAATCACATTCAGTTCCATGGTCAGGCTCCTCAACCCTTGGCCGCCGGGCGCACGACCACGTCGCCACCGGGGGCGCCGGGCACCGCGCCCTTGACTGCGATCAGGTGGCGCTCGGCGTCCACGCTGATCACTTCGAGATTCATCGCCGAACGATTGACGTTGCCCATCTGGCCGGCCATCTTCTTGCCCGGGAACACGCGGCCCGGCGTCTGGCGCTGGCCGATCGAACCCGGTGCGCGATGCGACAGTGAGTTGCCGTGCGTGGCGTCGCCCATCTTGAAGTTCCAGCGCTTGATCGTGCCCTGGAAGCCCTTGCCCTTGGACACGCCCGCGACGTCGACAATTTGGCCGACCGTGAATACGTCGTCCACCTTGATCTCGGCGCCGATCGCGTACTTGTCGGCATCCTTGTCGTCAAGGCGGAACTCCCAAAGGCCGCGACCCGGCTCCACTTTCGCCTTGGCGAAGTGGCCCTTGGCCGGCTTGGTCAGCAGCGATGCGCGCTTGGCGCCCGCGGTGACCTGCACCGCAACGTAACCGTCGCTGTCGGTTGTCTTGACCTGGGTGACGCGGTTCGGCGTCGCCTCGATCAAGGTCACCGGCACCGAGCGGCCGTCTTCGGTGAAGACCCGGCTCATGCCGCATTTTTTTCCAATCAGTCCGATGCTCATGTTCGTTTCCTGAGTAAGTCGCTCACTTCGTTCGCTGCAAGTCGGGCGCTACGCACCCTGCAAGTAAGTCAGTTGAATCGCAATCTCTACTCTTTACACACTTACAGCGCCGAAGGCGCGACTGACAGGCTCGCAAGCGAGCCGACTAACTGCTTCATCCCAATTTGATCTGCACGTCCACGCCGGCGGCGAGGTCGAGCTTCATCAGTGCATCCACGGTCTTGTCGTTGGGATCGACGATGTCCAGCACGCGCTTGTGGGTACGCGTCTCATACTGGTCACGCGCGTCCTTGTCGACGTGAGGCGACACCAGGATGGTGTAACGCTCGATCTTGGTCGGCAGCGGAATCGGGCCGCGCACCTGCGCACCCGTGCGCTTGGCCGTTTCCACGATCTCGCTGGCCGACTTGTCGATCAGGCGATGGTCGTAGGCCTTCAACCGGATGCGGATGTTCTGGGTTGCCATGTTCGTTTGCTCACTAAAAGAACGTTGTCAGCTTTCGCTGTTCGCTTTTCGCTTTTGACTTTCCCGGTGTTATGCGGCTCTGCCGCATGAACACCGGGAGTTATCACGGCGCCACGCAGTGGCGTCCGGGATAACCACTCCTACTCAATAACCTTGGTGACCACGCCGGCGCCCACCGTGCGACCGCCTTCGCGGATCGCGAACCGCAGACCGTCCTGCATCGCGATCGGGTGGATCAGCGTCACCACCATTTTGATGTTGTCGCCCGGCATCACCATCTCCACGCCCGCCGGCA
>Ga0207667_10008760_pt1 | contig 11985 bp, 10 predicted proteins | sample KBSCornC52_FD_184301 | JGI IMG/M metagenome (GOLD analysis project Ga0207667, IMG submission 184301) | Corn rhizosphere microbial communities from Kellogg Biological Station, Michigan, USA - KBS Corn C5-2 (SPAdes) (version 2) | ecosystem: Host-associated > Plants > Roots > Rhizosphere > Soil ...
CAAGCCGGCCGACGTGGAAAAGAAATGGCATTTGATCGATGCCGACGGGCTGGTTGTCGGCCGCGTCGCGACGATCATCGCCAATATCCTGCGCGGCAAGCATAAGCCGAGCTATACGCCGCATGTCGATTGCGGGGACAACGTCATCGTCATCAATGCCGAGAAGGTCCGCTTCACCGGCAAGAAGGCGATCCAGAAGATCTATTATCGCCACACCGGCTATGCCGGCGGCATCAAGGAAGCGCGCGCCGACAAGGTGCTCGAAGGGCGCTTCCCTGAGCGCGTCCTGGAAAAGGCGGTCGAGCGCATGATCCCGCGCGGGCCGCTTGGCCGGGCGCAGATGCGGTCGCTTCGTATCTACAAGGGTGGCGAGCATCCGCATACCGCCCAGAATCCTGAGTTCCTCGATGTAGCGGCGCTGAACCGCAAGAATAAGGTGGGTGCCTGATGTCTGATTCCGATACCCGTCAGTCACTGTCCGATCTCGGGCAGATCGCCCAGGGCGCTGTCGTGGCGCCGGAAGCCGGCTTCACTCCCGCGCCGGCTCAGCCCGAAGCTCCACTGCGCGAGCAGCAGCTCGACAAGCAGGGCCGCGCCTATGCGACTGGACGCCGCAAGGATGCGGTCGCCCGCGTCTGGCTGAAGCCGGGCACCGGCAAGATCACCGTGAACGGCCGCGATCAGGAAATCTATTTCGCGCGCGCCACGCTGCGTCTGGTGATCAACCAGCCGTTCGTCATCGCGGCTCGCGAAGGCCAATATGATGTGGTCGCCAGCGTGCAAGGCGGCGGTCTTTCCGGTCAGGCGGGCGCGGTCAAGCATGGCATCGCTCAGGCACTGACCCGTTACGAACCCTCGCTTCGCACGCCGGTCAAGCGTGCAGGCTTCCTGACGCGCGACAGCCGCGCGGTCGAGCGCAAGAAATATGGCCGCGCGAAAGCACGCCGCAGCTTCCAGTTCTCCAAGCGCTAAAATAATAATCATCGGCAAAATCAAAGGCGGCCTCCGGGCCGCCTTTTTTTTAGGTTCAACCGCTCATCATGATCCTGCGCTTGCAGTTCATGCCTTCACAAGGCCAAGAGCGACGCGCACAGGGTGAGCACTGATCGCTTCGCTCCCCCTGATTTCGGTGCTGGGCATGATCTGGCTCTGGCGGGAAAAGCCTGATGCGGCCAACATGGCCGTACATGCCGAAGCAACCTTCTGGTATGTACTGCCGTCATTGCCGATGTTTCTGCCGATCCCGGCGATGCTCTGGCACGGGATTTCGTTCTGGGCGTCGCTCATTGTCGGCTGCCTGGTGACGATCGGATGTTATCTGGTGATGATCTGGCTGGGGCCGCGATTTGGGCTGAGACTGTAACCTTCACACGGAGAGAGCTTATGGGCGCGACGTATAAAGGGTTGGAGTTTCGCTCGACGATCAGCGCGGCCGGAGAGCTCCGGCTCAGCTTGGACGAGATGACGGTAGGTCCCCCGGACGCTGGCGAGGTGATCGTGCAAATCGAGGCCGCGCCGCTGAATCCGTCCGATCTCGGCTTGATGTTCGGGCCAGCCGATCTTTCGACGCTGCGCGTTCAGGGAACCGCCCACCAGCCCGCGATGGCCGCCACCGTCCACGAGCGTCATCTGGGCATTGTCAGCAAGCGGCTCGGCTTGTCCTTGCCGGTCGGCAACGAAGGCGCCGGAACCGTCGTCGCGGCCGGTGACGGAGCGCGGCATCTTATCGGCAGCAAGGTCGCCGCCGTCCCGGGCGGGATGTACACGCAATACCGAAAGCTGCCCGCCAACGAATGCACCGTCCTCCCCGACGACGTGAGCGCGGCGGAGGGCGCGGCAATGTTCGTCAACCCGCTGACGGCGCTCGGCTTTGTCGAAACCATGCGGCACGAAGGCTATTCTGCGCTGGTTCACACCGCCGCTGCCTCCAATCTTGGCCAGATGCTGGTGAAGATCTGCCGCGCGGACGGGATCCCGCTCGTGAACATCGTCCGTAATGAGCAGCAGGCGGAGCTTCTGCGCGGCATCGGCGCCACCCATGTGCTCGACAGCTCGGCTCCGGATTTCAAGGCAAGGTTGGTGGACGCCATCGCCGAAACCGGCGCAACGCTTGGCTTCGACGCGATCGGCGGCGGCAAGCTGGCAGGCCAGATCCTGACCGCGATGGAAATCGCCATCGATCGCAAAACAACCGAATATAGCCGCTACGGCTCGGCGGTGCCCAAGCAGGTTTACGTCTATGGCATGCTCGACGTCGGCCCCATCGTTCTGGATCGTGGATTCGGCTTTACCTGGGGCGTGGGCGGCTGGCTGCTATGGCCTGCATTGCAGCGGCTTGGCAAGGAAACCGCGCAGCGCATGCGGCAGCGCGTGTTGGCAGAACTGAAGACCACCTTCGCCAGCCACTATACGCGCACCATCGGCCTGCGCGATCTGTTGAAAACAGACATCATCGAAGCAGCGCAGCGTAAGTCGACCGGCGAGAAATTCCTGATCGATCCTCGGCTGGATGCGTGACCTGACGCGACGGGCGGCTGGAGCGGGTGAAGGGAATCGAACCCTCGTCGTAAGCTTGGGAAGCTTCTGCTCTGCCATTGAGCTACACCCGCATAAGGGGAGCGATAGCCAATGAGCGAGGGTGAGGCAAGATTGCCTTCGTCGTCCAAGCGGCTTTGCGAAGCCCGATTCAGCGTCGATCCTTGGTAGCCGAAAAACGGATGCCAGGGCTTTTGCCCTCGACATAATTCAGTTCCCACGCGTCCTTGGCCATGAACACCGGCGCGCCGTCACGATCCTCGGCCATGGCATTGCGGTGAAGCGCTTTGAACTCTTCGAGCGCCTTGTCATCGTCGGCCGTGATCCAGCGCGCGGTATCCCACGGCGAAGGCTCGAATCCGGCATCGACCTTATACTCCGCCTGCAGCCGCGAAATGAGGACGTCCAGCTGAAGCTGGCCAACCACGCCGACGATCCATTGGGATCCGATGGCGGGGTGAAACACTTGCATGATCCCCTCCTCGGCCATGTCGTTGAGTGCGTTGCGCAACTGCTTGGTCTTGGTCGGATCGGCCAGCCTGACGCGACGCAGGATTTCCGGCGCGAAATTGGGCAAACCAGTGAAGCGCAGCGTCTCGCCCTCGGTCAGCGTATCGCCGACGCGCAGCGTTCCATGGTTGGGGATGCCGATGATATCGCCGGGATAGGCCTCGTCCGCCAACTCGCGGGTCTGCGCGAAGAACAGGATCGGACTGTGAACCGCGATGGCCTTGCCGGTGCCGACCTGTGTCAGCTTCATGCCGCGTTTGAACCGGCCCGAGCACAGGCGCATGAACGCAACGCGGTCGCGATGCTGCGGGTTCATGTTCGCCTGCACCTTAAAGATGAAGCCGGCGACATCCTTCTCGTCAGGCTGGATCGTGCGCGGGTCGGCAGGCTGGGGACGCGGCGGAGGCGCAAACTCGGCAATCGCGTCGATGAGCTGCTCGACGCCGAAGTCCTTCAATGCGGAGCCGAAATAGACAGGGGTCAGATCGCCACTGCGATAGGCCGTAACGTTGAACGGCGCATAGCCCGCCTGCGCCAATTCGGCTTCCTCGCGGAGCAAAGCGACGCCTTCGGCCGAAAGCAACCTGTCGAGATCGGAATCATCCAATCCGCCGACCGGCACGCTGTCTCCTTCGAAGGCGCCCGTCGCATCTTGCACCGGGCGGTGCAGCTCGTTCTTTGCGAGGTCATAAATTCCTTCAAAGGTTCCGCCCATACCGACCGGCCAACTCATCGGCGTCACGTCGAGCGCAAGGATGTCGGCAATTTCGTCGAGCAAGGCGAAGGGCTGCCGCCCTTCCCTATCCACCTTGTTGATGAAGGTGATGATCGGTACCGACCGCATCCGGCACACTTCGAACAGCTTGCGGGTCTGGGCTTCGATGCCGCGCGCGGCATCGATCACCATGACTGCGGAATCCACCGCCGTCAGCGTGCGATACGTGTCTTCGGAAAAATCTTCGTGGCCTGGCGTATCCAGCAGGTTGAAGGTGATGCCCTCCCGCTCGAACGTCATGACCGACGACGTGACGGAGATGCCGCGCTGCTGCTCGATCTTCATCCAATCCGATCGCGCGCGCCGGTTCTGTCCACGCGCTTTGACCTCGCCGGCAAGATGGATCGCGCCGCCGACGAGCAGCAGCTTCTCGGTCAGCGTCGTCTTGCCCGCGTCGGGGTGAGAAATGATCGCAAATGTTCTGCGACCGGAGTGAAGATTCATCGAAGGCTGCCGTTACTGATCATAGGAAGGTTGCCGCGTCGCTAGCAGCATCTCGTCAAAAAGCGAAACGGAGACCGGCAGTAAGATGGTTAGGGGACCACTCACTGCAAAAAGTGAACAGACGTTAACCCGGGGCTGGGATGCTTGAATTGCGAGAAACCGGATTCGGGGAAGACGATGCGTTGGAGGACCAGAGATGAAGAGCAAGATCAGAGTATTGATAGTCGATGACAGCCTGACGATCCGCGCCATGATCGCGGCGCTGTTCGAGAAGGATCCGGAGATCAAGGTCGTCGGCATTGCTGCGAGCGCCGAAGAAGCCGACGAGATGCTTCATCATCTGGCGCCTGATGTCATTACGCTCGATATCAAGATGCCCGGCATGAACGGGCTGGAATTTCTCAGCTATCTCAAGACCTGGCACGATAAGCCGGTGATCATGCTCTCCTCGTTAAGCCCTCGCGGGGCCCCGGAACGGCTGGAAGCGCTGAAGCGCGGCGCGGTCGGCTCCTTCAACAAAGCCAACGCGATCAAGGAAGCGCCGCTCCTCATCAAGATGATCAAGGACGCCGCACACGGCAAGCTCAAAGCAGATCCTGAAGACATGGCTGCCATGGCGCTTGTCGCCGCGCAGCAGATGGGGCAGCTCGCGAGTCTCGCAGCCTGAGCATTAGCGCATCAGCACCAGTTCTTCCGACATGGTGGGATGCAGCGCGACCGTCTCGTCGAACTGCGCCTTGGTCAATCCAGCTTTCACCGCGATCGCGGCAGCCTGCAAAATCTCCGGCGCATCGGGGCCGATCATATGGAGACCCAGCACAACGTCATTCTCCGGGTGCACAACCATCTTGTAAAGCGCGCGCTCGTGCCGATCAGCGAGCACGTTTTTCATCGGCCTGAAGTCCGACGTATAGGTCCGGCACGCGCCAAACTTGTTACGCGCCTGCGCCTCCGTCATCCCGACGCCGCCCATTGGCGGCGCGCTGAACACCGCCGACGGCACATGATGATAGTCGACGCGATGCGGCTTGTTGCCGAAGATCGTGTCGGCAAAAGCCTGGCCTTCGCGGATCGCGACCGGCGTTAACTGGATCCGATCAGTCACGTCGCCGACTGCATAGATGCTGGGAACCGACGAGCGATTATCCTCGTCGACCTTGATCGCACCGTTCTGCGCGAGGTCCACGCCTACATCCTCGAGCCCGAGCTCCTTGGTGTTCGGCACGCGGCCCATGGCGAACAGCAGCACATCGGCCGGAATAGGATCGCCGCTGCCGACATGAACCATCAGGCTGCCATCATCCTGCTTTTCCACTTTTTCGAACGGCGCGTTGAAGCGGAAGTTGATCCCCTTGGTGATCGAGATTTGGAGCAGGCGATCGCGAATCTGCTCGTCATAGCCGCGCAGGATCTGATCCGAGCGGTTGACGATGGTGACCTGGCTTCCGAACTCGTGGAAGATGCCGGCGAATTCGTTGGCGATATAGCCACCGCCAGCGATGACCACGCGCTTGGGCAGCTCTTCCAGATGGAACACCTCGTTCGAGGTAATGCCGAGCTCAGCGCCAGGGCAGCTGGCACGCGCGGGCCAGGCGCCAACGGCGATCAGAATGATCCGCGCCGAAATGCGCTTGCCGCTCGCGAGCATGACTTCGTTGGGGCCAGTGACGGTCGCACGCTCGTGGAAATGCTCGACCTCGTTGTTGTCGAGCGTCGACGTGTAGATCCCCTCGAGCCGGGTGACCTCTGCCTGCACCGCATCCCGCAGCCGCTGCCAGTTGAAATGGCATTCCGGAATATCCCAGCCGAACCGGCGGGCGTCGCTCAGATCCTCCGCAAAATGTGCGCCATAGACCAGCAATTTCTTCGGCACGCAGCCGCGGATCACGCAGGTGCCGCCCACGCGATATTCCTCGGCCACTGCCACCTTCGCGCCATGCGACGCCGCCACCCTGGAAGCACGTACGCCACCCGAGCCCGCACCGATCACGAACAGGTCATAGTCATAATCAGCCATTGCTCGCTCCTTGCCTCGCGCAGCCATATGGAGCGGGCACCGGCGCTTGCCAACGCATTCTCATCATCACTCTGATCGGCTTAGCCGAATGCGCGGGCGATCAGCGCTCGGGTCGATGGATCGAAGCTGTCGGTGCCCTGGGTCTCGATCGATTTTGCGATCTCCTTGCCCAGCTCCACGCCGAACTGGTCAAACGGATTGATCCCGAGAAAGACCGCGTTGGCGAACACGCGGTGCTCGTGAAAGGCAATGAGCGCTCCCAGTCGGGCGGGATCGACACGATCGAGCAGCAAGGTCGTCGAGGGCCGATCGCCGGGATAGGCACGCGCGGGATCCTCATGCCCGCGACCGGTCATCAGCGCGGCGCCCTGGGCGAAACAATTGATCAGGAGCTGCCGATGATGCGCCTCGTCGAGTGCATGTCCCGGCTCGATCGCGGCAATGAATTCCACCGGCACGAGGTGCGTGCCCTGATGAAGAAGCTGAAACACCGCGTGCTGCGCATCGGTGCCGACACCTCCCCAGGTGATGGGCGCGCTGGGGACCGTCAGCGGTTCGCCCTTGGCGGTTACCCGCTTCCCGTTCGATTCCATTTCGAGCTGCTGGAGATAGGAAGGCAGCAGGCGCAGCCGTTCATCATAAGCGAACACCGCGCGTGTCTCGGCCCCGCGGACGATGGCGTAGTAAAGGTCGCTCAGCGCGGCGAGCAGTGGCGCGTTGCGGGCAGGCTCGGCGAAACGAAAGTGCCGATCCATCGCGGCGGCCCCCTCCAACATCGCTTCGAATGCATCCCAGCCAAGCGCAAGCGCCACGGGAAAACCGATTGATGACCAGAGCGAATAGCGGCCGCCGACACTTTCGGAAAACGGCAGGATACGGGTTTCGTCCACGCCCCAGTCGATCGCCTTTTCCGGGCTGGCGGTAAGCGCAACCACCCGTCCATATGGATCATCGACCCCATTTTCCTGCATCCAGCTGAGCACGCTGGCTGCGTTCAGCATCGTTTCGGTGGTGGTAAACGTCTTGGAGGCAACGACCAGCAATGTCGCCGTCGGATCAAAGCGGGTCAGCGCCTCGTCCAGCGCCGCGCCGTCAACATTCGAGACGACCGCGACATCATATCGGCCCGCATCGCGTCCCAACGCGTCGATCGCGAGATCCGGCCCGAGCGCCGAGCCGCCGATGCCGACGTGCAGCACGTGCCGGATAGGACCAAGCGCCTCGGCCTCGATCGCATCGATCAGCGCACGCATGCGCGCGTGCAATTTCTGTGCACGGGCGACACTGTCCGGCGTTCCCGAACCGCGCTCGGCGGGGTGTTCGGCTGGCCGGTCTTCAGTCACGTTGACGATCTCGCCGTTGAACAACGCATCGCGCGATTGCTTGAAACCATGAGCATCGGCGAGAGCAGCGAGGCCGTCGACCATCGCGGCCGAGAGATGTGTTTTTGAAAAGTCGAAGTGGATGCCCGCTTCCTCGATGGTGAGCCGCGAAAGGCGATCCGGTTCCGCGACGAACAGGTCGCTCAGCGTCTGGCCAGTTCCGGCCAAGGATTGAAGCTCTTCCCGAAGCGATGCCATCGAACCACGACCTCCACTCAATCACACTTGAACCGACGCATGAGTCGCCGGCCTTACGCGCTGTAACGCGTCAAAGGCCGGGGCAGTAGCTGCTTCATCGCCTTGCAAGATAAACTGGATCAAGTTGCAATAACGAACTGTCGTCTTGTCAACCGTTCTCAACAAAGATATGCAAATATCAGAAGGTAAGGACGATCGGTCATTGTTACGGACCAGATACGAAATCGCCGCGGGTTGCACGGGCAGGATGAACCGGCATGAGCCAGATCGGCAATATTCGTACTAATCAAGAAAATCCGGGGTTCGATCGATTCCAATCCCTCGTCGACGCCGTCAAAGATTATGCTATCTATATGCTCGATCCCGACGGGCATGTGATAAGCTGGAACAGTGGCGCCGAGCGCTTCAAGGGCTATTCGGAACTTGAAATATTGGGACGGCACTTTTCGTGCTTTTACACACCGGATGATATCGCGGCGGATTTACCCAGGCATGCGCTGGCGACTGCGCGGCTTGAGGGCCATTTCGAAACGGAGGGGTGGCGCATACGCAAGGACGGCAGCCGGATGTGGGCGCATATCGTCATTGATCCGATCTATGACAACGACAAATTGGTCGGCTTTGCCAAGGTAACGCGTGACATTACGCAGAAGCTCAAGGCCGAACAGGATCTTCATAGCGCGCGCGAAGCGCTCCAGCAGGCGCAGAAGATGGAGGTGCTTGGGCGCCTGACCAGCGGCGTCGCCCATGACTTCAACAATATGATGACGGTCATGCGAAGCAGCACTGAGCGCCTTATGCTGGCGGATCTCAGTGAAGTGGACCGTGAGCGTTGCCTGACGCTGATGATGGAAACGATCGATCACGCGACATCGCTTACCAACCAGCTGATTACATTTGTCCGCCGTCAGCCACTTCGTCCGGAGCAATTCGACGTTGTCGATCGCATTCTGGCCGTGCGGACGCTGCTCGAGACGACGCTGGGCGACAGCATTGCGCTGAAACTGCATCTTGCTCCCGATCTGACGCAGGTGGATACCGATCGGCACCAATTCGAAACGGCGATCATCAATCTCGTCGTCAATGCGCGAGACGCGCTCGTTAGGGCTGGTGCCATGTCGGAGCGGCCATGCGTCACGATCAGCGCTTCTCCGGTAAGCGGCGTGCCGGCAGTCCGCGATCAGCTACCGGTCACGGGCGCCTATGTGGCGATTTCGATCGCGGACAACGGCCCGGGGATCGATGCTTCGATCATGAGCGATATTTTCGAGCCCTTTTTCACGACGAAAGAGCAGAGCCAGGGCACCGGCCTCGGCCTTTCGCAGGTCTACAATTTCGTCAAGCAATCAGGCGGTGAAATCGATGTGGTGAGCGAGCCAGGCAAAGGCGCGCTGTTCACCATCTATCTGCCTCGTATACGCCGGCGCGTGGTGACCGGCCGGAATATGCCCGCGCTGCCGCCCGAGATTACCGAGGAGACCGGCCTGTCCGGGACGGTGCTGCTTGTCGAAGACAATGCCCGGATCGCCGAAATCACCATGCCTTTGCTCGAGGATCTCGGCCTCACACCGGCATGGGCGCAGGATGCGGAAGAGGCGATGGCCAAGCTGCAGGAGCAGGATGGCCAATTCAGCATCGTCTTCACCGACGTGGTGATGCCCGGCATGAGCGGCATCGCCCTCGCCCGGACGATCGCGCAACGCTGGCCGGACCTGCCGGTCGTCCTTACGAGCGGTTATAGCGACGAACTCACCGCCGGACAGGGCGGAGACTTCGATCTCATCCAAAAGCCGTACAGTCGCAAGGCATTAATGGCGACTTTGGGACGCCACCTCAAATCCACCGAAAAGGCCGCCTAGCTCAATAAGAAACGTCGCAGCGTCATTGCGCCGAACATCGGCCGCTGCTTGTTCGAATTCCTTGTTCGCCAGGCATTTTTATACGGAATGCGCCTCGGCGATGGACCTCCCTACTACAAGTTCGGCCGCTGGATTCGGTATGCGCGTGAAGACCCGCGGCGTTGGCGTGACGACTTGCCGGCCGCCGCGATTCGTCCGACCACGAAGTCGGAGCCGGAAGGCATGTTGCTGGTAACATCAGCCACTGCGGCCCGGTTTCTCACGGTTACCTTGCCCTGCCTGCGCAACTATCCGCCTGAGGGACGGGACCGCGCTATCTGCGATTTGGCCGCCGGATCCACTACCCGGTGCACGAGCGTTACATCTGGGCGGGATCGCAGCGCCACGCCGCGGGGACCACCAAAAATTCCCAGGCTTGACCCACTGCACATGCAGTGGGTGCCGGCGTGGCATGAAGGCGACAGAAGGTGGTGGATTGGTACGGGTGGTCGGACTCGAACCGACATTCCGATTACTCGGAGGCAGATTTTGAGTCTGCTGCGTCTACCAATTCCGCCACACCCGCATGCCGACCGGCACTTTGGGGGCCAGAGATCGACTTCGGCTGTCTATAGGTTGATGATGCGGAGATTTCCAGACGGGAATAGCAGTCCATCAATGTTCGAGCTGAGGATCTTTCCACGCCGAATCGGAGGTCGAGTCGCAAACCCGCCGTGCAGCCCATTCCTCAAGGTCGACCAGCGTGTAGAAAACCCTTCGCCCGAGTTTTCGAAAGGGCGGGCCAGCGATCGTTGATGCTCGAGGATCGGGCGTCCGAGATGCCCCGGACGCGGCACCCTTGCCCTGCCAACCAGATGTTCGTCTTCAGGCCCCCCGGTATTCGCCACGATGTTCGACCCCCCAGTCTCTTCGCCGCGATGTTCGAACTGCTTGCACGAGTCCTTTCTGAACGCTATCGTTGACTCATCAATGTGTTTGATGGCTGGGCGCTCGGACCGGGCCGTTGCAAGAAGCGGTCGCCAGCCGGCGGGTGGGTCCTCGAGAGCTGTCGGCACGTCGCAAAGGCCCAGTCAATCTCATGCTTGATCGTTGAATCGGAAGGATATCAAATGGCCAGCTCGAAGTTGATTGTCACCGTGGCACCGACGGGTGGCATGGCTTCCAAAGCGCAAAACCCCGATCTGCCGACGCAGCCGGCGGAGATCGCCGAGTCGGTCTACAAGTCTTACAAGGAAGGCGCGGCGATCGCGGCGCTCCACGCGCGGCGGCCGGACGATGGGGCCACCTGCAATGCGGACATCTACCGCGACATCAACGAACGGATCCGCGCGAAGTGCGACATCATCATCAATAACTCGACGGGCGGCGGCTCCAGCGGCGACATGCTCGTCGCCCGCGAGGACGGCTTGTTCGAATCGAACTTCGAGGAACGGCTGAAAGGCTGCGAGGCGGGCGCCGAGATGGCGACCTTCGACGGAATGACGTTCGTGGACGTCCACGGCGGCAGGGAAATCCTCGTCATCACCCCGCCGTCGCGGTGCGAAACTCTCGTCAAGCGGATGATCGAGCGCGGCATCAAGCCCGAATGGGAGGTGTTCGGTCCGAGCCACATTCTGCAGGACGTCACCCGCCTGATCCAGAAGGGGTATGACCAACCCCCTTACTACATCAACATGGTCCTGGGCGCGGACCACGGCTTCCAGGGCGCGATGCCCTATAGTCACGATATTCTTACGGCGATGGTGGGCATGCTGCCGCCGCAATCGATCTTCTGCGTGTCCGCGATCGGACCGGCGCAGCTTCCCGCAACCACTCAGGCAATGCTTCTGGGCGGACACGTCCGGGTCGGTCTCGAGGACAACAATTACTACAGCCGCGGTCGCCTCGCCCGCAACGAGGAGTTGGTCGCCCGCACGGTGAGGATCGCCAACGAACTCCAACGGGAGGTAGCCTCCGCTGGAGAGGCGCGGGAGATACTCGGGCTAGCGAAGATATCGCAATAAGCTGCCGCACATTATCGACAGAGTGACACCCGAGATGCGGCTGTTCCGCGGACGATCTCGAGTACCTCGTACGGCTGCACGATGAAGGATAGGCCGGTAGCGTCCGGTACTTCGCTCCCGCTCCACCTCCCCGCTTCAGCGGAAGATCACTTCATCGCTTCCAACCGGAGCGCGATCTTGCCGAGAATGCGGTCCAGCGTAGCTCGCTCGTTGTCGCTCAGATCACCAATCAGCGCCTCGTGGAACGCGGCACGCTCCCCTA
>Ga0207667_10008762_pt1 | contig 11983 bp, 8 predicted proteins | sample KBSCornC52_FD_184301 | JGI IMG/M metagenome (GOLD analysis project Ga0207667, IMG submission 184301) | Corn rhizosphere microbial communities from Kellogg Biological Station, Michigan, USA - KBS Corn C5-2 (SPAdes) (version 2) | ecosystem: Host-associated > Plants > Roots > Rhizosphere > Soil ...
ACCGCCCCATCGTGCTGCCCGACGACCAGGAGGTGCTGCTGGAGCTGGTGCAGGGCAAGGAAGCCAGCGCCAATTTCGACATGCACGGCCTGGCCAGCATGCTGCTGGGCGACATCGTGCGCATGCAGCGCTCGGCGCACAAGGCGCGCTTCCTGCACCCGCGCGGCTGGACCTACTACGCCACGCTGCGGCACAAGCTGCACTGGCACGAAGGCAATACATGAGCCCCACGGTCGCTGGCGCTCCCTGCCCCAGACACGGGGCCCCACGGTCGCTGGCGCTCCCTGCCCCCGAGGGGCCGGCCGCGTGCGGCCCGGCGGAGCCGGATCCGCCGCTCCCTCGAACTACCAGGGCAGGCTCCAGCGGCAGCGCCGAGGACGTCACCCCGCCGCCTCGTTGCCTTGTTGGCTCACGGCATGAGCCAGCTGACCTGCATGCTCGCAAGCCATTTCATCCGCCCGTGAATCCATGCTGCGCCGCCTGTCGCTGAAAGACTTCGTCATCGTCGATGCGCTCGAACTCGAGTTCGGCGCGGGCTTTTCCGTGCTCACCGGCGAGACGGGGGCCGGCAAGTCCATCCTGGTCGATGCGCTGCAGCTGGCGCTCGGGGCGCGTGCCGAGGGCGGCGTGGTGCGCGAGGGCTGCACGCGCAGCGAGATCGCGGCCGAGTTCGATTCGCCGCCGTCACTGGCCGCCTGGCTGGACGAGGCCGGCTTCGCCGTCGACGAGACGCTGCTGCTGCGCCGCGTGGTGGACGCCCAGGGCAAGAGCCGCGCGTTCGTCAACGGCAGCGCGGCCACGCTGGTGCAGCTGCGCGAGGTGGCCGACCACCTCATCGACATCCACGGCCAGCACGCCTGGCAGAGCCTGACGCGCCCGGCCGCCGTGCGCGCGCTGCTCGACGAGCAGGCCGGCATCGACGCCGCGCCCGTGGCCGCTGCGCACGCCGCGTGGGCGCAGGCCACCGCGGCGCTCGCGGGCGCGCGCGAGCGCCAGGGCGAGCTCGACAACGAGCGCGAGCGCCTGGCGTGGCAGCTGCAGGAGGTGGAGCGGCTCGCGCCATCCGATGACGAGTGGCACGCCATCACCGCCGAACATGGCCGGCTCTCGCATGCCCAGGCGCTGATGGCGGGCTCGCAGCACGCGCTGGACGACGTGTCCGAGGGCGAGCTCAATGCGCTCAAGCTGGTGTCGCGCGCGGCGAGCGCGCTGCGCGAGGTCGCCGACTACGATGCCGCGCTGGCGCCCGTCATCGAGGCGCTGGACGGCGCCGAGCTGCAGCTGCAGGACGCCGCCCACAGCCTCGCGAGCTACCTGAACCGCGCCGACCTCGACCCGCGGCGCCTGGCCGAACTCGACGACCGCATGTCGTCCTGGATGAGCCTGGCGCGGCGCTTCCGCCGCTCGCCCGAAGACCTTCCCACGCTGTGGGGCGAATGGAAGACGGCGCTGGCCGCGCTGGACGCCGCGGCAGACCTGGCCGGGCTGCAGAAGAAGGTCGACGACGCACTGGCGCGCTGGCGCACGGAGGCCAGACGCGTCACCGTGCGCCGCACCGCCGCCGCGCCGCAGATGGCCGCGCGCATCACCGAGGCGATGCAGCAGCTGGGCATGGCCGGCGGGCGCTTCGACGTCGCGCTGGTGGCGCAGGAGTCGCCGCAGTCGTATGGCGCCGAGACGGTGGAGTTCCTCGTCGCCGGCCACGCGGGCAGCACGCCGCGGCCGCTCGCGAAGGTGGCGTCGGGCGGCGAACTGTCGCGCCTGGCATTGGCCATCGCGGTGACGGCGGCGCAGTCGTCGGCCGAGGGCGAGGCCGCCGTGGCGCCGCGCGCGGCATCGCCCGCACTGGGCACCCTGATCTTCGACGAGATCGATGCGGGCGTCGGCGGCACCGTGGCCGATTCGGTCGGCCGGTTGATGAAGCGGCTGGGCCGGCATGTGCAGGTCATGGCCGTCACGCACCTGCCGCAGGTCGCGGCCTGTGGCGATCATCACTTCGTCGTCGCCAAGCGCAGCATCGGCGGCCACACGTCCAGCCAGGTGACGCCGCTGTCCGGCGAGGCACGCGTCGCCGAGGTGGCGCGCATGCTGGGCGGCGAACGCAGCTCGGGCACCAGCCTGGCGCACGCGCAGGAACTCATCGCCCAGGCCGTCGATGGCGCGGGCAAGGCCGCGGCACCGGCGCCGCGCGGGCGCTCGGGGACGCGCTGATGGCCGCCTCCCATCCCATCACCAGCAAGACCAGCAAGGAACGGCCATGAGCTCCGCCGCCGACCAGCACGTCCCCGGCACCCAGGTCGAGGAATCCGCCGGCCCCGAGGGCACACGCGAGATCATCCTGATCACCGGCATCTCGGGTTCGGGCAAGTCCGTGGCGCTGCACGCCCTGGAGGACGCCGGCTTCTTCTGCGTCGACAACCTGCCGCCCGAGCTGCTGCCGGAATTCCTGCGGCTCGAGAGCGAGCGTGCCGTGCGCCGCGTGGCGGTGGCCGTCGACGTGCGCACCGCCGGCTCGCTGCCGCGCCTCGTGCCGCTGCTCGAGAGGCTGATGAACGAAGGCGTGAAGGTGCGCTCGGTGTTCCTCGATTCCAGCACCGATACCCTGGTGCGCCGGTTCTCGGAGACGCGCCGGCCGCACCCGCTGTCCAAGGGCCAGTACGGCACCGACACGCACCGCGCGCTGATCGAGGCCATCGAGCTCGAACGCGAGCTGCTTGCCACGATCCGCGTGCGCTCGACCATCCTGGACACCAGCCAGCTGCGTCCGATCCAGCTGCGCCAGTGGATCCGCGACCTGGTCGGCGCGAAGTCGCACAACCTGTCGCTGGTGTTCGAATCGTTCGCATTCAAGCGCGGCGTGCCGCTGGACGCCGACATGGTCTATGACGTGCGCGTGCTGCCCAACCCGTACTACCTGCGCGAGTTGCGCCCGCTCAACGGCCGCGACGTCGAGGTGGCCACCTACCTGCGCGAGCAGCCCGAGGTGATGGAGATGCTCACCCAGATCGAGGGCTTCCTGCGACGCTGGCTGCCCAACTTCGCCGACGACCAGCGCAGCTACCTCACGGTGGCCATCGGCTGCACCGGCGGCCAGCACCGCTCCGTGTTCATGGCCGAGACGCTGGCCCAGCGCTTCTCGGGCAGCGTCACCACGCTGCTGCGTCATCGCGAGCTCGACGCGGCCGAGTGAACGCGCGATTGCAGCGCGCGGTCGCCGGGCTGCCGGACGCCCTGCTGGCCACGCTCGTCGTCGTGACGGCCGCCGGCAGCGGCCCGTGGCTGGCGCTCGGCCTGCTCGACGCCGGCGCGCAGCTGATGACGACGTTCACCGCCGCTGCGGCCTGGCATGCGCTCGCCGCGCTGGCGGGGCTGCTGGCCCTCGTCGACATCGTGCGCACGTGGCGCGCGCGTGCGCGCCGCGGCATCGGCGCGGCCTTGCGGCCGCGGCGCGAGATGCCGTGGATCGCAGCCGCCGCAGCCGGGGCCACCATCGCCATCGCGCTGTCCATCCGGCCCGAGGCCGATGCCTGGCAGCAGCTTGCGGCGCAGCGCCCGGCGATGCACACGAACTGGTGGCCCGCCATCGGCGCCGCACTGATCGCAGCGTGCGCGTCGCTGCTGTCAGTGCCGGCACCGGTGAGGTTGCACGCGGACTTGCCCGCGCCCGCGCGCGCAAGTCCGCCCGTACGTGCGCGGGCGCGTGACGCGTTCAGGCGTGCAGCTGCCTTCACTGGCCGGACCCTGGCCGCCGCACGTGCCGTCTCCGTCTGGACGACGATGGCGGGGACCCGGCGCGGGCCGCTTCCGGCGCCTGCTGCCATGTCGTCGTCACGCACGGCACGGCAATGGCGTGCATGGTTGCCGTGGCCCGGTCCGGGCGTGCGGCTCGGTCCCTTCCTGCTGCTGTGCGTGCCGGTCGTCTACCCGCTCGCGCCCATCGCACTGACGATGTTCGAGTATGGCGTCACCGCGCTGATATGGCTGCTCGCAGCCGCCGCGATGTTTCCGCCGCTGGTCATCGTGCCGCTGTTGCTGGCGCTGCTGATGGGCCTGGTCGCCGCCTGCGTGGCGGCGCTGCCGCGGCTCTGGTGGGCGCTGCTGGACGCGCGCGGCGCCGCGCCCGCCTGGGCCACGGCGCTCGCGGCCATCGCGACCCTGGGCTGCGCGGCAGCCGCGTGGACGTTGCGTGACGCGGGCCACCATTGGCCGCTGGTGGCGAACCTGCGCCTCGGCGGCCACGCCGTGACCCCGCCGGCGGTCGCCGCCCTGGACGGCGTCCTGCTGCTGGGCGTGCACGCGCTGCCGCGATGGCCGGCGTGGTGCGAGCAGTCGCTGCGCGTCCTGGGCGGCGCCGCCACGATCTCGATGATCCTGTTCGCTGTCACGCGCTTGCCATGAGCGACTGCCTGGCCCGCGTGGCGCTGTGCTCCTGGGCGACGCTCTCTGCGGCCGAGCGCGACGCCGTGCTCGGCTTGCGGATCAGCCAGGCGCAGTCCGAATTCGCCGGCACCGTGGCCCGCAGTGTCGCCGCTTGCGAGGCGGGCGACCCGGCCGAAGTCGCCGGACTGGCGATACGCGCCAACGGGGAAATCGTCGGCTGGGTGCTGCTCAAGCGCGGCGCGTCGGCGCCAGACTGGGTACCGGACGACGCGGCCGTCGTGAGCGGCCTGCGCATCGACCAGCGCGAGCAAGGTCGCGGCATCGGGGCGCTGGCGCTGGCCGAGCTGGCGCGCTGGGCGGGACGCCACTGGCCGCAGGCGACGCGCTTCGTGCTTCGCGTGGACGAAGGCAATGTGGCCGGGATCCGCGCGTACGAGAAGGCCGGGTGGCGCGAGGTCGGAGAGCGGCGCGTCGGCCGGGTGGGTGTCGAACGCACGATGACGCTGGCGCTGCGGTAGGCGACGGCGGCGGCGCCGTCCGACGCGCCGGGTGCCCGCGCACGCGGGCGTCACGCGCAAGCGCGCCGTCGCCGGGATAGGCGTCGTGGTGCGACGGTGGATCCTGCGACTGCGCGCAGGATGACGCCGCGTCGGGGCGACGCCGCGTCGGGGCGACGCGCGCTCAGTCCGGCAACGCCGCCTCGAGCAGCTTGCGGATCGGCGACGGGATACCCACGCCCGCGAGATCGGCGCGGCTGAACCAGCGGCCTTCGGTGGCGGCCGTCGCGACGCTGCGCTCCGCATCGTCGTCGTCCTCGACGTCGCCATGCACGTCGGCCTCGCCCGGTTCGGATGCCGGCAGCGCGGCGGCACCGTTGACGGCCCGCAGGCCATCGACCTCGCGCTGCTGCGACTCCGAGACCGCGCCATGCCACGTCAGGCGCAGCGGCTGCAGCATCCAGTCGAAGTGCGTCAGCACGTGCTTGAACGGCGGCAGCCACTCCAGCGTGCCGGGCCAGGGCTGCACCGTGCGTTCGAGCGTCACGGCGGTGTCGAACTCGGGCAGCGACCACAGCTGTGCCCACACGCCGGAATCGGCACGCCGCACCAGCCACACACGATCGCGTTGCTGCAGCCACAGCAGCACGCCCGCGCGCCTGCCGCGCTTGAGCTTGCGCGTCTTGACCGGGAAACGCTCGGGTGCGCCGGACGCCCGGCCCTGGCACATCGCGTGCGCCGGGCAGGCGTCGCACGCGGGCCGTCGGATGGTGCAGACGGTCGCGCCCAGGTCCATCAGGCCCTGGGTGTAGGTGGACATCGCGCAATGCAGCGCCTCGCCGGCGAGGGCGTCAGGCAACAGGTCGGTGGCGATCGTCCACAGCGCCTTCTCGGAGGCGGCCTGCGCGATGTCGCGGTCGTAGGCCAGCACGCGCGTCAGCACGCGCTTGACGTTGCCGTCGAGGATGGCCACGCGCTCGCCGAAGCAGAACGCGGCGATGGCCGCGGCCGTCGACCGGCCGATGCCGGGCAGCTCCGCCAGCTGCGCGGCGCTGCGTGGGAACGCCCCGCCGTGCTCGCCGACGACGGCCTGCGCGCAGCGGTGCAGGTTGCGGGCGCGAGCGTAGTAGCCGAGGCCGCTCCACAGCGCGAGCACGTCCTCGATGGGCGCTGCGGCCAGCGCGGCGACGTCGGGAAAGCGCTCCAGGAAGCGCGCGTAGTAGCCCAGCACCGTCGTCACCTGCGTCTGCTGCAGCATGATCTCCGACAGCCATACGCGGTACGGGTCACGCGTCTGCTGCCACGGCAGCCCGGAGCGCCCGTGCGCGCGCTGCCACGCGATCACGCGCTCGGCGAACGGCAGCGCGTTCCACTCGGGTGTCGCCTCGCGGGCGATGAACGGGGGCCGGTCGGTGCCGGCGGAAAACAGATCCATGCCGAATCATGCCTTGCCGCAGCAAGGCCGCTCGGAACGCCAGCTCAGACCGTGGCCGTGGCCGACGCGTCGAACGGGATCTCGAAGTGCTCCGACTCGATGCCCGTCGGCCCGCGGCGCGCGATCACGCACAGCGTCTCGCAGCGCAAGCCCACGTCGGTGATCAGCGCCTCGATGCGCGCGGACTGCGCCTCGACGTCGACCACGCGTTCTTCCAGGTCGCCCGCCGCCTGCTGGATGCGCTCGAGCGATTCGCGACGCTTGCGGAAACTGCGGCGGCGGTCGCGCAGCTGCGCTTCCATCTGCGAGCTGGCCGACTGGTTCCACAGCTCGATGTCGCGCGCGGCCGTCTCGAAGACGACGCGCAGCTTGGAGACGAGCATGCGCACGAAGCGCTCCTTGAACGCCGACGAGGCCATGCGCAGCGTCTCGCTCAGGCCGAAGTAGCGGTTGTAGCCGCGCTCGATGGCCGCGAGGTCCTCGCGATGCTGCGAGAGCTCCGGCGGCAACGCGATGGCCAGCGAGAAGCCGAACTCCGCGTTGAGCTGGCGGAACGTGCCCTGCAGCATCTCGCGCGCCTCGGCAGTGGTGACTTCCGAATCCGACAGCGCGTGGCGCAGCTTGTCGCACATGCCCAGGAAGGCCTGGCGCGCACCCAGGTGCAGCCAGCCCGAATTCAGTGCCGACTGCAGCTCCTTGACCTCGGCGCGGATGCGCTCGCTGGACAGCTGGTTCTGCGTGTCGCGCAGCAGGCGCGACTGCACGGCGCGCAGCGCGGTCAGGCGTGCGACGCAGCGTTCGAATTCGGCGGCGTCTTCCTGCACGCGATCGAGCAGGTGGCGCACGCGCGCGCCGCTCTTGCCGCGCAGGCCGCGCAGCTCGAGCAGTTGTTCGGAGTTCTGGCGGCGCTGGTCGCGCAGCCGCGCATTGACCTGGGCACGCAGCGCCTCGACGCCCTGCACCAGCGCGTGCGTGAGCACCGTCTGGCGCGCCGGCAGCAGCTCATTGGTGAGTGCCTCTTCCAGGGCCGGCAGGCGGCTCTTGGCGAGTTCGGCCTCGTTGCGGTTCAGGCGCGCGTGCAGCGCGGTGCGGGCCGACACGGGGAACACGCGGTCGCGCGGCATCTGCAGCGTCTGCGCCGTGACCTCGCACTGCTTTTGCACCAGCGCCTCGTTCTGCTCGGGCGTCAGCAGCGGGTCGGCGAGCATGTCGACCTTGTTGAGCACGACGAAGCAGGCCATCGACTGGCCGCCCAGGTGCTCGTTCCAGACCGACAGGTCGGACTTGGTGACGCCCGCATCGGCGCCGAGCAGGAACAGCGCGGCGTGCGCGCCGGGCAGCAGGCCCAGCGTCAGCTCGGGCTCCGTGCCGATCGCGTTCAGGCCCGGCGTGTCGAGCACGACCAGGCCGCGCGCCAGCAGCGGGTGCGGATAGTTGATCATCGCGTGGCGCCAGGCCGGCACCTCGAGCAGGCCTTCCTCGTCCAGCGGCGGGTTGTCTTCCGGATCGCTGTCGGACCACAGGCCCAGCTCGCGCGCGACGTCGGGCGTGACGCGGCGGGTGTGCGTGACTTCGGACAAGGCCGCCGCCAGCGCGTCGGGGTTCGACGGATCGAGCGGCACGCGCTTCCAGCCCTCGCGCGTGGCGCGCAGCTCCGTCAGCGACTGGCCTTCCCGCCGCGTGTCGATCGGCAGCAGGTCGAGCATGGGCGCATCCTTGTCGTCCCACGCGAGCTCCACCGGGCACATGGTGGTGCGGCCCGGCGAGGCGGGGAGGATGCGGCGGCCGGTGTCGGCAAAGAAGATGGCGTTGATCAGCTCGGACTTGCCGCGCGAGAACTCGGCGACGAAGGCGACGACGAGCTTGTCGGCGAGCAGGCGCTGGCGCAGCGACTCGGAGATGTCGGCCGACGGTCCCGACAGCAGGTCGTTGCTGGTGAAGAACTTGGTGAGGCTGGCGAGCTCGCGCGCGAGCGATTGGCGCCAATTCGCCAGGGCGTCGAGGGCGGGTACCAGCGAGTGATCTTTCGTCATTCCCAAGCTCTTTGTGTCGCTAGATGGTCGGCGCCGATGGCGGTGAATCCGGGTTCGGAATATGGACCAGTTGACAGGGCATCGTAGCGCGATCGCCTGCGAGTCGATCGCCGGATTACCCCGCGGAATGCCAAGTATGTCGCATCGCCCGAAGCTGTCGAGCCGCTCGACGGTGCGTTTCCAGCTCGACTGGAAACCTCCGGATACATTCTCGGCAAATATTCACCGCTGAGTAATATCTGGTTCCCGTTCGTCGAATATCAGGCGCGCTTCTGGCAAACCCCGCAGAAAAAGGTCGAGCGCTGGCCCTGGACGATACGACGCACCGCCGTGCCGCAGGTATTGCAGGGCTGGCCCTCGCGGCCATACACCTGGGCGCTTTCCTGGTAGTGGCCCGCCGCGCCGTTGGCGCTGAAGTCGCGCAGCGTCGTGCCGCCGGCCTCGATGGCCTGGCGCAATACCTGGCGCACCGCCGCCAGCAGGCGCGCCGCGCGCGGACGGCTGATGCGGTTGGACGGGGTGCGCGGATCGATGCGCGCCAGGTGCAGCGCCTCGCACGCGTAGATGTTGCCGGCGCCCACCACGAGCTCGCCCGCCAGCAGCACCGCCTTGACCGGCGTGCGCCGCGCCTTCAGCCCCGCGTGGAAGCCCGCCTCGTCCAGGGCCGGGTCGAACGGCTCGGGCCCCAGCGCGGCGAGCAGCTTGCGGGCGGGATCGGCGTCGAGCGCGGGCGACCAGACGACGGCCCCGAAGCGGCGCGGATCGGTCAGCCACAGGCAGCCGCGGTCGGTGACCAGGCGGAAATGGTCGTAGGGGCCGCGCTCGGCGGGCGCGTCGCCGAAGGCCAGCGCACCCGACATCCCCAGGTGGATCAGCAGGCCGCCGGCCGGCTGCGGCGCCGCAGCCGGCGCATCGACGGCGCGCGGCAGGCCCGGCAGATGCCGCGCCGGCTCCACGACCGGGCGCGAGAGCGGCAGCCACAGGTACTTGCCGCGGCGCGACATCTGCCCGCACGCCGTGCCCACCAGCGCGCGCGGGTCATGCCCCAGCGGCCAGCGCAGCGGCAGGCCCATCTGCACGTCGCGCACCTGCGCGCCCAGCAATCCGCCGGCGACGCTGCGGCGCGTGACTTCGACCTCTGGCAACTCGGGCATGGTGATTTCTCGGGGCCTAGAATGGACTGATATGGAGCGGCAATGCGTCGAACACAAGGCTTGAAGCACTCTTCCCGCGCGACCGGCGCGCGCGCCACGGGCCTCCTGGCAGGCCTGGGCCTCGCGCTGCTGATGCCCGCCGGCGCGTGGGCGCAGAAGGCCGCCGCCGCGCCGCCCGCCGCCCCCGCATCGGTGCCGACGATCCCGCTGCCCGTCACGAAGGTCGAGAACTCCTACCTGACGGGCAAGCTGCTCAAGCAACTGCTCGAAGCCGAGCTGACGATGCGCGAGGGCCAGGCGGGCAACGCGATCGAGCTGATGTTGCAGGCCGCACGCGAGAACAAGGACGACGCACTGTACCGCCGGGCGCTGCAGATGGCCGCCGAGGCCGGCGCGGGCGACAAGGCGCTCGCGATCACGCGCAGCTGGCACGAGGCGATGCCTCGTTCGACCGAGGCGCTGCTCTCGGAGATCCAGCTGCTGATCCGCTTCGACCGCGTCGCCGACACCGCCGAGCCGCTCAGGCAGCTGCTGCAGATCAGCACGCCGCCCGAGCGCGTGGCGCTGATCGGCAGCCTGCCGCACGCCCAGCAGCGTGCCAAGGACAAGACCGCCGCCGCCGAGCTGTTCCGCCAGCTGCTGCAGCCGTGGATCGACGCCCCCGACACGCGTGTGGCCGCGCGCGTCGCGCTCGGCCGCATCCGCCTGAACCAGGGCCAGCCGATGTTCGCGCTGGACCTGGCCGACCAGGCGCTGGCGGCCGACCCGAAGGCGCTGCCGCCGGTGCTGCTGGCGCTGGACGTGATGAACGCGGCCAGCGACGCCACCCCGCCCCACGCGGCCGCCGGCGCCAGCGCCGCGGGCGAGGCCGCGCCGCCGAAGGGCACGGCGCCGTCCACCGAGCTCATCGCCAGGGCCGAGACCATCGTCCGCCGCTACCTGGCGCAGCCCGGCGCCGAGCCGGTGGTGCGCCAGGCCTACGCCAGCGTGCTGGCGACCCAGCAGCGCCTGACCGACTCCGCCGAGCAGTTGCGCGAGGCCGTCAAGGGCAACCCGACGCAGGCCGCCCTGTGGCTGGCGCTCGGCGAGATCGACCTCGAGCTGCACGACCCGGTCCGCGCGGACGCCGACCTGCAGCAGGCGCTCGCGCTCGTCACCGCGCAGGCGGCCGAGGAGGCGGCTGCCCGCAAGGCGGCCGCCGCCGCCGCGGCCGCCAGCGCCACGGCCAGCGACGAGGACGATGACACGCCCGCTCCCACGCCCGCGGCCGACGCCGAGGCCGGCGGCAACCCGATCCGGCTCTCGCACGTGCAACTGCTGCTCGCGCGCGCCGCGCAGCAGCGCCACGACGACGCCGCCGCCGCGAAGTGGCTGGCGCAGGTCGACGCCAAGGATGCCGACCTGCAGGTGATCGCGCTGCGCGCCACGCTGCTGGCGCGCCAGGGCAAGCTGGGCGAAGCGCTGAAGATGATCCGCGCGGCCAATGCCGGCACGCCCACGGAACAGCGCTACAAGCTGCTCACCGAGGTGCAGCTGCTAATCGACGAGAAGCGCCTCGGCGAAGCGCGCGAGGTCCTCGGCAAGGCCAACGCCGAGAACCCGGACGACATCGAGCTCGTCTACCAGGAGGCCATGGTCGACGAGCGCCTGAACCGCCTGGACGACATGGAGAAGCTGCTGCGCCGCATCCTGGCGCTGCAGCCGGACAACTCGCAGGCGCTGAACGCGCTCGGCTACTCGCTGGCCGACCGCAACCTGCGGCTCGACGAGGCGCTGAAGATGGTGCGCCAGGCCCACGAGCTGTCGCCGGCCGATCCGTTCATCGTCGACAGCCTGGGCTGGGTCGAATACCGCATGGGCCATTTCGACGCGGCGGCCACGCTGCTCGCGCAGGCCTACTCGTCGCGCAAGGACACCGAGATCGCCGCCCACCTGGGCGAGGCCCTGTGGGCCGACGGCAAGCACGAGGAAGCCGCGCGCGTCCTGCGCGACGCGCACAAGCTCGACGCCGGCAACGAGGTGCTCAAGAAAACGATGAACCGGCTGAAGGTCGCGCCGTGAAGCTGGTGTTCCGGGGCGTTGCGGTCGCGGCGCTCGCACTGTTCCTGCAGGCCTGCGTCACCCATCCGCCGCCGCTGCCCGGCCACGCCTGGTCGGGCAAGCTCGGGGTACGCACCGACGCCGCGCCGGACCTGCCGGCGCGCTCGATGAGCGGCGAGTTCGAGCTGAGCGGCAATGCTTCCAACGGGCAGCTGGTGCTCACGAGCCCGCTGGGCACCACGATCGCGCGGGCGCGCTGGTCGGATCCGGTCGGCGCGATGGGCGCGCCATCGACGATCGAGCTGGAGGCCGACGGCGGCACGACGCACTACGCGACGCTGGAGGACATGATGCAGCGCGCGATCGGCGACCAGCTGCCGCTGGCCGCGATGTTCGACTGGCTGGACGGCCGCCCGTGGCCGGCCGCGCCGGTCGAGCGTGCCG
>Ga0207667_10008767_pt1 | contig 11976 bp, 6 predicted proteins | sample KBSCornC52_FD_184301 | JGI IMG/M metagenome (GOLD analysis project Ga0207667, IMG submission 184301) | Corn rhizosphere microbial communities from Kellogg Biological Station, Michigan, USA - KBS Corn C5-2 (SPAdes) (version 2) | ecosystem: Host-associated > Plants > Roots > Rhizosphere > Soil ...
CCGCGGAGATGGGCACCCCGCTTTCAAATCTGCTCTGCCTCGGCAAGGGTATTGGAAGCGGGGTGCCCATCTCCGCGGTCGTCGGTGAATCACGAATCATGGACCAACTGGAGCCGGGCAGCCTCTCCTCGACGAATGGCGGCAACCCGCTGTCCTGTCGCGGCGCGCTGGCGGCCATCGATATCCTGCTGAAGGAGCGGCTGCCGGAGCGGGCGATGGCCCTGGGGCAGCGGATGGAGTCCCGCCTCTGCGAAATTGCATCGGCGTCGCCGTATCTCGGCGACGTTCGCGGGCAGGGCCTCGTCTGGGGACTGGAGCTGGTCCGCGACAAGGCGTCGCGAGAGCCCGCCCCGGAGATCTGTCGCAACCTGGTTGACGCGGCGTGCCGTTGCGGCCTCCTCATGATCGCCCCCATCGGCTTCCACGGCAACGTGATTCGAATAGCGCCGCCGCTGGTAATCGAAGAGGCGCTGCTGGATCGCGCGCTCGAAATCCTCCGCGACACAATCCTCGCTCTATAGTACGACCGCTCGCCGCCAGCGAAGGGCTTCTTGCCCACCGTTCACAACATCCGCTCGCCCTCGTAGCCGCGAGTGCGAGCGAGCGGGCACGGAACCTCTTCCTTATCAATCCCGTCTTTTCGCTTGTGCTAACAGCAGAGGCCATTACGACCAGTGGACCTGAGCCAGGTCGATATCGGCCCCATGACAACGAATCAAGAACATTGGAGGATTCCGACAATGTTGAAAAATACACTTAAGGGCGTACTTGCCCTCGCGGCGATCGGATGTTTGGCGGCCCCTGCAACCCAAGCCAGCGCGCAAATGCCTTTTGGAACACCGGTGTATTCGACGCGGCTCGGCGGATCGCTGGTCGCTGGCATGAACGTGGGCTACTACAATAATGGCATCGGCATGATGTCGTCGCCGGTCTTGACAAATGGTGTGTTCGCCAATTCCGGAGGGTTCATCGTCCGCCCGTTCCCGCAACTTCCGCTCGCATCCTCCGGAAGGATGATTGCACTAAGCACGGGCACAAATCTCAATGGCTCCGCCGTGTTGACTAATGGCGGTTTGACGGTCCGGCCGTTTCCGCAACTGCCCCTGGCCTCAAGTGGCCGAATGATTGCATTGAGTCAGAGTGGTAGCTTAGGCGGTACTGCGGGGTCGAACATCGGAGCGATAATGGTGTTCCCCTTTCCGCCGCTTCCGTCGCCTTCCTCTGGCAGGATGATCCCTCTGGCAGCGCCGAGACGGTAAGATTATGCGTTGTGACCCGTTGTAATCAGCGCCACCGTGAGACTGCTTATGGTGGCGCTGCTGACTCACCAGCCCGCCCGCTGAGCGGAGTCTTATGTCCTCAATCTCCCTCCACAATCTGTGTCACGCGATTCATCGATTCATAGGTGTCGTCCGAGAGCCGTTCCCGCCGAATCTCCTTTCCTTCTGTTGAGAAGACGCGCCAGGTGATCACGCGGCAGCCGGGCGCGCCCGGAGTACGGACAAATCGCCGGCTCGCCGTCTCCTGGCCTGAGATCGTGCGGGTGTAGCGCGCCGGCAGGTCCGCGGAGAGAACGTCGCCAATGACTTCCACCTGCGTGGCCGGTTTGCGCGCACCGAACAGCTTCACGGAGAGCCGGTCATGCCGCGCGGATGCCTGAATCCTGATCGGCCAGGAGTAGGGGTTCCTGAACCGCAGGTCAATGGAGGGCTGCGCGACGGCGGCGTCATGTCCGGGGGGAACGTAGTGGGCCGTGTAGACGTGCGGATGTCGCTCGACGATGGGGAGACCGGCGAGGAGGGCCGCGTTGTAGAGCGTTGTCGAGGTCTGGCAGACGCCGCCTCCGAACGCCCGCAGCAACTCCCCGTCATAGCTCACGGGCGCCTTTACGTAGCCCGCATCCACCGACCAGGACTTCACCGATTCGTTGAACGAGAAGACTTTTCCCGGCGGGATTATCCTTCCGTTCAGCGCGTCCGCCGCAAGGCGGGCGTTGTGACGCTGGCTCTCGGTTCTTCCCTGGAGGTTGGTCGCGTAGCCTGCCAGCTCGACTTCCGCGGGCGGCGCGGCGACAAGCCGGCCGAACAGCGATCCGCCTGTCAGGATGACACCCGTCGCAGCCAGCATTCCGAGCACATGGCCGGGATAGCGTATTCGCTTCATCTCACTTCAACTCCACGCGCGACTCGGGCGAGTACGCACGTACCGCCGGCTCATACATCGCCTGAAGCAATGTCGGGAGCGTGTGGTACTGGCCCGGCGTCTGCGCCCGGAGGTTGTACTCAATGACGTGCTCGCCCTTCGAGAGGTGGCGCGCGAAGAACGCGACGCGGTCGTCACGCACGTCGATGGCGGACCACCAGTACGACCACTCCACGACGTCTTCCGACATCCCCCGTTCCGTCACCTCGCACCCGCTCGGATACGGATCTTCGATGAGAACGTAGTCGGCGTCCCGCGGAGTCTTGATGGTCAGCCGGACCAGCACCTGATCGCCCTGCCTGAGGCGGCCGTCCGTCTTCTCCGTCTGGAGCGTCCAGTAGTCCGTCCCCGCCTTCTTCGGGACCCGCCGCAGATACTCGCGGTGAATCGCGATGTTTGCGGTCGAGTAGGGAGCGAGGTCCTCGCCGGCCAGGGTCTGGCGCACCTCGACGGTGTAGAAGATGGTCGAGACGCCGCCGGTCCGCTCCAGCGCGAGATCGTTCTTGCCGTGCACAATCTCCGACCTCGGAATGCGCATGACGATGTCACCCTCGCGGCCCGAATCGGCAGAGAGCGCATAGGTCGTGAGGGTCCTGCCATTCAGCTTCACTGCAAGAGAGCCGGTCGGGGTTGTGGCCGCGGGAGAATGGGCGAGGTAATCACCGAGGGCGGCCAGCACCCACGACGTCGCCCGCGTATCCTCCCAGCATTCGCCGGTCCGGCTCCGCATGAGCCACCGAATCACGTCATTGACACGTGGGTCCGATGGATTCACGGCCAGCAGAGCGCGCAGCCCGACTGCCGTTGCCATCCGCGAATCCCAGTCATGAATGTTGTAGCCGTATTCCTTCGACGGCTCCGGCTTCCAGCAGACGCCGCTGTTCTCGCTAATAGCGCGCCTCTCCATCTCCGCGAAAGCCGGCGCGGGGTCCCCGCCCACCTCCTTTGCGAGCAGCACCAGGTAGGCGACGGACGCGGGATTCAGGCGGGCCATCTTCAGGTTGTCGGCCACCACGCGCGCCGTCCTGCGGTCGGACTCCCGTCCGGCGACTGCCAGCGCATAACAGAGGAACGCCTTGTCGTCGTCATTCTTTGCTTTCGCGAGCAGCTCGGTCCCCGCCTTGAGACCCTTCGTCAGGACCCTGGAACCAACCGGATAGCCCTCCCGCTTTGCGGCTGCGAGGCCGTAGAGTACGTAAGCCGTCATCCACGGGTCGTCGGCGTCCGTCTCCCACCAGCCCCAGCCGCCACTCTTCTCGTGCTGGAATCGGGCAAGCCTCGCCAGACCGTTCCGCACCATTTTTGGAAGCTCGGCCGCGCGCGCGGGAGGCAATCCGCCTCCCCTCTGCCGCAGCACGCGCTGGACAAGCAGGTCCGGCAGGAAGCGGCTCATGGTCTGCTCGGTGCAGCCGTAGGGGTAGCCGACGAGATAGTCGAGCGCCCCGACCAGCGAACCGGAGATGGAGGGCGTGATTCGAACGGTGAGCCGCGTCGCGCTCGGAATGGCGGTCGGGTCGAGCCGGAGGGTCTCGCCGGTCGGCCGGTCCGTCAGATCGCCGCTGAAGGTAGTGACCTCCTCGCGGCCGTGCGGCCGGATGGGGAGCGTGGTCTCGACGCGGTCGGTGTACTGGGTCGTTCCCGTCGATTTCGGCGTCCATGCGGCCACGTCTATCTTCGCATGCTCTGCCTCGCCCGCCGTCACGGACCAGGCGATTTCGGCGACGCCGCCTGGCCGCACCTCGGCATGACGCTCGACATCATCGCCCGTCGTGAGCCCCTCGATTCGGAGGCGGAGGAGGGCCGTCTGCGGACTGTCGGTCTCATTGTGGACCAGCGCCACGATTCGGGACTGGTCGCGCGACGTGAGGAATCGCGGCGTCTCGACACGGACGAAGAACTCCTTCGTCGCGATGATCTTGTGGGTGTCCCGCCCGAACGCCGTGTCCGGAGTCTGCGCCACGACAGTAGCGCGCCATGTGGTCAGATTGTCTTTGAGCGGCACGCGAATCGTCGCCAGTCCCTGCGCATCCGTCTCAAGGCTCGGCGCCCAGAAGACGGTGTCGGGGAAGTCCTTTCGCGCGACGATCTTTGGCTCCGCCTTGTCCGCGTCGCCGAGATACTCGACCGCGAAGGAGAACTCGGTCTGGACACTGTCACCGCGCCGCGGATAGTAGGCGTCCCGCATCTGATTCGGATCGTCTTCCCGAAGCGCGTAGATGGATTCATCCACCACTCCAAACGAGAACTCGCATGGCGCCGGTTTGCCTTTCGAATCGGTCGCCTTCACGTGATATATGACGGTGTCACGCGGGTGGAAGCGGAGGAGCGGCGATTCGGGTGTTGGGTGTTGGGTATTGGGTGTTTGGACCCCGGCCTGAGCGCCGGGGCTCGTCTGACCCGGAACCCCGGCCTGAACGCCGGGGCTATTCTGGCCCGGAACCCCGGCCTGAACGCCGGGGCTATTCTCCCTGTCTCCCTGTCTCCCTGTCTCCTTGTCTGCCGTAGGAGGGTCCGCCCAAATGGCGACGTTGATCTCGCGGGCCTTCACGTCCACGCGGAGGGGAGTGGTGGACTGGGCCATGCCCTTCTTTTGGACGTAGCAGGCGGCCAGCGTGACGTTTGGGCCGTATTCGGCAAGGACCGGCACGCGGACGACGCTGCTCTTCTTCAGCATGGGGACCGTGAAAGAGCGGTAGACCCGGTCTCCTTCGACTGTTACGAGCACGGTCTGCCCGGTGCGGGCCGCGTTGATGAGGACGCGCGCGGTTTCGCCGGGGGCGTAGCGCTTCTTGTCCGTGGCGAGCGAGAGATCCGCGTACTCCGTGTCGAGGTCGCCGCCCTCGTCGCTGGCGGCCCAGAGGTCGGCACGCGCGCGAATTACGTGGCCCTGCACGTCGGTGACATGCGCTTTGAGCTCCACGTTGCCACCACGGGGCGGAACGACCTGCACGATGGCGCGGCCGTCCGCCCCGCTCACCGCGTCCACCGACCGGAAGAGCTTGTATTCGAACTTGTCATCCTTCCAGTGGCTGAAGCCCTCGTCCAGGTGGACTCGGGCGTTTGCGACCGGAGCTCCGGCCAGGTCGCGCACGCGAAGCGCCACCTCCGTTGGCTGGCCGGGAGCGGCGAGATAGCCGGATGGCTGGACCGACAGGCGGTAGTCTCCCGCGGCAACCTTCGCCTCGCCGTCCGTCGTCACTTCACGGTTGGCGTCGTCTTCCACGGTTACGGAGACACGGAAGACATGCTGCTGGGGCGAGTTCGGCTCGTCTTTGACATCGGCCGGGAACCGGAGGACTGCCTCGCCGTTGTCATCGAGATGGATATCGCCCTCGGTTTCGGACTGGCCGCGGTAGGGCTCGTGGCTGTAGTAGCGGTAGTCCTGCGACTCGTCCTCCGGGTCGTGGTCGTCGCCATACTCGGCCGACCAGTCGATGGATTTATCGACGTAGTACTTCACTTTCGCGCCGGCGAGCGGCGCTCCGAAGTAGTACTTGCCGCTGACCTTCATTTCGACCGTTTCGCCTCGGACGTACGTCTTCTTTCCGGGCGTGACCGTCACCTCGAACTCCGGCTTGCGGTAGGACGCGACCACGATCGAGTGCGTGTGCTTCTCGCCGCCGACGGTCATCGCGAGCGTGTAGACGCCGGTGCGCGCTTCGGAGCTGAGGTCGAACGCGCCGAAGAACGAGCCGAATCGGTTCGCGGAGAGGCGCGTCTTGTAGACCGGATCGCCGCTCGGATCGAGCACGTCGATTGTGATTGGCTCGCCGGTCGGGATGGTGTACCTGATTCCGCGCTCCACGGTCCGCCGCGCGATTCCCTTGAAGGAGATATGGTGGCCGGGCCGGTAGATGGGGCGGTCGGTGTAAGCGGTCACCGCGAATTGGCCATTCTCTTCGGAGCCGTAGTAGTTGGCGCGCGCGACGAGCGCCTCGTCCTGACCACGTATTGCAAGCGCCATATAGTGGCTCGAATCGCCGCCGCCTTCCGAATCGCCTTCTTCGTCGGGGGATTCGTCCGCTGAATCGTCCGCGGAATCCCGAATCGTAGTTTTCGCGTGGCGCTTCGTGGTGACATGGAGGTCACAGAGGCCCTGCGCGTCCGTTATGCCGTTTGCGGCCGGCTTCCCGTTCTTGTAGACCCGAATCTCCGTGCCGGGGAGGGGCGTGCCCGTCTTCATGTTGACCGCGTAGGCTACCACCTGCTGCTGCGCCCGCTTCACGATCAGGGCGGTATCCGTCACGAGGAGCCACGTCGAGGCGGAGCGCTTATCGTGATCCACTTGCGTGAGGTAGAGGCCCGTGGGGAGCGCGCCGAAGTTGAATCGCTGGAAGTAGAAGCCCTCGCGGTCGGCCTCGGTGATGGGAAAGAGCTTGTCGAGGAAGACTTCCGGGGCCGGCGCTTCGGCGGGCTTCACGAGGGAATCCGGCAGCGGCCCGAACTCACGGTCGCCCTGCGAGTTGTAACGCATGCCGAGGCTTTCGAGCTCCTGCTCCACGTTCGCCGAGCGGACGAGATTCGAGAGCCGCGTGTGGTAGAGGCGGACTCGAACGGAGTCCGCGGTTCTCGGCTTCGCGCCGTTGACGTAACCCGTGACGGGCAGTTTGACAGTCTCGCCGGTCCCGAATACCCGCTGGTGGGAGCCGAGCGCCAGGTCCGATTCTGAGCGTGTCAGGGTGAGGGTCGGCTCGGAGGTGCCGCCTTCATCCACGGTGACGAACGTGTCTTTGACGTTGTGCGCGCGGGTGGAGGCGGAGAGATGGTACGAGCCGGCGGGGACCTGCGCCAGCTTGAATCCGCCCCTCTCGTCCGTCACGGCGTGGCGGACGCCGCTCTCCTCTTCATCGCCCTCCGTCTCGACGGGAACCAGCGACACGTGAACCCCGCCGAGCGGCTGGTTGTTCTCCGCCATTACGACGTGGCCGCGAATCCGGCCTACGGGTGTCTCTTCCGAGATCGCCTGCCGGAACAACACGCCGACGGCCAGAAGCGCGACGAGGGGCGCGACCCGCCGCGGTCGCGCGGCAGCAAGGATTCGGCCGATGGGATGGCCGGGCGACTCCTGTGGTGTGCGTTTCATTTTCCCGCGCCTCCCGCCACGGTCGGGGAAGCGGCTCCGCGATTCGCAAGCCGGCTGGCGAATCGCCCGCCGAAATCGAGCACGAGAATCGCGGCGATGAGGCCGCCGACGATCCACGTCACCAGCGAGACCTTGGCGTCGCGGGTGAGCGAGGCGAAGCCGAGGACGTGGTGCGTCCACTGGCCGAGGGCGAGCATGGCGCCGAGGGCGAAGAGCGCCTGGAACAGCGCTGGAATTGAGAGTCCTTCGCCACTGCGAACCGAGGACCTGCCAGACCAGAGCGGGGCGACGATGGCGAGCGAGAGCCCGGCGATGAGCGCGAGCGCCACCTTCGACCGCCACAGTAGAATCGCGAGGCCCGGCACGGCCAGAGTGAGGAGGCCTGCGACCATCAGGCGTGAGAGCGTCCGCGCCGTGGAGTTTCCGGTGGCAAGCGCGGACACGGGCAGCAGCGCGGCGAGCAGGACGGGCGTCGCCGCGCCGGTGAGAAATCCCGCCATGCCGTACTGGTCCGCCAGGCCAACGCCTTTGAGGTCGTCCGAGAACCGCGTGGTCACGAATCGATACATCAGGAACCCGGTGGCGAAGAGAAGCAGGTGGAGCAGACCCTGGAGGCTCGCGCCCTGGGCGTCGCTTGTCTCCGGCGCTTCGCCGTGGCCCTCCAAAACGAACGCCTGGGCCATTGCAAACGAGAGCCATGCGGAGACGGTCGCGACAGCAATCCCGAATCCCGCAAGCTGGTTGAACGCGACAACCGCGACCCCGAGCACCAGCAGGACCGCAATCGGCACGAACTGCGGAGCGGGTGCGGATTCATCCGCGGATGAGAATGCGCGGCCCTCCGCGACGAGCCACCAACATACCCATCCCGCCAGGGCGCCCGCCACGGCCGACGTGAAGAGGTGCGGCTGATCGAGGGCGCGGGAGGAGAGCAGCTTCGCGAGCACGAGGAGGATTGCCGTTGCCGCAATGGCGCGCCAGACCCGTGCCGCGGCGGCCCGCCCATCCTCGGTGGTCACGAGCCGCTGTGTCAGCCAGGTGAAGAGGCGCGGGAAGGGCGTCTTCAGGCCGATGCGCGCGAAGAGGGGAGCCGTGAGCGAGCAGATGTAAACCGCGAACGGCACGCCGCTCGCGAGAGCAAGGCCCGCCGCGCTCCATTTGGCGGAGGCAAACTCCTCGCCGCCTCGGTACGCCCCGAGCGCAGAGATTCCGCAGACCGCTACGGTGAATCCGGCGGCGGAGACGAGCGGCAGGGGAGCCTGTGCGGGGGCAGCATCCTCACGGCGCGCGCTGATGAGCCCGGCGATCAGCATGATCGTGACCGCAAACCATCCGATGGCGGTCCCGGAGAGCGCGTCGATCACGACGTCGTGGAGCAGGAGCTGCGACAGACCGGCGGCTGCCACGGACATCGAGAGTGGTCCGGCGGAGATGGCGGCTCCAAACAGAGGTGTGTCCCGTCCTGTGGACTGCGCCTGCACAACCAGCCAGGCTGCCAGCAGCGCGCCGACTGCACCGATGGCAAAGCCGCTCCCGAATCCGTGGCCGGGCGCAAACGGCGGCCTGTAGGGAAGCGTGGCGAGAAAGACGACTATCGGCAGCAGAACTGCCGTGACGACGAAGGCTCGTCCCGGCGCTATTGAGCGGTCGCGCGTGTTGCGCCCGCTATGTGAACGGGCCAGAACCAGGGCGACGCCGCACGCGTAACCCACGCACCCGAGCGCAAGCGCGCCATACAGGAGGCTGCGTTCCATGTTATCCCTTCTTCCCTCACGAGACGAAGAACCAAAATGGTCTCTTTGATTGGTTGTGGAGATGTCGAGAATGAACAGAGAAGCGGACACTCAGGTGCCCGGCGACCGCGCGAACCGGGAGGAGTATTAAGTGTTGAGTGTTGAGTGCCGAGTCTTAACACTCGATACTTAACACTCAACGCTTCCCTTCGGGTCGCGCCTTTTCAGTCGGGGAGTTCGGTGGGACGGCGATTCGTGCGCCGGTGGTCTGTGGCGGCCTTTAGCGGCGCGAGACGGAGCGGGCGCTCCGACGGCCGGTAAAGCGATGCGGGTTCATAACCCGTTGATGCGGCTTGTCCACAAACTGTGTGCGTGATTACCTCCGTATGATCGTGATTAACCACACACTAACACAACCGCTTGCGACTGTCAAGTGGTTTCGCGAAATTCTTTCCAGCCCGTTTCGGCTGATTTCATCGCAGAACGACAGAGCGGCGGCGCCGGCATCGAGCCGGCACCGCCGTCCGCTTGCGGGGACCTGTATCTATGCGGCGCGCTGGGTCTCGCGGAGCGCGGGCTCGGCAGACGAAGTCACGGCTACACCGTGCAGCGAGAGGCTCTCCAGCAGCGAACCCGGCGCGGGAAGCATGCCGAGCTGATTCTCGAGAGCGCGGCGGATTCGCGCGGCGGTCTCCTCGTATTCAGAGCAGAGCGCGCGGAGCTTCTCGCCCTGAAGCGCGACCGCGGAGTTCGCCTCGGACACAATCTCGTCGGCCTCACGCTGTGCGCCTGTCACCGTCTCCTCGGCGAGTTGCTGCGCGTTTGCAAGGATATCGTCCGCGGATTCGTTTGCGGTGCGCAGAAGGTCGTGGGCATCCAATTGGGCGCGGGAACGGAGCTCCTGTGATTCTTCGTGCGCGGCGGTCAGAAGGTCGTGTATCTGTGTATGGGCGCTGGTCAGCCGCTCCTGCGCTTCGGTTTCGGCGCGCGCCCGGAGCTCTCCAACCTCGGCTTCCGCCTGGGACCGGAGTTCCTCTATTTCGATTGCCGCGTTCTGCCGCGACAGCTCGATCTCCTGCTCAGCGGACGTTCGCCGCTGTTCGACCGAGATGATCGTTCGGGAGATGGCCGCTTCCTTCTCGATGTACGCCGCGAGGTCCTTGTTGGCCTTTGTCAACAGGTTCTGGAGGCCGGTCGTCTTCGCGGTCTGCTCATTCAGCTTCGACTGCATCGTCTCCAGGCGCTCGCCGAGCTGCCGGACGAAATCGTCCACGGCGATGGGGGAGTAGCCGCGCACGGCGCGAGGGAAATCTGCGGTGAGGATAGTGCCTTCTGTCGTCATACCGGTCTCCTTGTCAACCTTCCTCGGGATGTGCGGCAGCCGGGCGGCTCGCCCGACTGCCGGTAGTGCCTATTGCTGGCGGTCGCCTGCGCTGGATGCGGATTCGAGCTGCCCCCAGCGGGTGCGCTGTGTCGCGTTCAGTGCGTTGAGGATTCGCGCGCCGGTCTCCTGCTTCAACTCCGTCATCGCGGTGGCGGAGTCGATCTGTGCGCCGCCCGCGGCTGTTTCGACGATCTGGCCGACGCGGTTTCGATGGACCGCCAGGCAGCCCATGATCTGGAGCCGCTGCGCTTCGTTGATATCCAGGAGCTGGGCGACCTCGGAGCGGGCGAGCAGCGCTGGTCCCTCGCGGCGCACCGCCGTCCGGAGCGCCGCCCTGTCGTCCGTGGATAGAGTATCCAGAACGTTCGGAAGCAGAACGGACACGGGAATCGCGGCCGAGATGGGTGTCGCGTGGTGCGGATGATGGCTGGCGGAGCGTCGCGCTTCCGAGACGGCATTGCCGCCAACGGTCGCCAGCGAGGCGAGCAGGCCGGCCGCCGCCGCGGGACGCCATACGTGGCGGAATATCGCCGCGGTGGGGATCGGGTCCAGTGCGCTGGCGAACTCCGACGCGCTCCGGAAGGCCGCGCGGTCACGTGCCAGGGCGCGGCGGATCGGTTCGCGCATGCCGCGGGGAAGGTCGGCGCCAGCCAACCTCCCGACGTCGTCCGGTTCCATACCGGTAACCGCCCGGAACACGAGCGACGCGAGTGCGTGGAGATCGCCGCCCGTCTCGTGCCGCTGCCGTACGACGCATGACTGGCCGGCAACCATAAACTGACGCGCCGCAAACGAAACGCCAGCGTCTGTGACGACCATCTGGCCGGTCTCGCGAACGATGATGTTGTCGGGTGTCAGCGCGTGATGCGAAAGACCTGTCTCGGCCACGGCGTCGAGCGCCGATCCAACCTCGGCCGCAATCCGCCGCGCCTCGAACGTACCGAGGAGCCAGTTGGATTCGAACAGCCGACTGAGTGGCCGTCCCTCGACGAATTCGCGAACGAGAATGAGAGAATCGTCGGTCCGCTCGACTTCGAAGACCTCCGCGAGGCCGGAGGTCGACAGGCCGACGAGCGGCGATTGCGATTCCGATGCGCGACTCAGATAGGCGTCAGCCTCGGCTGGCGTCATCCAGGAAGGCGCGTGTACGAGCTTGAGCGCGAGATGGATATTGGTGTGGCTATCGAGCGCGCGGACGAGCGAGGTGTGCGTTCCGCGCGAAAGAACTTCGATTTCAGAGTAGCGTTCGGGCAGGAAACAGGAATCGGTCATGGCATTTACCCTCTCCACGCCCATTATCGGCGCGCCCCCGCACTTTCCACAGGGCGCGGCGGCAGGTGATGAGGTGATGAGGTGATGAGGTGATGAGGTGATGAGGTGATGAGGTGATGAGGTGATGAGGTGATGAGGTGATGAGGTGATGAGGTGATGAGGTGATGAGGTGGTTGAGTGGTGGGTCGTGGCAATTGACCTCATTCTGGCTCTTGACGTCAATTTGGCCCTTGACGTCATGCCGTTGCTCTTGACGTCATTCTGAACGAAGTGAAGAATCCGGCGCTTGTGGCTGTGAGGGG
>Ga0207667_10008772_pt1 | contig 11973 bp, 9 predicted proteins | sample KBSCornC52_FD_184301 | JGI IMG/M metagenome (GOLD analysis project Ga0207667, IMG submission 184301) | Corn rhizosphere microbial communities from Kellogg Biological Station, Michigan, USA - KBS Corn C5-2 (SPAdes) (version 2) | ecosystem: Host-associated > Plants > Roots > Rhizosphere > Soil ...
TGGATATCTGCTGCCCGCACTTCGCGCACGGCATATTTGGGTACTGATTCACCAGCATGTTGTTCACGCGAATCGTGAACTGGTCCGGCGGCACGAACGTCGCCTGCGTGGGGCTCGCAAGCAGCTTGAGGCCCGTGGTCGTCGCAATCCTCTGAAGCACGAGCGAGAGCGGGGCCTCGGTGATCGTGCCGGCAAACGAGAGCTCGCGCGGGACACGGCGGTCTACGTAGATGGGGAAGTGGGCCTGCTGGGATATCCGGCTAAGGGCGTCCGCAAGCGGGATCGGGTGCTCCTCCGACACTTCCAGTGTTACCGTGCGGTCGCCCGGCGCGCCGATCTGGATGGTCGGCAGAGAGTTCAATGGGTTCGTCTGCCCGATGATATTGCCTGGGACGACCGATGGATAGGCATGCGCTCCCATCTGTTGAATCCGGTTGGCAATCGCGTCCGCCGCGCGCTGCGCATCCGGGTCGCGGGAGACGTGGTAAACGTTGTTATTCGCGCCGCGCGTCACCTTGATTTGCGGCTTGGCAACCTGGACGAGGGCCTGCAACCCCTGAAGAAACGTGACGTCCCGTCGGGAGAGATTGATGGGGCCACTGACGTCCGGATCGATGGCGAACTCGACGCCGGCCTGCTTGAAGAACGCGCGGAGAACGTCGGCGACGTCGACACGGTCGGCAACGATTCGGAAAAGCCGGTTGTTGGATGCGTCTACGCCGCTCTCCGCAATGGAGAGACCGGACCGGCCCGCCTGAAGAGTGGAATCCGCCAGCTCCTGCGCGTCAATGGGTGCCGAGCCTGCCAGACCCAGCATAAGAATAAGTGCGACGAACCAACGCATATCATTACCTCTGCCGCGGGTTCCATCCTGGATTCTCGCGACCCGTCTCTATGGGCGCTGTCTGTCCGGGGCGACCTTGTCGCGGGCCGGTTTGGCTCCGATGTTGACCTTCACCAGCACCGCGCGGCCATGCTTATCATAGCCGACGGAGCTCTGCACGTCGGTTCGCCTGCCGTTGACCATAACTTCAGTGTCGTCGACCGGCGCCATCATTACAGGCTTATTTGAGCCGGCCGTCGCGGCGGGCGCCTTCGAATCAGGGTCGGTGGCGATGACGAAGGGCTGTACACCTTTCGCGCTGCCATCCCGCGGCTGCGCGATCTCCTCGGTAGGCTGCGGGGCGCCATATTGCGCGACGGTTACCTCGTGCCGCTTCTGGACGACGATCTCCTCGGCGGAAGGGCCGTGCATCGGTTTCACGCGCCAGAAATCATCACCACCGGATCGAGCAACGGCATTCCCGCGGCCGGTTCCGCGCTCCGGGAAGCGCCGTTCGTCCGGCCGTTCTTCCATGTGAGCCGGATTACGCTGCTCCGACGAATCGCGCGCGATTCGCTTCGGATCGAATGGATCCGGCGCAGTGACCTTCACGGGCGACGCGGAGTTCTCGTTCTTCCACTCGAACTTGTCTTCGGGAGCGGGCGTCGTTTGCGCGGGTTTCGGCACGGCTTCATGTCGTGCGATGATTGGGCCCGTCGGCGCCGGATTCACAACAGCAACCACGGTGGGCTTTGCTACTGTCAAAAAAGTATGTATGTATGCGGCGCTCGCGCCACCCATGACGACGATTGCGAGCCCGCACGCGGCGGCCCACCGGAGCTGAGACTGACGAATCGTGGGGCGGCGCTCATATCTGGCGAGCTTTGCGGAGAACCCGGCGTAGAGGTCCTGATGCGGCGCAGGCTCGCGGGGAGTGCGGAGCGCTCCGATGGCGGCGCGAAATCGGGCTTCCTCGCGGCGACAGGCCGCGCAGAGCGAGAGATGGCCCTCGATGCGCCTGGAGTCGAGCTGCGAAAGCTCGCCCTCGACATATTCGCCGAGAGCCGCGCGCGTGTCAGGACAGCGACTCGAGTGTCCCATATTCGTGTCCAAAGGTGGCAACGTACTTCTCCTTGAAGTGCTGCCGCGCCCGGTGCAGCCGCACCTTGGCCGCGGTCGTGGAACAGCCCAGCACTTCGGCAATCTCTTCCACGGATAAGTCCTGAAAATAGCGCAGCACCAGTACGTCGCGGTGCTGTACGGGCACTTCCTGGAGCACCTTCTGAACGATGTCGTGCTCCTCACTCCGCTCGGCCGATCTCGACGGGCTGTCGGCCGTGTCGGGCGTTGCGCGAAGCGTTTCATCCAGCGGCAGCCACCGCCAGCTCCGCGACGCCCGCGCGGCATCCACCGCGCGATTCACGGCGATTCGGTAGAGCCACGTCGCAAAGCGCGAACCTCGGCGGAACGATCCGAGCGAGCGATAGACCTGAACGAAGACCTCCTGCGCCACGTCGTGCGCCTCGTCCGACTTGCCGACGATGCCGAACACGATGTTGTAGACATAGTCCTGATACTTCGCAAACAGGGAGTCGAACGCAGCCCTGTCGCCGGCCAGAAACCGCGCGATCAGCTCGCCGTCCACGTCGCTGGTTGGCGCTGCCCGCTCCCGGTTCACCGTCGCTCCCCAGCCCGGCGTGAGAGATCTGTTCCGAATCGTCTGCATGCGGTTGTTCGTTTTCGTTCCGCTGTCTCACCCATCAGCGTAGCCTTTAGACGCAGTGTACCACGGCGGGGTTACAGGCGGGCGAATGGGAAGAGGGGGAGTGCGGGAGTGTGCGGGTGGGGGAGTGTGGGAGTGCGGGCATGGGCGGAACCGGGGTTTGGGGTGGCGCGTACATGCTGTGGAGGAGTCTGGGGGCGGCGGTGCGAATCGGTGTGGTGTGATTCATGCGATTCGGCCGGGCTCGGCGCCCGGGCCGACAGGTTGCCGGACGAGCAGAGGTTTCCTTAATGAGCTATCGTAACTTTCGCGATCTGGACCTCCTGCGCCAGATGGAGATCGAGATGTCACGCATCGCCGACGAGACCCTTCGTGGATTTTACGCCGATGTTTCGGCGCACAACCGTTTCTGGCAGCCGCGCGTGGACGTCCACGAGACGCCGGACGAGATTGTCATCAAGGCTGAGATCAGCGGCGTGAAGGCGGATCGACTCAGCGTGGTCCTCTCCAGCGACGACCGGACTCTGACGATCTCGGGCGAGCGCTCGGAGGAAGACGACGAGCGTGCCGACCGAATTCGCTGTTATCAGCTCGAGATATCCTTCGGTAAGTTCGAGCGCCAGATTCTGCTCCCGGCGGACGTGCGCGTGAATCGCGAGGGAATCAACGCGGCCTGCCGTGACGGATTCCTCGTGGTCCGGCTGCCGAAGCGCGCGGGCCAACTGAACGAGAATCGCTCGATTCCCATCACGGATTAGAAAACCAGGTACGCTGGAATAGCCATGGAAGAACAATCGCTGACGGACATAATGAACCAGTTCGACCCGTCTAAGGGCGGGGACCTGACGCTGCCGGACGAGCTGAGTCTGCTGCCGCTCCGGGATTTCGTTATCTTTCCGGTGATCGTGACGCCTGTGGGCGTCGGGCGCGAGAACTCGGTCCGGCTCGTGAACGAGTCCATCGTTGGCGGCAACCGAATCATCGGGGTCGTTGCGCTGAAGGACCCGAGCGTCGACAATCCCGGAATGGACGACATCTACCGGTTCGGGACGGCAGTCGCGATCCGGATGATGCACCAGCTGCCGGACGGGCTCCGGCTCATCGTGCAGGGTATCTCGCGCATCGAGATTCTGGAGGCGATTCAGACCGAGCCCTACCTGCGCGTGAAGATTCGCGTTCTCGAGGAGCCGGAGGTGCCGGAATCCGACGCAATGGACGTCGAGGCGCTCAAGCGGTCCATTGCCGCCCTGTTCCAGCAGGCGGTGATGCTCTCGAGGGACCTGAGCGACGAGCTTCAGAACTTCCCGCAATCCGTGCAGAGCCCCGGAATCCTGACGGACCTGATCGCCGCGCAGATGCCCCGGTTCACGACCGCCGAGCGGCAGTCCATCCTCGAGACCGTGCCGATTAAGGAGCGGATGGAGAAGCTGGTTGCGCTGCTCCGGCGGGAGGTCCAGATTCTGGAGCTCTCCAGCAAGGTCGAGTCCGACGTGAATCAGGAGATGGGAAAGACGCAGCGGGAGTACTACCTTCGCGAGCAGATGAAGGCGATTCAGCGCGAGCTGGGCGAGGGCGACGAGCGAGGCGCGGAAGTCACCGAGCTGCGCGAGCAGATCGAGAAGGCGAACCTGCCGCAGGAAGCGAAGACCGCCGCGGAGCGCGAGCTGGACCGGCTATCGCGCATGGCGCCCGGCGCGCCGGAGTATACGGTCGCGCGCACCTATGTGGACTGGATTCTGGCGCTTCCCTGGGCCGCGTCGACCGAAGACAACCTCGACATCCTGGCGGTGAAGAAGACGCTCGACGCGGACCACTGGGGCCTCGAAGAGGTGAAGGACCGGATTCTCGAGTATCTGAGCGTCCGCAAGTTCAAGCAGGACGGCACGGCGCGGCAGCCCATACTCTGCTTCGTGGGGCCGCCCGGCGTGGGCAAGACGTCGCTCGGCAAGTCCATCGCGCACGCGCTGGGGAAGAAGTTCGTCCGGATAAGCCTCGGCGGCGTACGGGACGAAGCCGAGATTCGCGGGCATCGCCGTACCTACATCGGCGCGCTGCCGGGCCAGATCATCCAGGGGATGCGGCGGGCGGAGTCGAACAACCCGCTCTTCATGCTGGACGAGATCGACAAGGTGACCGCCGACTTCCGGGGCGACCCCTCGTCCGCTCTGCTGGAGGTGCTCGACCCCGAGCAGAATTCGACATTCCGCGACCACTATCTGGAGGTGCCGTTCGACCTGTCGCGCGTGCTCTTCGTGACGACCGCGAACGTGCTCGACACCATCTCGCCGCCCCTGCGCGACCGGATGGAGATCATCGAGATCGCGGGCTACACGGAGGAAGAGAAGATCGCCATCGCCCAGAATCACCTGGTCCCGAAACAGGTGCGCGAGCATGGAATCGAGGGGCGAATCACGTTCGAGCCGGCGGCGCTCGCCACCATTATCCGGGGGCACACGCGGGAGGCGGGCGTCCGCAACATGGAGCGCCAGATCGCCAACGTCTGCCGCAAGGCCACGCGCGCATTTGCCGAGGGGCGGCTGGAGACGCTGAATGTGACGCCTGGGGTCGTCGAGGAGTATCTCGGCGCGCCGCGGTTCGAGCGCGAGGAGGTGGACGAGCGGACGCAGGTGCCAGGCGTGGTCACCGGGCTCGTCTGGACGCCGGTGGGCGGCGACATCATCTTCATCGAGGCGACGGCGATGCCCAGCCCGCCAAACCGCCCGTCCCAGCTCATGATCACGGGTCAGCTCGGCGACGTGATGAAGGAATCGGCGCAGGCCGCCCTCTCATACGTTCGCGCGCACGCGGCGGAGTACGGCGCGCCGGCCGACTTTTACGAGAAGAACGACATCCACATCCACGTGCCGGCGGGCGCGATTCCGAAGGACGGCCCCTCCGCGGGAATCACGATGACCACGGCGCTGGCGTCGCTCTTCAGCGGGCGTCCGGTCCGGCCGCGCCTCGCAATGACGGGCGAGGTGACGCTCTCCGGCAAGGTCCTGCCCATCGGCGGCCTGAAGGAGAAGGTGCTCGCCGCGCGCCGCGCGGGCATCCAGACGATTATCGCGCCGGAGCGGAACCGAAAGGACTTCCTGGAGGACATCCCGGAGGAGACTCGGGGCTCGATGACCTTCCATTTCGTCTCGGACGTGAAGCAGGTGCTTGAGCTCGCGCTGGAGCCGAAAGGCGCGAAGCCTGCTGAGCGCGTCCACCGCAACGGCCGCGACCGCAAAGCCGCGGAAACCGAGCGAGCGCCCGTCAGAACGACCCGGCAGAAGTCGGGTATGGCGGCGAAGGCGAAGAAGCGTGACGCTGGCGGCGAGGCGGCGCAATGACGAATCTGGAGGCGGCATTCGAGGCGGCGGAGGAGATCGGAATCAAGCTTGAGATCGTCAACGGCCTGACCGTTTGGGAGGGCTCTCCGGTTTACCGCCATCAGAAGGCGATTGACCGGATTCGCAGGTCGATTCGGCGTACGGACGCGTCTGGATCCGATTGCGGCTGCGTCCATATCGCGGACGTAGGCCTACTATTTCCCGACGGATCGAAGAAGCGGCCGGACATCTCCATCTTCTGTGTCGAGCCGCCCGAGGACGAGGAGATCCAGATCGTTCCCGAGGCCATCATCGAAGTGCTGAGCAGGGGATACGAGAAAAAGGACACCGAGGTCGGAGCGCCGTTCTATCTCGAAATGGGTGTCAGGGACGTAATCCTCTTCGATCCCCGATCCGGCGCGGTTACCCATCTCCGTCGCGACAGCCGCAAGGACCTGACCTCTCCCGTCCACATCACGCTGGAATGCGGCTGCTCCTGCACGGTGTAAAACGGGCACCGATGTGAATCGGGCGTGCGGCAATCAGCCGCACGCCCGATGTACGTCTGCGGCAACTCTGTCAGGGCTTCTTCTCTTCGGGCTTTGCGGCCGGGGCGGCGGTGTCCCAGCCCATTACTACGTTGACATTCGGGAGGGAGGCTTTGAGCTTGTTCGCGCCGTCCTGCGTGACCTTCGTCTGCCAGACGTAGAGGTTCTTCAGGTTCTTCAGGCCGGAGAGGCTCGCGAGACCGGCGTCCGTCACCTGCGTGCCGTAGAGGTTCAGGTAAGTCAGGTTCTTCAGGCCGGCGAGATTCGCGAGGCCGCGATCGGTGATCTTCGTGCCTTCGAGGTGGAGAGTGGTCAACTCTGTAAGGCCCCTGATGTGCGCGAGGCCTCCATCCGTGATGGAGGTCTTCGCCAGATTGAGCTCCAATACGTTCTTCATGGTCGCGAGCGGCGCGATGGATGTGTCGTTCACCGTCGGTCCGGCCATGTGGAAGTCGATGTCGAGCCGGTTGTCGTTCTGGGCGATCTCGCGGACAGATCCGCCGGCCTTCTCGATCTTCGCTACCGTGGCGGGATTCGGCGGTGGCACCTTCACTCCGCCAGGAGTGCTCGGCCCCGTTGCGCCTGCCGCGGCGGCCGCGCCAGGCGCTTTCGGAGTTCCACCGAGGCTGGTCATGTAGACGGCCAGCGCGGTCCGGTCCTTCCCCTGGATCGAAGTGTCGAACGCGGGCATGGCGGAGCCTGGATTGTGTGCTTTGGGGTTGGCGATCTGGACCTCGAACCAGGCGATCGTGTGCGTTGGATCGGCGCCCGTTTTGGAGAGGTCCGGACCGGCCTTTCCTCCCTGGCCGCCGATCGCGTGGCAGCCTGCGCAGCCGTTCGCGGCGTAGACCTTCTTCCCGGCCGTGACCAGCGCGGTAACGTCCGCCGCACCTGACGCCGGTTTGGCCGCCTGTTTCGCGGCGGTCCTGGCGCCCTTTCCGCTGGTCTTCTTACCCTGCGGCGCGGCGCCGATTGCGGCAGTGGCGACAATCGCGGTCAGCGACGCGCCAGCGAACATGAGAATGGATGAGCTCTTGAGAGACAAGACCCGGACCTCCTGGGGGATGTACATCGGTTGAGACAACGCTCTCCCCGATTCGTGACAGGAGTGTCGAAGTCCTTCCGACAAGCGAACTCGTAAGAGCTCAGAGTTTGTGAGACTGAACGTTGCGTGGCGTCAAATGGTGACGGATTCGGGCTTGCTCGTGAGAAGAGCGCGTCATTCGGCCAGGGCATCCTGACCACGCACCTGCCACGTTTCAAACAGACTTAACAATACCGCCTGTGTTTGGGAACCCGCCGAAGAGCGTCCACATCGTCCCTGTACTCCTGTTCAACACGCCAGGCGGTAAAGACCCCTATCGTTAAAGACACCTTTGCTATCAACAATCTCTCACGAAGCGTGAGCTCTTACCGGAGGAGTGGGCAATCGTGCAGCGTCGCGACCTGTGGAACCGCGGGCTTGGGCACAATGGATGAATCCGCCAAACAGGGGGTTGCATTATTTGCCCGGTTGCGCTATCTTTGGGGTAAGCCCGCGCCGCCGGGTGACGAAACCGCTCGACGGCTCTGGCCCATGACGCCCGCGCCGTGCGGTCGTCGCCAACGGAGGCATAATCCTATGAGCGCTCTGAGTGCACCGCTGCAACGGGCCGGTCTGGACGCGATGAAGGCGGGCCGGCTGCAGGAGGCCATCCAGTACTTCAACCAGGCGAAGTCCATCGAGCCCGACGTTGCTGAGACCTACACCTATCTGGGGGTCGCCTACACCCAGGTGGCCGATTGGGATGGCGCGAATCACGCTTTCGGGCACGCGGTCGAGCTGGATCCCTATTCCCCGAAGGCCCGCTTCAACCTCGGCAAAGTCTTCCAGATGGAGGGGCAGACGGACGGCGCCCGATTCTGCTACCAGAAGGCTCTGGAGCTCGACCCGAACTACGCGCAGGCGAGCGACGCGCTGGCCGCTCTGCCACCACCCACTGTCGCGGCGGAACCCCACTCCCTGACCTCGGCGGAGGTTGCCGCTCTCTCCGCGCCTACCGTCAAGCACATGCATCTCAGCGGCGCGCAGGGCGACTCGTCGGATAAGCCGGCGGGGACGAACTTCGATGACGCCGGCCCGAAGCAGGGCGTCTACTCTCCCATCTGATTCCACCAGCCACTCAAACGGTCGCCCGGCCGGGACTCGCGAGTCCCGGCCGGGCGTCTGTTCGAGCGGTCACGTCGCATAGCCCATGGTAGAATGGGGGCAATGCCCAATTCGAATCGCGGCGTGATTCTGAGGAAATTGCCATGACAACAATGGTGCGCGACGCCGAACACCTGGCGGAAGCCCGCATGATTCACCTGACGGACCGACCGGTCACCTTCGAGCAGTTTCTCGACATCGCGGGCGAGGACAGTGATCTCGAGCTCATCAACGGGGTATTGGTGGAACGCATATCGGCACAACTCGACCACGAACGGCTGTTCGCCTGGCTGTTCGTAATCCTTAGTGGTTACGTGTCGAAACGAGCCTTGGGAATCTTGCTTGGGTCGCGCAGCGCGGTAGAGATAAACGAATTCGGTGGTCGGCTGCCGGACATGCTTTTCGTCTCGGCGCATCGCATGGACATCGTGCGCCAGAAAGCAATCTACGGCGCTCCAGACCTGATCATCGAGATTCGATCACCGCACGACCGGCCTTCAGACTCGCTGGCGCTGGAAGCCGACTACCGCTCGATTGGCGTTCGGGAGATTGTGTTCATCGACCCACTTAAACGGCGGGTGCTGGTACTTCGTGAACGCAACGGCGTTTACGAAGACACCGAGCTTACCACCGGCGACCTGTTCCTCGAAACCGCACCCGGTTTTCACCTTAACGTCGCATGGCTATTTGCTGCAGAGCGGCCGAACGAGGTGGACACGCTTTTGAGCCTGCTTGGCGAGTAACCTGCGGCAACTGGACTACAAGCGGTCTCTTCCGCTCACCGGGCTCGAATCCGCATGACCGTCACCGAATGCGGCGGGAAGGTGTGGCGGAACTGCGAGCCGGATGCGGCCAGTCTCTCGATTCCTGGCGCGACCTTTCGTGGATTCGCGATGGTGTTCACGTCGGACGGGTCGCCCTGAAGTACCTCCACCGTTCCACCGGAAACGCGGGCCGCACCCGCCAGATTCACGCTCATGTCCTGGGCCGAGGCTGACACGTTCACCACCTTCACGATAACGTCGCCGGTTGCATCGTCACGGCTCGCCGTCGAATATACGGGGTCGACCGGCGCCGCGGCCGTGTCCTGCGCCTGCTGGATGAGCTTGTCGTCGAGGTAGCAGCGGACGCTCGTCCCCTTCACCTCGATCTTTATGTCGTACCACCTGCCGGTCTCGACCGTTACGGATGAGGCTCGGCCGATTTCGCGGTGCGATCCGAACTTCGCCCGCTCGATGGCTGTCCGCGTGTTCCCCCAGCCGCCCACGTTCCACCAGATGTAGTCGTCCTGCCCCTCGACGTGGAACAGGATGAGGAAGCCCTCCGCGCCGCTCAGCTTGCGCGCCTTGAGCGTGTAGGTGTAGTCGGTCCAGCTCCGGTCACCGGCAATGGCGCGGCAGTCCGTCTCGTTGCTGGTCTGCCGCAGGACGCCGTCGGTCGCTGTCCAGGTTCCCCTGCCCATCCTCCATCCGCCGGCTCCGGTTGCGAAGTCCTTCTGGTAGAGCACGTGGTCGCCCTGCGTAACCTTCACGTCCTTGTACTCCGACTGTGTGAGCCAGGTGCCGACCCCGATCGCTCCCTTCGGAGCGGGCGGCGGAGGCTCCGGCTTCTGCTGGGCGGCGACCTCCACCGGCAGCACGCGGTCGCCGCGATTCGTGCCGAACATCCGCTGCGCCCAGTAGCTCGGCGATCCAAAGCTCCGCAGCGCGTCATAGCCGATGAGGTTCGTACCCCACTGGCGCGCGCCGGGATTCACGTTGACGAGAAGCGGCGCGTAGCACGAGAGGAGTACGATGTCGGAGTTTCGCTCCAGCCCCGTCAGCCACGCCGCGTCGCCGAGCGCCGCCTGCATCGTCGGCGTTGGGGAACCCTCGGTCGAGGCCCACTCGCCGACGAATATCTTCGTCCCCTTCCGGTCCGTTCTGTCATAGTGGTGGACATCCCGCTCCATCTCGCGCGCGGAGCGGTAGTAGTGATCGTCCACCACGTCGGGCTTGCGGCTGCGGACGGGCGCGGTCGCAATGGTCTGAAGGTGCGGGTACTTCGCCTTGATGGCGTCGTGGAACTGCGCGAACCGCCCGTCGTAGCTGCCCGACCGGTCGAACGCGTCCTCGTTGCCGATCTCGACGTAGCGGAGCTTGTATGGCGCGGGATGTCCGTCCCGCGCGCGAACCGCGCCCCATTTCGTGCGAGCGTCGCCCATCACGTACTCGATTTCGTCGAGCGCGTCCTGCACGAACGGCTGGAGCCCAGGTCCCGCGGAAACATGCTCGCCCTGGAGCGCGTATCCAGCGAACACCGCGAGCACAGGCTCCATCTTCAGGTCCTCGCACCATCCCAGGAACTCGTACAGGCCCATGCCGTCTGTCGAGGGATAACCCCACGGACACTGGTGGCCCGGCCGGTTTTCGATCGGTCCGATCGTCTTTTTCCAGTCGAAGCGCTCCGCGATCGTGTTGCCTTCCAGGTAGTTGCCGCCGGGGAATCGGAGGAACGCGGGCTTCATTCCGCCCATGAGCTTCATCAGGTCGGGACGGAGGCCGTTCGGCCGATTCTTGTAAGTTGGCGGGAAGAGGGAGACGAGACTGAGGCTGATGGTTCCGGGCGAGAGCGTCGTGATGGCAAATCGGTTGTTGGTGGAAGGAACCGCGTTCGGGCCAGTTGTCAGATTGACGGTGAACTTGCGCCACGTGGTACTGAGTCCGGTAACGGAGGCCATCGCCCAGGGCCGCGACCCGTCGGCAGCCTCGATCCAGACGGTGAGCGGACCCTTGTACCCGGCCGACGCGCGCGCGTAGAACGAGGCCTGGTAGCGGGTGTTCGGCTGGACCGGAATGCCCCAGTACCCCTCGTTCGCCACCCCGTGGCGTCCGGTTCCGTTGGACGTGAGCTTCAGGCTGACCGGCAGGTTCGCGCTCACGGGCTGCGAGGTATCCAGCGCCATCTCCGCGCCGCCGACCGCCGACCAGTGAACCGGCCGCGAGCTATTGTCCTTGAAAGCCCGGTTGCGAATCAGCTCGGCGTAGAGCCCGCCATCGTACGCGTGGTTGATCTCCTCGGTCATCAACCCGTAGAGTATCGGGCTGATCTTCGCGCCAGGCCTGTCCACGTGCACCGTCAGGCTCCCGGTCTGGGCAGTCGTCGGTCGAGTAAAGCCCAACGCAACGACAATCAAAACCACAAGGATAACAGCCCGCGCAGTCACTCTCACCATCAGAAATCCTCCGAATCAATTTGTCCGGTTGATGATTCACCCGAATCGGGCTGGAAACCTGCTCGCTCTCTGGATCGGCGGATTCGGCGGCCATGGTCGCGACACGATCGCGCCGAGGAAGGACTGCGGCGATGAAAACCCGTATATGAAGGCGATTACCCGC
>Ga0207667_10008773_pt1 | contig 11972 bp, 8 predicted proteins | sample KBSCornC52_FD_184301 | JGI IMG/M metagenome (GOLD analysis project Ga0207667, IMG submission 184301) | Corn rhizosphere microbial communities from Kellogg Biological Station, Michigan, USA - KBS Corn C5-2 (SPAdes) (version 2) | ecosystem: Host-associated > Plants > Roots > Rhizosphere > Soil ...
CAGCTCGCACAGCGGCGTCACGGCCGGCCCGCAGACCGTGACGATCAACAACAAGGATGACGTCAACAGCACGACCGCCGTGGCGGCGAAGGCGGGTCCCTCCGTCGTGACCATCAACGTGACCGCCAGCGACGAAGGCGGCACCGGATCCGGTGTCGTGCTCAGCAGCGACGGCTACATCCTCACCAACACCCACGTGGTCACGCTCGATGGCGACTCGGCGTCCGGCACGATCGAGGTGACCACCTATGACGGCAAGCTCTACACCGCGAAGGTGGTCGGCACCGACCCGGTCGTCGACCTGGCCGTGATCAAGCTCGACAACGCCAGCGGCCTGCAGCCGATCGAGTTCGGCGACTCGTCCAAGATCAATGTCGGCGACAAGGTGGTGGCCATCGGCGCCCCGCTCGCCCTGCCGAACACGGTGACCGACGGGATCGTCAGCGCGGTGAATCGAAGTATCCAGATTGCCTCGTCGGCCGTGCCGAGCACTGGCTCGGGCGACAACTCGACCCCCGGCGACGGAGCCAGCCCTTACAACTTCTGGAACTTCGGCAACGGCAACGGCAGCGGCAGCGGCTCGAGTTCGGGTCAGACCGCCGACATCTCGCTGCCGGTCATCCAGACCGATGCCGCCATCAATCCCGGCAACTCGGGCGGCGCGCTCCTCGACAGCGACGGCAAACTGATCGGCATCAACGTGGCGATCGCGAGCACGGGCAGCACAAGCAGTTCGACCCAGTCGGGTTCGATCGGAGTCGGCTTCGCCATCCCGGTCGACCTGGCGCAGCGCATCAGTCAGGAGATCATCAAGACCGGCAAGGGCACGCACGGCCTGCTCGGCGCCTCGGTGACCACGGCGACCAGCGACAAGAGCTCGGTCGTCGGAGCGCTCATCGCCGACGTCACTCCGGGCGGCGGTGCCGACAAGGCCGGCTTGAAGAAGGGCGATGTCGTCACCTCGTTCGCCGGGCATCCGATCACCGACAGCACGGACCTCACCGCCCAGGTGCGCACGCTCGCGCCCGGCAGTTCGGCCAAGCTCGTCTACGTGCGCGGAACCGGCTCGACGACGGTCACCGTGACGCTCGGCACGCTCAAGCTGTGAGTCGCGGGCGGCGAATCGGCCGCTGATAGGCTCGTGCGACCATGGCAGAGCCTCGCACCGGCGTCTCGTACGTCATGCCCGTGCTGAACGAGGCGGGCTATGTCGAATCGGCGATCCGCAGTGTGCTCGAGCAGGATTACAGCGGTCCGGTCGAGGTCGTGCTGGCGCTCGGGCCCTCGCACGACGGCACGCGCGAGATCGTCGAGCGGCTGGCGGCGGCGGATGCTCGCATTCGCCTGATCGAGAACCCGGGCATGGACATCCCGATCGGCCTCAATCTCGCGATCAAGGCCGCGACGTATCCCGACATCATCCGAGTGGATGCGCACACCGAGCTCGCGCCCGGCTACACCACTCGCGGCGTGGACGACCTGGAGCGCACCGGTGCCGCGAGCGTGGGCGGCATCATGGTCGCGACCGGGGAGCCGGGATTCCAGGCCGCGGTGGCCCGGGCCTACAACAGCCGATTCGGACTCGGCGGAGGCGCGTACCACGGCAGTGCGGCGGTGGCCGGGCCGGCCGAATCCGCCTACCTGGGTGTGATGCGAGCCGACGCGCTGGCCGAGGTGGGCGGCTTCGACGAGACGCTGCGTCGCGGCGAGGATTGGGAGCTGAACTACCGCTTCCGCAAGGCCGGTCGGATCGTCTGGCTCGACCCCGAGCTGCGCGTCAAGTACTGGCCGCGCAGCACGCCGGCGAAGCTGGCCAGACAGTTCTTCGCCACCGGCGTCTGGCGAGCCGAGTTGGTGCGCCGGCTCGGAGGCAGCAACCCGCTGCGATTCTTCGCGCCGCCGGTGCTGGTGATCGCGACCGTGCTGTCGATCATCGCGATCCCGCTGCACGCGACCGGGGTGCTGCACGGGGTCGTCGGCTGGGTCGTCGCCCTCGTCTACCTCGGCCCGGTGCTGTATGCGGTGCTCCTGCTGGTCGCGGCCGTCACCACGGCGGGCTCGCTCGCCGACCGCATCCGGTTCATGGCGGTGATCGCGATCATGCACTTCAGCTGGGGCACGGGATTCCTGCGCGGCATCATCCGCGGCGCCGGCGACGCGGTGGACACCTCGCGCACCGAGAGCTGATCGCTGCGCCGCGCCGACGTCCGGCGCCGACGGTAGCGGGGAGCGCTTTCCCTATTTCGATTCGCGTCGAATTGCGCGCGAATCGAAATAGCGAAATCGGCAGGGGTGCCGCGGGCGCTGCCGGGCTCCGCTGGGCACGGCTCGGCGCACCGGAGCACGGTCAGGCGAGCCAGCGCTACGAGGTGCACCCGAGCGGGGTCACGAGAGCCAGCCCTCCTGCTCGAGCCGCTGCACGACGCGGGCCCCGGCCGAGCCGTCGTCGCGGGGCGTGAAGCGGGCGCGCCAGGCGGCGCGCTGGGCCGCGAAGGCGGGAGCCGCAGCATCCGCCGCCCGGATCGCCGCGAGCAGCTCGCTCCGGGTCTGCACCACCGGCCCCGGCGCCTCGGCCAGCAGGTCGAAGTAGAAGCCGCGCAGGTCGGTGCTGTAGTGCGCCAGGTCGGGAGTGAAGAAGATCAGCGGCGTGTCCATGCCCACCACGTCGAACATCGCCGAGGAGTAGTCGGTGACGAACACGTCCGCGACCTGCAGCAGATCGGCCATGTTGGGGTAGCTGGTCACGTCGATCAGGCGGTCGGCCTCCAGATCCTGGCCGTACCGCAGGGTTCGCGAGTGCCCGCGCACCAGCAGGACATGGTTCCCGCCCAGCTCACCGGCGAAACTCGCGAGGTCGACGTAGTCCACCATCTCGGTGCGATCGTCACGCCAGGTGGGCGCGTAGAGCACGACCCGGGCTCCGGCGGGCAGGCCGAGCGAGGCACGCACGCCCGGAATGCGCGAGGGCTCCGCGAAGACATCGTTGCGCGGGTAGCCCTCCTGCCAGATCGGGTCGCGCATGTCGTACGCCGAGCGGAAGATCTCGGCGCTGTACGGATTCTGCGCCAGCAGGGCATCCCAGCGAGCGCGTTCGCGCTTCACCGCGATCCGCGTGCGCAGACCGGGGTCGCGATCCAGCGCCAAGCGCTTGAGCATGGTGCCGTGCCAGGTCTGCAGCACGTGCTGGTGCCCGCGTCGTCGGTAGCGCTTACGCAGCCAGTCGTTGACGATCAGCACCCGAGCCGCCCCGCGGACGCGCCACCATTCGCGGCTGCCCTCGATGATGCGCACCGCTCCGTCGGGCACCGCGACCGATCCGTCGACGACGCTCCAGTAGCGGACGGTGCCCGGGCGTGCAGCGGCCAGCGCGCGGTCGATGCCGAGCGGGTTGTCGGAGCTGGACTGGCCGTAGAAGCTCTCGAAGAATACCGCGTCCTCGGGCGTGGGGCGCGAGCGACGGTAGGCGCGCTCCAGGCGTTTCTGGACGCCCGCGCCGCGCTCGTCATCCTCGAGCGGCGCCGAGACCCGCAGCACGAGGCCGCCCGCGGTCGCCAGGACCCTTGCCCGGAACAGCGGATGCCGCAGCTCGGCGGGCAACTCGGCCGCGACCTCCACGCGAGCCGTGCCGACGGGGGCGCCGCCGGCGCCGAGCGTGAGCCGGTAGTCACCGGACGGCATGGCCAGCCCGGGGGTTCCCCAGCGTGGGGAGAGCATCCGGAAGGTCGCGGTGGTGAGGCCTCCTGCCGAGCCGATCGAACTCGCCAGCCGCTGGGTGCGAGCACCGTCGAGCCGGACCGCGCCGAGGTCGTGGCCGGCCGGGTCGATCGTCACGGTCAGCGTGGGGGAGGCGTCGGCATCGAACACGATCTGCGTCACCCGCGAGCGGACCGTCATCGGCGACGGCACCTCGGCAACCGTCAGCCCGAGGGCCGCCGCCACGCCGCTGCGCGACAGCGTCTCGGCGAGCACGCGCTCGGTCGCTCTCCCGTCGAGCAGGTCGAAGTCCTCGTCGCGCAGCCAGACCGCGTGACGGGATGCCGCGACGGCAGCCGTCGAGCCGGCGACCGCGACGGCGTCCAGACGTGCCAGCGCGTCCGGCCAGCTGCCCACCTGCTGTCCGCCCGCGAACGCCCGGTAGGGCACGTACAACCCGCGGCGTTTGGCGTAGTGCTCCAGGTCGGGCGCGAGGAACACGATCGGGCCGCCCACCAGGCTGTAGTCGTAGGCGATCGACGAGTAGTCGGTCACCAGGGCGTCGACGGCCGGCAGCGCGGGCGTGATCTCGGCGAGAACGTCGGGACCGAGCATCCGGATGCGGGTCGACGTGAGCGGCCCGACCGCGTAGTCGCCCCGGCCGAGAGGGTGCGTGCGGACCAGCAGCACGGCATTCGTGCGCTCCAGCCAGCCGGCGATGACCCGCCAGGCCGCGTCGTCGGGCGCGCCCGGATCGGCCGCGCCGTCTCGCCAGGTCGGAGCCGAGAGGATCACCCGCGCGTCGTGCGGAAACTCACCGACCGCCGTGGTCAGCAGTTCGCGTGCCGCGGCCCGCCGATCGGCCGCCGAGCCGGCGAGCAGCACGTCGTCGCGCGGATCGCCGGTCACCACGACCCGTTCCGGTGCCACGCCGAACGCGCTCACGATGCGCGGCGCGACCAGGGCCGAGGCGACCGGGAACAACCCGATTCCACGCCCGGCGCGTCGATAGGCCCGGGCAAGCACGGCGCGCACCAGTCGGTGATTCGGGAGGAACGACACGCGCAACGTGGCATCCGAGTCCAGGTGCAGCCGCTTAAGCGGGATGCCGTGCCACAGCTGCACCACGAATCCACGGCGAGTCGCGTAGCGGTTCACATCGCCGAACCCGTGCGTGACCACGAGCACGCGGGCCCTCAGGGTGAGACGGAAGCCGCGCCATCCCGAACGTCGTTCGGCATCGAGGCCGGCGGCGATCGCCGCAGTCAACTCGGCCGACGACCCGGCCAGCCAGACCAGGCGCACCGAGTCGGGCAGGATCGCACGTGCGGCTCGGTACAGCGGCAGAGCTCCCTCGCCGACCCCGATCCCCGAGCCGAACACCCAGAGGCGAGGCGTGCGCGGAACGAGGAGCGTCGCGAGGGCTCCGAGCGCGTAGAGCGGAAGGCGCAGCACCTTGCGGGCGTTGCCGGCTCCGAATGTGAAGCTCGCCATTGTCTCAGGGTGATTCTGGCACGATGGACGGGTGCGGCAAGGCGAGAGGCGGCGGCCATGTCGGTCATGAGTGATCTGCGTTCGGCACGCAGGGTGATCGGCAATGCCGTGAAGTCGCGTAACACCCGGCGCCAGTTGGCCGCCGCGCTGCACGATCGCACGGCTCCGGCGGTCGGGTCGATCCGGATCGCCGTCTACTTCGCCGACACGCCGGTGAACCTGTACCAGATCCGCCAGTGGTTCGCGCCGCTCGCCGAACTGGCCCGGACGCATCCGGTGGCCATCATCACGCGCAGCCCGGGAACCAGCCTGCAGCTGCTCTCGGAGTCGCCGGTTCCGGTGGTCTACGCCCGCGCGGTGACCGACATCGAGGAGTTCGTCGACCGCCAGGACATCCGGATCGTGCTGTACGTCAACCAGAACACCAAGAACTTCCAGATGTTCCGCTATGGCCGTATGTGGCATGTGTTCATCAACCACGGTGAGTCGGACAAGATGTACATGACCACGAACCAGTTCAAGGCCTACGACTATGCGCTCGTCGCCGGCCAGGCTGCGCTCGACCGCCTGTCGCGCAAACTGTGGGACTTCGACCTGAAGAAGAAGGCCATCCCGATCGGGCGCCCGCAGGCCGATCATCTCACCGGAGCCTTGCCGTACACCCCGGACGACCGCACCGTGGTGCTGTACGCCCCGACCTGGGAGGGCGACCGGCCCGCCGCCGCATACGGCTCGATCGCGTCGCACGGGCTCGCGCTCGCCGATGCGGTGCTGGCGTCTCCCGCGCACCGGCTGATCTACCGCCCGCACCCGCGCAGTGGAGTGATCGACCCCGAATACCACGCGACGAACCAGCGCATCATCGCGGCGATCGCGTCCGCCAACGCGCGCGACCCGCGTGCTCAGCACGTGTTCGACGACGGCCCAGAGCTCGGCTGGCAGCTCTCGGCGGCGGATGTCGCGATCACCGACATCTCGGCCATGGTCTACGACCGGCTGGCCACCGGCAAACCCATCGTGGTGACCCGTCCGATCAGCCCCGAGGCGGACGTCGATGAAGACGGGTTCCTCGGCTCGGCCGACTGGCTCACCGCTGACGAGGCACCGGGGGTGCTGGCGATCCTCGATCGGGTGCAGAACGACCCCGCCGCCCGCACGAACCTCGAGTTCTGGGCGAATCACCACTTCGGCGACACCACGCCGGGCTCGGCGACCCGGCGGTTCCACGATGCGATCGAGCGGCTGATGACGGAGTGGCAGCGCAATGCGGCGATCCACGCCGCCGACCGGCCTGACCACGCAGGCGACGGTGCTGACGACGAGGACGACGAGGGGATGCCCGGCACCTGAGGGCCGTGCCGCTCTTGCTGGTCGAGTAGCCGCAACGCGGCGTATCGAGACCCCGTCGAGCTGGTCGAGTAGCCGCAACGCGGCGTATCGAGACCCCCGCGGCCGCTCAGTCGGGCCGGCGGTCCTCGGCGGCCGGCGGGAGCGGTGCCGGCCGTGCCCCGGCACCCGGCAACGGGGACGGCGGAGGCAGTCGGGGTCCGAGTCGCTGCGGCGTGCGGGGTGCGCGGACCGCGCGGGGCGCTCGCTCGCCCTTCGGGGGGCGCGGTGCTTTCGGCGCCCGCGGCGCGGCATCCAGCGACGCCGGGAAGGTGATCGGCGCCCCCGGGAACGCCTCGCGCGCCGACCGCACGATGCGGCGGCCCAGGATGTTGTTGCCCACGCCGCCGAAGACCGCGCCGACGCCGAACGGGATCGCCCGTCCGATCACCGAGCCGCCCTGGGTCACGGCGAACCGCCGCACGAAGGCCGCCCGGACGCGGTCGGTGAGCGGCCCCAGAGCGGCGCGCGGAACGCTCTTGGTGACGAGTTCGCCCCAATAGGCGGACCGCGATCCACGGCCGGCCGCCTCACTGGCGAACTGCTGTAGCAGCTCTTGGCCGCCATTGCCGAGCATCATGGCCATGACCAGGGTGCGGGCGCGCTCCGGCTCGACCACCGCGATGCCGTGCACCTCGGTGACCGACTGGGCGAACAGGGCGCTGGCCTCGAGAAAGCCCGCCGTCTCGACGCCCGAGAGCACCAGGGAGGTGCCGACGCCGACCGCAGGAATCGCGGCGCTGGCTCCGACCAGTGCTCCGCCGCTGGTCACCGCGGTGAGGAAGCGCCGCTCCAGGATCGCGATGACCTGGGCGGGTGAGGCGTCCGGCCGGCTGGTGCGGATCGAGCGGATGTGGGCCAGCACCACCGGGCGCTGCACCGAGAGCAGCTTGTCGATCCCCTGAGCAACGCGCGGGTGCAGCCCGTCCGCGGTGATCGGTGCGATCTGCTTCGTCATGCCCCCACCGTATCCGGGGCCGCAGCCGCGTGCCCAGCGCCGCGGGGTTGCACGGTCTTCACACAGCCGACAGCGAGTGTTCACCTCGTGTGCAGGGTGGCATCACGAGGGGCCGCGACCCTGAACTGAGCGCACACGAGGCGGGTGCTCGGCACAGCACAGGATGGAGCGCACGTGGAGCAACGGCGAACGCCCCTGGCGTGGGTCGAATCCCCGCTGCAGCTGATCGGCGCGGCCGAGTACGCTGCGACGCTCGGGCGGCCGATCGCCGTCGCCTACCGGCTCACCGGCCCGCAGATGCCCACCACGATGGCCGAACTGCTGGATCGTGGGGCCCTGTTCTCGCGGGTCGCGCCGTATTTCGGCATCCCGTGGTCGCTGCTGCGCGATCAGAGCGAGTGGGTCATCGGCGACGGGTTCTCGGGTCAGTTCCGGATGGCGGCCGCCGTGCTGCGACCGCGCTCGATCACCCTGCTCGACGACGGTGACATGTCCATCCACCTCGCCTCGGCGCTGCTCGGGCGCACCGGCTTCGCGCGTCCCGGCGTCCACGAGGGCGGAGCCGCCACCCTCCTCGGCGGCCTCGCCCGGGAACGGATGCTCCGCCTCGCCGGCCGGGGACGGCTCGCCATGTTCAGCGCGTTCGCCGCGGATCCGACCGTGGCCGCGCTGCCCGCCCGCGACGTGGACCTGACCCGCAACAGCTTCGCCTGGCTGCGCGCGCACGCCAGACCGGCTCGATTGCCGCATCCCCGTGTCGTGCTCGGCTCTGCTCGGGTCACCGACGGATTGGTCAACCAGGCCGAGTACCTGGACTGGCTGCGCTCGCTCACCGCCTCCGGCCCGGTCAGCTACCTGCCGCACCGTCGCGAGAGCGGCGCGCACCTGGCGGCGGTCTCCCGGCTCGACGGCGTCGCCGTGGTCGACCTTGGGATGCCTGCCGAGCTCGTGCTGGCCGGAACGCGCCAGCCGCTCGAGGTGGTCATGATGCGCTCCTCGGCGTCGACGACCTTGCGCGCGGTGCTGGAGGGGACCGGAAGCTCGGTGACCGTCAGCGCCCCGGCCGAGTTGGTCCGATGACCGACGGCAGGCCCTCCGAGGCGACAGGGGAGACCGTCGCGGTCATTCCGGCCCGTGGCGGCTCGAAGGGCGTTCCCCGCAAGAACCTGCGCCGGGTCGGCGGCATCCCGCTGGTCGCGCGCGCCATCGCAGCCGCGCGAGCGGCGGACCGCGTCGACCGCGTGGTGGTCTCGACCGACGATCCGCAGATCGCCGCCGTGGCGCGCGAGTGGGGCGCCGAGGTGGTGGTTCGCCCCGCCGAGCTGTCCGGCGACGCGGCGAGCTCCGAGAGCGCGCTCGGGCACGCCCTCGACGAGCTGGCGCGCTTCGGTGTCGAGGTGGGCATCGTCATCCTGGTGCAGGCCACCTCGCCGTTCATCGACCCGGCCGATCTCGATGCGGCGATCGAGCGGGTTCGGGCCGGTGAGTCGGACGTCGTGTTCTCGGCGGTGGAGTCGTGGGGCTTCCTCTGGCGCACCGAGCCGACGGGCGCAGGCGCGACCGGCATCAACCACGATCACCGGCACCGCCCACGGCGGCAGGAGCGCCAGCCCGAGTTTCTCGAAACCGGCGCCTTCTACGTGATGGATGCCACCGGCTTCCGTGCAGCCCGCCACCGCTTCTTCGGGCGCCTCGGCGTGGCGCTCGTGCCCGAGGCCCACGCCCTCGAGATCGACACCGAGGAGCAGCTGGCCCTGGCCGCGGCCATTGCGCAGGCGGTCGGCGACAGGTCGTACGCCGAGGCCGGGATCGACGTCGACGCCGTCGTCACCGATTTCGACGGCGTGCACACCGACGACACCGTGCTGGTCGGCCAGAACGGCGAGGAGTTCGTGAGCGTCAGCCGCTCAGACGGCATGGGGATCGGGCGCCTGCGCGCGGCCGGCGTGCCCGTGCTCATCCTGTCGACCGAGACCAACCCGGTGGTATCGGCGCGCGCCCGCAAGCTCGGCGTGGACGTCGTGCAGGGCAGCACCGACAAGGCCGGCTCGCTGAGCGCGTGGGCCTCCGATCACGAGATCCCACTCGAGCGCATCGCCTACCTGGGAAACGACGTCAACGACCTCGGCTGCCTCGACGCGGTCGGCTGGCCGATCGCGGTCCCCGGCTCGCATCCACGGGTCCTCGCGGCGTCGCGCATCGTGCTCGGCGCTGCCGGCGGCGCGGGAGCTGTTCGCGAACTGGCCGAGTCGGTTCTTCTCGCACGAGCCGCGCGTTCCCGGCACACCAGCCCAATCAGCACCAGGAGAGAAACATGACGGTCACCATCGGATCCCACGAAATCGGCGACGGACTGCCGAGCTATGTCATCGGCGAGATCGGCCTCAACCACAACGGCTCGGTCGAGTTGGCCAAGAAGCTGATCGATGTCGCGGCCGATGCCGGAGCGCAGGCGGTCAAGTTCCAGAAGCGCACCCCGGCGATCTCGACGCCCGAGCACATGAAGAACGTGCTGCGCGAGACGCCGTGGGGCGAGATGACCTATCTCGAGTACCGCTACCGGGTCGAGTTCGACCGCGAGCAGTACATCGAGATCGGCGACCACGCGACGCTGCGCGGGATGGACTGGTTCGCGTCGCCGTGGGACGTGCCGGCCGTCGAGTTCCTCGAAGACCTCAACGTGGTGGCGCACAAGGTGGCGTCCGCGAGCGTAACCGATCTGGAGCTGCTCGCCGCACTGACCGCGACCGGCAAGCCGGTCATCCTGTCCACCGGGATGTCGACCATGCAGCAGATCGACGCGGCGGTCGAGGTGCTCGGCACCGACAACCTGGTGATCCTGCACGCGACCTCGACCTATCCGCTGCCGCCCGAGGAGGCCAATCTCCGGATGATTCCGACCCTCCGTGCGGCATACCCGGGCATCCCGATCGGCTATTCCGGTCACGAGCGTGGGCTGCAGATCTCGCTCGCCGCGGTCGCGCTGGGCGCGGCCGCCGTGGAGCGTCACATCACCCTCGACCGCGCCATGTGGGGCTCCGACCACGCGGCGTCGCTCGAGCCGACCGGCTTCGAGCACCTGGTGCGCGACATCCGGGTGATCGAGGAGGCGATGGGCGACGGAGTCAAGCGGGTGTTCCCGGGCGAGCTCGCGCCGATGGCCAAGCTCCGCCGCGTCTCGGCCTGATCCATCGAGACCTCGGCATGAAGTTCATCGCGATCGCCGACTCCGACTCCTACCTCAAGTGGGCGGCGGCGTTCGTGGGCGCGCTGCCCGGGGTGACCGAGCGCGAGCTGATCCTGATCGAGACGCCTGTGCTGCCGAGCGACAGTCAGCGGCAGGCGGCGCTGGCTGTCGGAGGGGTGTCGCCCGAGCAGCTGTTCAGCCTGGGCCTGACCGAGGTGCTCGGCGTGCTGCGTCGCGATCCGCCGGACGCGGTTCTGGTCGCGGTGCGCGGGCCGGTGGCAGCCGTGCTGATCAGGATGATCGCCGAGCTGCCGCATCGCCCGGTGATCGTGACGGGTCTGCCGGGGATCTCCATTCCGGCCACCCGCAAGGCGCTCGCGTTCCGCCGGCAGGCGGACCTGTTCGTGCTGCACAGCCGACGTGAGATCCGCGAGTTCACCATGATGTCGCGCGAGTACGGCTGGACGCATCGCTTCGCGCTGGCCACCCTTCCGTTCGTCGAGGAGCGCACCGGCGCGACCGGCACCGACCTGCTGTTCGCCGCGCAAGCGGTCGTGCCCAGAGCGGTGGAGGACCGGGCACGAGTGCTCGAGCTGCTGATCGCCGCCGCCCGCGCCGATCTCACCCGCCGAGTGGTGATCAAGGTGCGCGGTCTCGCCGGGGAGCGCCAGACCCACGACGAGTGGACGAGCTATCCCGAGCTCCTGGAGCAGGTTCCGGATGCGCCGGCCAACCTCGTCATCTCCACGGCGCCGATGTCGGCGGCTCTCGATGCGGCGGAGGGGTTGATGACCGTCAGCTCGACCGCTGCGATCGAGGCGATCGCCCGTGGCATCCCGGTGATCACGCTGGACATCTTCGGGGTGACGGCCAAGCTGATCAACCCGGTGTTCGAGGGCAGCGGCCTGTTCGGCGACGAGGAGGCGGTGATGCGACGCGAGTTCCGGCATCCGGAGCCGGCCTGGCTGGATGACAACTACTTCCACCCCGCCGAGGCCGACGATGTCGCCGTGCAGCTCGAGGCCCTGGTGGCCGCACGCCGGCAAGGGGTGCTGCCGGCCCGCGAGCCGGCTCGGAAGGCGGGAGGCAGGCTGCGGCTGGCCTGGGATCGCAAACGGGCGTTCGGAGACGCCGACCACTCGGTCTCGGGTGCCGTCGCCCTCGCGGTCGGAACGCCGGCTCGCGCCACCGTGATCGCCGCCCGCAAGGTGAAGCGGGCGCTCTGAGCTGCGGGCCTAGCCCGCTGCGCCCTGG
>Ga0207667_10008777_pt1 | contig 11970 bp, 10 predicted proteins | sample KBSCornC52_FD_184301 | JGI IMG/M metagenome (GOLD analysis project Ga0207667, IMG submission 184301) | Corn rhizosphere microbial communities from Kellogg Biological Station, Michigan, USA - KBS Corn C5-2 (SPAdes) (version 2) | ecosystem: Host-associated > Plants > Roots > Rhizosphere > Soil ...
TGATGCGACCAAGATTAATAGGCTACGAAGCATAAGAGTAAAGGTTTTTTAATAAGCAGGACCAAAGGTAACCTGCTCTTTTGGTTTACTAATTGGCTTTTTCGGATTGGTTCTTAAATGGACACGAGTTATTGTATCCGTCAGACTTTTAACGCTCTTCGTGCGAAAATATTCTCTTTCTTTAACAATTTCTTTCTTTTTTTCCGAAACAGAGGCGTCATCGTAATTATACGAACTGTAAGAACCATACGCATTACCAGTGCTTTTCGTATTATTACTAGTGCGCTTTGTTACTTCCTGCGCCACTACGCTAACAGCAGGAGGATCAGGTGTCGTTGTAGTCGCTACACTTGCACTCTGCTCATTTTTCCGGCTCTTTGCTGCCTTTGCAATTTCAGGATCAACATCTGTTACGGGTGTCCATGAAACAGATGCGATATTAGCTGAAGACGGCAATTTTATTTTTAAGAGCTTCTCCATCGATTCATTTATCTCATTGATGTTATCATCTTTAATAAATGCATACGATTTAATACCCATTTCGTTAAACCACTTACTCCAGATGGTTGTCAACAGATTATACTCGCCTGTCCAGTCATCTTTCGGATTTAACTCAAGTACAATGACCTTTAAATTAGGAAATCTTTTATTCACAGGCAATAGACCGTAGTCACCTTCTTTAAAACGGCTGTTCCAGTCTGGTGCTTTCTTCAGATTATTAATGATTTGTGAGCAGGAGGTGTAACGATTATTTCTTGAAGCGCGGCCCTGCAGGCTTTCAAAGTCCATATAACCGTCGGTAATAATAAATAAGGTGTTCTGTGCATCTTTCTCCAGATCATCCTGCAAGTCTTCATTGAAGTACTTCCAGATGTCGGCGCCTGCATACGAAGTACTGTTATTACTGATCACCGCTTTGCGATAGATCTGTGGCAACAGTGTATTGAACTTCTTTTCGGTTTCTTCGAGCATCTTCCCTTTTTCTTCAGGTTGTGCCGAAGCCAGCGACAAACGAAGATCACCCGCCATGTCGTACACTTCGCGCGCGGTAGTTCTTTGCGGAGCTACCATCAACTTCAGTTTATCGTTTACCGAAAAGTACAGCCTGGTGGGATCTTTCGCATTAAGCTTAGATTTGAAAGCTGCATAGATAGACTGAATAACCTGGATGTCTTTGGGGACCTGCTGCTGGTTATTGTTTAATATACGGTCACTCAGATCGAGCAATACCATATAATTGTCTTTGGGCGGTGCGGTGCCATCTTTTTTTGCATCCTTCACAGCCTCTTCGATTTCATTGCAACCGGCTAACGCCCAGCCGCAAATCATGATGGTGATGATGAGGTAACGTGCCATAACTCAAGGATAAGAAACTTATTAAAAAAACTATTTAAAATAAGATTCCTGAAATTCTTTTAGTTCTTTTATATACGCGTCGGTCTTTTCGTTGATGAGCTTGATCTGCTCCTCTCCTTTTTCCCGACCGTATAAAGTAGCCAGGTATCCGTTCCATCCGTCTCTGAAATAGTTAATGTTCTTTTCTATCGCATCAACGGGTAGTACCAACCTGTCTTTTTCCTTGCTTAGGTCTTCGGCACGTTGTGTGATCTGCTGCAACTCGGTTTCATACAACATTCGCTTCTCTTCCATGTGCAGAATTTCATCCTGCAAACGAGTGATTCGCTTATATCGCAATCTCAACTGGTTGCGCTTGCCCCATTCCATCTGCATCAAATAATATACGGAACTCCAGATTGCAAAGACGCCAAAACCAAGAAAAAGGACCAGGTAAAAACGGGAATCTGCAAATACCGGTACGATCAGCGATTTGAACTCATCGCGGTTCACCTTGACTAAGATCTCATTCACGGCAGAATGAACCTGTAGAGCAAGCAATATGTCGCCAATGAATACCAGGCTAAGCAATCCCCAGACTACTTTTTTATATTTTGATCCTCGCTCAGAAAACAGGTGGATCGATGTTCCCAGAGCAAAAAATATCGTGGGGAATACGATTAAGGGGGGGTAGTTTATTATCAGGTAGACCAGTCTTCGAAGGTTGGGCAAAAGCTGAATGTTAAGCCTCCCTTCGCGAAATAGGGTCATGGGATCCACTCCATTCAACGCAAAATCCGCTACACTCATGTAAAAGTATAACAAGTAAAACGAAAGTGCAACTAAAAGGAACAATAAAAATAAAAAAGTTCCCCAACTGAAGGTCAAATATTGTGATTGCTGAAGGGAAGAACGGCTTGAATTGATCTCATCTAATTGATTCTTAAGAAGATTTATCTCCGACTGCTTCGCGGGTACCAAACCTTTAGTAATATCCCTGCTGTTATGAATTTCGTCGGCCTTACTCCTTAATTCATAATATTTTTCCAGCAGCCCGTCGATCTGCTTTTGAATTCGCTGTCTTGTTTCTTCTGTTTTGGGTAATAAACGAAGGGAATCCTGTTCAGAGAGAATGGAACCGCTGCGCACCTTATTTAATAATCCCTTGTAGGCTTCAACACCACCTTTATAACTTCCGGCTTGCTCAACACCGTACTCACGCATATCTTTCACTACAATATTCGACAAATCAGGCATATGATACCTGCTACTGTCAGACCTTGATTTACCGGAAATTATCACGTTCTGGGTTACATTTTGAAGGTAAAAGTCACCAAATTTAATTTATTGAATAAATATAAATTCTCCATGTGTAAAGGCTGTGGATAAAAGAAGGTCCGAAGTCTGAGGTCAGAAGTCTGAAGTTTGAAACTGATGTGTTTACTCCACGATTACAAAATTGAACATCTTCAGACTTCCGACATCCGACTTCTGACTTCCGACAAAACTGTACCTTCGCAAACTCAAACAAAACATGATTATGGAATTGGGTTATTTTCACTATCCCCTGCCGGCCAATGAACCGGTTTTATCTTACCTGCCCGGTTCGCCGGAAAAAAAACGCTTAAAAGAAGTGCTCGCAGCATTGAAACAGGAAACTGCCGATGTGCCCATGTTTATTGGTGGTATGGAAGTGCGCACGAATAAAAAAGAGGCCATGCATCCGCCGCATGAAATAAAACATGTACTGGGTTATTATCATACGGGCGAAGAAAAACATGTGAAACAGGCCATCGAAGCTGCACTTGCCGCCCGTGAAAGCTGGGCTAATATGAGCTGGGAAAACCGTGCACATATTTTTCTGAAAGCTGCCGACCTGATCGCTACGAAATATCGCCCGTACATGAACGGTACAACCATGCTGGGCCAGAGTAAAAATGTTTTCCAGGCCGAAATAGACAGCGCCTGCGAACTGATCGACTTCCTGCGCTTTAATGTGCACTTCTTAAGTGAAATATACCGTCAGCAACCGGTAAGCAGTGCAGGTGTACATAATCGTATGGAATACCGCCCTCTTGAAGGATTTGTACTGGCCATCACTCCGTTTAACTTTACGGCTATCGGCGGTAACCTGCCCACCTCAGCTGCTATGTGCGGCAATGTGGTAGTATGGAAACCCGCTCATACACAGATCTATTCTGCGCAAATGTTCATGCGCATTTTAAAGGAAGCAGGCCTGCCCGATGGCGTTATCAATCTCATTTATGTCGACGGGCCCGTACTTGGTAAAGTATGCTTCAGCCATGCTGATTTTGCAGGCATTCACTTTACAGGCTCTACCGGCGTATTTAATCATATGTGGGAAACGATCGGACAAAACATACCTAACTATAAATCATATCCGCGTATTGTTGGCGAAACAGGCGGTAAAGATTTTGTACTGGCTCACAAAAGCGCAGACCCCGATACACTGGTGACCGCTTTATTGCGCGGCGCATTTGAGTTTCAGGGACAGAAATGTTCCGCAGCATCACGCGCCTATATTCCTTCCAACCTTGCTGAAGAAGTAAAAAAGAAACTGGTGACAGGCATTGACAGCTTTGCAATGGGCACCGTTGAAAACTTCAAAAATTTTATCAATGCTGTGATCGACGAAAAGAGCTTCGACAAAATTGAAGGATATATCGAAAAAGCAAAGAACGATGCAAAAGCCGTAATATGGGCAGGAGGCAAATGCGATAAAACAGAAGGATATTTTATTCAGCCTACCGTTATCGAAGCCAAAGATCCTTTATATGTGACCATGTGTGAAGAGATCTTCGGACCTGTATTAACCGTGTACGTATACAATGCCGAAAAGTTTGAAGATGCGCTTGAACTGGTTAATAAAACGTCTCCGTATGCATTAACGGGTTCTATCATTGCGCAGGACAGAATGGCTATTGAACTGGCCACTGCAAAACTGCGTAACGCAGCCGGTAATTTTTATATCAATGATAAACCTACCGGTGCTGTTGTGGGGCAACAACCTTTTGGTGGCGCCCGCGCCAGCGGAACCAACGATAAAGCAGGATCTATTTTAAACCTCTATCGCTGGCTTAGTGCAAGAACTATAAAAGAAACGTTCAATGCGCCGGTTGATTACCGGTATCCGTTCATGGCGGAAGAATAGCAAAAAGAAACAGCAATAAGAAAAGGCATAAAGCCAGAGCGAACTCTGCTTTATGCCTTTTTACTTTTATGCTTTGTTTCCTTTGTTATTTACCCAGATGTACCTGGAAACCGATATTTAAACCAAAGCGGTTATATCTGTCGTCATTGGCATTCTCATAATATTTGCCGCCGAAAGACTGATAATACAGTTTGAATTCCAATGCTGTATTAGGCGAAAGGAAGATGGCGGGACCTGCACTGATAGCATATTCATTCAGGTTTACTTTGTCTTTTTGTCCGCCTTTACCAAAACCGTATTCACCATCGGCAAACACGTTTACTTTTTGACCGGCAGGCAGAAAATAATACCGTACAAAAGGAGCGAAGGTAAACACCGTTGATGCATCACCCTGACCCTTTACTTTTTCGCTGGTATAACCAAGGCGTAAACCAGCAGCCAGCTGATCAATGAAAAAATAACCGGCATCAGGACTGAAATTAAAAGAAGTGACTTTATAATCGCCCTGCTTGTCTGAACTGAAACCGATGCTACCACCGGCGAGCCAATTGCCCTTGTGAATTTGTGCAAATAAACCATGAGAGCTAACTAATAGGCCCAGAGCAAATAAAACTTTCTTCATCTGTTTTAGATTAAGTTTTTAATAGGTTACCTAATTTTTAACGGTGGCAAAAGTAATAGACAGCTAATGAAAAGTAAAGTATCAGCTACTTATTTATTATTGTGTTGGAGAGAGAGTTTTTTTTAACTGTTGATAAGTCGATGCGGATAGTTGCCTTTAAAAATTCCTGAGCCTTGAACTCTGCACTTTAAGTCTTGCGCCTTTATCCTCGTATCTGGGAAGTGTAACGGTAAAGATGCTGCCTTTACCAGGTTGGCTTTGTACGGCGATTTGACCGCCGTTTTTTTCAAGGAATTCTTTGCATAGTTTAAGGCCCAAACCGGTACCGGTTTCTTCATTGGTGCCTCTGGTAGAATAGAACATGTCGCCAAAAAGCTGTTCCTGACGTTCGGGGCTGATGCCTATACCATCATCTTTTACAAATATTTCTATGTTCGATACAGATTCTTTGGCACCTACCTGTATATGCCCTTTTTCGGGAGTGAATTTTATGGCGTTCGATAACAGGTTACGCAATACAAGGTTTACCATTTCCTTGTCGGCATAACAAAACAGTGGCTCTTCTATTTGCGATTCAAGATGGATCTTTTTAGTGCGCGCCTGCCATTGCAATAACAGCATTACGTTACTGATCATAAATTCTATATCCAGCACCTCTGGTTGCACGGCAGAGCTTTCCATTTGCGATTTAGCCCATTGCAGCAGGTTTTCCATAAGGTTGGTGGTATAGTTCATTTCAGTTACTATGCCTGGCAGCAGGCCTTTCATTTCCCTTGCCGGCATTTCGTTATTATGCATATGGTTAAACAGGTTGCGCAATGCATACATGGGCGTTTTCAGATCATGCGCAATCACCGAGAACAATTTATTTTTAAGCTGATTCAGTTCGATGAGCTTGCCGGTTTGTTCTTCCAGTAATACGGCCTTCTGTGCAATTTCCTGTCTTTGCTGTTCAATTTCGAGATTGCGGCGACGCAGTTCTTCTGATTTGCTCAGCAAACTAAGCTGGTAGCCTGCATTTTCCTGCTTTACAAGATATACTGAATAAAAGATAGACCCTAACGCGGTAACATGGTTGAAAACATAAAAGTAATAGTTCGACTGTGCAAGCCTGAAATAATAATCGTGGGGAACAATAAAGGCTATATAATAACAAATAACCGATAAGGAAAAAGCAAAAATTATATTGATGATCTGGTTTAAAAAGAAAACCGATAATACGCCATATAATACGAAGAACAGTTCAACGCCTACATCTACTTTGCCAAGATATACCAAACAGGTGGCAACAGGATATAAGCTGAAGTATACCAAACGGGCATGTTCGTAATACCTTTCATAATTTAACCACAAAACAATAACGCTGATAGCAAGTGGAGAGCCCGCAATAAACCAGGCAAGGGGCGGAAGATGATCATTAAAAAAAATTCCGATGAGCGGTACAATGATGCCGGTAACTATCCCAAGGAAATTAAGCTGATTGAAAATGCTCATTTTCCTCTTTTCATACTCCTCCATCTGAGATGTAACTCCGATGGACTTGATGATTAACCAATAACGCAATAAATCCAGGCGCAAGGTTTGCATACAGTAGTGTCAATGTTTTCTAAGGAAATTGAACGCGCATACCAATAAACGTAAAACCACACATTATCTCCGTTTTCACCATAAACACCTATACCATGCATATGTTAACACATTCCCCCTCTTCAAACTTATAAAAAATTTCTTTCATGCAATAACAACTGCGTGTTAAAAGTTTGGGCAAAAATACAGAGTTTACGGTATAAAGCAATATGTGTAACAAAAACGCTAACATAGCCGTTACAGATATATTAGTCAAATGGTGAGCAGAAATGGATAATAACTAATAGGATACTCTTACTTACCAGCGACCGGCTTCTCACTGCCAGTATATTATCAGTCTTCGGTAGGTAAATTAAAATACTGCTCCATGGTTCGCCAGTATTTATCTCTTTTTATAAAGAATACAATTTCAAGATCGGTTTCCTTGTTTTCGATGTAATCATTCAATAGCGCGGAAGTAGTTTTATATTCATTTACATAAAAATAAATGTTGCGACAGTTATCGTATGTTTTATTGCCGGCAAAAACGGTACGGTCTTCGGGCAGCAGGCTTACCATTTCTTCTTCGAGGCTTTGCAATTGCATCAGTTGTTCTTCGAACGGAAATCCTCCGTCGTCGCCGGTATAGTTTATATTTACCTGCAATAACCATGAGAAGGCCGGTTTCAGATCCCAGTATTTGCAATCCATATTAACGGTTACCAGAATAAGTTTTCCGTCGCGGTCTTCGGCTTCGAGCAGGTGAAAGATATCAGGTTTTTCAGTGGGCACCGATTCGTACTTCTCAATAAACTCTTTTTCGCGCCAGTTTAAATAGTCGGCCAGTTTCGAGATCGGGATGGTCTCTGTACCGTCGCCTTCAGCGGGCAATGGCCCAGTTTCGTAATGATCTATTTTGGTAGCGGTATTCACCTCCCCCAGCCCGTTTTCGAGATAGATCATACCACCTGCCTGAAAATGGTCATCAAGCTCTTTATTATATTCCGTATGGGTAAGCACAATGCTTACTTCATCGGGATAATCTTCCTGTACTATCGGATAAAAATTGGTGGTAGCTGCGCTGAAATCCAAACCATACAGATCAATGCTGATATTTTCAAAGCCCAAAGCCGGTTTATGTGCCGTGAAAACCCAGTTTTCAACGACAGGAGCGGCATTTACCAGCTCTTCAACTTTACAGAACATGGCCATATCGCCATCGGCAGTAATGATCAGTTCAAAACTTTCATTGTTATATGGACCGGCCAATGCTTTTAACCAGGGATTAAATGGCTGCATCTGCTGGATCAGTTCTTCCAGGAAGGCCAATGCCTGATCAGAATCATTTTTTTCAAGCTCCCGGAACCTGTGCTCATTTTCAACAAACCATTGCCAGAACGCTGTTGCAGCGGTTTGCGCTTCGCCTGCTTTTCGGAAGTATTTGCTTACACTGGCCATGATATATATTTACAACAAAGATTGTACATGCAATAATAATCATTTCCTGCAGGTGTTGGATGTTTTATGCTAACTGTTATACACAACCTGCAACAAATTGATTAAATACCAAAAAAAGAACCAAATCTCAAATCTCAATGTCCAAAAAAGAACCAGGAACCAAATTTCAATTTCCCAAAAAAGAACCAAATCTCAATATTCAAAAGGCAATACGTAGAACATTTTGATATTTGACATTTGGTTCTTGATTCTTTTATTTGTGGTCTTTTAATTGCATGTAATGCAACAATCTGTAAAATTCCTCCATATATTTGTTCCACCAAAATTGATAATATGAAAAAGATCGCTACCCAATTCCTGGCTTTGTTGTTGACGGTATCTGTTTCTGTATCTGCATCACGGGCGGCTTCTGTACCGGTTTCTGTACCTTCTTCTTCACAACCGGCTACCGAGGCTTCACAACCTGCTGCCGAACCTGCACCTGCAGCGGTAAGCTCTACCAAATCTGAACCCAGTTCAGAAGAAGTAAAGTCGGCCCTCGATGAGTTCAAGAACCTGTCGCACAAAGAGCGGAAAAGCCGCATGAAAGAGGCCAAAAAACTCTTTAAAGAGTACCGTGCTACTAAGAAATCGCGCTCTGATGATGATGCTAAACTCATCTTATTAGCTATCCTTGCAATATTATTGCCACCGCTGGCCGTATACCTGAAAGAAGAAGCATTCGACGTTAAGTTCTGGATCTCTCTGGTACTTATGCTGCTGGTATTCTTTACGTTTGTATTATGGCTTGTTCCGGCAATCTATGCCCTGCTGGTTGTTTTCGACGTACTTTAATTAACTGTATTAACTATAACAAAGGCTTCTGCTGAAAAGCAGGAGCTTTTTTATTATACAGCCAAATGCAAAACGCAAAATGCTGAACACCGTTTTGCACTCAGTACTCAGCTTTCAGCATTATGCATTCAGCGTTCCGCTTAAAAAGGTAACTTTAGCGTACTTTAACGTTACCATGAAAAAATTCCTTTTTATACTTCTCACTGCTCATACATCTGTATGCCTGTGCCAGCAGAAACCGGCAAACATGGCCAACCGGTTCTTACATAGTTTAACCACATTACAGCAGAAAAAAATACAGTATGCGTTTACCGACAATGAACGTTTCGACTGGCATTTCATTCCGCGCAATGACCGTAAAGGCATCCCACTTGCAGAACTGAGTGAACAGCAAAAGAAGGCCGCCTTTGATCTTCTTTCTGTATGTTTAAGCGAACAGGGCGTGCGAAAAGTGAAAGACATTATTCAACTCGAAAGCGTATTAAAGCAACTGGAAAAACGGGGTGAAGACGATCATTTCCGCGATGGCAGCAAATATTACTTTACCCTGTTTGGCACTCCCGCACCGGATAGCATTTGGGGATGGCGGCTCGAAGGACATCATGTTTCATTTACTTTTTCAGCCGAAAATAACCGGCTGGTATCAGGTACGCCGGGTTTCATGGGCGCCAATCCTGCCATCGTACCTGATGGTCCCTATAAAGGGAAAGAAACATTTAAAGAAGAAACCGACGGCGGCTTTGCGCTGCTGCATGCTCTTGACAAAGATCAGTTGAACAAAGCCGTTATCAATGTCAAAGCGCCATCTGATATTATTACCTCTGCCAGTCGCAAAGCCATGATCGATCATTCGCAGGGTATTTACTACAGTGAATTAAATAAAGATCAGCAAAACATGTTATGGCAACTGGTAGAATTATATGTACACCGGTATACCAAATTGTTTGCCGATGATCTGATAAAGGAATTGCGAACTGCCGGTATCGATAAACTGCAATTCGCCTGGGCCGGAGCACAGCAAAAAGGATCAACAGAAGGATATTATTACCGCATCCAGGGCCCTGCCGTTATCATTGAATACGACAATACGCAAAACAATGCCAACCATGTACATACCGTGCTGCGCGATCTTCAGCACGACTTTGGTGGCGATGAACTGGAAGCGCATTATCGCGCAGATCATTGACCGGGAAACAAACAATAGTATTACAAGGCGTACACCTGTCTTTAAATTAATTTCTTTTTAATAATAAGTCTTTTATTCATCAGGGAGGCTTTCTGTTGAGGTTAATTTCCCTTCAGCATTCTGCATTTATCATTCAATATTCGATATTTGTACCATGATAGTTGATTTACGTTCCGATACAGTAACCCAGCCCACGCCCGCCATGCTCGACGCCATGATGCGGACCGCTGTAGGCGATGATGTGTTTGGTGAAGATCCTACAGTAAACCTGCTCGAATCGATGGCTGCAGAATTATTTGGAATGGAAGCGGCCCTATATTGCCCCACAGGTACTATGAGCAATCAGATTGCCATTAAAGTACATACACAACCGGGTGATGAAGTGATCTGCGATCAAACTGCACATGTATACCAATATGAAGGCGGCGGTATGGCCTTTAACTCAGGCGCACAATCAAAATTATTACCGGGCAACCGCGGACGTATTACTGCCGAACAGATCCTGTCGGCCATTAACCCCGATGACGTTCATAAAGCACATACCTCGCTCGTTTGTCTTGAAAATACTTCCAACCGCGGCGGCGGCAGCTGTTACGAGCTAACAGAAATACAACGCATTCGCGAACTATGCGATAATAACCAGCTTTGGCTTCACCTCGACGGAGCCCGGTTATTCAACGCTATTGTTGCCCGCAATGAATTGCCCAAACAATATGGCGCCCTGTTCCATAGCATATCGGTTTGTTTAAATAAAGGATTGGGCTGCCCCATAGGAAGCATTTTGATCGGCACGCAGGCCTTTATAAAAAAAGCAAAAAGAATACGCAAAGTCTTTGGCGGCGGTATGCGCCAGGCAGGTTATATGGCGGCAAGCGGCGTATATGCCCTGAAGAATAATATCATTAGGCTTGCCCAGGACCATGAGCATGCACAGGAAATTGCATCTGCCCTGCTAAAAAAAGATTTTACTGCCAGCCTGTTACCGGTAGAAACCAATATCATCATATTTGAAATAAAAGCACCTCATCAGCCGGCACAGATAGCAGCGGCTTTAAAAGAAAAGAATATACGGGTTATTCCTATCTCCCCTACTCAGATCAGAATGGTATTGCACCTTGATATCACTCCTGAAATGGTAAAGTATACCATAGATATTATAAATAATCTGTAAGCATCACCCGGCGTACCCCACCCCTTGCACAAACCCGCGCAAACGATTGTTCGTACAAACACCGGTTGCCGTCAATATATTCGCAATGTAATTGACTGGCCCCCATGAACAAGTTATCATTCGTTTTAATATTGCTTCTGTTCCCGGTGATCTCTTTTAAACAGCCTTCTGTTTCTATTTATCATAAAAACTGGATCGATCTTAACAAGAATGGTAAAAAAGATGTGTATGAAGATGTTACGGCGCCTATCCCTTTGCGCGTAAAGGATCTGCTGCATCAGATGAATACCGATGAAAAAACCATGCAGATGGTTACCCTGTATGGCTGGAAGCGGGTATTAAAAGATTCATTGCCTACGCCTGACTGGAAGAACCAGTTATGGAAAGATGGTATTGCCAATATCGACGAGCATTTGAACGGCTTTATCAATTTCAATAAAACCAATGAGCACGAACTGGTAAGTGATATTGAAAAGCATGTGTGGGCCATGAACGAAACTCAGCGCTTTTTTATTGAACAAACCCGCCTGGGTATACCGGCTGATTTTACCAATGAAGGCACGCGGGGCGTTGAATGGCATCACTCAACCAATTTTCCTTCACAGTTAAATATGGGCATGACCTGG
>Ga0207667_10008778_pt1 | contig 11970 bp, 8 predicted proteins | sample KBSCornC52_FD_184301 | JGI IMG/M metagenome (GOLD analysis project Ga0207667, IMG submission 184301) | Corn rhizosphere microbial communities from Kellogg Biological Station, Michigan, USA - KBS Corn C5-2 (SPAdes) (version 2) | ecosystem: Host-associated > Plants > Roots > Rhizosphere > Soil ...
ATGCACTGGGCCGGTCAGGATGGCGTGTTCACGCCCGCGGACGTCGCCGACATCGTGATCGAATTCTTCGGCGTCGACATCCCGCCGGGCTATATCGCGGCGATGGCGCAATGCGAACCGCGTCCCGTGTGGATCAATTACGAAGGTCTCAGCGCCGAAGAGTGGGTGGAGGGTTGCCACACGCTGCCGTCGATGCATCCGCGCCTGAAGCTGACGAAGCATTTCTTCTTCCCCGGCTTCACGAACAGGACCGGGGGCCTGCTGCGCGAGCGTGGCCTGCTGGATGCGCGCGACCGCTTCCAGGCCGACCCGGCGGCACGGCGCGATTTCCTGGCGGGGTTGGGCGTCACGCAGGACGAGCTGGCGGCAGAGACGATCAGCCTGTTCTGCTATCCGCATGCGCCGCTGGCCGACATCTTCGCTGCCTGGCGCGACGGCGACCGCCAGGTGACCTGCCTCGTGCCGCAGGGCGTGGCGCGGGACGAGGTTGCGGCATTCCTCGGCACCGAGCCCGCGCCGGGCGCGTTCGCTACGCGCGGCAACCTGGCGTTGCGCGTGATCCCGTTCCTGTCACAGGACGATTACGACCGCCTGCTGTGGGCGTGCGACCTGAACTTCGTCCGCGGCGAGGATTCCTGGGTGCGCGCGCAATGGGCGGGGCGCCCATTCGTCTGGCACATTTATCCGCAAGATGAAAACTTGCACCATGTTAAACTCCGCGCGTTCCTGCAAAAGTACGCAACGGATCTCGCAAGTCTGATCGATTTTTCCCTGCGCTGGAATGGCGCGGATGGCGAGGTTCCGGCCGATTGGCGAGGCCTGTGGACATTGCTGCAAGCCGATTTGGCAACCATCGCCGGGCGCAACGCCGAATGGCAGGCACAGATGTTGGCGAATGGCGACCTGGTCGGCAATCTGCTGGCATTCGCCCGGTCGCCGCGGTAGGCGGCGGACGAGGAACATGGTATCATGCTTGATTACTGCAACTCATTTTTAGGTTAAAACCTCCTATGAAACCCGCAAAAGAAATCCGTGTTGGCAACATCATCATGGTTGATGACAAGCCGTTCATCGTGCTGCGCTCTGACGTCAACGGCTCGAGCCGCACGGGCTTCACGTACAAGTGGAAGATGAAGAATCTTCTCACCAACGCTCCGCTGGAAAACGTGTTCCGCGGCGACGACAAGTTCGACGTCGTCGTCCTGGACAAGAAGCCGGTGACCTATTCGTACTTCGCCGATCCGCTGTATGTCTTCATGGATGAAGAGTACAACCAGTACGAAATCGAAGAAGAGAACATGGGCGAAGCCGTCAACTACCTGAAAGACGGTATGGAATGCGAAGCCGTGTTCTACGACGGCAAGGCCATCTCGGTCGAGCTGCCGATCACCATCGCGCGCCAGATCGTCTACACGGAACCGGCCGTCAAGGGCAATACGTCGGGTAACGTGCTGAAGGAAGCCAAGATCGAGAACGCCATCGAAGGCAAGCAGTTCACCATCCAGGTGCCGCTGTTCGTCAACCAGGACGACACCATCGAGATCGACACCCGTACCGCCGAGTACAAGCGCGTCGTGCGCAACTAAGAAGCCTCCCGCTTCGCGAACGAACGCTGTCCGTCGGGCAGCGTTTTTTTTTCGCCCGCTTGCGACAAGCGTGCATGTCACATCTAGAGGTTACTGTTATCCTGAGGCATTCTTGATGGAGGGTACATGGATCGCAGGGATTTCGTTCGACTGGGACTTGCCGCCGCCACAGCCGTGCCCGCGACCGGCATGGCGGCCGCGGGAGTGGATGCAGACACCGTCCTGGACGCCGGCGTGCGCGAGCAGCAGGCACTGATGCAAACGGCCAGGCTGACGGCGAAGACGCTTGTGCAGCGCTACCTGGCGCGCATCGCTGCAGTCGACCGCGCGGGGCCGCGCATCAATGCGGTTATCGAACTGAATCCGGACGCCGTCGGGATCGCATCCGAGCTGGATCGCGAGCGCAAGGCCGGCAAGGTGCGCGGCCCGCTGCATGGCATCCCTGTCCTGTTGAAAGACAATATCGCGACGGCCGACAGGATGAGCACGACCGCCGGCTCGCTCGCGCTGGACGGCGTGCGCGCCACGCGCGACGCGTTCGTCGCGGCCCGGTTGCGCGCGGCCGGCGCCATCATCCTTGGCAAGACGAACCTGTCCGAATGGGCGAACATGCGCTCGACGCATTCCGTCAGCGGCTGGAGCGGGCGCGGCGGCCAGACCCGCAATCCCTACGCCCTCGACCGCAACACGAGCGGGTCCAGCTCCGGCTCGGGCGCGGCGATGGCGGCCGGGCTTGCCACCTTGGCCATCGGCACGGAGACGGATGGCTCGATCGTGTCGCCATCCTCGATCTGCGGCATCGTCGGCATCAAGCCGACCGTGGGCCTCGTCAGCCGCAGCGGTATCATTCCGATCGCCCATTCGCAGGATACGGCCGGTCCGATGGCGCGCACCGTCGCCGACGCGGCGCTGTTGCTGGCCGCCATCGCCGCCGCCGACCCCGACGATGCCGCCACGCAGGTCGGCCCAGGCCAGGGCGTCGATTTCGCCGCCGCGCTGCGTGCGGACGGCCTGCGCGGCAAGCGGCTGGGCGTGGCGCGCAATTTCTTCGGCGGGAATCCAGCGGTCGACGCCGTCATCGAGGCCGAGCTGGCCATCCTCAGGGCGCAGGGCGCGACGCTCGTCGACGTGCAGGTGCCGAATGTCGACAAATACGGCGACAGCGAGCTGGCCGTGCTGCTGTCCGAATTCCGGTCCGACCTGGAGGCCTGGTTCGCCGCATATGCGCCGCATGCGCCGGTCAGGACGATGGCCGACGTGATCGTATTCAACGACAGGCACGCCGCGCGCGAATTGCGCCACTTCGGCCAGGAACACCTGATCGCGGCCCAGGCCAGGCCGGGCCTCGAGGACAGGGCCTATCGCGAGGCACTGGCCAACAATCACCGCTACAGCCGCGCCGAAGGCATCGACCAGGTCCTGGGCGAGCACAGGCTGGATGCGCTGGTGGCGCCGACGGGCGGCACCGGGTGGCTGACGGACTACATCAACGGCGACCACGACGGCCCCGGCTTTTCGTCGCCCGCCGCTGTGGCCGGCTACCCGCACGTGACGGTACCGGCCGGTTTCGTGCATGGCCTGCCCGTCGGGCTGTCGTTCGTCGGGGGCGCGTGGACCGAAGCGGCCCTGATCGCGATGGCCCATGCCTATGAGCAGGCCAGCCGGCGCCGGCGGCCGCCCACGTTCGCGGCTTCCGTCAATCCGAAAGCCTGATCAGCGCGATGTGGCTGCCTGCTTGGCCCTGGTGAATACGGGCCCCCACAGTGGATGGCCGTGTTCGCCCGGCGCCAGGTCGAATGATGGATCGAGGCGCAGCGCGCGCTCGAACGCCTGGCGGCATGGGCCGGGCCGCGACGTCACGCAATAGCTGAACGCCATGTATTTCAGTGCCGTGAGGCGCGTCGACAAGGGACCGTTGTTGACGTCGCGCGCGGACAGGCGCTTGATCGCGCCATTGTAGTCGCCGTCGTTGTACAGCCGGATGCCTTCCTGCAGGCCGTTGGCCGGCGCCGGCGCCGGCGCGGGCGTCTCATCGCGCTCGCGCGGACGTTCTTTCGGACGGGGCGGCGCCTCGCGGACTGCCGGCGGCTCCGGTTCCGCCGTCGTGGCCGCTTTTGGATGACTGGGGCTGCGCGCCGGCTTCTTGTTGAACAAGGGAGAGTTGGCGCAGCCACCGAGCAGGGCGGCCATAGCGGCCAGCATGGCGGCGTGGACGAGGAGGCGGGCAGGGCGCTGGTTATTCATCGTTCTGCTATCAAGAATTGTGAGCATAGTGCCCGCCAATCTCTTCCTGTCCCGAACCGTCCTGCCGACCGTGTTCGTACCTGACAGGCGTTACCTCCCCGCCTCCCGCCGAATTCATCTCGGCGGCAGTGCCCGACGTTACCGCAGAGCTCGCCACGGGTAGCGCAGACTGCGCCGCGAAGGCGCCGGATGCGAGCCGGTGCATCATGAGCGAAAAACCGCTTTGACTGTCATGCCAAACGCGAAATGTGCTTTTCCTCCAATCTCGCAACCTCCGATCATGTCCGCTTGATATTCGCGAACGTAGAACTTCAGCGGTATCGCTGGACGGACTATTCCATCGATGCTTGGTGTTAGTGCTCATCATGCCCATCTTTCGAATTAAACACGTATAGAAAGTTCACTTCGAGTTCGCTCCAGCCGGGCGACCTGGGACGTGCCTGCCTTGGCGGGCTCATCGGGCGGCGTCGTTGAAGTCGATGGCGATCTGGCCGCCGGCGCTCGCCGTGTCGATGTCGAACACGCGGTCATGGAAATTCGGATTCGTGACGCGGATCGTGTGGCGGCCCGGCGCCAGCGTGAGGCGCTTGACGGGCGGACTCACGCCGCGGTCGACGCCGTCCACGTAGACGACGCCCCACGGCTGGATCTTCAATTTGTAGAGGTTGCCTTCCGGTGTCACGACGACGCCCGGCAGGTGAGTGCCCGGTGCGGCTTGGCTGGGGGCGCTTGTGGCGGACGGCGGTGGATTCGTTTCCGCAATGGACGCAGCAGGGCCCTCGGCGGGCACCCCGGCCGGGGCGGCGGGCGGCGCCGTCGTCGACGCGGCCGCTGTCGCGCTGGGCGGATCGTCCGTGATGTACGGGGCCGGCAGCGCCGGGGTACTGGCCGCGCCCTGGCTTTGCGGGGTGTCGGCCCGTTGGGGCAGGGTCAGCACGATGTGGTCGAACGAGCCGGAATCGCGCATCTCGGCGAACGTTGCCAGCGCCAGCGCGATGAACAAGACGCCAACGCCGCCGGCGATGGCCCAGCGTTGCCGGTGGTTCAGGCTGATGCCGCGGCGCGGCCTCTCGTGGCCCGGCCTCTCGTGGCCCGGCCGTTCGTGGCCCGGCTGCTCGTCCTTCTGCATGAAGGCGGGCAGGTCCGGTTCGCCGGGCGGGGATGCGGCGGTGGGCGCGGTATCGGGTGCGTGCTGCGGCACATCGTCGGCCGTGTCGGTGGGCTCGTCGTCGAAGAGCGGCAACATGTGTGACCCCGCCGTGGCGCCGACGGGCGGCCCCAGCGGGACGATGCCGAGCAGGTCGCGTAATGCCTCGATGCTCTGGGGGCGCCGCGCCGGATCGGGATCCATGCAGCGGTCCACCGCGGTGATCAGCGAGTCGCTATAGCCTTCGACCCGGCCTTCGAGCGGGCCGGCGGGCGCAAGCTCGCACGTGATCGCGTAGTGGATGACGCGGGCCAGCGCGTTCAGGTCCTCGGCCTCGCGTGCTTCCTCCGGCGTCACGTCGAGGGGAATCAGCAGCGGTTCGCCATTGTCGTGGAAGACGATCGTATCGGGCGTGATGGCGCGATGCGGCATGTGCATCGCGTACTGCAGTTCGAGCGACTGCAGGATCTGGCGGAAGATCTTGCGGCACCAGACTTCGTTGACCTGTTCGGGACTGTACTCGACGATGTCCCTGACGCTGCGGCCTTCGAGGTGCTGCTGTGCCGGTCCGATGGAAGTTTGGCTGGTCATTTTGCTAAGGCTTATGCTTGACAAAATCATGCCAGATTTGTCGACGACATGCCCCGTACACAACTCAACCGTGCGCGCCTGTTACAACTGTTACAACGCGCGCCTCACTCTTGGTCTTCGATGAAACGCATCTTGAAATGACGGCCCTTGATCGTGCCGAAGTCCGGGCCCAACGGATTGCCGTTATTCAAACGTTCGAACGCCTGTTGCGCGACCCGGCGGTCGAGCGCCACGTAGCTGATGAATTCGAAGATGTGGATCTTGCCGACCTGGTCCTTCACGAGACCCGCGTCGCCGGTCAGGGCGCCCAGCAGGTCGCCCGGGCGCAGCTTGTCCTTCTTGCCGCCCTGCACGCACAGCGTGATCATCGCGGCCGGCTCGGCCGGGCCGTCGTCGTCCGCCAGCGCGTCGAGCGCATGCCACTCGGCCGTGAAACCCTGCGCGTCCTCGATCAGCCGGACCCAGCGCTTCTCGTTCGGCGCGCACAGCGACAGCGCGAGGCCGGCCGCCCCGGCCCGTCCCGTCCGGCCGACGCGGTGCACGTGCACTTCCGGGTCCTTCGACACGTCCACGTTGATCACGGCTTCCAGCCCGGCGATGTCGATGCCGCGCGCGGCCACGTCGGTGGCGACGAGCACGGCGCAGCTGCGGTTGGCGAAGCGCACGAGCGTCTCGTCGCGCTCGCGCTGTTCCATCTCGCCGTACAGCGCGAGCGCGGAAAAGCCGCGTTCGCGCAGGGCGTCGGCCACTTCGCGGCAGCGCGCCTTCGTGTTGCAGAATGCGATCGCGGCACCGGGGCGGTGGTGCCGGAGCAGCCGCGCGACGGCGTCCACGCGGCCGTCGAAGCCGATCTCGTAGAAGCGCTGCTCGATGCGCGCCGGCGCGTGCGCCGTGTCGACGGCGACTTCGAGCGGATCGTGCAGGAAGCTGGCGGTAGCGGCGCGGATGTCGTCCGGGTAGGTCGCAGAAAACAGCAGGGTCTGCCGGTGCGGCGGGCAGGCGCGCACGATGGCCGCGATCTCGTCGTAGAACCCCATGTCCGTCATGCGGTCGGCTTCGTCCAGCACGAGGGTGCGCAGGCGCGCGAGGTCGAGCGTGCGGCGCTGCAGGTGGTCGCGGATGCGTCCCGGCGTGCCGACGACGATGTGGGCGCCGAATTCGAGGGAGGCGATCTGCGGACGCATCGAAACGCCGCCCGTCAGCACGACGACCTTGACGTTGCCGATGCCGCGCGCCAGCCGGCGCAACTCGCCCGCGACCTGGTCGGCCAGTTCGCGCGTCGGGCACATGACGAGGCCCTGCACGGCGAACAGCGTGGGATTCAGTTTCTGCAGCATGCCGATGCCGAACGCGGCCGTCTTGCCGCTGCCTGTCTTCGCCTGGGCGATCAGGTCACGGCCTTCGAGCGCGAGCGGCAAGGTGGCGGCCTGCACGGGCGTCATCTGCTTGTAGCCGAGCTGGTCGAGGTTGGCCAGGAAGGGGGCCGCGAGCGGCAGCGAGGAAAAGGCGATGTCGGACATGATTGCGGCCGCGTCGAGGCGGCGGTTCGTTGGCTGCGGCGCAGGGCGCGCGGCGTAAGTGGTCATTGCCGCGCCCGCCCGGTCAGGCTGCCGGCTTCCAGATCGGCAAGCCGGTCAGGTCCAGGTCGGGATCGTGTTTCCAGACCGGCAGGCCGGTCGCATCCGTTTTTTCCAGGTCCAGCAACATCAGCTGTTCCTGCTTCAGCGCCGCACGGCGCGTCCGGGTGCGTTTCGTCGGCGCCGGGTCGGCGGCGGGAGCAAGGACAACGGCATCGTCGTGCGGCGCCGGCTCGAAGCCGGGCAGGTCGAAGGTCGCGTTGTCTTTCTTGTCTCTCATGCGCTGCGCTGGCCCAGAAAACAAAAGCCCGGCTGCAAGAGTCGGGCTTCTGTTACGGTATTTGGTTGCGGGGACAGGATTTGAACCTGTGACCTTCGGGTTATGAGCCCGACGAGCTGCCAGACTGCTCCACCCCGCGTCTGAGAACGCTATTTTAACCGGATCGGCGCCGAAGCGCAAATCGACATGTCAGATCTTCTTTTTTCGGCTTATGCCGGGCGCAGCCGCCACAGCGACGTCACTTCGGCCATGCGCGCCGCCGCCAGCGGGTCGTCGGGGTCGCTGGCCTTCGGATGCGTCGGGCGGATGTCGTGGCGGCCGGCGACGTCCAGGCCGGCGGCGGTGATCCAGCCGAGCAATTGATCACGCGAACGCAGGCCCAGGTGTTCGGCCAGGTCGGACAGGATGAGCCAGCCTTCGCCGCCGGCGCGCAGGTGCGCCTTCAGCCCGGCGAGGAAGCCCTTGAGCATGCGGCTGTCCGGATCGTACACGGCGTGTTCGATGGCCGAACTCGGCTTACCCGGCAGCCAGGGTGGATTGCACACGACGAGGTCGGCGCTTCCCTCGGGATACAGGTCGGCGCGTACGACTTCGACCTGGCCGGCGAGGCCCAGGCGTTCGAGATTGGCGCGGGCACAGCCGAGCGCACGCTCGTCCATGTCGGTGGCGAGCACGCCCTGCAGCCCGCGGTGCGCCAGCACGGCCGACAGCACGCCGGTGCCGGCGCCGACGTCGAACGCGACCTTGGCACCGGCCGGCAGCGGCGCCTGCGCCACCAGTTCGACGTATTCGCCGCGCACGGGCGAGAACACGCCGTACCAGGGATGGATGCGTTCGTCGAGGGCGGGAATGAACACGCCCTTGCGACGCCACTCATGCGCGCCGATCACGCCCAGCAGTTCACGCAGCGACGCGACATACGGGGCGCAGGCCAAACCATAGGCTTCCGTGCAGGCCTCGCGCACGTCCGGCGCGCGCCGCAGCGGAATGCCGTGGTCCGCGTCGAACGGGATCAGTAGCATCGCCAGCGTGCGTGCGCGCTGCAGTTGCGCGAGACGGTGGCGATGGAATTGTTCGGTCAGCGATGCCGCCGGCTTGCCGGCCTTGTTGCGGCGGGCCCGCGGGCCTTTGTGGTCGACGCGGCGCACGAGCGCCTGCAGCAGCTGGCGCGCATTCTGGAAGTCGCCGCGCCACAGCAGCGCCGTGCCGTCCAGCGCGTGGCGCCAGGCCGTGTCGGCGTTCATCGTGTCGTCGGCCAGCACGACCTTTTTCGGCGCCGGCCAGCCGCTTTCCGAGCGCCATTGCGCCGAGCGTTCCGTGCCGTGTTCGATCCAGTGGATGCGCGCCGCGCCGTCGGGAGTCGTCATCGCCGCTCCCGATCAGTGATGGTGATGCCAGTGGAGTTCGTTCGACTCGACGAAGGATTTCACGGCGTCCGGATTGCCGGTCGCGTGGCGCTTGATCTCGCCGCATTCGCAGATGCCCTGGTAGGGCTGGATGTGCGAGCAGGCGGACACTTTTTGCAAGGTGACCTTGACCGGCTTGGCGCATTTGGCGCACTTGAAGGTGAGGAAGCGGGCAGGTTTGGACATGGTGTCAACGAGTAGACGGGTCAATGGAAGGGGCGCATTTTAGCATTGCACTGCTCATTGGATCGCTCATTGGATCGCTCATTGGACCATGATTGCGCTGCAGCCGCCACCGGCGGGCCTCACGAGCACCTTGGTCGCGATCCGTTCCGTCATCTCCTGCACGTGCGAGATCACGCCCACCTTGCGGCCCAGCGACTGCAGCGCGTCCAGAGCATCCATCGCCACGCCCAGCGTGTCACTGTCCAGGCTGCCGAAACCTTCGTCGATGAACAGCGATTCCACCTTCACGCGGTTCGACGACAGCGAGGCCAGGCCCAGCGCGAGCGCCAGCGAGACGAGGAACGATTCGCCGCCGGACAGCGAATTCACCGAGCGCACCTCGCCGCCCATGTCCTGGTCGCGCACCATCAGCGCCAGCGACGGGCCGGCCGTGCTGACGACGCGTTCCAGCCGGTAGCGCCGCGCCAGCTGGGCGAGGTGCGTGTTGGCATAGCCGAGCAGCACGTCGAGCGTGAACTGCTGGGCATAGTTGCGGAATTTCTTGCCGTCCGCCGAGCCGATCAGCTCCGCCAGCTTCGCCCACCGCTCCTCGACGGCGCGCTGGCGCTCGATCTCGGCCATCATCGAGCGGGCCCGCTCGCGCCGCTGTTCGTCCTCGCGGATGCGCATGGACAGTCCGGCGGCGCGCTCGTGGGCCAGGTCGCGTTCGGACTGGGCACGGCGCAGCGCGGCGGCGACCGAGTCGGCGTCCGGTGCGATCGCCCGCTCAGGGGCCAGGGCTGGCGCCACGTCCGTTGTCCGATCGGGGTCCTCGCCGGACGTCGGCGTGATGTCCGCAGCGGATGCGCCGGCGCCCGCCTGCGTGTGTGCCTGCATCGGGTCGTGCATCGCACCGTCCGCTCCTGCGGGATCGGGCACCACGTCCTCGCGCAGCCGTTCGTGCTGCTCGCGCTGCGTGCGGCGCTCGGCCAGTACGGCCGTGGCCTGGCGCACCGCGGTGTCCAGTTCCTGCAGCGCGGCGCGTTCCTGGGCGATCCAGCCGGCCCCGACCTGGAGCAGGGCGGCCAGTTGCTGTTCGTTGGCCACGTTTTCCAGCGTCGGGTCGTTGCCGTCGAAATCGAGAATCCATTGCGCCAGGCGCTCGCCGGCCTCGGCCAGCTCGCCCTGCAGGTCGGCGATGCGGCCGGCAGCCCGGGCCTGGGCTTCGCGCACGCGCGCTTCCGACTGGGCCGCGTACAAGCTCGCGGCCTGGCAGGCATTCAGCGCCTGGCGCGCGGCAGCGACGGCGGCGCCCAGCACCTGCTCGACGTCGCGCACGGCGCGGCCTTCGAACAGGCTGGCGCGCTCGGTGCGGCACGCGGCCAGTTCGGCGTCGATGCGTGCGAATTCGGCGTCGGCGTCGACCAGGCGCTGGCCCGCGTTCTCCACGCGCGCCGCCAGCGCGGCATGTTCCGCGTCGAGGGTGCCGATGGCGCCTTGCAGCCGCGCCAGGCGCGCGGCCTGCTCGTTCCATTCGCGGGCCTCGTGCGCGCGGGCCTGGCGCCAGCCGGCCGGGTCGCGTTGCCAGTGCGTTTGCCAGCCGTCGCCGCAGGCTTCGGCCAGTACGGGGTCCAGTTCCGCCAGCAGTTCGGCCAGCGCGGCGGCCGCGGCCTCGCGGCGGGCGGCCAGCGCCGCAATCTCGGCATCCAGCCGCGCCAGCGTGCCCTGGGCCGTTTGCGCCGCATCGAGCAGGCGCGCATGTTCGCGGTTGGCCTGGTCCCAGGCCTGCTGGGCCGCGTCGCGCGCGAGCACGGCGCGGCGCAGGTCGGCGTCGCGCGTTTCGAGCCCGTCGTACGCGGTGCGCAGCGCGGCCAGTTCGGCGGCCAGCCAGCGCCCGCGCGCATCGGGGCCGTCGTCGGCGTCGGGCGCTTCCGCGGCGAGCGGGTTGTCGGCCCATTCCGCGTCCAGTTGGGCGAGGGCGGTCGCGAGCCCGTCGCGCTCGCGCGCCAGTGCCGCCAGCCGCTCGCCGGCCGCGTCGAACGCGGCGCGCTGGGCGGCCTGCCGGTCGACGCCGGCGCGCTGTTCGGCGCGGCGCGCTGCCAGTTCGGTCGACAGGCTGTCCAGCACCGCGTGCAGCCGGTCGTCCTGGTGGCGGTAAGGGTGTTCCGTGCCGCCGCAGACGGGGCAGGGCTCTTCGTCCACGAGCGTGGCGCGCAGCTTTTCGACGCCGTCGGCGCAGGCCAGCTGGGCCGCCTTCAGCATGCGTTCGGCCTGGGCGACGGCAGTGTCCAGCGCGCTCCCTGCGACCTGCGCCGCCTCCAGCCCTTCCTGGGCCGCCGTACGCGCCTGCGTGGCCTGGGCGGCCTGCGCATCCAGGTCGGCCCGGCGGCTGCGGTGCGTGCGCACGGCCTGCCAGGTGTGATCTAGCGAGGCGAGGCGTTCGCGCCGCTGGTCGAGTGTGCGGCGTTCCACGCGCAGGGCGTCGGCATCGATGGCGTCGAGGCCGGTTGCCGCCTGCCGGCGCGCGGCCTCGCGCACGTCGAGCAGTTCGACCGATGCGGCCAGTGCGTGCGCCGTACGCTGGGCCGATGCTGCGGCCTGTTCGGCGCCGGTGCGGGCCGCGTCCAGGGCATGGGCGCTGGCGGCGTCCTGGCGCGCGGCCTGTTCGGCCTGGGCCAGGCGCTGGTCCCAGCGCGTCCATTGCGTGGCCAGGGTTTCCTGGGCGCGGTGCGCGGCGAGCCATGAGCCGGTGTCGTGCAGGGCGCGCCGGCTGGCCTCGAGCTCCTCCGCTTTCGCCTGCAGGGCGGTGCGGGCCTGCGTGGACTCCGCGTGCACGCCGTCGCGCGCGGCCCGCGCCTTGGCGTGCGCGGGCGCCAGCGCGTCCAGCGTGGCGTCGAGGGCTTTTGCGCGATCGAGCTGCGGGGCGCTGGCGCGTTGCGCATCCTCGGCCGCGTCCAGCTTGCGCTCCGCCTCC
>Ga0207667_10008780_pt1 | contig 11969 bp, 10 predicted proteins | sample KBSCornC52_FD_184301 | JGI IMG/M metagenome (GOLD analysis project Ga0207667, IMG submission 184301) | Corn rhizosphere microbial communities from Kellogg Biological Station, Michigan, USA - KBS Corn C5-2 (SPAdes) (version 2) | ecosystem: Host-associated > Plants > Roots > Rhizosphere > Soil ...
AGAGATTCGGCAGGACGAGCACGTCGAACTCCTCGGGGCGCTGCATGAGCCCCATGCAGATGGCGTCGACGAGGTTCTCCCACGGCTCGATGTCCGGGTAGTCCTTCGCGACGTCGCGGAACACGTCGAGGAAGAGCCCGTCGGTGAACTTCATGATGTTCGCCTTCGTCACGCACGAGACGCGCTTGCGCCCGTGGGCGCGCGCGTACTCGAACGCGAAGCGAATGATCCGCTCGGAGCCTTCGCGGCTGATCGACTTGACCGAGATGCCGGAGCCTGCGGCGATCTGCTTCTTCTGCAGGCCGTTGAGCTCGGCGATCACCTGCTCTGCCTCCGGCGTGCCGGCCTCGTACTCGATGCCGGCGTAGAGATCCTCGGTGTTCTCGCGCACGACGACGAGGTCGACGTTGTCGTAGCGCGAGCGGACGCCTTCATACGTCTTGCACGGCCGCAGGCATGCGTACAGGCCGAGCTCGTGGCGCAGCGCGACGTTGACGGAGCGGAACCCGGTCCCGATCGGCGTCGTGATCGGGCCTTTCAGCGCGATCTTGTTCGCCTTGATCGACGCGAGGGTCTCGTCGGGCAGAGGTGTTCCCGCAGTCTCCATCACATCGACGCCCGCCTCGCGCACGTCCCAGTCGAATGCGACTCCGGTCGCTTCGAGTACGCGGCGAGTCGCCTCGGTCAGCTCCGGACCGGTGCCGTCGCCGGGGATGAGCGTCACGCGGTGTGCCATGCGCGCGCCAGCGTACACGTCCCCTCATTCGGTTCAATCGATGGAGGGATCGTGCAGGCATGGCGATCGTTCGATAACGAACTCGTGGAAGGCACTGCGGCCGTCATTCCTCTGCCTGCGACCAGGCGCCCCGATGTCACCGTGCTTCGGCAGGAGGCGCGCTCGGCGCTCTCGCGTGCCGAGTGGCTCGCCGGCGAGAGCAGATGGCAGGAATGCGTCGACGTGCTGGGGCGCATCCGCGTTCCGGCGACGTCCGCGCCCGACCTCGCGCTCCGTATCCTGCACTGCGAGGCCTGGGCGCGCATGTATCTCGGCGAGATCGACTCCGCCGACGCGCTGTGTGAGCGCGCGCGGGGACTTGCCGAAGGTGAGTCTTTCGACGAGACCGACCGCGCGGAAGCGCTGTTCCGGCTCGGCGCCGTCCGGCTGAAGGCAGCGCGGATCGGGAACGCCGTCTCCCTGTTCACCGAGGCGCTCCGCCTGACGCAGGCGGGCGGCCCACGCCGCGACCGGGTCCGCGCGCGTGCGTTCGAGTGGCGCGCGCGCTGCTACGCGACGCAGCGCGACTGGGATGCGGCGCAGTCCGACGCCGAGCACGCGCTCGAGCTCTCGGAGGCACTGAAGGATCTGCGGCTGCAGGCGCTTGCGACCATGCAGTGCTCGGTGATTGCAGAACGCCGCGGCAAGGTCCGCCTGGCGCTCTTCTACGCCGACGAGGCTCGACGCCTCGCGGGGGAGTGCGGGGACCGGCAGACGGAGGCGCGCCTCCTCAACAATCTGGGCGGCCTGAGCTTCCTCGCGGGTGACGCCGTGCCGGCCGTTGCGTACATCAAGGAGGCGTTTGCGCTGTTCCTCGAGATCGGCAACGACGCCGATGCCGCGCAGGCCGTCTCGTCGCTCGCGCAGATCCACCTTCGCCTTGGCGCGCCGATCCTCGCCGAGGAGCAGGCGCGCCACGCGCTGTCGATCCTCGCAGGCCGCGACGACTATCTGGAGGAGCGGGGCAACGCGCAGCTCGTCCTCGGTCGCGCACTCCTCGGACAGAGCTCCGCCGGGGAAGCGCTCGCCGAGTTCGCGACCGCCGAGCGGCTGTTCCTCAGGCTGGGGTCGAAGAGCCACCTCGCCGCGGCCTGGACGGCCGAAGGCGACGCGTATGCGGAGCTTGGCGACACGGAGGCCGCGGCAGCGCTGTTCCGGCGCGCGGCCGAGACTTTGCAGGACTTCCACTTCTAGAAAGGGAGGTGCGTTCGTGAGGAAGCGGTTCGATTTCTACTCAGTGCTGTTCTTCTTGCTGACGGTTGCCTACTTCGTCGCTGCGGCCAAGGGCCACGGCTTCGGCCAGGTCGGCAAGGGTTTCTTCAACGGAGGGTAGGAAGGGCGAACGGGTCTGGCCCTGACGGGGCCGGACCCGACTCGCCTTCTGTACGCTGCCCGCCGGAATGAGCACCGCTGAATTCCGCCCGGGGCTCGAAGGCGTGATCGCGTTCGAGACGGAGATCGCCGAACCCGACAAGGACGGCGGCGCGCTCCGCTATCGCGGCATCGACATCGAAGAGCTCGTCGGCAGGTACCCGTTCGAGAACGTCTGGGGGCTGCTCGTCGACGAGGACATCAACTTGCCGCTGCAGCCGGTCGACGGGATCGAGCTCCAGGATCCGAGCGGCTCCGTCCCGGCCGACCTCCAGGCCGCGCTCGCGACGCTCGGCCCGAAGTGGGGGATGAAGAAGATCATCGACATCTCCGACCAGGAGGCGCGCGACGATCTCGCACGGCTCTCGGGCGCAACGCTCACGATCGTGGCGCAGGCCGCGCGCGGTAAGCAGACGCCGGTGCCCGAGTCCGAGGTTGAGAAAGGCGAGAACGCGGCGGCGCGCTTCCTGATCCGCTGGCGCGGCGAGGCCGATCCGAAGCAGGTCAAGGCGCTCGACACGTACTGGATCTCTGCGGCCGAGCACGGGCTCAACGCTTCGACATTCACGGCGCGGATCGCGGCGTCGACCGGCGCCGACTGCGCTGCGGCGATGTCGTCGGCGGTCGGGACGCTGTCCGGCCCGCTGCACGGCGGCGCGCCGGCGCGCGTGCTGCCGATGATCCAGGGCGCCGAGGATGCGGACGATCTCGAGAAGTACTTGAACGACATGCTCGCCCGCGGCGAGCGGATCATGGGCTTCGGCCACCGCGTGTACCGCGCCTACGACCCGCGTGCCACCGTGCTCAAGCGCACCGCGATGGAGCTCGGCTCGCCGCGCGTCGAGGTGGCGGCGGCGCTCGAGGAGGCCGCGCTGAAGGTGCTGCGCGAGCGCTCGCCCGACCGCCAGCTCGAGACGAACGTGGAGTACTGGGCCGCCGTCGTGCTCGACTACGCGCAGATCCCGCCCGATCTGACGCCGGCGATGTTCGGCTGCGCCCGCGTCGCCGGCTGGTCGGCGCACATCCTCGAGCAGAAGCGCCTCGCGCGCCTGGTGCGCCCCTCGGCGCGGTACATCGGGCCGCCGCCCCGCACGCTCGCGGATCTCGCGACCTAGGCTTGACGGAGTCGCGCAAGAGCGAGCCGCCGGCTTGGCCGGCGGCGGAAGCGGGAACTTGAGCCTCGCCGACGCCGCCGGCGAGGCCGACGCTCTCGCCGAGGAGGGCAAAGAGCGCGAGCTGTCGCAGCTGCGCGCGCAGTGGGACGAGGATCTGGAGATGGCTGCGCGTGCGGCCGACTTCCGCGAGCGCGCCGTCGCCTACCGCGCGATCGGCCAGTTCCGGTTCCGCACGAAGAAGGAGCTGCTACGGCGCGGTCTCGACGACGAGAGCCCGGCGGTGCGCGGCTCGGCGCTGCTCTCGCTCGAGCGGCTCTCGCGCGACCATCCGGGCGACGTCAACGACCTGCGGCCGCTGCTGCACGAGCTCGTCACGCACGACGGCAACGAAGCGGTGCGGCGGCTCGCGGTCGTCGCGCTCCGGAACGGCTCGCCTCGGCCCGACACGATTCAGATCCTCGCCTCGCTCGGTCAGGACGACGAGCAGTCGCGCGAGCTCCGCGATGCGGCCGCGAAGGTCGCTCAGGTGCTGCGGCGCAAGGGCACCAAGTAGACGACTACACCGACCCGCGGTGGCTCGAACGCGCAAGGCGCTGGATCGAGTCCTACGTCGAGGTGGCCGGGCCGATCGAGCAGCCGCACGTCCGGGTGTGGGCGACGGCGCTACGCGTCCCGACGTCGCGCGGCGTCGTGTGGTTCAAGGCGAGTCGCCCGGCGTTCGCGCATGAGGCGCGCGTGCTCGAGGTGCTGCAGCCGCTTGCGCCGGAGCTGCTGCCCGAGGTGATCGCGTCGACCGACGGCGGCTGGCTCCTGCTCGCGGACGCGGGTGAGCGGGCGCGCGAGCATCCGATCGACTGGCGCGCGATGCTGCACGCGTACGCCGCGCTGCAGCGCGCGTCGGCCGAGCACGTCGATGCGCTTCTCGTTGCGGGCGCGTATGACAATCGCCCCGCGAACGTCGTCGGCCGTGCGGAGGCCCTCATGCACTACCTCCCGGCAGAGCTCGTCGCGGAGGTGCAGGCGCGGCTACCGCGCGTCGCCGAACAGATGGAGCGGCTCGCCGCGTCGCGTCTGCCGACCACGATCGATCACGGTGACCTCCACGACGGGAACGTGTTCTCCGCCGATGGGCGCATGCGGATCATCGACTGGGGCGACTCGGCTGTGGCCCATCCGTTCTTCACACTCAGCGTCGCCGACCCGGAGGAGAACGCCTGGGCGGTCGAGGCGTGGGAGGGCTACGCACCGAAGGACGAGCTGCAAGAGGAGGCGGCGATCGTCGACGAGCTGCGCTTCCTTCTGCGCGCGCTCAACTGGGAGCACACGGCTGCGCTCGGCGAGTCAGAGCACCTGATCGATCGAATCAGGCTGTTTCTGGAGCGCTAGGAGCAGCCGCAGGGCTGCTGCCGGCCGCACGAAGGGCACGTCGCGCGACGCCGCCTCGGCTCGAGCATGTTCTTGCCGAGCCCGGCCTTCATCATCAGCCACGCTGCACCCGACGCAAGGGCCATGGACAGCGCGATGTGCGGGTCGATTGTCACTTCACTCCTCACTACGTCTTGCGGCGGGCATGTGGATGTGCCCGGAAATACAACTCGCGGCGCCTCGTATCGGATACGTGGGTGTAGAGCTCGGTCGTAGAGAGATCGGCGTGCCCGAGCATTTCTTGAACGGATCTGAGGTCGGCGCCTCCCTCGAGCAAGTGAGTGGCGAACGAATGCCGGAGGAGGTGGGGGTGGACGCGCGTGGGTTCGAGGCCCGCCACCTCGGCCAGTCGGCGGAGGATCAGGAAGGCGCCGGCGCGCGTGAGCGGGCCGCCCTTGGCGTTCAGGAACAGCTCCGGCCGGTGCCGGCGGTCGAGGTACGGGCGACCCCGGGAGAGATATCGGCGAACCGCAGCCGCCGCGTGGCGGCCGATCGGCACGACGCGTTCCTTCCCGCCCTTGCCCGTGACGCGCACGAAGCGGTCGTCGAGATCGACGCCGCTCTTGTCGAGGCCGACCGCTTCGGAGACCCGCAGCCCCGCGCCGTACAGCAGCTCCACGAGCGCCTGATCGCGCAAGTTGCGCGGCTGCGTCCCCTTCGCGGCGTCGATCAGCCGCTCCGCCTCGCCGGGCGAGAGCGTCTTCGGGAGTGGCTTCGTTCGGCGGGGGAGCTTCACGGCCGCGGCCGGGTTGTCGTCTCGTGCGCCGAGCAGCTGCTGGTGACGGAAGAAGCTGCGCGCGGCCGCTGTCCGCCGTGCGATCGTCGTCGCCGCCAGCCCCTCCGCCCGCAACGACGCCGTGTAGCGCTCGAGCTCCTCCAGATTCGCGTCGGCGATCGGCTTGCCGAGGTACTCGGCCAGGGCGGCGAGGTCGCGGCGGTACGCCTCGACGGTGCGCGCAGCGCGGCTCGCGCCGAGGAGCGCGAGGAAGCCTTCGACGTCAGGATCGAGGATGGGCATGGTCGTAGATGCGGCGCAGCCGCTTCGCGTCGACGTGGCTGTACATCTGCGTGGTGGAGAGCGAGCTGTGGCCGAGCAGCTCCTGGATCGTTCGGAGATCGGCGCCACCCTCGAGTAGATGGGTCGCGAAGGCGTGGCGCAGGCGATGCGGGTGCCGGACGACGCGGCGCAGCGTCGACGTGTCGAGGCGCCGGCCGCGGGCGGACAGGAACAGTGCGTTCTCGGCGCCGCGCGCGAGCTCCGGCCGCGCGTCGCGCAGGTACCGGGCGACGAGGAGCGCAGCCTCTTCGCCGAGCGGGATGACGCGGTCCTTGCCGCCCTTCCCCTCGCGGACGTGCACGCGCTCCTGTTCGAAGTCGACGTCGCCGAGGTCGAGCCCGACCGCCTCCGCGGCGCGCAGGCCGCACGAGTAGACGAGCTCGACCAGAGCCGTGTTGCGAAGACCGAGGGGCCCGTCGACATCGACGCCCTCGATCAGCTCCTCCACCTCTCGCTGCTTCGGCGCGTCGGGAAGGCGGCGCGGCCGGCGCGGCGCGAGAACCGCACTCGGGACGTGCTCGGCACCGAGCGAGAACCGGACGAGCGATCGCACCGCGGCGAGCTTTCGGCCGATCGTCGCCGGCGCGAGCTTGCCGCCCGGGCGCGCCCGTCCGAGCTCGGTCACCCAGTCGGCCAGCACGCGCACGTCGATCTCGTCGAGCGGCCGCGACGGGCCGAACCAGCCTGCGAACTCCCGCAGGTCGGCGGCGTAGCCGCGCCGCGTCCCGGCCGAGAGCCCGGCCGCGTCCAGGAACCGCTCGATCGCCCGGTCGGTCTTCACGGCACAAGGTTCGCCGTCGCACGTAACATCGCCTGCCGATGGCCGATCGTTTGGAACGGCTTGCCGAGCTCGCCGTGCACGGCGCGAACGTGCAGCCGGGGCAGGTGCTGATGATCACGGGCGAGATCGGGAACGAGGACGTCGCGCGCGCGGTCGCCGCCGCCGGGTACCGCCGCGGCGCCAAGTTCGTCGATGTCGACTATTTCGACCCGCACGTGAAGCGGGCGCGCATCGAGCACGCCGATCCCGACACCCTCGACTTCGTGCCGAGGTGGTACGGCACGCGCATGCTCGAGCATGCAGAGGACCAGGGGGCACGCGTCACGCTCGCGACGCTCACGACCCCGAACCTGATGGACGATCTCGACAAGACGCTCGTCGGCCGCGACATGCTCCCACGGGTCAAGGAGCTGACGAAGATCGTCGGTGACCGCTCGACGAACTGGTGCATCGTCCCGGCGCCGCACCGGGCGTGGGCCGCACTCGTGTATCCCGACCTCGACGAGGAGGCGGCGTTCGAGCGGCTCTGGGACGAGCTCGAGCACGTCCTGCGCCTCGAAGACGGCGACGCCGCGAGCGCGTGGGACGAGCGCATGGCGGTCCTGCGCGACGCGGCCGAGCGCCTGACGGCGCGCGCGTTCGACGCGATCGAGTTGCGCGGGCCCGGCACGGAGCTCTCGGTCGGCATGCTGCCGACGCACCGCTGGTGGGCCGCCGACTTCACGCGCGCCGACGGGCTGCGCCACCTCCCGAACCTGCCGACCGAGGAGGTCTTCACGACGCCCGACCCGCTGCGGACGAGCGGGCACGTCACGTCGACGAAGCCGCTCGCGCTCCGCGACGGCACGATCATCCGCGGGCTCCGCGTGCGCTTCGAGAACGGCGTCGCCGTGGAGATCGAGGCCGAGACGAACGCGGACACGCTCAAGTCGCTGCTCGACATCGACGAAGGGGCTCTCCGCCTCGGCGAGCTCGCGCTCGTCGATCGGCAGGGGCGCATCGGGCCGCTGGGCACCGTCTTCTACAACACGCTGCTGGACGAGAACGCCGCCAGCCACATCGCGCTCGGCGCCGGATTCAAGTTCCTCGTCGACGAGGACGTCGAGCCGCGCGTCAACGAGAGCAGCCAGCACATCGACTTCATGGTCGGCTCGAACGAGGTCGACGTGGACGGGATCGCCACGGACGGTGAGCGCGTTCCGGTTCTGCGCGGCGGCGACTGGCAGATCTAGCGCGACCGGAGCCGCGGCGGTTTCGGTCAGGTCCTCGATGCGAAGCGCACTTCCCGGTGCCCGGCACCAGACGGGTCACGAGTCGCCAGGGCCGGGGAGGGCGTGCCGCAGGTTGGCGGGCCGACGGTTGGTCGACGTGATGTTCGGCGAAGTCCGTACCATGCACGCGTTTTGCGGATGACGACCTGGTCGCAACCCTCAAGGAGGCGCTCCGAATGACCACGACGCAGTTGCCGAGCCCCGTGGATCTTTCGGCGCATGGGATCGACCCGACCGGTCGCGTGTATCGAAACCCCTCGACCGCTCTGCTCTATGCGCACGCACTCGCGCGCGGCGACGGACGCCTCGCCGGCGGCGGCTCTCTCGTCGTCGACACCGGCAAGTTCACCGGGCGTTCACCCAAGGACAAGTTCCTCGTCGACGAACCGTCGTCCACCGACCGCATCTGGTGGGGCGACGTGAACCAGAAGCTCGCCGAGTCGCATTTCGACGGGTTGCGCGACAAGGTCACCGCCCACCTCGAGACCGCGGCCGCGCTGTACGTGATCGACGCGTGGGCGGGCGCGGACGTCGCGCACCGGATCGGCGTGCGCGTCGTCACGGCGCACCCCTACCACGCGCTCTTCGCCAAGACCATGTTCATCGACCCGACGGAGAGCGAGCTTGCCGCGTTCCAGCCGGGGGCAGTCGTCCTGCACACACCGGATCTCGAGGCAGATCCCGACGAGGATGCGACGCGCACCGGGACTGCGATCGTGCTTCATCCAGGGCGGACGGAGCTGCTCGTTCTCGGGACGTTCTATGCCGGTGAGATCAAGAAGTCGATCTTCACCGTGATGAACGACCGGCTCCCGCTCGAGGGCGTGTTTCCGATGCATTGCTCGGCGAACGTCGGCGAGGCGGGCGACGTTGCGATCTTCTTCGGCCTGTCGGGGACGGGGAAGACCACGCTCTCGGCCGACCCGGAGCGGAACCTGATCGGCGACGACGAGCACGGTTGGGGCGACAACGGTGTCTTCAACATCGAGGGTGGCTGCTATGCGAAGACGATCAGGCTCTCGCCGCTCGCCGAGCCGGAGATCTACCGGACGACGCACACGTGGGGCACGATCCTCGAGAACGTCGCCGTCGACGAACAGGGTCATATCGATCTCGACGACGACTCGAAGACGGAGAACACGCGGGCCGCGTACAAGCTCGAGCAGATCGGCAACGCGCTCCCGTCGAAACAGGCCGGGCATCCGCGCTCGGTCGTCTTCCTGACCGCGGACGCCTTCGGCATCCTGCCGCCGATCGCGCGCCTGTCGCGCGAGCAGGCGCTCTACTTCTTCCTCTCGGGCTTCACGGCGAAGCTCGCCGGCACCGAGATCGGGGTGACCGAGCCGCAGCCGACCTTCTCGACCTGTTTCGGCCAGCCGTTCCTGCCGCAGGCGCCGTCGGTCTACGCCCGCATGCTCGGGGAGAAGCTCGACGAGCACGGCTCGACGGTCTGGCTCGTGAACACCGGCTGGACGGGCGGCCCGTTCGGCGAAGGCGAGCGCATGCCGATCAACGCGACGCGGACGATGCTGCGCGCTGCGCTGTCGGGGGACCTCGACAACACCGAGTTCCGCACCGACGAGCTGTTCGGGCTCGAGGTGCCGCTGCACGTGAGCGGAGTCGACGACTCGCTGCTCGATCCGCGTTCGACCTGGCGCGACCCGGAGCTCTACGACGTGAAGGCGCATGAGCTCGCGGCGATGTTCGCCGCGAACTTCGCGAAACGGTTCCCGGACGTCGAAGAGTCGATTCGCGCCGCCGGCCCGAGCGCCTAGCGCGCCGATGCGGGTCGTTCTCCTGACCCAGATCGTCCCGGTCGTCGAGGGCTACACCGAGGTGGTCGCCTCGCTCGGGCACGAGATTCCGGCGGTGATCGTCGGGCGGCCGTTCCACCACCAGCCGGAGGCGTTCATCGCGGCTGCCGGAAAAGCCGATGTCGTCTTCGCCGCCTCGAAGCACTCGATCGCCGCGCTGCTCCGGGCATACGACGCGGACGTCGGTCTGTGCACCGGCTTCCCGTGGCTCGTCACGCAGGAGGCGATCGACACGCCGCCGCACGGGATCGTGAACGGCCATCCGACGATGCTCCCGAAGGGACGCGGGCCGCATCCGTGGGCGTGGGCGATCCGGAACGGCGAGACCGAGCTCGGGATGACCTATCACTTCATGGACGCGACCTTCGACACCGGCAACATCCTGGCGCAGACGCCGATCCCGATCGGTCCCGACGACACCGAGGAGACGCTGATCCCAGCCTTCCAGGCTGCGGCCGTCGGGTTGCTGCAGGAGGTGTTCGCGAAGCTGGAGGCCGGCGATCCCGGGCTGCCGCAGGTGGGAGGCGAGTATCAGCGCGAGTTCGAGCCGGACTATGCGGTCGTCGACCTGTCGCAGCCGGCGATCGAGGTGCACCGGCAGGTGCGGGCGTGGTCCTTCATGCCGGAGAGGATCAGACGCGGGCCGGTGCTCGACGGGCGGCGGCTCGTCCGCACGAGCGTCACCGAGGTCGACGGCGCGGAGCAGATCGACTGCGGCGACGGGCCGCTGTGGGTCATCGAGGCCGTTCCCGCCTGATGCAGCGGCCACTCCGGCCGTTGCGCTAGCTTCCGCTCTCGTGGAAGCGACCCACGACGTCCTGGTCGTCGGAGCCGGCTGCGCAGGCATGCGCGCCGCGATCGAGGCATACGACGCCGGGGCGGACGTCGCCGTCATCTCGAAGCTCCACCCGACGCGCAGCCACTCCGGCGCCGCCGAGGGTGGCATCAACGCCGCGCTCGGGAACGCCGCCGAGGACTCGCCCGAGATCCACGCCTTCGACACGGTCAAGGGGTCGGACTACATCGGCGACCAGGACGCGATCGAGCTGTTCACGCGTGAGGCACCCGGCGACATCATCCAGCTCGAGAACTGGGGCGCATTCTTCTCGCGCCGGGACGACGGGAAGCTCGCTCAGCGGCCGTTCGGCGCCGCCGGCTCGCCCCGGACGGTCTACGCCGCGGACATCACGGGCCACGTCCTCATCCAGGTGCTCTACGAGCAGCTGGTGAAGCGCGACATCAAGGTCTACGAGGAGTACTTCGCCTGGAAGCTCGTCGAGAACGACGGTCGCTGCCAGGGTGTCATCTGCTGGGATCTCCTGAACGGCGGCCTGCACACGGTCGGCGGGAAGACGGTCGTGCTCGCCACCGGGGGCCAGGGCCGCATCTACCGCACGACGACGAACGCGTACGCGTGCACCGGCGACGGCGCAGCGATGGCCTACTACCTCGGCGTGGCACTGAAGGACATGGAGTTCATGCAGTTCCACCCGACGACGCTGTACCCATCGGGGATCCTGCTCACCGAGGGCATCCGTGGTGAGGGCGGCTACTTGATCAACAGCGAGGGCGAGCGCTTCATGAAGCGCTACGCTCCGAACGCGCTCGAGCTCGCCTCGCGCGACGTCGTCTCTCGTTCCGAGCAGACCGAGATCGACGAGGGCCGGGGCATCAACGGCTCGATCTACCTCGACATGCGCCACCTCGGCGCGGAGAAGATCATCGAGCGGCTTCCCGGGTCGCGCGAGCTCGCGATGACGTTCGCCGGTGTCGACCCGATCTACGACCCGGTGCCGGTTCGGCCCGGCGCCCACTACCACATGGGCGGCGTCGAGACCGACAACGACGGCGCGACGGAGCTGACCGGCCTGTACGCCGCGGGCGAAGTCGCGTGCGTCTCGGTGCACGGCGCGAACCGGCTCGGCGGGAACTCGCTGATGGAAACGATCACGTTCGGCCGTCGCGCCGGGCGGGCGGCCGCCGAGTGGGCGCTGTCGCACACGACGATCGACGTGCCCGTGAGCGTCGAGGCCGACGCGGAGCGCGAGCTGAAGGCGATGCTCGGCTACTCGGGCGGCGAGCGCCCGTGGCAGATCCGCCAGGACCTCGGCAGCTCGATGCTCGACAACTTCGGTGTCTTCCGGCGTGAGGAGCAGATGGCGAAGCAGATCGAGATCCTCGAAGAGCTGAAGGAGCGCTACGACCGCGGCGTCGTGATCGAGGACAAGGGCGACGTCTTCAACAGCGACCTGACGCAGGCGATCGAGCTCGGCAACATGATCGAGCTCGCGCGGTGCATGCTGCAGGCGGGCATTGCTCGGAAGGAGAGCCGTGGAGCCCACGCCCGGCCGCACGACTAT
>Ga0207667_10008781_pt1 | contig 11968 bp, 14 predicted proteins | sample KBSCornC52_FD_184301 | JGI IMG/M metagenome (GOLD analysis project Ga0207667, IMG submission 184301) | Corn rhizosphere microbial communities from Kellogg Biological Station, Michigan, USA - KBS Corn C5-2 (SPAdes) (version 2) | ecosystem: Host-associated > Plants > Roots > Rhizosphere > Soil ...
CATATAAACAATCCTACCATGACAAAATTGGCGGACTGCACCCATCCGTATGAAGCCAGTTCAAGATCACCGACGGATTGACGGGCTATGTCATAATCGGGGTTGACGGCCGCAAAAGTAAAATTAACTATCGAAAATAATGCTGCGCCCAGAACGCCACAACACAATAAAAAGGTATGAAAACGGGAACGATCTTCGGCAAAGGTAATTTTACTTTGTGGTATCATCTATGGTCCTGCTCAACAAATGCGGTGTCAAATTAAACATTTAACCGCAATTATTGCTTTATACGCAAAATGTCACTAAAATGGTACGAAAAATTCAATCCAGCGGATAGCTTTGGCGTAGTTCCTGCAATATCATTTTATTGGCTAAAATATAGTTTTTCAATTGCAAGGTTTGGGTGGATAGCAGCATTTGCTTGTAAAATACCACCATATTGGCGGCTTCTACTCTGTCCAAGGAGGCTGCGTTCAGAATGCTGCCTTTGATTTCGCGCGTGCCGTGCCGGTAGGTATTAAGCTGAGTGAGTATCGCGTCCGGAGCCTCCGTCTTCCGTAATTGATCGAGCCAGCTGAAGTCAAAATGTTTGAGAAGAAAGGGTTTGAGCGGGCTGGCAAAAAACTGGTATTCCTGTTCGTTGCGGTAGCGCATGTTGTTAATAGCTACCGTCAGTTCGCCCAAAAGCTTTTGCAGCGAGATGCTTTTAAAGTAACGTTCGGAGCCTGAGCTTCTCAATTGACTTAAAACACCATCCTTAGGTTCAAACGCGTAACTATTGATAAGGTACAAGCCGTTTGTGAATGCCGGATAGAACTGCCGGGGTAAGGCGGTTAACGAACTGTCTTTAAAAAAAAAATACAGATAATCCATGTCCTTTGCCTTTTCGATTCGCAGGGTAAGAATATGTGCCGCCGAAACCGAATCATCGCGCAGTTCTGTGTAAAGCGCTTTAGCATATTCCTTTTCGCGGTTACTATCGCTAAGATGCTCGCGCAGATTCTCCGCAAAAAACCCCATCATAACAGCCAGGAAAATCATTAAACCTTCGAGCAGATACTCTTTCCATGGTTTTTTCTCATGATGCAATTGCGGGTGGTGGTGTACTTCCATTTTTTCAGTTTGCAGTTTTGAGTTGGCAGTGGGCAGTTATTTGTCTTTTTAATGTGTTTTTTCGATATCGCCTGCAAACTGCCCACCGGCTGCTGCAAGCTTCTTCCTCATCCCTTCATCAAATGCCAGCAAAATGCTATGCCAAATCCCAGCACCAGGTATATCAGCGCTTTGATCAGCAATGTTTTGATTTTATTACTCATCTTCTAATTTATATTCTTGATCGATTTGCTTTATGAGCTTTTCAACCAGCAGTTTAATCCCCATCAGTTGGCGGGTCTCGCCCAAAAAGCTCGATTTGCGCTGGTGCAGGTAATAGATCAGCAGGTTCAGTTTTTCCCTATCGTGTTCTATCAGTTGCGGATTGCCCGGCGGTTTCGCAAGCAGGCTTATCGATTGCCCGGCATACTCCTGCTCCGACAGTATCCTGTTTTTACTCGTATTTGCCATCCTGTCAAATATCGCAGCGTCAAAAAGCTGGCCCAGCAGGGGGTAGCTTAATACATCCTCCTTCTGCTCAATATCCACCAGGTTGCGGTACTGTTCCAATAACCGTTCGATATTCATCAGGTTGTTCACTATGTCACGGCTGCGGATAAGCCGCAGATTGCCTGAACTTTTCATTTCGAGAATGGTATTGTCACTGGGTTCAAATATGGCATTACGTGTCGACAGCCTGGCCAGGAAGTACATGTTGCCGCCGTCTTTTACCGGCCCCTGCGTTTCCAGGTATGAAATAAGCGTATCAAACTTGCTTACCCTTGCATAAATGGATGGTATCCAAATATTTAAATTATTTTTTTCCGCTACCAGGTCTTTCCGGATGTTAACAACGTATTCATATTCCTTTGAGCGTTCATTCAAATGCTCCCGGTAACTCTCCGCGAAAAAACCGGTCATAACCGCTAAAAATATCATCAGGTATTCCAGGAGGTATTCCTTCCAGGGTTTGGGTTTGTGTTCTAGTTGAGGGTGGTGGTGTACTTCCATTTTGTCAGTTTGCAGTTTTGAGTTTTCAGTTGGCAGTTCTATTAGTTCGGAATGCGGAATGTCGATCGCGGAATAGTCGGTTCCCGCCGGAGCTTTTGGCTTTGCGCTTTCAGCTTTAGGCTTTACTTCCGACTTCGGCGTTCCGACTTCCGACTTCTTCTCGTTCTCACTCATCTTTCAATTTATATTGTTTTTGCAGCGTATGTATCAGGTTTACTGCATGTACTTCTGTTTCACGGAGACGCGCAATATAAAAATCTACTACCGCGCCGTAAACGGATACGCTGTTCCCCGCTTTGATCAGCGTTGCCCTATCCCTGGTCAGTAACAGGTCATTGTATACGGTGTCTCCTGGTTTCAAAGCTGTTATTTTCAGCTTACCGTTCTGCATGTTCATATATCTTAAATTAAATATTTGTTCCGCTTGTTCGGCCCAGTTATCAAGGTAATGTTCGTAAGCTGCCTGCTGGGTGGCTAATTTCCTGGCTTCATCATCATAAGCTATGATGCTGTCCGCTGCGGCTTTTTTCGTGATCAGCCGCATTCCCCCCGAGTTTTTCAATTGGGTCAGGGTCCTTTCAACCGGGTTCACAAAGTCCGGGTGATAGGTTGACTTCCCATATTGAAGATAAAGAACTGCGTCATTTGGTTTGGATGAATTATAATTGTAGCACATTTCTGCCAGTGATCCGATGGCTTTCATACGAGCGGAGTTTGCCTTGATACACCAATGTATATCGGCTGTATCCGTACGCGCATCTTCTATCATGGATGTAATATATTCATGCTCCTTTGCCCTATCGCCAATGCCTTCCCTAATACCCTCGGCAAAAAAGCCCATTGTAACAGCCAGGAATATCATCAGGCCTTCAAGGATATATTCCTTAAAGCCTTTCTTTTCTACTTTGGGGTGGTGGTGTACTTCCATGTTTCAGTTTGCAGTTATAAGTTTGCAGTGGGCAGTTATTTAATTTATTTGTTTTTTGCGTCTGCCTACCGGCAACGGCAAACTCACTTCTATCATTATTCGTCTAAACGATACTCCTTTTTGATCAGCGTGATTAATCTTGATGCTCGCGCATGCGTTCTTTTTAAACTGCGCAAAAAAGTAAAGCAAAGGGCTTCATGTATAAAAAGGCTGTTGTAGTAAGATGCGAGGAGCGCTTTGTCTTTGGTTATGAATACAGGTTTATTTGCCGGCGCAAAATCGGTGCGACTAAAATCCTCGCCTTCTACACCGTTAAGTTGCTTGTAATAAACAACCCTGGCTTCAATATTCTTATAAGTCATCAGCGTACCCTTCAGATCGTTATATTGGTTGAGGATAAAAGCAGTTTCAAGGTTATCATATTTTAAAATGCTATCGGCTACTGCCTTATTCAGCACCAATCTGAAATTACCCGAACTTTTCAATTGCTGAACGGTGTGATTATTATAGCTGAACCCTGTATAAGTCCAGAATTCATGCGTTATAGCGTGATTAATTATTGCCGGGTCCGGATTGTCAGATTTTAAGCAAGTGAGCATGGTATCAATTATCCGGCATGCATTTTTAAAGCGTATTTCTGTCGCTCTTATTTCAGCGGTATCGGCTTTCAGGTCCTGCACCATGCCGCGCATGTATTCCGTTTCCTTCGCCCTGTCGCCCAAATGCTCGCGATAGCTTTCAGCAAAAAAGCCGGTCATTACGGCTAAAAAGATCATAAAATACTCCAACAGGTATTCCTTCCAGGGTTTGGGTTTGTGTTCTAATTGCGGGTGGTGATGTACTTCCATTTTTTAGTTCATTGGTTCAATAGTTCATTAGTTTATTAGTATGTCATGCGACTACTTCCGTACTTTCCGACTTATGCGGACTTCCGGACTACTCCTCCAAACCATATTCATCATTTATCAGCTTCAAAAGATATACAGCTTGCTTTTTGGCTTCAAAAAGTACCGGTATGTAGCCAGCTAGCCATCCCTTATAATTTACCGCGCTGTTGGCCAGTCGGTTCAATTGCACTTGGTCGCGCACTTTCAGCGGCATATTATAGAATAATTGTTTGCGCAGATCACCTGCTTTACTTCCTGAAAGCATTTCCTTATTCAAAAGCATATGCTTATTCAGCCAATTGTTAAATTCGGTCTCATCGCATAACTCATCTTCCATGGCATAAAGCTTATTTGTCGCTGCATCTATCGTATTATATTCCCGCCTGTAAGTCCCTTCTATATAAGTTTCGTATTCTATAATTTTTAGCCCAATATCCTTTTTATCTATCAGCCTCAGGTTGCCCGAACTCTTTAATTGCTGGATAATAGCCAGCGCAGGGGCATAAGTCACGTTTTTTTCATTTATCGGTGTATTCCAGGTACCGATAAGGGTGTAATTATACTTGGCCGGATCTTTAGCATTTTCAAATAACGAATCGATCAATGGCCTCATATAAAATATCGATGTCAGCTGTTTATTGTAGTGCAAAGTATCAGTTTGCAATTCCGATCTTAAAGCCAGCAAATATTCCTTTTCTTTGCTTTTATCGCTTAAATGCTCCCGGTAGCTTTCAGCAAAAAAACCGGTCATTACCGCTAAAAATATCATCAGGTATTCCAGGAGGTATTCCTTCCAGGGTTTGGGTTTGTGATGCAGATCGGGGTGGTGGTGTACTTCCATGGTTGGCGGTTGGGGCTTGGCGTTTATTTTATTTAAATAGGGTTTTATTCTTTTCTGTTATCTATTAAAATTTATAATTCTTGATTATCAAGTGTTCAAGATCAGCCTCTATCGTCTTTTGCCATTGGAGCGATTGAATATAATGTAACTTTAACATGAGTACCAACGACCCCGTCCGGTTGGCATATTCAGTAAGCTGCATCTTGTCGCGTGTTAACAGCCGCGCACCAGGCTCTACAGATAAGTCTGCCTCTTTTTCGTCAGGATGGGTAAGGTATTTAATATAATACACGTCGAAAATTTTCAGACCGTCAGTCCAAAAGTCTTGTACATTTTGGTTGAAAACGTTCGCATCTATTTTTACAGTCTCCCTGGTCGCCCAATAATGAATTATTGCATTCGCAACTTCCTGATCCCGTATCAGGCGCAAGCCGCCGGTATTTTTTAACTGTACAGATGCCGCATCCGAAAACTCGAATCCGACTAAAATACCGGATTTCCCGTCCATCTGGTATAATTTGAGTTGGACACTGTCTGTAAGTATTGGGGAATGAAGACATTGGAATAAAGAGTCGAGTGCAACTATGGCATGTTTTGTGTAAGCGATCTCATTGTCTATTTGAACAGAGTCCTTCTGCAGATCGGCAACCATCGCGCGCATATATTGCGTTTCCCTTTCCCTGTCTGCCATGTGCTCACGCAAACTCTCGGCAAAAAAGCCCATCATTACAGCAATAAATATCATCAGACCCTCAAGCAAATATTCCTTAAAGCCTTTCTTTTCAACTTCGGGGTGGTGGTGTACTTCCATGGGTGAATTGGTTATCTTTGATTAGCTAATGGTCGTATCTTATCGCTATTCCAGGTCGTATTCCTTTTTCAATTCGGTTAAAACCTTATCTGCTATTACTAATTGTTTTCTATACTCCTGCACCGACCTGAGGGTTGAAATTTTGATTAGAACAACCAGGTTAAGGTATTTTTTTCTTAACGACGGGCTCCAGTTTGTCCGCACCTCGTGCATTATCTTACCCTTTGTCATAAGATCATAAGATACCTCTAAATTAGCCTGGTCGGTAACAAATGGAATGAACTGATCGGTTGTAAACTTCTGTGTGATATCCTCGCGGCGCACAACACTCCTCGCCTGCAAATCATATTCGTTCATCAAGTTGACCATCCGTTGTTTAAAGTCACGAATTGCACCGGCAGATTTGATCTGTTCATAGCTGCCTGTCGTGGGCTCAAAAGGCAACACCTGCGTTGATACTAACCCTTTCGTATAAAAGATGGTATCGGCGGGGAGTGTTTCCGGTTGATGAAGCACTATGATGATGCTGTCAATTGCGGCTATCTTGTGCGCACTAAACCGTAGTGCCTGGTGCAACAGCAAAGTGTCCTTTTTTATATCGCCGTAGTAAGATTTGGCAAACTCTACAGCACGTCTGTTTTCGGTGATACTTTCCCTTATATTTTCGGCTATAAAGCCCATCATTACGGCAAGGAATATCATAAAGCCCTCAAGCAGATACTCCTTAAAACCTTTTTTTTCAACTTCAGGGTGGTGGTGTACTTCCATCTTTTTGTCATTAGTCATTTGGGCATTAGTCATTAAGCATCATCTGATTTCAGACATCTGACTTCCGCCTTCATTCATCCTTCAAATGATATTCTTCCTTTAAAACATTTAATAACTTGGTTTCCTCGTTAAATATCCTATTGTATTGGCCAAGCATATCGTTCAATAAATTATCTACTTCCTCTACTCTTTTTAAATAACTTACGAACACAGCCTTATTGTAAGTTTTGAACTTGATGTTCGCGGGAATATCACCAAATTCGACAAAACCATTGGTGTTTTTAGCATTGTTTATGTAAAGTTTGGCTACTACGTCCCGCTGCACTTGTCTTGGGGTAAATGATGTGCTGGCCGTGTCAACCTTATGCTCTACTTCGGTTATAAACGCGCTATATTTAATATATTCATTTATGTTGGTGTTAAAGTTCAGTATCTCAGCTTTTACCTTTTCCTTTTCTATCAAATTAAATGCCCCCGCGTCTTTAAGTACATTCAACGCAACTTCGGGCGGTGCATAGGTGTTCCAATCCGTAGCGTTGAAGACGGCCATTGTTATTTTTCGTTCGTTACCTTTCAGGGGCATCGAATCGATATATTTATTTACCGAATCTGTCCAGCGGTTATGTTCCGGCATATAGGTATTGATCAGGTCGTTGAGTCTTGCTGTATCCTTTTTTAAATCTCTTATCAGCGATGCGATAATCTGATTTTCCTTTTCCCTGTTGGCAATATGCTCTCGCAGGCTTTCCGCAAAAAAACCCATTGTAACTGCCAGGAATATCATCAAACCCTCCAAAATGTATTCCTTCCAGGGTTTTGGCTTATGATCTAATTGCGGGTGGTGGTGTACTTCCATTTTGATTGATTTGGCTTTATTCGTTCTCCGGCGGGTATTGTTTATTTATAGTTGCTATAATTGTTGTTGCTAAATTTAATTGATCGTTAAGTAGTGGCAGATATTGACCGATGCCTGAATTATACAACGTGGCGCAAACATTGACAAATTCAGTTAGTTGACTTTTGTCCGCTATTGCCTTCGTTGCAGGTACCCTTTTTTTGTCGGTCGATGCAATGTTGTACAAGATGGCATACCAGTTGAATGTCCTCCATCCGGCTTTGTGCTGCTCCATTCGTATATTTTCAAAACGATCGTGCATCTGCTGCAGCCTGAATTGATTGTTCCAGTATTTCAACATTGAGTCAGCTATGGCCTTATTCCTGATCAGGCGCATTGAACCGGTACCCTTGAGCTGTGAGGAGGTGCGATCGTTAAAAAACACATCAACGCTGTGCCCTGCACCAAACGACATCTGCAAGACGAGCGAATCAGGTTTTTGTGCAAGTTTATTGGTAGCATATAACCTGATAATACTATCACAATTCGTAATATCTCTGTTGAGCCGTTTAATGCTGTAATGTAAAGCGGCAGTATCCTTTTTCAGGTCCTCAGCAAACGAACGGATATATTCTTTTTCCCTTTTATTGTCGCTGATGTGTTCCCGGAGGCTCTCGGCAAAAAAACCCATCATAACAGCCAAAAAAATCATCAAACCTTCAAGGATATATTCCTTAAAGCCTTTCTTTTCTACTTCGGGGTGGTGGTGTACTTCCATTTGTTCAGTTGGCAGTTTTGAGTTGGCAGTTTGCAGTTCTTTTATTTCGGCTTGCGGAATGCCAAGTGCTGAATGTTCTGTTTCTGACTTCAAACTACTGGCTTCATACTTTCGGCTGGCTTTCGGACTTTCCGACTTCCGGTCTTTCGGACTGTCCTCTTTCATTAGTCCAAATCATATTTCTTATCAAAATATTTAACGAGCGTAGTAGCCTTATCTTTCAGTCTTTTTAGCATAGTAGCCTGCGATTTGTTAACTTTTCGGTATATAAACAGGTCGTTAAAAAATTCATTAAGCAGAGCCTTATCAGTTGAAAACAATATTGGGGTTTTAACCTCGCCTTTCCCCGAGTCGGGAAACATCGCTGCCTGAGACCTATAGGTCAGGAGTTTAACGTATATGCTTCTCACGATATCCTGCCGCTCCTGAAATAACGTGGATTCAAAGTTCTGATAAGCCTTGACGGCATGGTCGTAGGCGACAATGCTGTCCTTGTCGGCATTGTTCAACAGGCGAAAGCCGCCTGCATTTTTCAATTGCTGCATGGTCCCGTCAGTAAAACTCAGATTATGATTGAATGAAGCGATCTTTATCAGCGGCACAAGGCAGCCAAATGATCCGTGGCCATTTTCAATGGTATCGAAGCAGGGAGTCATGCTGTTTAAAACCGCCACTTTCTTTTCATCGAAACGTATCAGGTACGAAAAGCTGGCTGTATCATGACTTAGGTCCTCCACAAATGACCGGATATACTCATGACCTTTTGACCGGTCCGATATACCCTCCCTAACGGTCTCGGCAAAAAAACCCATGGTAACAGCCAGGAAGATCATTAAAAATTCGAGAAAATACTCCTTCCAGGCTTTTTTCTCGTGGTGTAAGTCGGGGTGGTGGTGTACTTCCATTTTTGCGATTTGTGTTAAGCGGAAAAATCAAATACCGGAAAATGATGAAGTAAAAAAAGAAGTGGCAAAGGCTCCATTGTGACCGGCTAATAGTTTAGAAGTCTAAATATATTTAAAATGAATGAAAGTCAACTATTTGCAATAAAAAAGCAGGATCACGTAAAATCATTTGCGTTAGAACATAAATCTGACCCGGTTTAATTAATTTAACCCTCACAATGAAAACGCTTGACGACCTGCTGCTCCTTGGCGACCCGCGCCTGTACGAGGTATGTGAACCAGTGCTTCAAACCGAACTGCCTTTGGTTAAAGAATGGGTAGTTGATATGCATAATGTTATGCAACAGATAAGGGAACGCTATCACTTCGGGCGGGCCATTGCCGCGCCGCAATTGGGCATTATGAAAAGGCTGGTTTATATGAATATCGATCAGCCCGTCGTATTCATCAATCCCGAATTGCACGATTTGAGCGAAGATAAATTTGAGCTGTGGGACGATTGCATGAGCTTCCCTAACCTGCTGGTGAAAGTATCCAGGCACAAGTCGTTAACCATCAGATATCTGGACGAAAACTGGCAACCACAGCAATGGCAAATGAGCGATAGCCTGTCCGAATTACTGCAGCATGAATGTGACCATTTGGACGGGATACTTTGCACCATGAGGGCTTTGGATGAGAAAGCGTTTAAGTGGAGAGCTTGATCACCTTTTGCGAATGAAGCCCAATTTCGCTGTGTCGGTTAAGGTCGGGTACAGGTCGTCCTCCGTACCTGCTATGCCGTCGGCCCCTGATGAAAACAGCAAGTATTTTTTGCCGATTTTTTTGTAATTAAATTCTGACTGCCGCCCAGAGTTCTTGAACGACTGCATAGGATCGTCGGTGAACACCGTATTATCCTTAGAAGAAAGCGTCCCAAGACTGTCTGGATAGGCGCCTTTTTGAAGTTTATAAAATTCAATTTCCTTGACAAGGCCATTGAGTTGCATCTTACTTGCCATTGCCATAGCTTTTTTAAATTCGGGGGTATTTTGCGCCTGGTCCATAGTGTATTTGAAAAACCCTACTGTCCATGCTATACCCAATATACCTATCGTGATGACGATCGGATCCTTATACTGGCTTATACCTAAAACGATCAAAACAATGGCAATCACCACACCAAAACCCGGAACAAAGCACAGCAACCCAACACGATATACGGGCCTGAACTGCGGCTGCCTCCAAATTGAGCCCTTAGGGGCCGCGGCAATTGAAGGAATAATGCTCAGAAAACGGCCGGCATCATCCGCTGAAGCAAAAAATCTTAATGGCAGCAAATGGTAATCGCCGTTTTTTAGCAACAAGTAAATAAAGGCCCCTGCTTTTCCTGGTTTCTTAATCTCATCCATTTTGATAAAAATGTTCGCCCCGTTTCCAATCACCTCTATTCCTGTAGAATACGGCTTGTAGCTTTTTGCGCCAAGGGGAGCCGGCGCTTGTGCATATATCTTTTTGAATTTTGCACGTGCCAGTAAGTAGGGAATTACAAAAAACACGGGGACCAGAATAATGCAAATGATCAAAAGCCTGATCATAAAAAGCGGCCAGTTAACAATCGATCTGTCGCCCTGTATCCATAACAGAACGACAAGTCCGATGAGAAGTATGATTAGGCTTTTGCGCAGCCAGTTTCTTTCTAACCCATAAGCCTTATAAAATTTTATATAATCCTGCTCTGTTAGCTCAACTTTTATTTCCATTGTAGCTTACTTCAATAGTTTATAGAAATGCGTAGCAATTAAAAGGTTGACGATATCAATAGCAAAATGAGCGGCAATCAGCACCTTAATATTCCGGTATTTCTGGTAATGCACACCGAACATAATACCAATAAGGAATGCGAATATTACTTCACGTAAACTTCTATAACTGAAATGGATAGCACCAAACAAAAACGCCGATATGATAACCGGCAGGTAGCGGTTTTTGATCAGCAGCGATAGCCGTGTTAAGATATAACCCCTGAAAATGAGTTCTTCGGTTACACCTGCGGTGAAAGCGGTAAAAAGCATCAGCCATTGCCGGTTAACAAATAGCTGGACGATCTTCCTGAATACCGCGTCGTTCTCATGCCAGCCTAATAATCGTGGTATTGCCGCGACCAGCGCGCAGGCCCAGCTTAAGAAATACATGGCCACTACCGAAACCAGGAAAAAAACTATATCGATCCGTTTTTCATCCCACATCAAAAGCTTACGATGTTCAACCTTCGCCGCGTATAACATCAGCAGCAACACTTCGGCCCAAAATGCAAACCGCGAGGCCAGCACCTTATCAGGCCTGTTCAGACTGGAAAAAGCTATTGGCAGAGTAAGCGCAAAAGGCAGCAGTATCGCTAAGACTATACCTGTGACAATTACGGTTTTTTGCTTGTTACTCAGCGGAGTTAGTAATTGATCGTCCATACATCATAAGGTTCGAATTGATTCAGCAAGATAATAAAATACGCGCAATTACCTTATTTTAGCAACTTGTAACATAATCTCTTGGACCAGGAAACCTCAGCCGCACTATCGCCCCGCAAAATGCGAATCGCCAATGCGGTGTTTTTCTTCATCTCCGGTTTTGGGTATACTACCTGGACGTCGCGGATACCCGACCTGCAGCAACAGCTGCACCTCAATAAAGCGCAGCTGGGCGCCGCGCTATTTGCCTTACCTATCGGCCTGTTTGTCACTTTGCCGTTTACCAGCCGGTTGCTTTCCGCATTTAGCAGCAACCGTATTATGCTGATCGGCGCGCTGGCTTTCAATGTTATGCTTGCGTTAGTAGGTTTCTCGAATATGTATTGGCAATTTATTATCATCCTGTTCTTTTTCGGCTCATCGCGCAACCTGCTCAACCTGTCAACAAACACGCAGTCGGTCAGTGTGCAGAAGTATTACTCCAAAAGTATCATTACCACTTTTCATGGCATCTGGAGTTTGTCAGGGCTGGCCGGTGTGTTTACTTCATGGATCATGACGTTTGCCGGTATACCAACCTATTGGCATTTGCTTGCGGTAAGCATCCTGCTTTGCATTCTGGCAATTATCGCATTCCCTAATACGCTGCACCAAAAACCCGAAGC
>Ga0207667_10008783_pt1 | contig 11965 bp, 17 predicted proteins | sample KBSCornC52_FD_184301 | JGI IMG/M metagenome (GOLD analysis project Ga0207667, IMG submission 184301) | Corn rhizosphere microbial communities from Kellogg Biological Station, Michigan, USA - KBS Corn C5-2 (SPAdes) (version 2) | ecosystem: Host-associated > Plants > Roots > Rhizosphere > Soil ...
CGGTAAACTTGCTCTTGCGCATGGGCGGATCTCCTTACTGCCCCTGTTGGGCGGAAATCCGCAGTTATCCCTGGCTCCCGATTCGGGTCCTATCCCAGAAGAACCATGACGAGTACGGCAAAACGCGTCGTTGAGGCTGCGGCCGGCCGGCATTTTGACCGATCACAATTCGTGCGCGTCGACTACGGTGGCGCGCCGCACACCGGCGGTTTCATCGATGCAACGGTTGCGGGTCTGATAGCGGTCGAGATCGAATCGCGGACCTCGAAGCAGATTCGCGGTGCCGTGCTCGATCTTTTGTGCCACTCGTTCCCTAAAAAGCTACTACTCTTGCTCCCGGTGCACGCCTCGAATCCCAATCTCGCAGCAAGACAATGCGAGAGCGCTCTAAACCGCTTCCTACCTCCCCTCGACCATCGCGTAAGCGTCTTGGATGGGAGCGGCGGGAACGAGCATTTTGAGGCGGACGTAGCAGTCGTGCGACAGACGCTCATTGAGTTAGGAATGCCGATCGATCAAGGCCCGCTGCTTACGACGCCAGGCGAGAGGGCAACCTCCACCGCAGAACAGACTAACGCGGGGACCGTCATGGAGCGAATGAGCGACCTTCTGCAAGCACGGTCGCCAAATGCCATCTGCGACGACTACCTCAAGCAACAGCTGAGACTGTCAGTCCGGCAACACGCAAACCAGGAAGCGCGCCTACTTGCGAGATCGCCTCGCTTCCGCCGTGTACACGGGCGATGCACTCTCTGCTTCGGAGACAAGCTCGTAACGTCACAGGTGCCAGGATCGGCGTGGACCGCCGACGCTTGAGAAGACAGTTACGCGGCTCGTGACCTCGTCGCCGCAATGCGAAGCGTACCGGGACCGTCCGTGTATCGCACTCGTACGCGAATATCGACGTCGGCTCCGAGCTTTGCCAACAAGAGCGATAGTCTGGGCAGTGAAAATCCCCATATCCTAAAATTGACGATCTTTGAGATATCCGCTTGAGCAACGCCCAGCCGCTTCGCTGCCTCGCGCTGGGGAATCTCAAGCACTTCGATGCGGCGGAGAATCTCTAGTGCGAGAAAAGACTTCGCTTCCATCTCTTCTTGATCGGGGTCTCCATCCCAAGCGCTAGCCGTCGTAACAAACGTCATCTCCTCATCCTCATCCGGCTTCGCGTTCTTGGCGGCGCGACCACGCGAGCCGGCGGCGGATAAGATCGAGCTCTCTTTTCGGCGTTTCAATACCGTGTGTGCTCTTTTTTTGGAAGATGTGGAGTGCATAGATCAACTCTTTCCCGACATAGTAGATCCCTCGAAACGTACCAGCGCGATCGGTCGTCACAATCTCCATCGCGCCCCGTAGGTCGCCACGCATCCCCTTTACGTAGCCCGCTCTCCGGCCGACTTGAGCGGCGAATAGCGCAGTACGGATCGCGCGCTGCACCTCACTAGGCACACCATCGAGTTCTTTCTTGGAGTCGGCGACCCATTGGATCGACTTCACCCAAGCTTCTCCATGATAGTCGTTCTGCTATCGCACGTCAAGGTTGACGATTTCTGCGATTCTGGGATCACCGGAAACTCGCCACGACGCCCGAGCAGACCAGCGCCCAGCCGTCGACCATCACGAAGAGCAGCAGCTTGACCGGCAGCGATACCACGGGCGGCGACAACATCATCATTCCGAGACCCATCAGGATGGCCGCGACCGCCAGGTCGATGGCGACGAACGGCAGATAGAGCGCGAAGCCGATCGCGAAGGCGCTGCGCAGCTCGCCCACGACGAAGGCCGGTATCAGCACGTCCAGCGGCGCCGCCGCGGGCGCGACCGGCGCGCGACGCGCGACCCGCTCGAAGAGCCGCACGTCGTCGGCCCGGGTCTGGCGCAGCATGAACGCGCGCAGCGGCGCGGCGGCGCGCTCGAACGTGCGGCTCGGCGTCGCGGTCCCGCGCGCGTACGGTTCGAGCGCTTCGACGCGGACGCGCGTCAGCGTCGGGCCCATCGCGACGATCGTCAGCACGAACGCCAGGCCGACGATCACCGCGTTGGGCGGCAGCGCCGATGCGCCGATCGCGGAGCGGACCAGCGAGAGGACGCACACGATGCGCACGAACGAGGTGCACATCACCAGCAAGAGGGGGATCAGCGCGACGACCGCGAGCCCGGCCACCACGTCGAGCGGCAGCGTCGCATGCGCCCGTCCGGCGGCAGAGAGCACGGCTTCCATGCTCTCGATGCTACCGCGGCGCTATTGCAGCGAGGTTGCAGCGGTGTTGCCCGGATATTGCTCTTCTGAAATGGAGGTGCGCGATCGCCGGTAGGCGCCCGTCCCTCGACTACGCTTCGCTACGCTCGGGATGACAGGAGAGGTAGGTCGCTTCGCTCCCGTTCTACAGCGGCTTCTGGATCAACTCGGTGATGCGGACACCGAAGTTCTCGTCGACGGCGATCACCTCGCCGCGCGCGACCAGTTTGTTGTTGACGAGCAGGTCGACCGGTCCGCCGGCCATGCGGTCGAGTTCGACGATCGCGCCCTGGCCGAGCTTGAGCACCTCGGCGACGGACATCTTGCACTTCCCCAGCTCCGCCGTGACGTGGAGCTGAACGTTCATCAGCACGTCCAAATTGGCGGCTTCGCTCACGTTCTTCTTCCCTTCGGCACCGGCCATGCTCACGCAGATCCTCTCGTCGTCGTTACCGGCTCATCCAACCGCAGAGCGTAGCGCCCGTTCCGGGCGCCGCCGACTCCGCGAGCGATGGTACGGCCGCGGGCGCACAGTTCGGCTGTCTCCCCCGCTAGTGTCGTTATCGGCAGGCACGCGCCCGGGCGTAGGTTCCGAAGGGCGATCGGCGCCAGGCAGCCGGGAGCGAGCCGGACGCTCAAGTCCAGGTCGACCTCGGCCAGATCGGCCGGCCGCAGGCCGCCGGCCGGGACCGGCGCGGGCTCCCGCGTCGCGATCCCCAGGCGAAGGGGCACCGGGCGCTCGAGCGCGAGTTCGAAGAAGGTGGTGAAGGCCGCCGCCTCGCTCGGCATCTCGGCGGGCGGCCCGTCGCAGGTGCCGGTCAGCGCGCCCAGCGTTCCGGCCAAGGCCCGGACGATCCGGGTCACGACCTCGCGTTCGATCGGCGAGGCGGGGCGGCCGCGGCCGGGCGCTTCGCCGAACGCGATCGCCGCCAGGGCCAGCGCGTCGTCCGTGCCGATCACGAGCGCCGCTTCGCCGAGCGTCCCGCGCACGCGGTAGAGCCGCGCGCCGTCGTACAGCCGCCGCCACGCGTCGCGGGCCGGGACGACCGGCGCGAACACGCGCAGTTCGACCGCGGTCGAGAGCAGTGACGCGAGCGTCTCGCGCACGCCGTTGGCGACCACGCAGGCCGCCGCGACCGGCAAGAGCGAGCGCTCGACGAAGCGCGCGCGCCGGACGCGCCGGCCGTCGATCAGCAGGGCCGGCGCTTCGAACGAGAGATGCCTCACTTGACCAGATCCATCGCGCCCTTCTCGGTCGAGCCTTGCGCGCCGCGCGCCGCGCGCAGCGCGTCCAACGCGAGGTAGGCTTCCTGTAGACGCTGCAAGGTCGCATCGAGACCGTTCCCGGCGCGCGGCCCGCTCATCGGCCCGAACGTCCCGTCGTCGGCGCTGCCGACGTGCGGCACGACGCCGTCCGGAGCGCGCAGGTGCGAGCCGTCGACCGGACGCAGCGCGGTCGACAGCGGGAAGCGCGCGAGCGCGATCCGGCCGACCACGACCGTCTCGAGCGAGAGCGCGCCCGAACGCGGGTCGATCGTTTCGCGCCGGTAGCTGACGCTGCCGTCCTCGCCGACGCCCAGGTCGCGCACGCGCCCGAGCGCGAGATCGGTCGGATCGACGCGCAGGTCGCCGAGCGCCGCACCGGACCGCGACGTGCCCCGTACGGCTCTGCCCGCGTCGTCGACCACGCGGCCGTCCCGGATGGTGAAGACGGCGTCGCGGGTGTAGAGCGCGCCGCCCCGTCCGTCGTCGACGATCGCGTAGGCGCGCTCCGGCAGGGTCGGATCGAACGAGGTCTGGGCTTCGCGCTCGCGCGCGGCCACCCGGTCGAAGGCCGCGCCGATGGCGGCATCGACGGTCATCGCGCGCCCTCGCGCACGCGCACCGCGCAGGCGGCGATCCCGCCCCGCGCAAGCGCGTAGCGCGCCTGCTCGAGCGCCCGCGCGACCTGCTCGCGTGCGTCCGGCGAGCAGACCGCCACCAGGTGGGTGCGTCCGCCGTGCGAGCGCAGCAGGATCTGCACCCGGCCGTAGGGTCCGCGCAAGGCGAAGGAGGCGCCGCGCGCCGATGCGAGCGGACGCGCGACGATACGCTCGATGCGGCGCGCGAGATCGGTGCGCGGCGAGCGGCGGTCGGACGCGACCTCGCCGACCTCGCGCGTGCGGGACGTCGCGAGTGCGCGCGCGTTGGCGACGCTCGCGCGGACGCCGCGCGGAGAGGCGCCGGCCGTAGCCGCGCGCGCGGGCGTCGAGGCGACGGCGCGCGCGTCGCCGCGGCGCGGCGCGGATGCCGGCGCGTTCGCCAGGCGGAGCGCGGAGTACCAGGCTTGGGAGAGCGTCCGGCGGTCGATCTCGGCCAGCGGCGCGGTCAACACGTCGAACGCCAGTCGGTGCGAATAGTCGATCATGGGTCCAGCATACGCGGGTCGCGTTGCCGGCCGGTCGCCGCGATGCGGCGGAATTGTTATCGCGTTACGGGATCGGGGTGTCGTAGCGAGCGCGATAGCGGCCGTCGTCGAAGCTGCCCGCCCGCAGGAGATACATCGCTCGGTTCGCGAGATCGAACGTGACCACGAAGTTCTGCAGCGTTCCGAGGCCGACGTTGCCGCCGTCCACCCGGTCGGCGAAGGCGCCGGTCGAGCCGAGCATCACGTTGGCGCGCCGGTTGTAGAGCTTGTATGGACCGAGGTCGAGCTGATCGACGTTGGCGCCGACGGCCGGCGTCGAACCGCCCACCCCGTAGTTGCTGATCTGATGCGAACCGGTGAACGGGATCAGCCCGGGATGCGCCCGGACGAAGGGATTGAAGATCAACAGTTCGACGCTGTTGCCGGTATCGATCAGGACCTTCGTCGCGGTGCCGTTGATGGCGGCCGAGGTCTCGGGGAGCTGACGGTCGGTGTCGAGATCGACGCGGTCGCCCTGCACCGGCAGCGAGCCGGGCTTGCCGACGGTCATCGTCAAGCGGTTGAAATCGATCCGGACCTCGGCCGCGGCGAAGAACGGATAGCCGAGCACGCCGTCGATCGGAAACGCGCCGGCCGTCGAGTTCGCGAGATCGACGACGGAGACGATCCCGACCGGCAGGGTCGCGCCGCCGATCTGGATGCTCTCGAGCGGGGCGATCCCGAGCGCGCTCGATCGCCGCGCGCCGCTGACCTCGAGGATCCCCTCCGGGATCAGCACGTTGTGGGTCGCGACGGTGGAGTCGACGAAGATGGCCTGCGCGCCGGTATCGACCAAGAACGTGTACGGATGGCCGCGCAGCATCACGGGCGCATAGACGTGGCCGTTGCTATAGGTCAACTTGACCGTGACCGGCGCGTCGTTGGAGACCGTCGAGGTGGCCGGCACGGCGAAGACCTCGGGAGCGATGGCCCGGTCGACCACGACCTTCTCGACCTGCAGGCTGATGTCGAACGCGGTGTCGCCGTTGGAGTCGCGCTCGACGAACGGCACCAGCGCGCCATGGAAGACGCGGTAATCGTCGTACGAGATGGTCGAGATACCGTCGTCTTCGACGTAGCTGACCTGATCGATCAGGCCGGTCTTGGCGTCGAGCGAGACCGTCTCGACGTCGCCCTTGGGCGGCGCGACCCGGATCTGCACGACCGCGCGTCCGTCGGGAAGCGTCGCGGGCGCGAGCAGCGTGTCGTATTGCGGCTGGGTGACGAAGTCGCCGGACGAGATGAAATCCTGGGTGACCTGACGCGCGACCAGCGATCCGCCGAGCTCGCGGACGTTGCCGCTCATGTTGACGATGAACTCGCGGTCGCCCAAGCGGTAGGTGCGTTCGACGCGCGGTCCGAGGGCTTGATCGAAACGGTCGTTCCCGTCGGCGTGCCACGAGTGGAACCGGCCGTTCAACTTGTTGCCGCTCATCGAGCCGCTGGTCTCGAGGGTGGCCGGATCGTGGGCGCCGAGCCGGGCCAGTCCCGCCGTGTGCAGCGCCAAGGCCGCCTGCAGCGTGGACGGCGCCTGCGCCGTGGTCAGGACGAGGAGCAGCGCGCACAGCGTCGCCGCACCGGCGGCGCTACGGTTGAGCGCGGTACTTGTCGTAGCTGGCGAGCACGTTCTGGACGTAATTCTGCGTTTCGGCATACGGGGGAACACCGTCATACTTCTCGACCGCCCCCGGTCCGGCATTGTATGCCGCGATCGCGAGGCGCATGTCCCCATGGAAACGGTCGAGCAGGCCCCGAATGTAACGCGTCCCGCCGAAAACATTTTGGCCGGGGTCGTACGAATCGGTCACCCCGAGGCCGGCGGCGGTGCCGGGCATCAGCTGCATCAGGCCCTGGGCCCCCGTCTTCGAGGTGGCATTGGCATTGAAACCCGACTCGTTGGCGATGATCGCCTTGACCAGCGCGGGGTCGACGCCCCAGCGCCCGGCGTTCTGCGAGACGAGTTGGTCGATCTGGGCGGGCGGCACCATGGCCGGCGCGCCGGATGCGGCGCCGGTATCCGACGGCCCCGGGTTCCCGGCCGCCGGCGACGGGTCCATCGCCGCCTGGACCAGGGCGCCGAACGCGCCCGGGGCGCCGGCGGGAGCGCCGGGCGCGGGGGCGCCGGTGATCTCGGCGATGCGCTGCTGCACGGCAGCCAGGTCGGTGGTGATGTCCATGCTCACCCTAGTGTATCGGCGATTTCGGCCAGCAAAGATAGCGTTCGGCGCGGCGGTTCGGGATCGGATCCTCCAGAGAGCAGCCGCTCGATGGCCGGCTCGGCCTGGAGAAACCGGCGGCCGGCCGGCTCGACCGCCGCGACCCCGAGGGCCCGCGCGTCCGCCGTCCGGGCCAACCACGCCAGCGCCTCGCGGATCCGTGCGGCGGATTCGCGATGACTCGGACCGGCCGCGCCGGCCATCGTCCGGCTCGCACTCGCCAACACGTCGATCGCCGGAAACCGGCCGGCGCGCGCGCGGTCGAGCGAGAGCATCAGATGGCCGTCGAGCAACGAGCGGGCCGCGTCGCTGACCGGATCGCGTTCGTCGCCGTCGTCGAGGACGCTCGCGATCGCGGTCACGCTTCCCTCGGCGGTCGCACCGGCCGCCTCGAGGGTGCGGGCGAGCCGGGCGAAGACCGAGGGCGGGAACCCGCCGCGGCCGGTCGCCTCGCCGCGCGCGAGCGCGACCTCCCGCAGCGCGGTCGCGTAGCGCGCCAGACTGTCGACGATCAGCAGCACGTGCAATCCCCGCGCCCGCAACGCGCCGGCATGGGCGAAGGCCGCTTCGCAGGCGCGCGCGCGCTCGCCGGCAGCGCGATCGCCGGTCGCGCAGACGACCGCGGTGCGCGCGTCGGCGCGCCGGATCCAGGCTTCGGCTTCGCGCCCGCGTTCGCCGACCAGCGCGACCACCAGCGCATCGGCCGCGGTCCCGCGCGCGATCGCTTCGAGCAGCGAACTCTTGCCCGTGCCCGGGGCGCCGAAGATGCCGACCCGCGCGCCGCGCGCGAGCGTCAGCAATCCGTCGATCGCGCGCACGCCCGTCCAGAGCGGCGCGTCGAGCGCGATGCGTTCGAGCGGCTGCGGCACGACGGTTTCGCCGGTCGAGAGCGCGAGCGGCGGCCCGTCGTCGAGCGGACGGCCGTCCGCATCGAACGCGCGCCCGAGGCCGCACGGCATCGCGAGCTTCGCCCGCAACCGTCGCGCGGCGCTCTCGGAAACCTCGGAATCGTCGCCGCCGCCGCGCGTCGCCGGCGCGCGATCTGCCGCGGGTTCCCGGAGGCGCTCGGGTTCGCGCGGCGGCCGTGGCCCGCGCACGAGGTCGACGAGCGAGACGAATCCGTCAGGCACGGTCGATCAGCTCGTTCGCATCCGGGATCAGGGGCGAACGCGGACGCGCCATGCGCCGGACGATCGCCGCGCGCTCGGCGGCGGGATAGAGATCCAGCACCGCGGCCGCCGTCGCCACCGGCAAGGCGCTGATGATGGCGGCGGCCGCGTGCGGCGGTTCTTCGCGCAGGACGCTCGCCACGTGCGCCGGCGCGAACCCGCGGACCAGATCGCGCGTCCGCGCGATCCCTGCCCGTTCGATCAGCGCGCTTGCGACCGCCCGGGCGGGCGGCAGCACCAGGCGCAGCGCGGCCAGCGCGACGAGCGCGAGCGCGAGCGCCGGCAGGAGCGGCACGATCGCACCGTAGGCCAGCCACCAGCCGTCCTTGCGGGCCCCGCGTTCGCGCGAGAACGCGACCGGCTCGACCCCGAGCGTATCGCCGCGCCGCGGATCGATGCCGACGGTCGCGGCGGCCAGGGCGCGGATGGCGGCCACGTCCAGATCGCGCGACGCGTCGACGAAGACCGCGACGCTCAAGCGCGCCAGCCGGCCGGGCGACTGGGTGGTGGTCACGTCGCGGCGCTCGTCACCGCGCTGCTCGGTCCGCTCCCGTTTCTCGTAGCGCCGCCCGTCGCCGCGATAGCTCTCGTCCGTGCCGGCGAGCGAGATCGCGCCGAGCGGCGCGTCGCGCACGACGTGCGTCTGCGCGGCGCGCGGATCGCGTTCGGCGCGCACTCGCACGATGGTCGCACCCGCGCCGAACGCCAGGTCGAGGGCGGACTGGAGCGAGCTCTGCAGGCCGGTCGCATCGTCGCCCGCGCCGCTGCCGTCGAGCGCGATGCCGGCGTCGTCGAGGATGGTGACGCGGTTCTCGTCGAGCCCGGGGACGCCGGCCGCGACGAACTGTCGGATCCCTTCGATCGCGTCCGCCGAGAGCCGCGCGCCGTCTCGCACGTGGAGCCGAACGCTCGCGCTCGCACCGGTCGCGCTCTCGTCCGCGAAGGTCGCGGTGCGGGCCGGCGCGACGATCACCTGGGCGTCGTCGACGCCGGCCACGCCGCGCAGCGCCAGTTCGAGGTCGCCGGCCAGGCCGGCGCGGGTCTGTGCGTCGACGACCGCCTGCGGGGTGAGCGCGCCGATCTGCGCGAGCGCTTCGCCGCTGCTCGCCACGTGCGCGTGCGGAACGCCGGCGAGCGAGAGGCGCAGCAGCAGGTCGCTGCGGCTCGCCGCGTCGACCGTCACGTTGTCGGCGGCCGGCACGAACGCCACGCCCCACGAGGCCAACCGGTCTTGGACCTCGGCAAGCTGCTCCGGGTGCAGGGGCGTCGCGAACAAGGCGACGCGCGGACGCGCGGCCACGATGCCCGCCACGATCGATGCGGTGACGATGATGGCGGCCGCGCAGAGCGCGAGGGCGCGGACGCGCGGCGGCATCGCGCCCCAGCGCGAGAGCAGCGCCGGCAGCACCTAGACCTGCATGCTCAGGAGCGACTGCGCGACCTGGGCGGTCCGGCCGGCGACGGCGGTGGCGACCGAGATCGCGATATCCGCGCGGGCTCGCTCGTAGGCGGCGTCTTGCAACGAGCCGCGACCCGCGGCGAACGCGTCCTCGGCTCGGGTCGCTCCGGTGAGCGCGTCGCTTACGCCGTCGAGCGCCCGGGCGAATGCCTCCGGAAGCGCCGGCGGCGCGGGCGCCGCGATCGCGGCATCCGGGACCAACGCTTCGATCCTCACGGCAGCCGCTCCAGATCGATGGTCGCCGACGCCAGCTTCTTGCCGGTGTCGAAGAGCGAGGCGTCGGCGTCGTACGCGCGCGAAGCGTTCATCACCGCGAGCATCTCCTGCACGACGTCGACGTCGACGCCGCGCTCGGTGTGGGTTCCGGCGAAGCGCACGCGCGCGTCGCCGCCTGCTCCCTCGACCCGGAAGATCGGGATCCGGCGCGGATAGGAGCCGCGCGGCCCGGCCGCCTCGGCGGCTGCGACGTTGCGCGCCGCGACGTCGAGCGCCGCCCGCTGCGCGTCCATCCCGCTCGCCGCCGAACGCAAAAGTGGAAAGCTGTCCATACCCGCATCATACGGAAGCGATATTGTCGTGCCGATGCGCGCTCGTGAACGGCTCGTGAACCCCGCTCGCGCGCGTTCGCTCTGCTAACCCTTGGTGGCGGCTTTGACTTCCGCCAGGCGGGCGTGGAGCGCGGCCAGCAGCGCTTCGCTGAAGAGGGCGGCGCGCGCGGTCGCGGTCATGGCGGCCTCGGCTCCGCGGCCGGTCGCGTTGGCGCGGGCGGTCTCCTCCGAGGCGGCATCGAGTTGCTGTTGGGCGCCCCGCACGGCGGGCGTCAGGGAACCACCGACATCGAACATGCCGCTATCGTACGCCGGTCGCATTGCCGCCGCGATGCGGCGATGTGACCGTTTAGCGCGGGACGGGCAGTCCGTCCCGATCGAGCGGGACGGCTAGGAACAGGCGCGTGATCTCGTCGTAGTTGGCGACGCCGCTGGCGATATGATTGCTCTTGAGATACGCGCCGTAGGCGTGCCAGGTGAAGCGCGAGAGCGAGAGGTTGAGATGACGCGCGTTGCGCGCGCGCATGGCTGCGAAGTCGCTCCAGACCAGCGGCACGAAGAGTTTGGCATCGTAGTGCTTGAGCGGCGGAAGATACAGGAACAGCTCCATCCAGCCGGAGTACGCGATCGCCGGATCCTTGGCCCGGAGGCACGCCACGACCGCGATGTAGTTGGCCTCGTCTTCGCGCGCGTAGGCGGCGGCGTGCGACCACTCGTGCGAGAGATCGAACGGCTCTTCGAACCACAGCAGATCCGAGGCCAGCTGGGATTCGAGGGTGAACGGATTGATGAAGCCGCTGGTCCCGGTCGCGGTCATGAACGGATCGAAGATGGAGCGTTTGAAGCGGCCGACGTGGGGATCCCACGAATCTCCGAGCCGCCGCACGACCGGCAGCCAGGCCGCGCGCAGGGCGTCGCGGTCGTAGGTCCCGCTCGCGTGTGCCGGGCCCGCCAGCGCGTTCAGGCGCGCGATCGCGAGCGTCCGCAGTTTGGCGACCGCGACCTCGTTCGCGTTCGCGGCGACGTACCGCACCCGGCTCTCGATCGGCGCGCGATCGTAGTTCCAACCCCAGCTCGCTTCGAACCAGAAGGCCATCACGCCGGCCAGCGCCGCGGCGGCGAGCAGCAGTTTCGGCGTGCGGAAGCTCTTGAACAGCAGCCATGCCAGCCCGGCGATCGCGCCGACGCCCACGACGTCGCCGAGGGAGAACGGGAGCGGCAAGGTGATCGCCGCGATCAGGTGCTGCCAGCCGGGATAGAAACCGTCGGCGTACGCGCTCTCGATCCAGTCGGCGCTCGGCCGCACGAGCAGTGCGACCGCGCCCGCGAGCATCGCGAGAAGCTCGAGGACCAAAAGAAAAGAGCCGCGCAGCTGCACGGCTCTTCCTTCGCTGTTCTCGGGGCGAATACTATCGCTTGCTGAACTGGAAGCGCTTACGGGCCTTCTTGCGGCCGTACTTCTTCGACTCTTTCTCACGCGGGTCGCGCGTCAGGAAGCCCTCTTTGCGGAGGATCGCCTTGAGCGACTCGTCCATCTCGAGGAGCGCGCGAGAGATGCCGTGACGGACCGCGCCGGCCTGGCCGGTCATGCCGCCGCCGATCGCCTTGACCTTGATGTCGACGCGCGAGCCGAGCTGGGTCGCCTCGAGCGGCTGACGGACCGTAGCCTGCAGCTGCGGGCGCGGGAAGTAGTCGGTCATCGGCTTGTTGTTGATCGTGATGATGCCTTGGCCGAGCGTCAGTTCGACGCAGGCGATCGCGCGTTTGCGACGGCCGGTGGCTTGGATGAGATCGCTCACAGGTTTTCGTTAACTCCTAGAACAGCGGTGCAGGCTTCTGCGGTTCGTGGGGATGCGCCGCTCCGGCGTAGACGGCAAGGCGGGTGAGT
>Ga0207667_10008784_pt1 | contig 11964 bp, 9 predicted proteins | sample KBSCornC52_FD_184301 | JGI IMG/M metagenome (GOLD analysis project Ga0207667, IMG submission 184301) | Corn rhizosphere microbial communities from Kellogg Biological Station, Michigan, USA - KBS Corn C5-2 (SPAdes) (version 2) | ecosystem: Host-associated > Plants > Roots > Rhizosphere > Soil ...
ATCGCCTCCGAGGGCAAGACGACGGTCGCGATCAACCTGGCCTCGACGCTGGCCGAGGCCGGCTTCAGCGTGTGCCTCGTCGACGCCGACCTGCGCCGGCCGTCGGTCGCCAAGGTGCTCGGCCTGCCGGCTCCGGTCGGGCTCACCAGCGTGCTGATCCAGCAGGTGGAGCTGATGGAGGTGCTGCAGCACGTCGGGTCGAACCTGTACGTGCTCGCCTCCGGGCCGACGCCGCCCAACCCGAGCGAGGTGCTGGCGTCCTCGTACGTGCGCGACGTGATCCGGTCACTGCTCACGCACGTCGACTACGTCATCGTCGACACCGCGCCGCTGCTGCCCGTCGCGGACGGCTCCGAGGTCGCCGCGCTCGCCGACGGGACGCTGCTCGTGGCCCGCCACGGCGTCACCACGGACAGCAACGTGCAGCGCTCGGTCGAATCGCTGCAGCGGGTGGACGCCAAGATCGTCGGCGTCGTCCTGAACCGCCTGCCGGTCAAGCGGAATTCGGAGTACGGCTACTCGTACTACCGCACCCCGGAGGCGGCTCACTCGTTGCCCAAGGAGAACGAATCGACCAAGCGGCGTAGCCGGCGTTCATCGCCCACGGCAGCCGAATCCAAGAAAGAGGGTGTGCGGACGTGACGTCTGTTGACGCTGTCGTCACCGGCGCCGGTGGCTTCATCGGTGGCCACCTCGTCGCTTCGCTGCTTGCCGAGGGCAAGACGGTGCGGGGGATCGACATCAAGCCGCTTTCCGAGTGGTGCCAGCTGCACCCCGAGGTCGAGAACGTCCAGGGCGACGTCTCGCTGCTGGAGACGGCCCGCGCGGCCGTCGACGGCGCCTCGGTGGTCTACAACCTCGCCGCCGACATGGGCGGCATGGGCTTCATCGAGAACAACAAGGCCGCCTGCATGCTGTCCGTGCTGACCAGCACGCACGTGCTCATGGCCGCCCGCGAGTTCGGCGTCGACCGGTACTTCTACTCCTCCTCCGCCTGCGTGTACGCCGCCGAACACCAGACCTCGCCCGACGTCATCGCGCTCAAGGAGGCCGACGCCTACCCGGCGATGCCGGAGGACGGCTACGGCTGGGAGAAGCTGTTCAGCGAGCGCATGGCGCGCCACTTCCTCGAGGACTTCGGCGTCCAGACCCGCGTCGCGCGCTACCACAACATCTACGGCGAGTACGGCACTTACGACGGCGGCCGGGAGAAGGCGCCGGCGGCGATCTGCCGCAAGGTGGCGCTGGCCGAGCTGACCGGTAACCACAGCATCGAGATCTGGGGTGACGGCAAGCAGACGCGCACCTTCACCTACATCGCCGACTGCGTCCGCGGCACCCGCACGATCACCGACGGCGACAACCCCGAGCCGGTGAACCTGGGCAGCGACGAGCTCGTGACGATCAACCAGATGGTCGACATCGTCGAGGAGATCGCCGGCGTCTCGCTGGAGCGCAACTACAACCTGAACGCGCCGCAGGGCGTGCGCGGGCGCAGCAGCGACAACACCGAGATGCAGCACCGGTACGGCTGGGCGCCGTCCACCTCGCTGGCCGACGGGCTCGAGCGCACGTACCGCTGGGTCTACGACGAGGTCAAGAAGAGCATCGCCTAGCTCGCGGCTCTCCGCCGCCGGCCGGGCCGGTTCGATACCCTTCTCAGACGTCGCGACTGACTTCCCGACTGCTTCTGATCGGAATGGCGATGTCACCGGGTAGCGGCCGCTCCGGCCGGCGGCACCACCCCTCCTCGAGCGCCCCGAGCTGGCGCCGGCGCTGGCGGCGGTCGCGGCCGGCGCACCACCTGCGTGTGGCGCGCCGCTACCTGCGCCGCCACCGCAAGCCGGTGCGCATCGCGACCGTCATCGCCGGGGCCCTCGCCGTCACCGGCGTGCTGTGGATCCTCATCACCGCGCTACTGGCCCGGCAGGCGACCCAGGATCTCGTCGACCGGCTGCAGAAGGTCCGCACGCTCGTCGCCGAAGGGCAGGTCGAGCAGGCCCGCGAGGTGGCCCGGACGATCCCGTCGGTCGCCGACCGCGCGCACGACCTCACGACCGGGCCGGCGTGGTGGGTGGCCGCGCACGTCCCCTATCTCGGCCGTCCGCTCGAGGTCGCGCGCGGGACGGCCGCGGCCGGGGCGCAGGTGGGCTCGCAGGCCGTGCCGCGGTTGATGAAGGTCGCCGCCGCCCTCGACCCGGGGCGCCTTCGGGTCTCGGGCAACCAGCTCGACCTCGCGCCGCTGGAGCAGGCCCGTCCGTCGCTGCAGGCGGCGGCCCGCGAGATCGATGCCGCGGCCCGGGCGGTGCAACGGCTGCCGAACGACTCGTGGCTCGGGTCGGTCGAGGGCGGGCGGCAGAAGTTCGCCCGCGACCTCGCCGTCGTGCGGGGTTACGTGGACGCCGCGGCCCGGGTGGCGAACGCGCTGCCGGAGATGCTCGGCGCCGACGGTCCGCGGACGTACTTCGTCGGCCTGCAGAACGAGGCCGAACTGCGCGGTACCGGCGGGCTGCCGGGCGCCTTCGCGATCGCGCGGGCCGACCACGGCAAGCTCACGTTCTCCCGGTTCGAGAGCGACGCGGCGCTGATGCCGCCGACGCCGAACCACGCCATCGACACCGGCCTCGACTTCGGCCGGGACTACGAGGCGGCGTACGGGACGTCCTTGCCGACGACGACGTTCGTCGACTCGAACGTGAGCCCGCACTTCCCGTACGCGGCCCGCATCTGGCAGGCGATGTGGCGGCGGGTGAGCGGGCAGCGGGTCGACGGCGTGCTCGCCCTCGACCCGACGGCGTTGAGCTACTTCCTGGCCGCGACCGGCCCGGCGCGACTCGAGCACGGCGGCACCATCGATGCGGCCAACGTGGTGACGCTGACGCAGCGGGACGAGTACTCGATCTTCAACGACAACACGCAGCGCAAGCAGTTCATCGTGTCGGTGCTGAAGGCGGCCGCGCACAAGGTGACCAGTGGCGCCGGCAGCGGGCTGGCGATCCTGCAGGCGGCGAGCCTCGCCGGCCGGCAGCAGCGGCTGCTGGCCTGGTCGGACGATCCGGTCATCGAGAAGCAGATCGAGCAGACCAGCTTCGCCGGCGCACTCCCCGCCGCGAACCGTCCACTCGCCGGGCTGATCGTCAACAACGCCGCCGCTGGCAAGCTCGACTTCTACCTCACCCGATCCCTGGCCTACGAGCGAACCGGCTGCGGGACGACGCGGGACGTCCTCGTGACCATCAAGCTGGCCAACCATGCCCCGGCGACCGGGCTGCCGGCGTACGTGACGACCCGGCTCGACCACGACCCGCCACCGGACGTCCAGCCCGGCGACAATCGCGCGATCGTCGACTACTACGCGACCGCCGGCGCGCAGCTGGAGAGCGTCACCGTCAACGGTCAGTTGACGACGGCGAACCTGTTACAGGATCTCGGGCACCCGATCTACCGCCTGGACCTCGAGCTGCCGCGTGGCCAGACCCAGACGATCGTGCTGCACCTGCGCGAGCAGGCGGGCAAGGGCAGCCCGATCATCTGGCGCCAGCCGGGCGTGTCCCCGCTCGCGGTGCAGCGGTACGACCAGAAGTGCGGGTGAACCAGGCCCGTCAGGCGGTCGGCACGATCAGCGTGGCCGGGTGGTGCGAATCGGAGCCAGCCGTCACCTTCGCGCCCTTCTTGGTCAGGGACGTGTAGCGGTCGTCGACCGTATCGATGACGAGGGCGACGTGGTCTCCGCTGGGCACCGTCCACGCCATCGGCTCCAGCGGGATCGTCACCGCCTTGCCGGCGTTGGCCTTGAGCCCGGTCACGGTGTACGGCGCCGTCGACAGCAGCTGGCCCGAACCCTGCGGGTCGACGTCGTAGAGGTACGCGTAGAGCGTCGTGGTCGGTGAGGTCGAGGCGAGCACGAGATTCACCTGCGGCGTGCCGGCGACGACGAGCGGGCTGGTGAGGGCCGGGCCGTCCCAGACGAATGCCGCGCCGGCCTTCACGTCGTGCACGGTGATCTTGGGCGGCTGGTAGTCGTTGAGCGACAGGTACTGCGGCTTGCCGCTGCCGGCCCCGCCGTCCTCGCCGGCCGTGATCGTCGACTGCCAGGTGGGGGACGGATCGGCCGACGCCGCCGTGCCGGGCCGGCCGAGCGGGTACGCGTCGTCCTTCTTCGCCACCGGCCAGGTCTGGTACGTACGCAGCGCGCCGGTACGCACGTCGTGCAGGATGATCGGCCCCTCGGACTGGATCCCGTTCGACTCGCCGCGCAGGTAGTGGTCGAACCAGGCCCGAGCGTCGTCCACCGTCTCGTTGTCGCGGCCGTACAGCGCGCTCAGCTCCGGTCCGCCGTGGTCGCCGGCGGCCAACTGCATCCGCTTGGGAGTGGTGAGCTCGTCGAAGAAGTGGACGAGCTGGCTCGGCGGGAAGATCGAGTCCTGGTACGCGTTCGCGATCATGATCGCCGGGTGGTTGCGGTTGAGCGCCGCGACCTGGTCGGCCGGCGACCGGTCGGCCGAGATCGCGCGCACGGCCGGCCCGAGCGCCTTCGGATCGTTGCGCAGCACCTGCTGCAGGTGCTGGACGGTCGGGTCGAACGACGCCTTCGACTTCGCGCTGCCGATGAGCGTGCTCAAGGCGCCGGTGCTGGGCGTGCCGTTGAGGTCGTACGTCGCGGCCTCGTCGGCCCAGGTGCTGAGCGCGGCGACGGCCTTGATCCGCGGATCCTGCGCGGCGGCCAGGAGCGAGATGCCGGCACCGTAGGAGATTCCGAACAACCCGATGCGGGCCGGGTCGGCCGCGGTGTGCGCCAACGCCCAGTCGACCACCGTCTTGACGTCGTGCTGCGTGGCCGGGCCACCGAAGTCGACCGAGCCGGTGGAGGCCGGAAACCCGCGCTGCGCGTACGCGACGACGACGTAACCGGCGCTGGCGAAGCCGGTCGCGATCGCGTGGTACTCCGTCGCCGGCTGGCCCCAGCTGGCCGGCATGACGATCAGCGGCGAACGGCCGGCCGGATGCGCGGGGGTCATGACCTGCGCCGAGAGCTGGGCGCCGTCCGTCGGGATCGTCACCGAGCGCTCGGAGCCGACGCCGCCGGCCACCGGCGACTTGTCGTTGTGATTCGAGATCACGCGGTAGGCGACGACACCGACCGCGGCGGCCAGGAGGACCGCCACGACAACCTGCCAGCTCCGCCTGCGTCGCACCTGGTCGAGGATATTGGGGCCGTCCCCGTGCCGCGCGCTGAACTCGGGCGACGCTCATGTGATGTGCCGTGCTTCCCGCGCGATTGCTCGGCTCGCTGACCCGACGGCTTCCCTCGTCGCTCCTCGCTGCGCTCGTCGACTCCTCAGTCCACCCGTCGGACGCTCGCCTGCGCACGCGCTCACGGCTCGTCGGCTCCTCAGTCCACCCGTCGGACGCTCGCCTGCGCACGCGCTCGATGCGCCCCCACCTCCCGCGCGGTGATCAACTCGGGGATTGGTGCCAGATTTGGCACGGAATCCCGAGTTGATCACGGATAGGGGGTCGGGGCGCCGGCAACCGCCACTGTCGGGCCGCAGTTGATCGGGTTCGTACGGCGACGGGACGTCATCGAGCCCCCGCAGCGGCCCTTCGACGGGCAATGGTGATCGGATCCGCACGCGCTCGGAACTCAGGCTCCGACGGGCGCGGGCTCCAGCTCGTCGGCTTCGGGGGCGACGGCGACCTGGTTGCGTCCCTGGCGCTTGGCTTCGTACAGCGCACAGTCAGCCGCCGTGTAGAGCGAGCGCAGCTCGCGGCCGCGGGTCGACAGATGCGCGACGCCGATGGAGAGGGTGACCGACAGGCAGGTGCGCTCGTGGCTGCCGTACGCGGTGTGCTCGGTGATGTCGAAGGCGTGCGAACGGACCGCGTCGAGGATCTTCTCGGCGCGTAGCGCGGCGACCTCGAGCGGGCACCCCGGCAGCAACACGGCGATCTCGTCACCGCCGAGCCGGCTCACGAGGTCGTCGTTGCGGCTCAGGCCGAGCAGGATGCCGGCCAGCTGCTGCAGGACGGAGTCCCCGGCCGGGTGGCCGTGCACGTCGTTGATCGACTTGAACTTGTCGACGTCCATCAGCAGCAGCGCGGTGCCGGCGGTGTCGCCCGCGCCGTCCAGGGCCGACTTGACGGCGGTGTCGAGCACGCGGCGCGTCATGAGTCCGGTGAGCGGGTCGATGGCCGCCTGCTGCTCCAGTTGCGCGATCAGCCGATCGTTGCGTTCACCGGCGTGCAGCAGCAGGACGCCCGCGGTGGCCAGCGCGGCGGCGACGAACGCGAGATCGGCGCCGGTCTTGCCGCCCGAGGCCACCATTAGCGACACGGTGGCCTCCCCGGCGATCGAGGCGGCGCACACGGCGATCGCCGCCGTCCGCCGGAGCTGGGCCCCGGCGTAGAGGACGGGGAAGAAGAAGAACACCTGCGCGGTGACCGAGGCGTCCCGGGTGATGACGTCCATGACCGCGATGAACGTGATCGCCATGAACGGGTACGCCGCCCACAGCCACGCCGGCGAGTGGCGGGTCGCGACGAGCCCGGCCGAGATGGCGATCAACCCCACGCAGAGCGCGATGGTGACGACACCTTCGAGTGCCGGTCCGGGCGGGAAGGCGATCGTGAAGACGATCGTCAGTCCCGCGGCGACGCAGGTGAGGACGAACAGCACCCACCCGGCGACGGTCTGGTTCCTGGGCAGGAAGCGGTCGTAGAACTTCATGGCCTCAGGAGCGGAACTGCCCGACGAGGTTGGTCAGGTCGCTGGCCATCCGGCTCAGGTCGCTGGCCGCCTCCTGCATCTGCTGGGCACCGTGCGTCGTCCCCTCGGCGGCCTGGGCGACGCCGGCGATGTTCGCACTGATCTGGCTGCTTCCCTCGACGGCCGCGCTCAGGTTGGCACTGATGTCGTTCGTCGTCGCGGTCTGCTCCTCGACGGCGGCGGCGATCGTCGACTGGCCGTCGGCGATGCGCACCACGATGTCGTTGATCTTGTGGATGTCGTCGACCGCCACGCTGACGTCGCGCTGGATCGCCGTGACCTTCTGGGCGATCTCGTCCGTCGCGTCCGAGGACTGCTTGGCCAGCTCCTTGACCTCGCCGGCCACGACGGCGAAGCCCTTGCCGGATTCGCCGGCCCGGGCGGCCTCGATCGTGGCGTTCAGCGCGAGCAGGTCGGTCTGCTTGGCGATCGCGGTGATCACCTTGACGAACTCGCCGATGTGGTTGGACGAGTCGGCGAGGGCGGCCATGGCGGCGTTCGTCGCTTCGGTCATGGCCAGCGCCTCGGTGGCCACGTTCGCGGCGTCGGACGCGGTGCGCGCGATCTCGGCGACCGTGCTGCCCATCTGCTCGACGGCGGCGCTGACGTTCTGCTCGGTCGCGGTGACCTCCTCCGCGGCCGCGGAGACGACCGTGGCCTGGGTCGCGGTCTCCTCAGCGGTGCCGGCCAGCTGCGTGCTGATCGAGGAGAGTTCCTCGGCCGAGCCCGAGAGCCCGACCGCGGTCTCGGCGATCGAGTGCACGGTGGCCGCGATCTTCTCGACGAAGTGGTTGAACGCCTTGGCGACGCGGCCGATCTCGTCCTTCCGGGCCTCGTCCAGGCGCTGGGTCAGGTCGCCGTCTCCGTCGGCGATGTCGGCCAACCGGGCCTGCAGCAGCCCGAGCGGCCGGGTGATCGACCGGGTGACCGCCGCGGCCAGTGCGGCGGCGACCAGCAGGGCGATGCCGGCGAACAGCAGGATCAGGGTGCGGGCGCGCGAGGCGGTGGTCACGGCGTCGTTCGAGACGACCTTGCGGTCGGCCTGCGCGAGCGCGACGAGGCGGTCGACGTGGTTGGCGATCCGTTCGAAAAGGGTGACTTCTTCGCCGGCGACGAGGTCGTTCGCCTTCGCCAGCGCGGCGGGCGTGCCGGCGCGGTAACTGCTGATCACGGTGGCGTCCAGCGTCATGAACTGGGTGAAGGCACCTTCGAGAGCGGTGATCTCGCTTCGCTGCTTGGCCGGGAAGGGCAGCTTGCCGGCTGCGGTCAACCGGCTCCGGAACTGCGCGGCCGAGGCGAGGAAGTCCCGGCGCGATCCGACGGTGTCGCTCGTGGCGTGCGGGACGCCGCGCACCACGTCGAAGCCGTACATCGTCTGCCAGCCGTTGAAGTCGGCGGCCTGGAACTTGAGGTCGAGAGCTGCGCTCACCATGGTCGCCGCGTCGGACACCTTGGCCGTGCTCGCGCGCTCGTCCGAGACGCTCGACAGCCCGATGCCGGCGATGGCGCAGAGGATCACGCCGAGAACCGCGAAGGCAACGCTCAGACGACGTCCGATCGCCATGTTCACGAGCCAGGTCTTCATGACACTTCGCCGCCATTCCCATCTCGACCGGGGTCGAGAAACCGGTTTCCCCGGCTTCTCGATCGGCCGGCGGGGGCGCGGGTTGAGCCGATCAGGCGCCCAGCCGCTGGCGGGCGGGCCGCTGGTAGCCGTCGCCGAGCGTCGTCGTGGCGTCGAGGCGGCCGGCGACGCTCGAGCGGGCCGAGACGGCGCGCACGTAGTCGTCGGTCACGACGGCCATGCGGGCCGTCCGTCCCTGGCGGGTGGGCGTGGCCTGGGGCTCGAGGTGAGCCCGCAGCGCGGCGTTGAGCAAGCGCAGCGCCTCGGACTGCAGCTGCGAGATCCGCGACGGCGTCACGCCGAGCGACGCCGCGATCTCCTGCTGGGGACGCTGCTCGAAGAAGTACGCGATCACGACCGACCGCAGCCGTTCGGGCAGCTCGGCGAGGGCGTCGCGCAGGTAGCCGAGCTTCTCGCGGGTGAGGATGACCGACTCCGGGTCCGCGCCGGTGGCGCGAGCGGCCGCGCCGACGCCGTCGAGGGCGTCGAGGCTGAGCACGACGGCCCGGTCGGCGTCGCGGCGCACGTCGGCGAGCTCGGTCGGGCTGAGGCCCGTGGCCTCGCCGACCTCTTCCCGCGTGGGGGTGCGGCCGAGGGCGCCGGTCAGTTCGTCCTCAACGGTCTGCAGGTTGCGAGCGTTGCGGCGCACGCGCCGGGTGGCCCAGTCCATGGCCCGCAACTCGTCCACCAGCGCGCCGCGGATGCACAGCCGGGCATACGCCCCGAACGGCACGCCGCGCTCGGCGTCGAAGTTGCCCGCGGCCAGCACCAGCGCCGTCATCGCGGCCGAGGTGAGGTCGTCGACGTGGACGTGCGCCGGGAGCCGGTGCATCGTCTCGCGGACGAGGTGCCCCACGAGCGGCAGGTGCGACTCGACGAGTTCGCGCGCGGCCCGGTCGAGCCGCCGGTTCGCCGTTGCCGTGGACTTGCTGGTCGAATGCATGTGACGCTCCCAGGGTGCATGCCTTGTCGGTCTCCGCCGATCCGAGACCGGATCGGCCGAGCTGTTTCCCCGATGCAGCACCCCCGCAGGCGCGTGAAGCTAACGTAAAGACCGGTTGTGCGATCAATGAGAGCCGAAGGTCCTCATCTCGCCGGGCGTCTTCCGGCGTCGATCCGGTCGAATCGGGTAAATCCGGGCGATCCGGCTCGCGTTGACTTCGAGTACTCGAAGTTTCTAGCGTCGAGGACGTGACCAGCACCGTCCGGCAGTACTCGATCCGCGAAGCGGCCGAGCTCACCGGGCTGCCGGCAACCACGCTGCGTTACTACGAGAGCGTCGGCCTCATCGCGTCGATCGCCCGCGGTGAGAGCAGCCGGCACCGCGTTTACAGCGAGGACGATGTCGACCTCATCGTGTGGATCGCCTGCCTGAGCGCGACCTGCATGTCGATCAGCGACATGCGCCAGTACCTCCAGAACGGTGCCCGCGGCCCCGCGGGCGCGACCGCGCAGCTCGAGCTGCTGGGCGCCCAGTTGCAGCACCTCGACCTGGAGGCCCGGCGCCTGCGGGTGCGCCGGCGGTACGTCGCGCTGAAGATCGAGTACTGGCAGGCGGTCCGCGACGGCGACGGCGGGCGGGCCGACGCAGTGGCCGACGAGGCGCGTGCCCTGGCCGACGAACTCAAGGCCCCGCCCGACTGACGACATCTCCCGCTCCGGGGGTGGGTCGACGAGCGGCCCGACGGCCGCAACCAGAGAGGAATGCCGATGAAGGCTGCCATCTTCCGGTCCGCCGGAACGATCACGGTGGAGGAGCGTCCGAAGCCGCGGCTCGCGAGCCCGACCGACGCCGTCGTGCGGGTCGTGCTCGCCTGCGTGTGCGGGTCGGACCTGTGGTTCTACCGCGGCATCAGCGAGCACGGCGTCGGCGGCGTCGGCCACGAGTTCATCGGGGTGGTGGACGAGGTAGGCAGTGCGGTCTCGACCGTGCAGCCGGGCGACTTCGTGGTCGTCCCGTTCGCCTACAGCGACGGCAGCTGCCGCAACTGCCGCGCCGGCTTCCACACCGCGTGCGTGCACGGCGGGTTCTTCGGTCAGGGGCACGAGGGGGACGGCGGCCAGGCCGAGTTCGTCCGCGTGCCGCAGGCCGACGGGACGCTCGTGGCCGTCCCCGGTCAGGCGCACTCGGACGAGACGCTGGCCTCGCTGCTCGCCCTCACCGACGTGATGCCGACCGGCCACCACGCCGCTCTCAGCGCCGGCGTCGAGAAGGGCCAGACAGTTGCCGTCGTCGGAGACGGTGCGGTCGGGTTGTGCGGCGTTCTGGCGGCCACGCTGCTCGGCGCCGAGCGGGTCGTCGTGCTCGGCAGCACGCACGAGGATCGGCACGCCCTCGCCCGCGAGTGGGGCGCCGACGAGATCGTGGACGTGCGGGGCGACGCCGCCGTCACGGCGCTGCTCGAACTCACCGACGGCTTCGGTGCCGACGCCGTGCTCGAGTGCGTGGGCACCGCCGAGTCGACCCGGACCGCCTTCGCCGTCGCCGCGCCCGGCTCGATCGTCGGCCGCGTCGGCGTCCCGCACGACGTCCAGCTCGACGGCACCCGCACCTTCTACCGCAACGTCGGCATGCGCGGCGGCCCGGCGCCGGCCCGCGCCTACCTGCCCGAGCTGATCCCGGCCGTCCTCGACGGGCGGATCCAGCCCGGCAAGGTCTTCGACCTCTATACCGATCTCGACCACGTCGCCGACGCCTACGCGGCGATGGACGAGCGGCGCGCGATCAAGGCGCTGCTGCGCGTCAGCGAGCTGGCCGGATGAGGCTCACCCGAGCCCGCTAGGTTGCTGGCATGGCGCGAGTCACCGGCATCGGCGGCGTCTTCTTCGCCGCGAAGGACCCGGCCGCGCTGGCGGCGTGGTACGAGCAGCACCTCGGCCTCGAGATCACCGAGTGGGGCGGGGCGATCTTCCCGGCCGGCGACGCCGATGCCGTCACGACGTGGACGATCCGGCCGGCGGTGGACGAGCCGTTCGCGCCGGGCACGAGCGCGTTCATGGTCAACTACCGGGTGGACGACCTGGCGGCCCTGCTCGCTGCGCTGCGGGCGGCCGGAGCGCAGGTCGCCGGTGGCCCGGAGGAGTCGGAGTACGGGAAGTTCGGCTGGGTCGTCGACCCGGAGGGCAACAAGATCGAGCTCTGGGAGCCGCCGGCCGGCTGAAACGGCGCTTAGGCTGCTTCCCGTGGCGTCCTCCCGATTCGTCCTGCTCGGTGCCGTCCTGCTCGCGGCCGGCTTCCTGGGGCCCGCTCCGGCGGTGGGGGCGACAACCCCACCCGGTGCGCGGCACGTCCTCGTGCCAGCCGCGGGACGGGCCGTCGACACCAGCCACCCGAGCCGCTGGGTCGGGCACGGCACCGCGGCCAGCTGCACGTCGCGCGCGTTCGTGGCGGCCGTGCGCGCCGGCGGGGTCATCCGCTTCCGCTGCGGCCCGAAGCCGGTGACGATCCACCTCGCGCGGACGGCGAAGCTCGTCAACACCCACGCGCGGGTCGTCATCGACGGTCGCAACCTGGTGACGCTCGATGGCGGGGGCCGGCACCGCATCCTGTATCTCGACACCTGTGACCCGAAGC
>Ga0207667_10008787_pt1 | contig 11962 bp, 9 predicted proteins | sample KBSCornC52_FD_184301 | JGI IMG/M metagenome (GOLD analysis project Ga0207667, IMG submission 184301) | Corn rhizosphere microbial communities from Kellogg Biological Station, Michigan, USA - KBS Corn C5-2 (SPAdes) (version 2) | ecosystem: Host-associated > Plants > Roots > Rhizosphere > Soil ...
GAGGATGCCGTGAGCGGTGCCCGCTATCTGGCCGCGTCGATCCCGTTGCGCATCGCGAGCGCCGGATCGAGCGTCGTGCTGCCGATCCTGGCCGTTCAGCGCCTGCACGACGTGGCGATCGGTGGAGGGCTGGTGGCCGCCTCGCTCGCGCCCAGCGTGATCGTGGCGCCGCTGGTCGGCGTCGCGCTCGATCGCGCGCGCCATCCGCGATGGTGGATCGGCGCCTCCGGCCTGATCACGGCCGCCGCCTTCGCCCTGAGCGCGTTCCTCGGCACCGTGCCCCTCTGGGTGATCGTCCTCGTGCTCATCGTCTCGGGCGCGGCCTCGCCCTTCTTCCTCGGCGGACTGTCAAGCTTCGTCACCGACGGATTCTCGGATGAGCGTCAGGCCTATGCGGCTGACGCGCTGTCGTACAACGTGGGGGCGGTCGCCGGCCCGGGACTCGCTGCCATCGTGGTCAGCCTGGGGGCGGCGGGGGCCGGAGCGTTCATCCTGGCCGGCTCCTCGCTGGTCGGCGCGGTCGCGGTCTTCGGGGTGCGGATGGTGCCACGTCCGCGCTCCGAGCACGGCGCGCTTGCCGCGATGGCGGCAGGAAGCCGTCACCTGCTCACGCATCGTCCGCTCGCCGCCGTGACGCTGTCCGGCACCATCGCGCAGCTGGGCGCCGGCGCCCTCCCGATCTGCGCGGTCGCGCTCGAGCTGCAGCGCTCGGGCACGCCGGAGCGCGGCGCGTGGATCGTCACCGCCTTCGCGATCGGCTCCCTGATCGGCTCGCTGATCGCGGCCGGCCGGCCACCGCGGCGCTGGCGCACCGAGACTGTCATGCTGGTCGGCTTCGCCGGCACCGGGCTGCTCACGATCGTGGCCGCGGCAGATCTCGGCCTGCCCTGGACCATCGCGGGCATCGCCCTGTCGGGGCTGTGCACCGGGCCGAGCACCGCGGCGATGCTGCTGCTGCGCAAGCAGCAGAGCCCGGCAACCCTGCGGGCGCAGGTGTTCACCGTCGGGTCCGGGTTGCGCACCACCGCTGCTGCGGTCGGCGCGGCGATCGCCGGCCTCGTCGCGGGGCTGGATGCCGGCATCCTGATCGCGCTGATCGGCGTGATCTGGGTGGCATCCGCGCTGGTGATGCTGGCGTATCCGCGCGGAGCGACCCCGCTCGACGACGCCTGAGCCGGCTCAGCTCCAGCGGGCCCTGAGGTATTGCGGCGGCCAGTAGTCGAGGTCGACACCGAGCTCGTGCGCGGCGCGCAGCGCGAAGTGCGGGTCACGCATCATCTCGCGTCCGAGCATGACGGCGTCGGCCTGACCGCTCGCGACGATGGCCGCCGCCTGCGCGACCTCGGTGATCAGGCCGACCGCGCTGACCGAGACCTCCGCCGACTCGCGCACCTGCTCGGCGAACGGCACCTGGTATCCGGGGCCGAGCGGAATGCGCACTCCGGCGATCAGGCCACCGGACGAGATGTCGAAGAAGTCGGCGCCCGCCTCGTGGGCCCACCTCGCGACTGTCGCGGTCTGTGCCGCATCCCAGCCGCCTTCTGCGTAGTCGCTCGCCGAGAACCGCACGAGCAGAGGCACCTGCTCGCCGACCTCGGCGCGCACGGCCCGCACGATATCGAGCAGCAGCCGCGCCCGGTTCTCGAGCGAGCCGCCGTACTCATCGGTGCGAGTATTCGAGAGCGGCGACAGGAACTGGTGCAGCAGGTAGCCGTGCGCCGCGTGCAGCTCGACCAGATCGAAACCCGCGTCGAGGGCGCGACGCGCGGCGGCGGCGAAGGCGGCGACGACCTCGGGCAGTTCATCCGTGGCGAGGGCTCGGGGCGCGCGATAGCCCTCGAAGGCCAGGTCCGAGGCAGAGACCGTCTGCCAGCCACGCCCGGGGTCGATGTCGTTCGGAGCATCGAGCGGGATGCTGCCCTTCCGCTCGAGTCCCCACTCCGGGTAGACCGAGGCCTTGCGTCCGGCGTGCGCGAGCTGGAGACCGACGACGGCGCCCTGCTCGTGCACGAAGTCGACGACGCGACGCCAGCCGGCCACCTGCTCGGCGTTCCAGATGCCGGTGTCGTGGGGCGAGATCCTGCCCTCGGGCACCACCGCGGTCGCCTCGGCCAGGATCAGCCCCGCGCCGCCCATCGCGAACGAGCCCAGGTGCGCCAGGTGCCAATCGGTCGGCACACCGTCGCACGCGGTGACGGAGTACTGGCACAGCGCCGGTACCCAGATCCGATTGCGCCCGGTGACGCCGCGCAGGGTGAGGGGGTCGAAGATCGACGTCATGAGGCGAGGGACTCCAGGAATGTGCGCAACTCGGCGACGGTGGTGAAGACGTGTCCCGTGACGCCCAGGGCGACCGCGGCATCCACGTTGATCTTCTTGTTGTCGATGAACACCATCTGCTCGAGCGCGATTCCCAACTCGCGTGCCGTGACCCGGTAGATCTCGGGATCCGGCTTGATCAGCCCGAGCTCGGCGCTGACGAACATCGCCTCGAAATAAGCCGCCATCGGCGAGTGCCGGAACGGATCCGAGAAGTCGAAACCCGCGTTCGAGAGCAGTGCGACCCGGGTGCCCCCGGCGTGCAGCTCGGCGAGCAGCTGCACGGTTCCCGGCTCCACGCTGATCCAGCTCCGGATGTCGGCGGCCCACAGCTGCTGCAACCGCGCGGGCGACCACTCGACCCCGGCATCGCGGGCGACCAGGTTCCAATACTCGCGCGGGAGCGTCACCCCCTGGTCGAGATCCTCCCGGTAGCGGTCGTAGAGCTGCCAGAACAGGTCGGCGTCGAGTCCGGAGATCTCGACGAGCGCCGCGCGGTCGGCGGCGCTCTGCGAGACCGAGATCACCTCGCCGTAATCGAAGACGATGACGCGGTCGGGGATCCGGATGTTCACCGGGCCAAACTATCGTGGCCTGCATGGAGTCCTTCTTCGGTCCCGACGACGCCGCGCGCTGGATCGCGGTGCCGGGCGACGACGACGACAAGTACTCGCGCGGCGTGGTCGGCTTCGTCACCGGATCGGCCAGCTATCCGGGTGCGGCCGTGCTCGGCGTCGAGGCGGCGGCGCGCACCGGGGTCGGCATGATCCGCTACCTCGGACCCGGCCGCCCCACGCGTCTGGTGCTCCAGCGCCGGCCCGAGGCGGTCACCACCGATGGACGCGTGCAGGCCTGGGTGCTGGGTTCCGGGCAGGATCCCGAGCAGCTCGACGGCGCGACCGCCGGGACGCTCGACGCCGCGCTGGCGCAGAACGTGCCGACGGTGCTCGACGGCGGAGCGCTCGGCCGCCGGTCCGATGCGCGGGGCGCGGTGCTGATGACTCCGCACGCCGGTGAGCTGAGCCGGCTGATCCAACTCGATGTCGCGGCGATCCGCGCCGACCCGGACGAGGCGGCCCTGCGCGCCGCCCGCGAACTCGACGCGACGGTGCTGCTGAAGGGCCACACCACGCGAATCGCGGTGCCGACGCCCGGGTCGACGTCGGCCGGCGCGGCCGCGGAGAGCACGCAGCTCCTGCGGGTCCGGTCGGCCCCCTCGTGGCTCGCGACCGCGGGCGCCGGCGACGCGCTGGCCGGGATCCTCGGCGCCCTGCTCGCGACCCATCATGAGCAACTCGGGGCGGACCCGCGACTGCTCGCTCCCCTCGCGGCAACCGGGGCCGTGCTGCACGGTCTGGCCGCGCAGCGGGCGAGTGCCGGGGGACCACTCACGATTCTCGACCTCGCCGCGGCCCTGCCGCCCGTGATTGCCGAGTTGGTGCGGATAACCTGACTGCATGACGGACGCCGCCCCTCGCCCGCGCTCGGTGCCCTTCGAGCAGGTGGTCGAGAGTCCGATCGCACTCTGGATCGCCTTCGTTCTCGTTCACCTGGCCGTGGGCGCGCTGGCTCTGAACGGGCCCGGCTATCCGCTGGGCGACGTCGCGTGGGTCTACAAGTTCTGGGTCGAGCACGGCGTGGTCTCGGGGCAATGGGTCGGACTGGAGACCTCGTGGGTCTATCCGATCGTGGCCCTGGTGCCCATGGTGATCTCGTACGCCTTCGGCCCGGCTCTGTACGTCAGCACCTGGTTGAGCCTCATGATGCTGGTGGATGCCGCGGCCTTCGCCGTCGTGATCGCCTTCGGGCGCGATCGCCGGGTAGCCCACGTGGGATGGTGGTGGCTCGGACTCATCATCGGACTCGGGCCGGTCGCCCTGGGCCGCATCGACACGGTGACCGTCGCGGTCGCGGTGGTGGGACTGCTCTGCCTGGGAGCCGCTCCGCGGCTCGCCGGGGCGCTTCTCGCCGTGGCCGCCTGGATCAAGGTCTGGCCGGCGGCGCTGATCGCGGCGGTCGTCGTCGCGGCCTCCACGCGGATGCGGGTGCTGCTGGCGGCCGCCGTGACCTCCGCCGTCATCCTGGTGGTGTCGATCGGGCTGGGTGGGCGATTCGAGGACGCGTTCAGCTTCATCACGCAGCAGACCGGTCGCGGCCTGCAGATCGAGTCGGGCCTCGGCACCTTCTGGATGTGGGACGCCTTCACCCGGCGACCGGGCGCGAGCACCATCTACTACGACACCAGCATCCTGACCTATCAGCTGCACGGCCAGGGCGTGCAGACCGCCGCGGCGATCGCCACTCCGCTGCTCGGCCTGGTCACGATCGGGCTGCTCGCGTTGGCGATCGTCGCCGTGCGACGAGGCGCGACGGCCGCCGAGTTGCTCCCGCCGCTCGCCCTGGCGATCACGACGGCCCTGATCCTGTTCAACAAGGTCGGTTCCCCGCAGTTCGTCACCTGGCTGGCCGTGCCGGTGATCTTCGGGCTCTCGACCGCCGCGACGGGGCGGGGTGCCTCGTTTCGATTCCCGGGTGCGCTCGCCTTGGTGATCGCCGACCTGACCCAGGTGATCTACCCGTACCTCTACGACCAGCTGCTCAATCTGAACGTCTGGATGCTGCTGGTGCTCACCGTGCGCAACCTGCTCTACCTGGTGCTGCTGGGCTGGTCGGTGTGGAGCATGACGCGCCTGCTGAGCCCCGTCGTCGCACCGCACCTCGTCGACGAGAGCACGTGGCTGCCACGGGTCTGGCCGTTCGAGCCGGAGCGCACCTCCGACTCCGAACGGGTCCGTCCGTGACGGCGGATGCCGTCGCGTCCGTCCTCTCCCCGGTTCGGATCCGTCTCGCGCTGCTCGCCCTGGCCCTCGGCGGATTCGGAATCGGGGCGACCGAGTTCGTGGCATCGGGGCTTCTGCCGAACATCGCGGCTGACCTCCTGCCGAAACTGGATGCCGCCTCCCACCAGCAGGCGATCGCCCAGACCGGGATCGTGATCTCGGCATATGCGGCGGGAGTCGTCGTCGGAGCGCCGACCATCGCCGTCTTCGCCGCCAGACTCCCCCGCAAAGGCCTGTTGCTCGCGCTGGTGGGCGCATTCACCCTCGGCTCGGTGCTGTCGGCGATCGCGCCCACCTTCGAGACGCTGGTCGCCGCGCGCTTCGTCGCGGCTCTGCCGCACGGCGCATACTTCGGCATCGCCTCGCTGGTCGCATCATCGCTGATGGGGCCGGGCAAACGCGGACGGGGCGTGGCCTTCGTGCTCTCGGGACTGACCATCGCGAACGTGATCGGCGTGCCCGCGATCACCTTCCTCGGCCAGAACGCCGGATGGCGCTCCGCATACATCGCGGTCGCGATCGTCTTCGCCCTGGCCGCCGTGGCGATCTGGATCGTGGTGCCGCGCCAGCCGGGCGATCCTCGGGCCACCGCCGCGCGCGAGTTGGGCGGATTCCGGCATCTCGCCGTCTGGCTGGCTCTGCTGACCGGGGCGATCGGGTTCGGCGGCTTCTTCGCCGTGCAGAGCTATATCGCGCCGATGGCGACCGAGGTCGCCGGGCTGCCATCCGGGTTCGTCCCGATTGCGCTCATCGTCGCGGGGCTCGGCATGACCCTGGGCAACGTGCTGGGCGGTCACCTGGCCGACCACGGTCCGCTGCGCGCGATCTTCCTGTGCTTCGGCGCGTTCGCCGTCTCGTTCGTCGTGCTCGGGCTCACCGGGCAGTGGCCGGTCGGGCTGCTGATCGGGGTGTTCCTGGTGGCCGGGACGGCGGCGGCGCTGTCACCGGCGATCCAGACCCGGTTGATGGATGTCGCGGGCGAGAGCCAGACGCTCGCCGCCGCCGCCAATCACTCGGCCCTCAATCTCGGCAACAGCCTCGGCGCGATCCTCGGCGGAGCCGTCATCGCCGCCGGGTTCGGCTACCTCGCCCCGACCTGGGTCGGCCTGCTGCTCTGCATCCCGGGTGCCGCTCTCGCTCTCTGGGGTGCCCTGCTCAGCCGCACGCAGCACACCCGTCGCACCGGCCCGAACGCGGACACCGGCCCGATCGTCCCCCTCGGCGGCGCCTAGCCGCGCGCGGAGCGCGGCGGCGTGGACGTCGCGCTCAGCGCCCCGTCACTGAGCTGGCCGGTCGGCGGAGCCGGCCGAGCCGTTCGACGAAAAAGCTCAGAATTGCCCGCCGTCCACAGAATCCTGAATCAGGATGCCGTCCTGGATCGCGCGTTTACGCAGCGCCACCTTGGTACCCACGTCGATGCCGGCCACCCGGTACTTCTCGCGGATCCGTTTGAGGTAGCTCTTGGCCGTCTCCTCGGAGATGCCGAGCTGGTAGGCCACCGACTTGACCGGCTCGCCGCCGCCGTAGAGCGCCATGACCCGGCGCTCCTGGGCGCTCAGCTTGGGCGCGCCGCCGACGTCGGCGGCGTTCAGCGCGAGGTCCAGCTCGGCGGAGACGAAGCTCTCGCCCTGCGCGGCCGCGCGGATCGCCTCGACGATCATGCCGGCATCCTCACTCTTGACCAGGTAGCCGAGCGCTCCGGCGCCGAGCGCCTCGCGCACCACGTTCGGCTCGGAGTACGTGCTCATCAGCACGACCTTCACGCCCGTGGTCTTCAGCGTCGAGATCTTGAGCGCGACCGGGATGTTGTCTTTGAGGTCGAGGTCGAGCAGCACCACGTCGACCGGGAACTCCGGATGCGTGAGCAGCTCTGGCCAGGTGGTCACCGCGGCGACCATGGCGATGTCGTCGGCGGCATTGCGGATCCACTCGGTGAGCGCTCCGAGGAGCATCCGGTGATCGTCGACGAGTGCGAGGCGGATGGGAGCCACGGTCGGCTCTCCTTTCTTCGGTGATGCGAGCGGTGCTGCCGGCGTGCGGTTCAGAGGTCTGCTGGGTTGTCGACCAGGCACTCGATGTCGACGCGCAGACTGGAGTCCTGGGTGTGGTCAGAGTAATGCCCGACGCGCCCCAGAGCGTCCCAGATCGACGGGTCGACACGATTCCGTGCCACACCGGTTGTCGTGATGGTGATCGGGATCAGGATCTTGTGCTCGGGTACCGGGGTCTCACCGGGCGCCACCGGACCGACCTGCACGGTCACCGTGCGACTGGCATTGGAGGTGATCGTGTCGCCGACCAGCAGCCAGGCCGCGGCCAGCAGACCGTCGCGCTGGATCGGGTCGAGCAGCCCCGCGAGGCTGGACTTGTCGACCAGGGTCACGGCCTTGCCGAGCATCTCGGACTCGCTGACCGCGTGGTAGAGCCAAGTCTCGCGCCGGCCCTCGATGAGGTGCAGGCGCAACTCGGTGGCGAGGGATGCCGCCACCGACGCCATCTTGGGCGCGAGCGGCAGGGCGGTCTTCTTGCTGGCGATCGACTCGAGCAGCTCCTCGGCCGCCAGGTCGAGCCTGGCCAGCTCTTCGGAGGCGAGCATGCCCACGGCGTAGCGCGGCGCCGACACCGTGGACTGCACAAGCACCCGGTCGAGCTCGACCTGCACCATGCGGCGGAAGCCCTCCACGATGGCGACGCCGATGACGGCGGGGAGCACGGCCGCGGCGACGGCGGTGATCTGGGGGGCGATCCATTCGCCGGTGATCTGCTCGGTCGGCGGGGTGTCGAGGAAGATCACGACCGCCAGCCCGGCCCCCAGCACCCCCGCCGCGATCAGGATCTCGGACGAGCCGCGGACGGTGACCACCACCAGCAGGGCCATGCCCGCCGCAAGAGCCGCGGTGGCGTTCCGGCCGATGTCGTGCAGCTCCCAGACCGCGATCACGTCCAGCGCGACCGCGACCAGCAGCCCAGTGAGGAACAGGCCGAACATCCAGTCCGGCAGGCGGTCGCCGATCACCCGCGAGGTGACGATCGCGCCGACCACCACGGCACCCAGAACGATCCACGCCGACAGGGCCGCGAGCGGCTGCGGATACGCACCACGGCCCCAGACGCCGATGAACCAACTGACCCCGTAGACGCAGCGCAGGCCGACCAGGATGGCCGCCCCGAGCCCGAGGAACGCCGTGCCCAGGCTCGCTCGGTGCGCCGAGGCGCGGCCCAGGCGTCGGGCGGTCTTGCCGACGGCACGGCGGGCGTTGTTGACGACGACGCCGAGGGTGTTCTCTTCGGGGGCTGAGAAGGTCACTGGCCCGCCTCCGCCGTCGACGCATCCCCTCTGGGCACCTCGAGCACGACCGTGGTGCCGGAGCCGGGAGCTGAGAACAGCCGGGCGTTGCCGCCCACGTCGCGCAGCCGCGCCACGACCGATTCAGTGAAGCCGAGCTTGGCGTCGTCGATGTCGCTGATGTCGAATCCGACTCCGGCGTCGGTCACCATGGCTCGGACCATCTTGTTGTCCTCCGTGATGGTGACGTGGGCCTCGGTGACACCGGAGTGCCGCCGGACGTTCTCGAGGCACTCGGCGAGGGCCAGCAGGAAGGCATCCAGGTGGTCGCTCGGCAGCAGCACCTGTCCGGTGCCGTGCCAGCTGACCTGGAGTCCCATGCGACCGAAGCGCTGCTTGACCGACTCGAGCGTGGTGCCGAGCACCGGCTCATCGATCACCTGGATCGGCGAGGTGGCGGTGCCGACCGTGGCACCGGCCGTGCCGTTCGGCGTCGGCGTGGTGCCCAGGCGCAGCTGCCTCAGCAGCTTCGCGTCGTCGCCGGCCTGCTGCCGAAGCGCTTCGGGCGTCACGCCGACCCCCGAATGAGCGAGCAGGGTCAGGGTGGCGAGCACCGTGTCGTGCAGCAGGCGCGCGCCCTGACGGCGCTGCGCCTCCAACTCGCTGGCTTGCCGCTCGGCCCGGTGCGCACGGCCGATGCTGGCGATCCGCTTCGCCACCTGCGGGACTCCGGCGCTGATCCAGATCGCGATGAGGGTGGGCAGCACCCAGCCGAGCACGTAGATGCCGGCCGTCCGCAGCGGCGCCTGCAGGTCGCTGGTGAGCAGAAGCAGCGTGGTGCCGACCACGAGGAACACGATGACCAGCGCCGCGATCCGAGGTGCATTCGAGGTGAGCACGAGACCCGAGGCGGCCAGGGATGCGGCGGCGAGTTCCAGGACGGCCGTGAACCCGGCCTGCGACGGCCGATCTCCGACCGTGCAGGTGACCACCACGATCGCCAGGCCTGCGCCCAGTGAGAGCGCCAGCCAGACCGGCGAACGGCTGATCCCGATCCGGAATTGCGCGACGCCGAGCACGACGAACAGGGGGAGCGAGATGATCAGCGCGGCACCGCTCACGGCCCCCGGCAGAACGAAGCACAGCAGAGCCACCAGGGTGAAGCTCAGGCCGTACACCCGCGCGGTGCGTTGAAGGAGGCGGTCACGCTCTTTGGTGATCAGGTCCATCGTGTTCTTTCTCCTGCGTGTCGCCTCATCAGCTAAGCCATGCTGTCAGAGGGGGCACCCGAAGGGGGGGTGCCACGCGGAGCGGATTCTCAGGCGGCGAACAGCCGCCTCAGTTGCTCGGAGACCAGCGCGTCTTCGATCAGGAACGCGTCGTGGCCGAACGGCGACTCGAGCACGACCGGCTCGTCGCCATCGATGTTGCCGGGCAGGTGGCGGGCGATGATCCGCTGACCGGCGACCGGGAACAACCGGTCGGAGTCGATGCCGATCACCACGGCCCGCGCGGTGGCGCGTGCGAGCGCGGTCGCCACTCCGCCCCGGTCGCGACCGATGTCATGGGAGTTCATCGCGTCGGTCAGCACGAGATAGCTGTTGGCGTCGAACCGGCGGGTGAACTTGTTTCCGTGGAAGCCCAGGTAGCTCTCGACCGCGAACAGCCCACCGCCGCCGAGAGGGCTCAGGCCGCTCTGCCAGCTTCGTTCGAAGCGGTCGTTGAGTTCGGTGGGCGAGCGGTAGTTGAGCAGCGCCATCCGGCGGGCGAGGGCCAGGCCGCGATGCGGCCCTGCTCCGTCGGGCGCCCCGTAGTAGTCGCCGCCGGCGAACGCCGGGTCCATACGGATGGCCTCGTTCTGCACCGAGTTCAGCGCGATCTGATCCGCGCTCGAGATCGGCGGCGCCGCGAGCACGGCGACCCGCTCGACCCGGTCCGGATGGGTGACGGCCCACTCGAGCGCCTGCATCCCGCCCATCGACCCGCCGATCACGCCCGCCCAGCGCCTCACGCCGATCGCGTCGGCGAACAGCCGCTGCGCCTCGACCTGGTCGCGGATCGACAGGTAGGGGAAGCGGGGCCCCCATTCGGTGCCATCGGGCGCCAGCGAGGCCGGCCCGGTGCTGCCTTGGCAGCCGCCCAGCATGTTCGGAGCGACGATGAACCAGTCGGCTGGATCGAGCACGTGGCCATCGCCGACCAGGCCCGACCACCAGCCGGCGGTGGGATGACCAGGCCCGGCCGCCCCGGTCAGGTGGCTGTCGCCGGTCAAGGCGTGCAGTACGAGCACCGCGTTGCTCGCGTCGGCGTTCAGCTCGCCCCAGGTCTCGTAGGCGATCCGCGCCGCAGGCAACGGGCCGCCGCGCTCGAGCGAGACATCGCCGATGTCGATGAACTGCCGATGCCCGGGATCGTCGCCCGGGCGCCAGGCACCGGATGCCGGGGGCTCCGCCGACAGCGCCCGTCGGTTGGACTCCGTGACGAAGGCCGAGGGCACCGCGTCTTCCGGTGTCTGCCAGTCCATGTCAGTGGCCATTCTGGCCTAGCCGAAAGGCCCGGACCCGCGTGTTACGCCGGTCCGGGCCTTTCGGGAGTGGGATCAGGCGTTCGCCGCCGACGCGCTCACCTTGCGGGCCGCTGCAAAACCCGTCTCGAGGTCGGCGATCAGGTCGGCGACGTTCTCGAGCCCGACCGACAGACGCACCAGGCCGGGGGTCACCCCGGTCGTGAGCTGCTGCTCCGGCGTGAGCTGGCTGTGCGTGGTCGACGCCGGGTGGATGATCAGGCTGCGCACGTCGCCGATGTTGGCCAGGTGGCTGAACAGGGTGACGTTCTCGACCAGCGCCTTGCCGGCGTCCACCCCGCCCTTCAGCTCGAAGCTGACCACGGCGCCGACGCCCTTGGGCGCGTACTTGTTGGCGGCCGCGTACCACGGGCTGGAGGGCAGACCCGAGTAGTTCACCGAGGCGATGTCGGGGTGGTTCTCGAGCCACTCGGCGATCGCCTGGGTGTTCTGCACGTGGCGCTCGATGCGCAGGCTCAGGGTCTCGACGCCCTGGATGAGCGCGAACGAGCTGTCGGGCGACAGGGCCGCGCCGGTGTCGCGCAACAGGGTGACGCGCGCCTTGATGATGTAGGCGATACCGTCGCCGACGGCCGCCGTGTAGCTCGCGCCGCCGTACGACGGGTCGGGCTCGGTGAGGCCGGGGAACTTCTCGACGTTCTTGCTCCACTCGAACTTGCCGCCGTCGACGATGAGGCCGGCGATGACCGTGCCGTGGCCGCCGAGGAACTTGGTGGCCGAGTGCACGACGATGTCGGCGCCGAAGTCGAAGGGCTTGATCAGGTACGGCGTGGCGATCGTGTTGTCGACGATCAGCGGAATGCCGTTCTGGTGAGCGATGCCCGAGACCAGCTCGAGGTCGAGGATGTTGATCTTCGGGTTGCCGATGGTCTCGGCGAAGAACAGCTTGGTGTTGGGGCGCACCGCGGCGGCCCACTCGGCGGCGTCATCCTG
>Ga0207667_10008789_pt1 | contig 11961 bp, 13 predicted proteins | sample KBSCornC52_FD_184301 | JGI IMG/M metagenome (GOLD analysis project Ga0207667, IMG submission 184301) | Corn rhizosphere microbial communities from Kellogg Biological Station, Michigan, USA - KBS Corn C5-2 (SPAdes) (version 2) | ecosystem: Host-associated > Plants > Roots > Rhizosphere > Soil ...
CGTCATACGTGTGACGCGACGTACATTCCGAACATTGTGAGAGGCTGTCACCGCTCAGTCTCATTCGTCGCTATCACCTGAGAACGGTGCCGGCCGAATGCCGCCGATCAACTCCCATTGACTACAACACTTGACGACAACGTGGACTTTGCCGAACAGCCCTGCCGTCCTCGTCATGTATTCGACCAGCAGCTTTGCGCTCGTCACGAGCTTTGTGAGCGGCATTTACCCCGGCAATGTGAGCTTCCCATCATTGAAGATTTGGTCCGGCCATTGAAGAAAATCTCTCTGCCCGACGAATCTTTTCTGTCGGATTGACGTTGCGTCATTCGTCTACTGTCGAGGTAACGCTGCACTCGCTTCCCGGCGGGTGCAGCCGTTGCTTCTTCTTCATCCCATGACAAAGGAGAATCCGCAATGATCTATGTAGACGGTTTTGTGATCGCAGTGCCCAAGGCGAACAAGGAGAAGTTCGTCGAGCACGCCAAGAAGGGCGACAGTGCATTCATGGATCTCGGCGCCACTCGCATTCTCGAATGCTGGGGCGATGACGTGCCGGACGGCAAGCTCACGGATTTCCGTCGTGCGGTGCAGGCGAAGGAAGACGAGGCGGTGGTGTTCTCCTGGGTCGAGTGGCCGGATAAAGCGACGCGCGATGCCGCCATGTCGAAAATGAACGAGCTCATGAAGACCGATCCGCGTATGAATCCGCAAACCAATCCGATGCCGTTCGACGGCAAGCGCATGATCTACGGCGGCTTCGCTCCAGTGGTGACGTTGGCGAAATGAGCCGACGTCTCGTCTGCGGACCGGCTCAACGTTCGGATTGTTTGAGGGCTTGTGTGTCGCGGTTCGCTTGCGGGCGCAAATAGACGACCATGTGCGCGATGAGGCCGGCATCGTTCACCGTGAAGTGATCGATGGCGGACAGCCGGTAGCGTGCGTGCTTGTCGAGCTGAGTCGCGGCGACAAGCTCCATAACGCAGTCGCGGCCGTCGCCGATGAAGCTGATGGGCACGATGGCCGGCTGCAATCGACCCAACAGCTTTTGATAGAACTGCCCGATCTGCTCGCGGCTGGTCAATATTTGGCCGGTCGGTGTAAGAAACACGGCGTCGGGTGCGAACAGACTGCTGATCTGATCGTACTGGCCGGCGTTGATGCGATCGACGTATGTCTTCGCCGGGGCGCACGCAGGTTTGCCCTGTGCGCTTGCGGCGGGTGGCTTGCTCGCTAGTTCATCGGCAAGAGGATGAAATTCCTCTGCCGACGAGAACCCGGGCGCAAGGTTTAGGGCTACGGCGGTCAGCGCGATTCGCTTGAGGCACATGAGAAAGGAAGCTCGGGCCGTTGCAGCGGAGAGGGGACTATTCATCGTCGATTTCCTCTGACTGATGCTTTGTACCTAGCCGGGCGGACTATTAAAAGATGCATCCACCTCTGCTGTCCAGGTGAGCAATCCGCCCGCGAGGCTTGCAATGAATGGATTCCCTATGCGCGAGGCGATTTCACATGCTGCGAGGCTGCGTGCGCCGCTTCGACACACGAATACTGTAAGTCTATCTTTGGGTAATTCCGCCGCTCGGCTTGCGAGCGAGGAGAGTGGAATGTTGATGGACCCGGGGAGATGTTTATCCGCAAACTCGTCGGGTTCTCGTACGTCGACGAGAGTTACAGTAGATGCGCGCAACAAGTCCTGCAGTTCGTGCGGACTGATCTTGGGAATCTCCACTGAGAGATGAGCGCTTACATCGAGGGGTTCGACGATGGTTGCACGATCGCCGCAGACAGCACACGCTGAGTCGCGTGTGAATGCGAACTCGCTGAATTGCATACTGAGAGCGTCGTATGTGAGCAAGCGTCCAATCAAAGGCTCACCGCGGTTCAATATGAGTTTGATCGCCTCGGTCGCCTGCAGGGTTCCGAGAACGCCGGGTAATATGCCGAGCACGCCTGCTTGAGCGCAGTTCGGGACCGCGTCGGCACCGGGCGGCTCCGCGAAGAGGCATCTATAACAAGGTCCGCGTTGCGGAACGTAAGTGAAAAGCTGGCCCTGAAAGCGATGAATCGCTGCGGAGACGAGCGCCTTGCGCAGGATCACGCACGCATCGTTCGTGAGATAGCGCGTCGCAAAGCGATCCGTGCCGTCCAAGACGATATCGTACTGCTCGAAAATCGATTGTACGTTCGCCGCGCGCAGTTCCACTGCATGTGTGACGATACGAATCTCTGGATTGAGCGCAGCCAATCGTTCTCTTGCCGCCTCGACTTTGGGGCGACCGATATCCTGAGTGGCGTACAGCACCTGCCGCTGCAGATTGGAGAGATCGATTCGATCGTGATCGAGCAGTCCTAGGGTTCCGACACCTGCTGCACACAAATACAAAGCGGCTGGACATCCCAATCCACCCATGCCGATGAGCAGCACGCGCGCAGCCTTGAGCTTCTCCTGACCTTCGCGGCCGATGTCTTCCAGCGCGAGATGGCGGTGATAGCGAGCGAGCTCTGAGTGCGACAGATTCATGGCATATCCTCTTTCTTCCCCCACCCTAATCCTCCCCCGCGCGAGGACGCGCAGCGGGGGAGGGTTAGGGTGGGGGTAGTCCACGAGCCGCATCGTTGAGCTTCTGAAACACGTAATCCTTCGCCGTTTCGCATGCCGCACGCAACGAAGCACCTTTTGCAAGCATCGCTGCAATAGAGCTTGCAAGCGCACAGCCCGTGCCGCGCATCCGAGCAGGGACTCGCGGTGCCGAAAGGCGTACGACATCATCGCGGGTGACGAGTAGATCGAGCGCGGCGCCCTCTGCATGTCCGCCCTTGATCAAGATTGCGTGCGGACCTTGTTCGAGCAGCTTGCGCGCTTGTCGCAGCATGATCTCTTCATGAGTGGCTTGAGGTTCGTGCACGAGTGCTGCCGCTTCAGCAAGATTCGGTGTCAAAAGAAATGTCCTTGCGAACAGCCGCTCGCGCATCGTTGCAATGCCATCGTCATCCAATAGCGGTGTGCCCGATGACGAGTGCAGCACTGGATCAAGTACGAGCGGCGCTTGTGTGTTCGACAGCGCTTGCGCCACGGCGTCAACCGTCGCCGCTGTCCCCAACATGCCGAGTTTTATCGCGCCAACGACGTGGGATTTGAGCGCTGTCGCGATCTGATAGCGAATAATTTGCGGCGAGAGATGATCGATGCCGGTGACTGCATCATCCGTCTGAGCCGTAACAGCCGTGATCGCACAGCACGCATTCACGCCGTGCTCTGTGAGTGTTGTGATATCACGCGCTATGCCGGCCCCGCCGCTCGAATCCGAGCCGGCGATTACAAGCACTGTAGAGGGGGCAATGGACATCGAATGTTACTCGCCGGCAATTGCCAGCCACTCGCGAGCACGTCCGATCGGGTCAGTGTGCCGCAGCACGTCTGTTACGACGGCGATGCTATCGGCGCCGGCTGCAAATACACCTGCGGCGCGCTCGACCGTGAGACCGCCGATCGCTATGAGCGGAACAGGCCCGACTCGCCGTTTCCATTCGGTGACTCGTTCGAGTCCCTGCGGCGCCCACGGCATTTGTTTGAGAAGCGTGGGATAGATCGGCCCAAGCGCTACGTAGTCGAGTTTCAGTGCAAGTGCGCGCTCGAGTTCTTCATGGCTGTGCGTGCTGATGCCCAAGCGAATGCCGGCACGACGCAGGGCCATGAGATCGGCGCCTTGCACATCTTCCTGTCCGAGATGAACGAAGTCGCATTGTTCATCGATGGCAAGCTGCCAATAATCATTGATGACGAGCTGCGCGCCGGCGCGCCGGCAAAGTGCCGCAGCCGCTTTGATCTGCTGGCGGACTTGGTCGAGAGGTCGATCCTTGATGCGAAGTTGTACGAGCCGCACGCCGACAGGCAACAGCCGTTCGAGCCACGCGCTGTCGTCGATGATGAGATAAAAGCGTGCGAACCGCGTTATCACGATAGAAAGGCTTTACCGAGCACAGGTGTCGAAGGAACGGCCATGTCTCGGGGCTCCATCGGTCCTGCCAAATATGCGCGCCGTCCTGCGGCGACAGCTTCCGCGAACGCAAGCGCCATCGCGACGGGGTCGGCTGCTTGTGCCACCGCGGTGTTGATGAGCACAGCGTCGCACCCGAGCTCCATCGCGTGTGCTGCGTGTGAAGGCACTCCGAGTCCTGCATCGACGATGAGCGGAACGTCGGGAAAATGAGCGCGCAAAGCGCGCAGACCAAACACATTGTTGAGACCACGCCCCGAACCGATTGGCGCTCCCCACGGCATGAGTACGCGACAGCCGGCATTCACGAGCTTGTCGGCGACCACTAAGTCTTCCGTCGTGTATGGAAATACTGCGAAGCCCTCGTCGGAGAGCACTCGCGCCGCCTCGACGAGCTCGAACACGTCCGGCTGCAATGTGTCTGCTTCGCCGATGACTTCGAGCTTGATCCAATGCGTGCCGAACACTTCGCGCGCCATCTGCGCTGTAGTGATCGCTTCTTTGGCGCTGTGACAGCCGGCCGTGTTGGGTAACACTCGGACGCCCGCTTCGCGAATCAGCGTCCAAAATGCTTCGCCTTCGCGTCTGTCGCGACCGCTGCCGAGTTCGCGTCGTAGCGAGACGGTCACTACTGCCGCACGGGAAGTCTTGATAGCTTCGCTCAAAATCGCGGGTGATGGATATCGCGCCGTCCCGAGCAGCAAGCGGGAGCCAAGCTCTACGTCGTAACACTTGAGCATTGTCATCCTCCCTGCATCGGCACCACGATCTCTAAGCGATCGCCTTCCTTGAGTGTCGTGGTCGCGCGTGCGGTCTGCGGCACGAACGACGCGTTCAATGCCGTCGCCAGCGTGCGGTTCTCATACCCAAGTTCCCTGAGCAGCGCTTGCAGGTTCACGTGCTCGATCTCACGCCAAGCGCCGTTCACGAGAATCTTCATGCATCACCTCGGGAAAAGAGCGGTCGTGCAAAATGACTTCGGCCGCGCGTCGAGCAAGTGCCGGTGCCACGCAGAAGCCATGCCGATAGAGACCGTTGACGTAGAGTGTGCGTCCGCTTCTCACGATGCGCGGGAGGTTGTCGTCGAATGCCGGGCGTACTTGCGTGCCGATCTCGACGATTTCTGCTTCGCCGAACGCGGGATGCAACGCATACGCCGCGCTCAACAGTTCCAACATCGATCGCGCACTGATGCGCTCTCGATCGTCGCTTTCGATCATCGTTGCGCCCACCATGAAGACGCCGTTCGCACGCGGTACGACATAGACCGGAATGCGCGGATGCAGCAAACGCACCGGCCGTGACAAAGAGACTTCACCAGAGCGTAACAACAACATTTCGCCTTTCACGCCGCGCAATTCGCGTAAATGTCTGCGAGCGGCAAGTCCGGTGCAGTCGATGATCCAACGTGATGGCGCTGCATTCGCCAATGTCTCGACGTCGGTCGCGACACCGAATTTCAGCGTTGCGTTCGCTGCCCGCAGCTTTTGCACGATGTGGAGCAGGGCCTCGCGCGGGTCCAAATGGCCTTCGTCGGCAAACAACAAGCCCCGTCGGAATCGATTGGCCAACTCCGGTTCCAGTGCACCGATCGCATCGCTATCGAGCATCGAATGGCGCACGGTGCGTTTCGCAAAGCGTGTGAGCTCGGCCGCATCGCGATCGGGAGCGACTACCAATGTGCCGTTATTGGTCGTTCCTGGAACATGAAAGCGCCACCACGCCAGGCTTTCTTCGCCGAGAGATGCAACGAGAGGCGTCGAACCATCGAGTTCGCACCAAGGCGCCAACATGCCGCCTGCGAACCACGAACAATTGTGAGCGCCGAGATCGTTTGCTCGCTCGTATATCTCGACGTCCACACCGCGAGAGACGAGTTCGAGCGCGCACGTAAGCCCTGCAACGCCCGCCCCGATGATGCCGACCGGTTCTCTCATGCACCCAGCTCTTTCTGGCCCTCAACCCTTTCCACATACAGCTCGCCCGTTTCGCGAAACTTCTGCGACATCTCGCGCATGCCTTGTTCACGAGCGGCATCGCGCACTTCGTGCGAAATGCGCATCGAGCAGAACTTGGGTCCGCACATGGAGCAGAAGTGGGCGAGCTTGTGTGCTTCGCGCGGCATGGTTTCATCGTGAAACGCGCAGGCGGTGTCGGGGTCGAGTGAGAGATTGAACTGGTCCTCCCAGCGAAAATCGAAGCGAGCGCGCGAGACGGCATCGTCGCGCAAGCGTGCACCCGGGTGACCTTTCGCAAGATCCGCCGCATGCGCCGCGATCTTGTAAGTGATGACACCGGTCTTCACGTCGTTGCGATCGGGAAGGCCCAAGTGTTCCTTGGGTGTGACGTAGCAGAGCATCGCAGTACCGAACCAGCCGATCATAGCGGCGCCGATCGCCGATGTGATGTGGTCGTAGCCCGGCGCAATGTCGGTCGTGAGCGGTCCCAATGTATAGAAGGGCGCTTCACCACAGCTCTTGAGCTGCTTGTCCATGTTCTCTTTGATCTTGTGCATGGGCACGTGGCCCGGCCCTTCGATCATTACTTGGCAGTCTTTGCGCCAGGCGATCTGGGTGAGCTCGCCTAGCGTTTCGAGCTCTGCGAATTGTGCGGCGTCGTTGGCGTCGGCGATCGAGCCCGGACGCAGTCCGTCGCCCAACGAAAAGCTCACGTCATAGGTGCGGCAGATGTCGCAGATTTCTTCGAAGTGTTCGTACAAGAAACTTTCCTTGTGATGCGCCAGACACCACTTGGCCATGATCGAACCGCCGCGCGAGACGATGCCGGTCACGCGGCGCGCAGTGAGCGGAACGTACGCGAGACGCACGCCGGCGTGGATGGTGAAGTAGTCGACGCCTTGTTCGGCTTGCTCGATCAGCGTGTCGCGAAACACTTCCCACGTGAGGTCTTCCGCCACGCCGTTCACTTTTTCGAGCGCTTGATAAATGGGCACGGTGCCGATGGGCACCGGTGCGTTGCGCAAAATCCAATCGCGAATGTTGTGAATGTTGCGGCCGGTGGAAAGATCCATCACCGTGTCCGCGCCCCAGCGAATGGCCCAGACCATTTTCTCGACCTCTTCCGCCATGCCCGAGGTCACGGCCGAGTTGCCGATGTTGGCGTTGATCTTCACGAGGAAGTTACGGCCGATGATCATCGGCTCGGACTCGGGATGATTGATGTTGGCGGGCAGAATGGCGCGTCCGGCAGCGATTTCCGCACGCACGAATTCCGGCGTCACGAGTTCGGGAATCGTTGCGCCCCACGCGTTGCCGTCGCCAACGTGTTCGTTCGCTAGCTGCTTGCGGCCGAGATTTTCTCGGATCGCGACGAATTCCATTTCGGGTGTGATGATGCCTGCGCGCGCATAAGCGAGTTGAGTGACCGCTTTGCCGTCGCGTGCGCGCAGTGGCGCGCGGCGCGCTGGAAATTCCGGTGCAGACACGCTCCGTTCCGCAGTGACACCATTGTCGAGCGGTTGCACTGCACGGCCGATATAAGATTCCACGTCACCGCGCGCAATAATCCATGGCGTGCGTAAAGGTGCCAACCCTCGCTCGATCTCGATGCGAACGTTGGGATCGGTGTAAGGCCCTGAAGTGTCGTATACCTTGAGCGGCGGCTCGTTAGCGGTGGGATGCAGCGAGATTTCACGCATCGGCACGCGTAATGACGCATGCAGTTCACCTGCTTCATATATTTTGCGTGAAGAAGGCCAGGCGTGTGTCGGCAGACTCGAAGATACAGCGCTCATCGGATGCTCCTTGATGCGGCGATCGATCCGATGCGCTGTTGCGGCAAATTCGAGAGCGGGGCATGAAGACAACAAGGCGACGCTCTAGACCTTTCCTACGCCAGCATCATCTGGATCAGGTTCGAAGGGTCGTCATGCGGCGCTTGCGCCCAATGACCTCTCAGTTCCTCGGCCGGAACTCCCCTAGGCAGGCGCGAACATAGAGCGTCTCGACGCTGCTCGTCAATGTGATTTTACGTAGCGGATGTAGTTTGTGATGTCGTGAGGCCGAGATTCTCAACGAAGGGGCAGATACACATCCGTGAGCAACTCATGCTCCGGAGTGTCCTGGCGTAAGTTCAGATAGTGAAAGTACAAAGGAAAGTCGCGTAGTGTTTCGCCGCTTAGCGGCAGCCATTCTCTGTAGAGGTAATAAGCGCTCGGCGACATATCGTCCGGCGAGCCCGAGTGCCGCACGACTGCGCAGCGTCCGCCGGGAATCGTTTTCGTGACGATTCCGAAGCGATTGGCCGGTACGGGCGCAACCACTTCACCACAGATATCGAAATGAAACTCGTCCGGCGGCGTGAGCGCGGGATCGTCATAAGCGATGCCGTACGTTTTGCGGGTCGCAATGGGCGACAGTCCCGATTCTTTGCGCCATGCAATGAACTTTTGCACCGAATCGTTCATCAATTTGGGGTCGCCGCGATGTTCCAGCGTGGCGACCGTCACCGGCGGCACGTCGATGATCTTGACTTGCATGGATTGAATCCTCTTGGGCGTAACGATCTGAAACAAGCGGTGCCATGCCATCCAGTCGGGACGCAACCGAAACTCGCTCGGCGTCAATCCCAACTCGCTCTTGAAAACGCGCGAAAACGATTCGGCCTGCTGGTAGCCGCAATCCAGAGCGATGTCTGTGATTCGATCCAATGGGTTGAACACCAGCCGGTGAGAGGCGCGCCGCAGCCGTGCAAGTTGCAGATATCGCCCGAGCGGAATGCCGGTGTACGCTGCGAACTGACGATGGAAATGGAACCGTGAAATGTGCGCGATGCGACTGAGCCGATCGAGCGACAAAGGTTCGTCGAGATGTCTATCGATATGATCGAACACCCGGTTGAACCGTTTCGCGAACGTTGGCGCCTTGGATGGACTCATCAGCATGCTCACGGCCGATACGGTATGGAGGCATCGACGCGTTGGCCTGATCTACATTGCTCACTTGCGCCGCCGTCAGCCAGCTTGCTAGCCGGCTAGCAAGCTATTCAGCTAGCAAGAGCCGGCATTATCGCTTGCTAGACGAACCCGCAAACGCATCCGTGTGTGATCGGGCGCACGGATCGCGCGTAGGTCTTTACATAGTCTTGCCGAAAGTTCGCCATCACGGTATGAAGCCGCAGTAGGCAAATACAATGTCGGCGCTGTATGGCAAACCGCCACCGGCCCTCCGCCAAACTGCTTTAGCTGACCCTAACAATTACTTGCGAGTTCGGATTTACAGTGCGTTTTCGCTTGATCTTGTCATGCATCGGCGTGTTGTCGCTGATCACGCTAAATATTGCGGCTGCAGCGGATGCGAGCAGCCCGTTTGTGCGCCCGGCTGCGCTCGAGCCGGATATCGCCTTTTGGCGGCGCATCTACACCGAAGTCACCACCGATGGCGGCCTCATTCATGACGACGAACACCTCGACGTGGTGTACGAAGTCGTCAATTTCTCGCGCGACGTGCCGCAGGCCAAGCGTTCCCGCTATGTCGAGGACGCCAAGAGCAAGATCGTGCGCGTGCTCAAGAAGCTCGGGAGTCACGATCCGGGTCCATTGACCGCGGACGAGGAGAAGATTCGCGACGTGTGGCCGGACAATACCAGCCGCATAGAGTATGCGAACGCTGCGGAGCGAGTGCGCTTTCAGCTGGGCCAAGCCGATCGCTTCAAAGAAGGCTTGATCCGCTCGGGAACTTGGATGCCGCACATCGTCGGCGTGTTCGAGCACATGGGATTGCCTAAAGAGCTTGCGGCCTTGCCGCACGTGGAATCGTCCTTCAATACCTATGCGTATTCGCGCGTCGGAGCGGCGGGCATGTGGCAATTCATGCGCAGCACCGGCAAGCGTTTCCTGCGCATCGACAACACCGTGGACGAGCGTCTCGATCCTTACAAGGCCACCGAGGCAGCCGCCAGCTTTCTCGAACAGAATTATTCGGTGTTGGGTTCTTGGCCGCTCGCCTTGACTGCTTACAACCACGGCACTGCGGGAATGCGCCGTGCGAAAGACCAACTGGGCACCGGCGACATCGCGATCATCGTCCGCAAATACGACAGCAAGACATTCGGCTTCGCTTCGCGCAACTTCTATGTGGCGTTCCTCGCCGCGCTGGAAGTGGATTCGGATCCCGAAAAATTCTTTCCGGGTATCAAGCGCAACGCCGCGGATTCGAGCCAAGTGGTGGTGTTAAACGATTATTTGTCGCTGCCTGCTGTTGCCAAGGCGCTCAATGTCGACTCGGACGAGCTGCATCGCATGAATCCCGCATTGCTGTCGTCCGTAGTGAATGGTCACCGCCGTATTCCACGCGGCTTCGAACTGCGCATTCCGGCGCAGGCCAATTTCGATGCAGTCCTTGCGCGCCTGCCGAGTTCGGAGCGTCACACCGAACAGGTGGTGGATCGTCAGCATCGGGTGCGCCGCGGCGAAACGCTGGCGTCGATTGCAAAGTCCTATCACGTGAGCGCTGCGCAACTTGCGGACTTGAACGGCTTGCGCAAACCCTATCGCGTGCATGCAGGCCAAACGCTGTCGTTGCCGGAGAAAGGCGAGGCGGCACCTGTGCCGGTGTTGGCAGCGAACGCGCCGCCTCCGCCTGCACAAACGCAAGCGAAGCCTCCAGCGAAGGAACAGACCGCGGCGAGCGATGGGAAATACATCGTGCGTCCGGGCGATACCTTGTCTGAGATCGCAACCAAAGTCGGCATGACGGAAGAGGCGCTGATCGCGCTCAATCGTCTGCGCGATCGCGACTATCTCTATCAGGGCCAGGTACTCGCGGTTACATCCGTGGCTGCCGAAACCAAACCGCCTGAAGTACAGGTGCAGCCGCCGCCTGCTGCGGTCGCAGAAGTCGCGCGACAGTTGGCAGCTGAGAAAGAAGCGGAGAAAGCGGAGCCGGCATCTGAGAGTGAAGCGGAATCGCAAGGCCCAGCGCTCCTGCCTGGCGTGCAAGCGACGGCTTCTGCCGATCCTGCGGACTATTCGGTGCGCAAAGGCGACATGATTCAAGTCGAAGCGGCCGAAACCATCGGCCACTACGCCGATTGGCTCGAAGTGACCGCAACGCGCCTGCGCAAGCTCAATCACCTGTCCAAAGCGGCGCCTATGGTCGTGGGCCGGCGCGTCAAATTGGATTTCTCCAAAGTGAGTACCGAAGAGTTCGAGGCGCGCCGTTCGGCGTACCATCGCCAATTGCAGGAAGCTTTCTTTTCCGAATATCGCATCGAAGGCAGCGAAACTCACACCGTGAAAGCAGGCGAATCCATTTGGATCTTGGCGCAGAAGAAGTTCAATGTACCGATCTGGCTATTGCGGCAGTACAACCCGGATCTAGACCTCGCGGCCGTGAAGCCGGGCACGCGCATCGTGATTCCAAAAATAGCGGCCGTGAATGCGGGCGCGCCCACGTGAAGCTGTCGCCGGTCGGAGTCGTCGTGCTCTGCGCCGCCTTTTTGCAGGCCGGTTGTATGACGCTGCGCGCTTACGACGGTCCACGCCAATCCAAGAACGAAGTAGCGCATGTCAGCGGCGATCTGCGTTTCCGCGCCGGTGCTCCCGTCTCCGTATTGCTGCGCAAGGTCGACGATCGAGACTTGGATCCACGTTACAACGCCGTGGATGTGTTACCTGGTAAACACACATTGTTGGTCGACTGCCAGGTTGCGGAGACCCACAGCGTGGCGCGATTCCCGCTCGAAATGTACTTGGAACCCGGCACGAGCTATGCACTCGAAGCAGAAACCGGGCCCGGCAATCGCAGTTGTGAAAACGTGCGCGTGAGAGTGTTAGATTGAGCGAGCCGAAACGTTCTGCGACATGCGTGTCTTGAGCAAAATCAATTCCGTCCACAATCTACTGCGTTGGAGTGCTGCGGCAATCGCCCTCGCGCTCGTGCTGTCCGCCCGTGCCGACGAAGACATGAGTGTGGAAGCGAGTTCGAATCAGCACCAGGAA
>Ga0207667_10008792_pt1 | contig 11958 bp, 11 predicted proteins | sample KBSCornC52_FD_184301 | JGI IMG/M metagenome (GOLD analysis project Ga0207667, IMG submission 184301) | Corn rhizosphere microbial communities from Kellogg Biological Station, Michigan, USA - KBS Corn C5-2 (SPAdes) (version 2) | ecosystem: Host-associated > Plants > Roots > Rhizosphere > Soil ...
CTATCGCGCGCTCCACGATTTGCGCAGCGAGGGCGTCATCCGTGCCATCGGCGTGGGCATGAACCAGTGGAAAATGCTGGTCGATTTTGCGCGTGCGGGTGAGTTCGACTATTTCCTGGTGGCCGGACGTTACACACTGTTGGAGCAGGAGCCGCTGGATACGCTGCTGCCCCTATGCGTCGAACGCGGCATCAGCATTATCATCGGCGGGCCTTATAATTCCGGCATCCTGGCCAGCGGTGCCGTGCCGGGCGCTTACCATAATTACGGCCCCGCATCGCCGCAGATTATGGAACACGTGCGCCGCATTGAGGCAATCTGTGCGCGGTTCAAGATTTCCCTGCGCGCCGCGGCGCTGCAGTTCCCATTGCGGCATTCCGCAGTGGCATCCGTCATCCCCGGATCGCGCTCCACCACGGAAATGAAACAGAACCTGGATGCGCTTCATGAAAAGATCCCCGAGGACTTTTGGTCCGCCCTGAAGCACGAGAAATTGGTGGATGCCGCCGCGCCGTGATGGCGCTGGTGCTATTTGAATTGCAGGAGCTGAGTTGATGGCGAAATCAGGTACCAAGATTCACGTGCCCCGCACGTTCGCGGAGGTCACGCCGGAATGGCTAAGCCAAGCCCTGGCGGCGTCATGCCCTGGGATCGCGGTGGAGTCCGCCACCGTGGACAAGACCATGGGCTTCAAACCCAACAAGGCGCGGGTGCATTTGACGTACAACGATGCCGGCAAGCGCGCCAATATGCCGGCCACTTTGGTAATTAAGGGCAGCTTCAACGGTTATGAACCGCGCGAGCCTATTATCGAGTTCGCCAATATCGCCGAGGTTATCTCCTATCGCGACATCGTCCCGCACATGACCATCAATACACCGAAGGTGTATCACCTAGGGGTCGACACAGAGCCGAATGAGTCCGTGGTGCTGCTGTTCGAGGACATGGCCTACCGCAATCCAAGTTATTTCCACGGCGGCAAGACGCTGAATTACGGCGAGGCCACGCGCTTCCTGGATGCCATCGCGCGTTATCAAGCGCCGACCTGGAACAGCCCCGAGTTCAAGGCGGGCGGAGCCTGGGGTCCCGGCACCCCCGCCGACACCAATCATAAGCGTATTCACAATGAGTACTTCGAATACCTGCCGCACTCCGATCATTGGGAGAAATCGGCTCAGTCGCCACGCGGTGCGGCGGTGCCGCGTATTCTGCGCGACCCCAAGCGCATGGCGGCGGGATGGGCACGCCTGATGGAAGTGCTGAGTATTCACGGCCGCGTCATGGTTCATGGTGACGAGCATTTGGGTAATTTGTTCATGGAGCCCGACGGGACGCCGGGCTTTGTCGACATGCTGTCACGGGGCGAACCGTGGCCCATGCACTACGCCATCTTTCTGATTGCTACGATCGATTCCCTGGATCGCCGCGCATGGGAACGGCCGCTGCTGGCGCACTTCCTCAATCGCCTGGCGGCCTACGGCGCGCCCGCGCCAACCTTCGATGAGGCATGGTACGCCTATCGCTGTTCCACCATTGCGTCGTTTTTGATCTGGTTCAACAACAGCGGGGCGTGGCAGCCAGAAATGATCAACACCGGCTGCGCCGCGCGCGCAGGCCTGGCGGTCCTCGATCACGATGCCTTTGCCTTGCTGGGTGTCTAAGGCCGGCAGGCGTCTAGTCGCGGTTGCGGTATCTATTGCCGCCCGGCATCTCGTCCTCCCGCGGTACGCGGGTCAGATGCAGGCCGCCGCTCACGGGGATGTTGACGCCAGTGATGTAGTGCGGCTTTGAGAGCCAAATCACCACGCGGGCGAAGTCCTCGGGCAAGCCGACGCGCTTGAGCGGGATTTCGCGTTGATAAACTTCCTCGCGGCCGGGGACCTCGTAGAGATGGGCGCCCATGTCGGTTTTGATCGGGCCGGGCAGGATCGAATTCACGCGGATGCCGCGCGCGCCGTATTCCATTGCGGCGTAACGGACAAGGCAATCGGTTGCCGCTTTCGCGCAGGCATAAGGGAAGAACGGCATCACGGGTTGCGCCGCGCTGAAGCTTGAAATGAGGATGATGGAGCCGCCATCGCGCATCACCGCCGCTGTCTCACGGACGAAGTTGACGTGGCCTAAGAAATTCACGTCCAGGGATTTCTGCACGGCCGTGGGTGTTGTATCGGCGATAGGACCGATGATCGGCCGCGCCGCGGAATTGACGGCGATGTCGATTTGGCCATAGGCGTCTTTCGCCGCGTGGGCGAGGGCCGCGATCTGATCTGCCTTGCCCGCATCGCAAACAACGGCCTTACCGCCAATTTTCTTCGCCAATTCTTCCAGCGGTTCTAGACGCCGTGCAGCGACAACGACCTTGGCGCCTTCCGCTGCTAGGGCTTCGGCGATGGCCCAGCCAGTTCCTCCCGCCGCCGATGCGCCCAACACGACCGCAACTTTGTCTTTCAGTTCCATGATGCCCTCTCGAAAATCGAAGGTTATGCCAGGGCCGGAAATACCTCACGGCCAAACATGGTGATGGCCGTGTGCATCTTCTCGAAGCCTGCTTCCTCATTGAGCAGGAATAGCATGGCGTCGAAATTGCTGCGTTCCTTCCAGCGGCGCAGCTGTGCGACGCAGTCTTTGGGCGTGCCGGCGATGGCGCGGTCGTGTGCGTATTCCTCCAGGGATACGTTCTGGCCACGCTCCAGCCGCTCATAGACTCCGGCGGGATCTGGCACGATCACACCGGCGCGGCGGTAGCCCAGGTTGAATTCGACGCAGCTCGGATACCAATCTGTTTCCACTTCCGCGCGTGTTGCCGCGACCCAAGCGTTCCGGGTCATGCACACAAACGGCTTGCGGCCTTCCTCGGCGCAATATTTCCGGTATTGATCCGCCTGCTGCGTCTCTTCTTCCAGCATCTGCATGTTCTGGCCGATCCAGCCATCTCCTAAACGCGCGGCGCGGCGCATGGCGGGTTCCGACACACCGCCGATCCACATAGGCGGGTGAGGGCGCTGGACCGGCATGGGCACGGCCGGCAGATCGGGAATCTGGAAATGCTTGCCCTGATGGTTGAACCGTCCCGTGGTCCAGGCGTGACGGATGGCCGTCAGGGCTTCGTCGGTGCGCGCGCCACGATCCTTCAGGTTGGTGCCCATGCCCGCGAACTCGTAATCGCGATAGCCGATGCCGATGCCGAAGATCACGCGTCCGTTGGAGATGAGATCCAGCGACGCCACCTGTTCAGCCACGGCCGCTGGATGATAGAGCGGCAGGATGTAGATGATGGTGGAGAGCTTCAATTTTGTCGTGCGCGCGGCAATGGCCGCGAGGATCACAAACGGGGCTGAGGTCTGGCATTCCGGCGTGAAGGCATGATGGGTCAGCGATACAAAGTCGAAGCCCGCGTTCTCCGCCGCTTGGCACAGGGTGTAGGTCTGATGATAAGGGTCGCGCGACGAAGAATCGTGCAAAAGCGGCACGCGGAGGCCGAAACGCATCTAGAAGCTCCCCTCTCTGAGTCGTGAGTGCCGCTACCCTAGCATCGCCCCCGTGCTTGTGCACGCCTGCCGTTCCCCCCTACACTCGCGGCTGGGACATAGGCATTCGGAGGGCGATATGGCGGAATCTCACGATCTTTTTGAGATCATAAAGACCACACGGGCGATGCGGCGGTTGAAGCCCGATCCGGTCCCCGACGAACTGATCGTGAAGATTCTCCAGGCCGGGATCTGCGCCGCCAATGGCGGCAACGGTCAGGTCTGGTCATTTCTGGTGATCAAGGACCGCAAGATCAAGGACGCTGTCCAGGCAATCTATAAACGCGCCCATGTCGAAGTGGTCGGTCCCAACTATGCCGCCAGCAAGGTACCGCCCGGCTCGGACCCTGAACGCTTTAAGCGGCAGCATGAACTGGTGGAATATCTCACCGATCATTTTGCCGAAGCACCTGTCTGGATCGTTCCCTGCATTACGCACGGCGGCATAAATCAGCCCAATCGCACCGCCGGCGCGTCCATATATCCGGCCGTGCAGAATATGCTGCTGGCGACGCGGGCGCTTGGGCTCGGGTCGACCCTGACGACCCGCAACCTCATTCCCGCCTATGAGAAGGAAACAGAGGCGGCGTTAGGACTGCCGGAAGGGACGCGCTGTTACGCCATCCTTCCCATTGGCTGGCCCATGGGTAAATTCGGGCCGGTGCGGCGTGGACCGCTCAGCGAGGTGGTGTTCTTAGACCGTGTGGGACAGCCCTATCCACCGGCGGCGGCCACCTAGCGCGCGATCTCAGCGGCTACACGGACGTGGGCGCTTTCTTGAACGGCAGCTCGCGGATTCGCCGTCCGCTCGCCGCGAACACTGCGTTGGCGACAGCGGGCAAGGTGGGCGGCAGCGCCGGCTCGCCAAGCCCGGTAGGCGCGTTTTCCGAGAGCCGGAAATGCACCTCCACCGGCGGCGCTTGATTCATACGCAAAAGCGGGAAGTCGTCGAAGTTGCCTTGCACGATGCCACCGTTGGCGATGGTGATTTCCTGGCCGAGGGCCTGACCTATCCCATCCAGGACGGCGCCTTGCACCTGGTTCTCCGCTGCCGACGGATTGACGATCTGACCGCCGATGTCGGCGGCCACCCACACCTTGTTCACCCTGATCTGGTCGGCGCTGTCCACGGTCACTTCCGCTACGTGGGCGACATAGCCCATATGCGAGAAGTAATAGGCCAGGCCCATGCCTGTTCCCTTGGGCAGCGTACGTTTGCCCCAGCCCGCTTTTTCGGCCACCAGCGCGAGCGTGTCGCGCATGCGCGACGGATAGAACACGGGCGGCGGATATCCCGGCGCCGGTGATACGGGCGGGATGGCGGTCGCGCGGCGTTCCTGCAGCAGCTCCATATGGAATTCCAAAGGATCGCGTCCCGAGGCGTGAACAACCTCATCCAGGAACGATTGCATCACGAACGCCAGTGCATTGCTGCCCGGCGCGCGCAGGGGGCCGGTCGGCGTCCCCAACGGCATGAGGCTCGCGCCATAGGTCAGGTTCGGCACGAATTCCGCTGGGAAGATGTTGTTGGTCAAAAAGGCGAGCGGCGCGAATTTGCCATTTTCACCATAGCTGACGAAATGATCGCTGAAAGCGATGAGCTTGCCATGGGCGTCAATGCCCGCCTTGAATGTGTGGAAGCCGCCAGGACGATAGCAGTCATGGCGTATATCGTCTTCGCGGCTCCAGAGCAATTTGACCGGCGCGCCGACGGTCTTCGCGATCCAGGAGGCTTCCACCATGGGATCGGGACTGGAGCGGCGACCAAAGCCGCCGCCGGCCCGTGTCATATGAATGGTGATGTCCTTCTCATCCATGCCCAAGACTTTCGCGACCAAGGTGGCGCCGCGTCCCGCATTCTGCGTGGGCACCCAGATTTCCAGCTTGCCGTCCTTGAAGGACGCGGTGGCGTTCTGGGGTTCCATAGTGGCGTGGGCGAGGAACGGATAGGCGTAGGATGCCGTAATGACTTTAGCGGCGCCTTTCAATGCAGCGTCCACATCGCCATCACTGCGGATGACCATGGCCGGCGGTTGCTGAGATAGCCGGGCGGCCTGGGCGGCGAAGCCTGCACTGCTTTGGGACGCCGTGGGTCCGGTGTTCCACTGCACACGCAATTTCAGCCGCGCCATGTTCGCTTGCCACCAGCTATCGGCAACGATGGCGACGCCGCCGGAAAGCCCTGCCGACAACGAAACTTCACCGGTGAAATTGACTCCATCGACGACGAAGGCATGACGGACGCCGGGCATGGTCTTGATGTCGTCGAGATTAGCGCTGGCAACGGAGCCGCCGAACACCTGACACTTCTCATAGACGGCGTACATCATATCCGGCACGGTCACGTCGATGCCGTACAGCGGCTTGCCGGTGACCATTGACGGCCCGTCCACATCGCGTGTGGGTAGGCCGACAATGGTGAATGTGGCCGGGTCCTTGAGCTTCACGGACTCCAGCTTGGGCGGCGGCAGCGTGGCGGCCGTCGCCGCCAGATCGCCGTACTTCATCGTGCGTTTCGTGGGGACGTGGATCACGCTGCCTGCGCTGGTGTCCAACTCGCTCTCTGGCACGCGCCAGGTTTTCGCGGCGGCGGTAATGAGCATCTGCCGCGCGGCGGCGCCGACGCGACGAAGGTTGTCCCAATTGCGCGGGATCGAGGTGCTGCCGCCGGCGGATTGCAGACCGAACTTGTCGGCATCCACCGCGGCCATCTCCACCCGGACGTCCTTCCAAGGAACACCCAGTTCCTCGGCGATGATCATGGGCAGGGACGTCTTCACGCCCTGGCCGATCTCGGGGTTCTTGGCAGCTATTGCGACTGTGCCGTCGGGCATCAGGCGGATGTATGCCCCCAGATTGGTCGCGGCGGGACCGGTGGCGGCGCGGCCGAGGGACGGCAATGTCATGCTCAGCAGCATGCCGCCACCCGCGACCGCACTGACTTTCAGGAACGCACGGCGGGAAGGGCGGGGGGACAGGGCGCTCATGATCAACCCTCCTCCTTGGTCGCAGTATTGGCGGCGAGGTTAATGGCCGTGCGGATGCGGTTGTAGGTGGCGCAGCGGCAGAGATTGCCGCTCATGCGCGCGTCGATATCGGCGTCGGTGGGATGCGGATTAGATGCGAGCAGGGCCGCCGCCGCCATGATCTGGCCGGGTTGGCAATAACCGCATTGCGCGACGTCGATCTCGAGCCAGGCATCCTGTACCTTTTTGCCGAGCGCCGTGTCGCCAATAGCTTCGATGGTCGTGACGGCGCGCGTGCCCACGGCCGCGATCGGCGTAACGCAGGATTTCGCGGCGTGTCCGTCCAGATGCACGGTACAGGCGCCGCACTGGGCCGCGCCACAGCCGAACTTGGTTCCTTTGAGGGCGAGGACGTCGCGCAGCACCCACAGCAGGGGCGTGGCGCCATCCACTTCGACCGTTTGCTTTACGCCATTGACGAGGATCGCGTAGGGCATGGTTCCTCCACATCATCTTCGGGGCCTGACCGGCGTGATGGTCGGCTCGACGAAGCACGATCATACACCATCCGTGCCCGGAGTCAGGTCCTGGCCGAAGGATGGCCGCTCCAGCATTCAGGAAAATCCCTATTTTCCAGGCGGATATGAAAGCGCCGGTCGCTGGACGGCCCAATATTTCGACGATACGCTGCCGCCACCGAACTTATTGGGGAGCGGATCAGTGGAAACCATTTCACTCGACGGAAAAGTTGCGTTCGTGACCGGCGCCGCCAGCGGCATCGGGCGGGCGACGTCCGTCCTTTTGGCCAAGGCCGGCGCCAAGGTCATGCTGGTGGACCTCAATGCCGCGGGCCTCGATGAGACAGCCCACATGATCGGCGACAGTGCGCGTTGTGCCGTCCAGCGCGCCGATGTGCGTGTTGCGACTCAAGTCAACGATGCGGTGGCCAAAACCATATCTACGTTCGGGCAACTTGATTGCGCCCACAATAATGCCGGCATCTTCGGGTCTGGTGCATCGGTCATCGACTATCCGCAGGACGTATTTGAAGACGTGTATCGGTCTAATGTGGTGGGCGTTCTGCTGTGCATGCAGGCGCAGCTGCCGCATATGGTCAAGCGGAAGTCCGGCGTCATCGTCAACACCTCGTCGGCCGCCGGGCTGATGGGGTCCACAAACTCCGCCGGTTATACCGCCAGCAAGCACGCCGTTGTCGGTCTGACCAAGGTCGCGGCCCTGGAATACAGCCCGCTCGGCATCCGAGTCAACGCGCTGTGCCCCGGCATCGTCCGCACCCCCATGACGGAAGCCTTCGGCGAAGAAAACATGGAGTTGATTCGCCAGGGCCATCCCATCGGGCGCGTGGGCGCGCCCAACGAGATCGCCGAAGCGGTGCTGTGGCTGTTCTCCAGCCGCGCGTCGTTTGTGACCGGCACATCCTTTTCCGTGGACGGCGGCTGCGTCATCGGCTGAAGATGGCGGGCTGACCGCGGCGTGTCTTTTTACAAATTCGGGAACTTGCGGATGGGATCGCGGCCGTCCCAACCCACTGACGCGTCGGCTACATATTTGAACAGCTTATCGATGAAGGGCTTGTGCTCGATGATTTCGATCATATGGCCAAGCTGCGCCCGCGTATCCATGTAGGCGAAGCGCATGTCGCCGAACATGCCGTTGTAAGCCAACTCCACGCCTTGCGCCTGATAGCGCGCGACTTCCGCTGCCACGTCGTCCACAAAGCACCCCAAGTGGTGAAATCCCTCTTTGCCTTTCGGATAGCTGTCGCGATAGACCGACGGCACGTCGCTGTGCTGTTCAATGAGTTCGATCTGCACCGGCCCCGCCTGGGCGAGGGCGAGGCTGTGATCGAAGCCCGTGGGTTGGCCGCGATAAGTCACGTTGGAAGTCCTGACGTGGGCATTGACGAAGAACGGCCCCACATTGGCGGTCTTGACCCAATGATTCATGGCGGCCTGCAGATCGTTCACGACCCATGCGGTTTGGAAAAAAGCATTCGGGGGAAGCATATTTCACTCCGGCGTCGTGGTGTTGAAAGCGGGATTGCTATTGCTGAGGTTCGATGGTGTGGCGGGCCGCCGCAAGCACTAAACGCGCGCCATCCACGGCAAGACGCGTCCGCTCCCGGGCACTCACGCCTTTGCCGGCGAGGCCGGGCAGGGGAGTCTCCACATCGTAAATGGTGTGACTGGGCAAAGCTTGCGCCAGGGCCACCAGGGGAAAACTGCCGTGACCGGCAATTTGCCGGTCGAGCGCCTCTGCCAGATAGTCGGCGCTCACGCCGACGGGGCCGTCGCAGAGTTGGGCATAGCCGATGAGCTGGGGATCGATCCGCGCAATATCAGCGGGTGTGCCACCCGAGCGTGCCAGATGCAAGGCGTCGACCCCGATCCGCACGTTGCGGCGTCCAGCGGCACGCACATAGTCCGCCGCGCGGTGTACCGACGGACAAGCGGGGGACAGCGGCATGAACTCCAAACCCACATCAAGGCCGTGTTCAGCGGCAAGATCGGCGAGACGGGCCAGATTCTCCGCGGCCCTGCTCGGTTCCGGATCATGAATATGTGTCACCGCCATGCGCGCGCCCAGCGCATTGCCAATGGCCATTCCCTTGCGGAAGCGATCGAACGGCGGATTTGAATCCAGAGGGAAGTACTCCACGTTGCAGACCCGCACATTGCGGTCGGCCAAGCGGCGGGAAACTTCCGGCAGCATCGCTTCGGTCACGGCAGGGAAGCTGAGGTCGACGTTGCCGCCTGACAACGGTGTCTCGGGTGAGGCCACGAACAAGCACACGCCCGTGCATCCCGTGTCGGCCGCGAGGTCGACGAGCGTCACCGGGTCGGTATCCAATGCGGTAAGATGATGCAGAGCAAGATCCATGGGCCCTCTCCCTGAGGCGCGTTCCCCGGCCGCATTATGGACTGGTGCCCACTTCGCGAAACGAGTTTAGGCGCATCGTCCGCACCGGATCAAGGCGGGGACACGCCTGTTTGCCCATGGATTCTTGCGTCTTGTGTGACTACGGGCGATTGACCTCGGCCGCCTCACAAGGAACAATCGGTCGCAATTCTTGGGGAGGCTTATGATGACGTCCTGTCGGGTCGATCTGCTGGCGTGCTTCTTCACCCTCGGCGGCCAAGCCAGATTCGGTATTGGAAATGATGAGAGCCCCTGGGACTTCCGCGACCGGGTCGAGGCTGCCGGCCGCGCCGGGTATACCGGCTTCGGTATCAAGCATGACGATCTGGTCAAGACGCTGGGTCGCTATAGCCACTCCGACATGCGCAAGATTCTCGACGACAACGGTCTTGTGCACGTGGAAGTCGAGGCCCTGTTGGATTGGTTTGCCACGGACACGCGCCGCCGGGCGTCGGATATTGTCCGCCGCGATCTGCTGCTGGCGGCAGAGGAACTCGGCGCGCATCGTCTGAAGGCCACGGGCGATTTCGGCAGCCCGCCCGCTGCCCGCGATATCATGCGGTCGGCTTTTGCCGATCTGGCGCGGCAGGCTCGCGATGCGGGCACGACAGTCGCCCTTGAACCGATTCCCTTCGGCAATGTCACCGATCTGGACACGGCACTTTACATCATCGGCGACACGGCGGGGAAAGGCGGCGGTCTCATGCTGGATACGTGGCATGTGACCCGGTGTCCGATCGCGTTGGCGGATATCGCGGCGTTGCCCGGCGATTGGATCGCGGGCGTAGAGTTGGATGACGGCACCCGGGTCACGGTCGGCGAGCCGCTCGCCGATACCATCGACCGGCGCAAGCTATGCGGTGAGGGCGAGTTCGATATCGCCGGGTTCATCAAGGCCATCGAAAGCACCGGCTTCAAGGGACCGTGGGGCGTGGAGATCCTGTCCGAGGAGCATCGCGCGCGCGATCTGGAAGAGGCGGCGACCCGTTCCTTTGAGACAAGCGCGGCGCAATTCCGCTAAAGCGCGATCAGATCAGGTTGAAGCAACCTGATCCGCGAATCGTGACTTAAATATCTCCGATCTATTTTTAGGAGACAAATATATCGGAGATTTGAGTCGTAGATATTTAAGCGTAGACGCTTAGGTCCACATCCAGCCACCGTCGATGACGATCATGCTCCCGGTCATGTGGCCGGACGCGCGGCTGGCGCAAAACAACACCGCATTGCCGATATCATCCGGTGTCGCCGGCTTCCCGAGCGGCACGCGTTCCTTGATAGCTTTATCGAATATAGGATTGTCGTAGATCGCTTCGGTGTTCGTGGTGCGCACCGGACCAGGGACGACGGTATTCACGAGGATGTTGTAGGGCGCCAATTCCGAACACAGGGAGTGGGTGAGGGAGACCACCCCGGCTTTCGACATGTTATACGCCGCCAGCTGAAAATCGGGCTTGAACGCCGCGGTGGATGCGATGTTGACGATCTTACCCGGCTTCTTGGCCGCGACCATCTTCTTGGCCACCTTCTGAGTGAGGAAGTACGTGCCCTTCAGGTTGCGTTCCACGGTGGCGAGCCATGTCTCCGGCGTTACATCCAAGAATGGCGTGAAGGGGTGCATACCGCCGGCGGTGTTGACCAGGATGTCGATGCCGCCGAATTCCTTCATGGCGGTATTCACCGTATCGTCCTGCTGTTCGAGGTTAGTGACGTCGGTCAATACCGGCGCCGCCTTGCCACCCCCGTCGCGGATTTCCTTCGCGACCTTCTCGGCGGTATCCATGTATTTATGCGATACGACGATATTGGCCCCCGCGCTGGCGAGGCGAAGCGCGATACCCCGTCCCAGACCCTGGCCGGAGGCAGTGACAATGGCGGTCTTGCCGCGAAGATCAAAAAGCTCGGCTACGGTTGGTATGGTCATTGTAAATCCTTTCACGGTATTCGCTAAAGGGCGACACGCCGGCCGCTGGCGACAGACTGATCGATTGCATTAATCAATTTGTGGCGCTGCACGGCGTCATCGAAATCGGGGAAGTTCTTGGGCTTGCCGTTCAGAGCGTCGGCGAACCGGGCATAGAGTTGTCCCACGTTGAGGGCGGGCCCGGTAACCTCCTTGGGCACGATCTGATAGCGATCGGGCACCGGCAGCGGCGCAAGGGTTTTTTGATCGCCACGGCCGCCTAGCAACGTTAGGCCCGCGATCTGCACGTGACCGGTTGGGGCGGTGGCGACGATATCGCCCTCGGTCCCGTTGATTTCCCACAACAGGTTGGTGCCCCGGCTCATCCCGCCGCGATAATGCGCCGAGATCACGGCACCGCCCTTGAGCGTGCCCATCACCATAACCTGATCTTCGGCGGTCATGGGGATAGTCTTGCCGGTCTCGATGACCTTGGCAGTCTTGCGCCGCACGGTGGCAGAAGCCGATACCTCGGTGAATTCACCGAGGACATGGCATACGGCATCGATCGTGTGACCGAACGGGATGGTCAGCAACGTCGCCCCGTTGCGCTTGTCGGCAG
>Ga0207667_10008802_pt1 | contig 11952 bp, 14 predicted proteins | sample KBSCornC52_FD_184301 | JGI IMG/M metagenome (GOLD analysis project Ga0207667, IMG submission 184301) | Corn rhizosphere microbial communities from Kellogg Biological Station, Michigan, USA - KBS Corn C5-2 (SPAdes) (version 2) | ecosystem: Host-associated > Plants > Roots > Rhizosphere > Soil ...
GCTGAAAGTGCTGGTGGAAAGCGGCAAGATGCGCCCGGACCTTCTGGCCGGCATGCTCGTGCGCAAGGCAGACTGGCACGACTACGAAGGCATCAAGTATCTGCTGGAGCATGGTGCTGATCCCAATCACATCACGATGTGGGGCTACACCGCTCTACACCAGGCGCTGCGGCGCGACAATCATCTGCGCAATATCGAGCTGATGCTGGACCACGGCGCCGATCCTTCAATTAAAACCACAGCGGAAATACGGGCCGTATTCACGCCGGACTTTGGCGGGAAAGGCCAGAGGTCGAGCTTTGTGATCGCCGCGCATCGTGGCCGCGCAGAAGTGTTGGCCGCGCTGGAGCGCCGCGGCTTCAGCCTGGAGTTCAGCGGTGTTGACTCTCTGATTGCCGCTTGCGCCCGCAACGAAGCAGCGGCTCTTCGCGCGATTGCCGAGCGTGAGCCGCAGCTTGTGCAAGAACTGCTGGCCGAAGGCGGACGCCTGCTGGCTGAATTCGCCGGCAATGATAATGCGGACGCGGTCAAACTCCTGCTTGAACTTGGAGTGAATGTCGCGGCGCAATACGAAGGCGATCCTTACTTCGATATCGCCAAAGACAGCACTGCGCTGCACGTTGCCGCGTGGAAAGCGTGGCCTAGAACAGTCAAGCTGCTGATCGAGCGCGGCGCAGATGTAAACGCGCAAGACGCAAAAGGCCGAACTCCGCTGATGCTCGCGGTAAAAGCGTGTGTGGATTCCTATTGGACGAACCGGCGATCGCCAGAATCAGTGGAAGCGCTGCTGAAAGCGGGAGCGTCCGTCAACGGCGTGGATTTCCCATGTGGTTACGACGAAGTGGACGCGCTGCTGAAATCGTATGCAAGATAATTTAGCCGCGAATTTACGCGAATAAACACGAATCAAAACGAATGCGGACGTACTGTTTGTTACCCGCAAAAATCAGGTTTTTTCAATCACGAAATTACCAGATTACTCAATTCGCGGAATAAGCGGCGAGGGCCGAACCGCCCGAGCCGCGAGCAGCAGGAGCAATAGAATCTTGGCCGAAGGAAAAGATCACGAGCGGTGTGGAGCGAAGCGACAAGACTAGTGTGAAGTCGCGCGTTCGCTGCTCTTGAGCAGTTCGTTCACGATTGTGACAAGCTCTTCAGGATTCACGGGCTTTTCCAGATATAAATCAGCCAACGGCTCGGCGGCCTGAAAAGCTTCCGCCACATAGCCCGACACGACCACCACGGGCATGCTGCTGTTATTTTTTGCGGCCTGCACCACGGCGCGGCCATTGGCATCGCCCAGCCGCCAGTCTGTTACCACGGCGTCATAGGTGTTGCTCTGGAGTTTTTCCATGGCGTCGCGAGCCGACGTGGAAGCGGTCACCGTGTGTCCGGCAGATTCGAGGATGGCGCACTTCAAGGTAACAACATGCGGTTCATCGTCGACGCAAAGGATCCTGGCCATATTGGGAACATCCCTAACGCTGACGCGCTTATCAGTTCAGGCGCGCCTTCGGAGAATAATAGCTGCGGCACAAAGCAGCCTAAAGCTGGCCCTATTCTCAGGCAGCGATGACACTGAAGTCAAATAATCCCTAGGTTTCGCCGTCCTTTTTAACATCTTGGCTCAGAACCTGAGTTCCTGCTCCGGGACGGAAAGCCTGAACTCCCGGCCAGTGCCCTAAAGCAGCAACTCTGGCCGGAAATCGCCGTGAAAAGCCTGGAACCTCCCGGCTTTAAAATCTCCATACCAGTCCAACCGACGGCTGGGCAATGTGGGTGAAATTGTCACTGGCCAGGCAGCTGGAAGTCGGGAATCTTGAACAGCAGGCCGCGGTATTCCGCCCGGAACGCCATATATTTCGTGACATCAAAATCCACGCCCCCGCCGTAAACAAACGCCGGCTTGGTCTGGTTGTTGCCGCTGCCCTGGCCAACGCCGATGAAATTATTATTCAGCGAATTCGTCGGACGGAAGAACAGCCCGCCGATGCCGGCCAGCCCGTAAGGCCGCACGCGGCTGCTGGAAGGCGCGCTAATCACGGCTTCGCCCGTGAGCTGATGAATGTTGGCCTGAATATCGGTCTCTCCAAAGAACGGATCAAAATACTTCTGCGTGTCGCGTGTGTAGCCATAGTCGCCCTGCAGGGCGAACCATGAATTGAGGTGATAGCGGTAGCCAACAAGAAAGCCGCCGCTCTTGGTTGCGTCATGCGGGATATCAATGTTGGTGGAATTCTTAGGGAGGTTCGCTGTCCCCTGAACGCTGAATTCCGATTTAAAGTCCTGGGCAACGCCCGACGCTATAAACAAAAAGATGAATGCAACTGCTGATAAGACAGACTTACTCCTCATCGCGTGAAAACTCTCCTTGCAGAATTTATGTGCTCTGTTCTAGATAAGACGCACATTACAACCCCGCAGGTTCAGCGACGACGCGCAACTTAAATATTCTTAACGCGACGAGGAACAACTCTCTGGGACTAAGGAGCCTTAATACTCTGTTGCAGACAATGCGCGTGTGACACAGCCCGGAGTGGACTGTGCCACACGGAAATTCCCTAACGCGATTCTTCGCCCTTCCTGTTCATGCTGTCTTCAATCGGGCCGGCATCGCCGATTTTTTCTGCCACCGATTTTGCCTGCGTAAACAGCAGCAAATAATCCGGGCCGCCGGCTTTTGAATCGGTGCCGGACATGTTGAAGCCGCCAAACGGATGCGCGCCCACCATCGCTCCGGTGCACTTGCGGTTGAAATAAAGATTGCCCACATGGAAGTCCGTGCGCGCCTTCTCCAGCTTGTCGCGCGACGTGCTGTACACCGCGCCCGTGAGCCCGAACTCAGTGTTATTGGCAATGGCCAGCGCGTCTTCAAAATTGCGCGCCTTGATCACGGCCAGCACCGGCCCAAAGATTTCTTCCTGTGAAATGCGCGCCATCGGCGGGATATCGGCAATCACCGTGGGCTGGATAAAGTATCCATCGCCTGCGTCCGTCGCGCGGCCGCCGCCATAAATCAGCCGGCCTTCTTTCTTGCCGACTTCAATGTAATCAAGAATGCTCTTCATCGCCTTCTCGTTCACCACGGGCCCCATCGGCTTGTTCTCCGTCGGATCGCCGACCGTAATCTTTGCAACGCGGTCTTTCAGGCGCTCCAGAAACACATCATAAATTTTTTCGTCCACAATGGCGCGTGAGCAGGCTGAGCATTTCTGTCCCTGGAAGCCGAATGCCGCCTGGGCCACGCCTTCCACCGCTGCGTCAAGGTTGGCATCGGCGTCAATAATGATGGAGTCTTTGCCACCCATCTCCAGGATCGTGCGCTTGATCCATTTCTGTCCCGGCTGCGGCTTGGCCGCGCGCTGGTTAATGTCCAGGCCCACTTCTTTCGATCCGGTAAAGGCCACGAACCGCGTTAGTGGATGCTCCACCAGCCCGGCGCCAAAGCTTGAGCCAGATCCCGGACAGAAATTCACCACGCCGTCCGGCATGCCCGCTTCCTGCAGGACTTCAAAGAACTTCGCGGCAATGGCCGGTGAATCGTGTGAAGGCTTCAGCACCACGGTGTTGCCGGTCACAATCGCGGCCATGGTCATGCCCGCCATAATGGCGCACGGGAAGTTCCACGGCGGAATCACCGCGGCCACGCCCAGCGGAATGTAGATCAGCCGGTCAGCCTCGCCGGGAAGCTGCGTGGGCGTTTTGGCCTGCGCCAGCCGCAGCGCCTCGCGCGCGTAGAACTCGGCAAAGTCAATTGTCTCGGCAATATCGGCATCGGCTTCCGCCCAGTTCTTGCCCACCTCAAAGACCATCCATGCGGCAAACTCAAACTTGCGCTCGCGCAGTATGCCCGCCACCGTGTGAATTAAGGACGCGCGCTGTTCCACGCTCACCCGCTTCCACGTCTCAAACGCCTGCTGCGCGGCCTGGATCGCCGGCTCAACATGCTCGCGTCCTGCGCTCTGGAACACCCCGACAATCTCCGACGGCTTGGCCGGGTTCACGCTCTTAATCTTCTCCGTGGTCTTGATCAGCTTCTCGCCAATCACCATGTCATATTCGCGTCCCAACTCCGCGCGCACCTTGATCAGCGCGGCTTTCATGCGGCGCGCATTTTCCGCATTGCCAAAGTCAGTCAACGGCTCGTTTTTAAACGGAGTGGTGGGCACGTGCAGATGAGGTTGAGAGATATCCAGCAGGGTCGCCATAAATCATTTCCTTTTGCGCTCACAGTGTGAGCGGATGATGTGAGAGAACCTTATATTTTACCTCGTTGTCCGGTTTTTCGTTTTCTCTCGATCTCTGGCCTTTCCTCGGTGTTCCTCTGTGCATCTCTGTGGTAAAAGCTTTTGGTTTTTCCGATCACTGCAATGTCGGCGATGACGCGTGATGCCGGTGATTTTGCGACCCACTGCCTATGTACCCTCAGCCAAGACCCCACCCCCTATAAGGCTTTTGTTGAAAACAAACATCAAAGTGCAATTCGAAAGGACTGTCGAAAGGCTGTCGAGTTCCTTTTTTCGCGTTTTTTCGAGTCCCAATTACGTCTCATCAAAACTCTCTCTTCTTGTCCCTTTTTGCCGAACCCCAATGGAATCAACATTCATTGCAGAAAGCCTGATTCTCACCGGCTGAGAGATCAGGCAGAGGGTCGCAACCCCAAAATGCAAAGACCCGACTTCTCAAGCCGGGTAAAAATCAAAACAAAAACTAAATTGTGGACCACAGCCGCCCTCGGCTGTGCCTTTGTTTCAAATTTCTTATGTGGCACAGGCACTCTTGCCTGTGACTTTTCCGGGACCGCAGGAGCCTGCCCTGAGCCTGTTCAATGGGCGCCCTCACCTGCGACACCTGCGCCTGCGATGCTCATGTGGCACAGCCGCCCTCGGCTGTGGTTTTGCACGAATAATAATTGTTATCGGCCACTACAAAGAAAAGACGAATCGACTGTAGTGTAGCACTAATCGTCTTGGCTGCAACAAAAAAATCTCGCGACCGATGAAATCAACTCTCTGTGTCCATCCATCAGGGCAAAATTTAGATTGCCAATGTCAGCCAGATAACATACCCCGGCTTCGTTCGGCTGCTAAGCTTTAACTAATCTCCGGATCCGTGCTTTGCCGCACGCGATCACAGACGCCAAGCGGAACCATTGCTTGACGCCGGACTGACGTTCACGAGGAAAAAGAAAGAGGGATGCCGCATGAGCATCAAGATTATAGATGTCGATCAACTGGATAACCGAGTCCTTGTGAACTTTGAGGACGGAGTTTGCGCTTTGTACGATGCTGATTTTCTCTATGCCCAGACCGATAAACACATTCAAGCTGATTCTGATGAGAGCTCTACCCAGGAGCCGTAAGGGAAATGCCCTCCTGCGCTATACTTTTGCTGATGCGCTTATCCGCGCATTAAGCACCCCATCTGCCTCCGCTTCCAGCCGCGGCGAAGCAATCGCAATTGAAAAATCGATGATGTATCTGACCGTATTGGGGCAGAACAGGCAGGGTGTCTCCTGTATCTTCTGCAGGTCCTCGGTGGTCACGCTCAAGGGAAATGAGCGCAGGCAGTCAGTGCACGTCAGCACCACAAAAGGGATGCCGTGCGAATCCTGACCGTTGCGGGGTATCCACACCGGAGCGGATTCTCTCTTGTGGTCCACTGCGTGCGCCGCGGACGTCTGGACCAGGTCGGCCACAATCCGCAAGAGCATTTCTGGGGTGCCATGTCCCTTGGGATAGAAAGCATCCGCAATCACGCCGCCGGGCACAGCCTCTCCGGAGTGGTACGCCCCGCTCATGGCAATCACTGAAATCTGCGGAAACCGGCGGCGCACCACCGAGAGAAATTCAAAGCCTGACATCTGTGGCATATTCAGGTCAGAAAGCACAATGGCGGGAAGTCTTCGCTTCAACTGCAGCAGAGCGTCAAACCCGTTGATTGCGGTAGCTGTCTCGTAACCCACCGATTGCAACAACAGCGCCAGGCTTTCACGAATAGACGCATCATCGTCTACCACCATAATTTGAAGTTTTGATGCGCATGTCATCGGAGCCCTCCTTAAATTTCGTCATAACGGGAACAGGGTTTCGATGAGGTAATTTTCGCATCCAGCAGCTTGCCTTGTCTGCCTCAAATAAGACAGGCCCCTTGGTACGTGTGCAATTGTGAACAGTTTTGGGCTATCGCCACACAGCAATGCGGAGTGGCCAGTGAAAAACGCCTTCGGGCTTTTCATCTTCGTTCGCCGCTGTTCAATCTGGAACAGCGCTCTAGAAACTGCCGGAGTAGCATTCAGACAGATCTCCCAAAATTGTTGGCTCGAACAAAGCAGGTGTACTGTGACCGCATCAAAATCCATTCTAACCATCAGCCGGGACCAACCGCTGCAAAGCACAAGAACCTTAATTTTAGAAGGCGCGGGGTATTCGGTTTCCGCTGCTTTGAACGACGACGCTGCAGTCGCCTTCGTCGCGGCGCCTAACAAGCTCAGTCTGGTGTTGATGTGTCATTCAGTGCCAGAGTCCAGCAGGGTACTTCTGGTGAATAAGATAAAGGCGCTCAACCCAAAACTGCCCATTTTGATGCTCTACAATGGGTATGATCCGACTGTCGCAAAGGTTGACGGCTCATTGCATAGTCTGGAAACGCCAGAGGCCATGCTGGACATGATCGGATTCATGACAAAAAACGTTGGCAACTCGTCGGCTGTTACCTACCCCTCAGTTGACCGCCGAGTCCCGCCGGATGCCAGGTCCTTCAAGGCGGGCAAATAGGTTTCTCCTGCCGCCTTACAACCAAATACAAAAGAAGTTGCCGGCCGTAAACCAGCTAAGCGCTAAAAAAGGGCCGATGCAATATTCACATCGGCCCCGAGTTTTTGTAACAGGAGTGCAGCTCCCAAACTTAATCGTGCAGAATCACGTTTAGTAGAGAAGTATGGATCGTTAATTTTCCGTTGTAATCGATGAACCCTAATTGGCGGAAGCGATTCATAAAGAAATTCACGCGCGAGCGCGTGGTGCCGATCATCTCCGCCAGCACTTCCTGGCTGATTTTGGGAATCACGGTCTCAGGCGCGGTGCCGTCTTTGCCGAACTGGGCCAGCAACAGCAATGCGCGGGCCAGCCGTTTTTCGCTGGAGTTGAAGAGCTGGTCCACCAGGTCTTCCTGCGTGCGGGCGTTGCGCGCCAGCAGGTAAGCCACAAAGACCTCGGAGAATGCCTGCTCCTCATGGAGCACCCGGATCATCTCATCGCGTTCAATGCGGAGTATCGTGGAATTGGTCAGCGCGGTGGCTGAAGTTACGCGATGCACATTCGGGGCCGCTATACACTCTTCACCCAGAAAATTGCCTGCTCCCAATAAAGCTACAGTCGCCTCTTTGCCCGTCTTGGAGATCACGCTGATCCTGACCCGGCCCTGTTGGACATAAAAGATGGCTGTAGCCGCGTCACCCTGGGCAAAAACAGCTTCGCCTTTGCTCAGTTCCACAATGGTCCGGCCAGCCCCAACTTTGGCCAAAAACTCCATAGGCGCAAAGGCTCCAGTTGCTGATTTTGTTGCTGATGCTTTTGATCTGGCTGGCGCGCGCTTTGGTGCTTTTGCTGCTTTTGCTGCGTCAATCAAGACCGCTTTGGGTTCCAAAGCTGCCCTGTTATGCCGACGTTTAATGACATCTTCCACAAACTTAAGGTTACTCCCTATCCAAAGTACAAGTGTGTTCACTATTGAGCATTTTGTATGAATTATGTATTTTATCGAACAGATGCCTAAAACGGGAATTTGGTGACAAAGCGCATGCATGGCGAATTCTTACGGCTGTGAAGGCGGTTTGATGGCCCACCGCCATTCAATAGGGCGAAAGCTGTCGACGGCAGACGCGAGAATGGCTTCTGGCCTGGAGCCGCAAGCGATACAAATCGCCCCCACGGCGCGGATTTCAGTTTCTTGGGTAATAACGTCATGCCGCGTGCCCAGCGATCCGGCGATCACCGGACCATTGCACTTTTGGCAGGGAAATGCCGTGAGATGAAGATAATGCGTTGCGGTTTCTGCCGGACCGGCCAGCGTTCCATTCCAGGTCATTGGTGGCATCATCCTGTTGTTAACAACTGGAACATCGCTTTCAGGAACTACTCCTGGCATGGGGTTCTCCTCTTGGGTATGCTCGAGCCATCTTGTGAAAATGGCGCCGGGCCGCGCGGTGACACCGGCGTCGCTAAGAAATACCTATTGCAATTAGTATGGCAGTGGCCGCGATTTTAATCTGACCCCGATTGCACACTTACGGCCGATTTGTTCAATCGGGTACAGTAATTTTCCGGATAAAATGCCATGATCGCAGTTGCGGTCTTCGGTTGGGCCGCCAACGGTCCACAATGGCTCCCATTCCTATTGCGCTTTCAAGACGCCACGCGCGTCTCTCGCCATGGCTCATCATTCTCACGGTTCTCCTGTGCCTGTTTCTCTGGAAAATTGCGCGCGGACAAACCACCAACCCTGATCTCCAGCGGCAAGAGCAGCAGAACGCCGGCCAATTGAAGTCTGAGCAGGTAGTCGAGAACCTGGTCCGGATGAATCTCCAACGCGCGCAGGCGCTTCAGGCATATGAATCCACCAGGATTTACCGGCTGGAATACAAGGGATTTCCCGGAGGCCGCAGCGCTGAGATGGTGGTCAACATGAAATACCGCGCACCGGGGACCAAGGAATTTGAAATTGTTTCGCAGGGCGGCTCAAAGATGTTGATTGACCGCGTCTTTAAAAAACTGATGGAAGGCGAGAAAGACGCAATTGATGGAGAAAACCAGGACCGCATTGCCGTGAACCAGGAAAATTACCAATTCGCCCTTCTGGCGTATGAACCCGGCCCGCGCGGCGGATTGTACGTGCTTTCCGTGAAGCCGCGCACCAGGAACAAATATCTCTTTCAGGGCAAGATCTGGGTGGACGACCAACAGTTCGCCATTGCGCGCATGGAAGGCGAGCCGGCCAAAAACCCTTCTTTCTGGATCAAGGGCACGCAGATTGAAACGCGCTATATCAATGTGAATGACTTTTGGTTGCCGGACCATAATCACAGCTTTACTTCAGTCCGTCTTGGTGGACACGCCGACTTTAGCATTGAATACAAGGATTACCGCATCACTGGCGTTAGCCCGTTCAAGAACGTCAGCTCGGTATCCGGCAGATAAGCCTAATCTTCTGGCAGCGGAACGGCAGCGGCAAATGCCATGGGACGAGCGATTTCGCCCTTGTGATTTCCTTCCACGTGGGACTTGAACTCGGCGTTGACTTTATCGTTTCTCTGCTTTGTCGTGAGCTTGCCCCTGGCGGAAAAGCCCTGGCTGCAATCGGAACATCGCCACGCGACCGGGTTCCCATCGATCTTTTCTGTAACAATTAATTGAGACATGGAACCATAGTGCCATAAAATGCGCCGTTTCGCCTGTGCAATAGAGAACGGCCGGCACTAATCTTCGCAGCAACCGCGGCATACTTGGTCTGAGATATCTGAGTTACCGGCGGCGGCAGCCTTGATCTTGACGCTCTCCGGCGGTTTTTTTCTCCGCATGTCAATCTGGCTCATGTCCACGAATTTTGGCGAAGGTGCCCCAGCCGGCTTCCATGCTTGCTCGCAGATATTCTTGACATATGATTTCGGATTCACCCACACCTTGTCGCGGCAGGGTAGTTTCACGGATGGCACAGCTTTCTTTCGAGGCGGGTTATCACGAGAAGGATTCCCGGGCTTCATGAGCGGATCTCCCTTCGGCAAAAGAAGACCGTCACCGGGGCTGCGTGGCGGAAAAAAAATAATGATTGCTCGAGCTCGACCAGCCCCAAACATGAACAATCGTACACCTTCCGCCATGGTGCGCTGTGATCGTAATCACTTTATACGCTTGGTCGTCGAAAATCCTGATTAGAAAACCTTAACAATTCTGCTATTATCCCTGCACAAAAAAGGGGCCCACCATCGCGCCTTAGCGGAGCGGACGGTGGGCGGCTACGAGTAAATCTCCTTCTACCTGTCTGCCTACGATTGATGGTGCTACGCAAGGATGTGCAACGATCAAGGGTGGACAGAGGAGGAATTTACACCGATGTTAGGGTGGAATGCAAGCCAAAAAAGGGGCCGCCAAAAAGCCGGAATCAGAGGCCCAGTTACAACAACTCGGGGAACGGGTGCGCCGGCTCAGGGAGCAACGGGGCTGGTCACAGGAGGGCTTTGCCCATGAAGGCGGCCTGGGACGCTCTTTTGCCGGGGCCATTGAACGCGGTGAAAAAGATATCCGCTTAAGCACCCTCATAAAGCTCGCCAGGACGCTGGGCGTGAGCCTCTCCCAGCTGTTGAAGGGTATTGACTCCTGACAATCCGGCCGCGGCAGCAAACGGCGCCGCTGCCCTACATCAATTTTTGGCTGATTAAAGTCTCCCGCCCATGCCATTTATCCAGGTGGATTCTCTGCACAATTTCCAATACTCTCATTTCCCTGCTGGCGGCAATCAGGCGATTGCAAACGGAACAATGAGACTCAATCACGCCGGGGTTGGTTGTATCAAACCGCAGAACAAAGGGCTCTACCGACAGCGGTGGCATTCAGGTCAACCTTCCCTGGTTCAAGTATGAACGCTTGGCAAAATTCAGGAAGATGGGCCTCGTGGAGCCGTTCCCACCCCTGCCGATGCTACAGACCTTTCCTGTTATGTCCATTAAAACGCAATTAAAAATATTAATCATGAATATTTGTTGCCGAAGCAGAAAATGTCTGCTGCGGAATTTGTGCAGTCATTTCCGCCGATCGCCGGTTGAATCAGCGGAACGTAGAATCTGCCCGTACCAGCCATAAAAATCCATTCGCTATTTCTGCTTTTTGCTCTTGGACGGCTTGGCTTCATCGGGATCTTCCGGCTGCGCCAGCAGCTTGAATTCCACTTCCCGTGACCGTGAGCTGACGGTTTTCGCGGCGTTGTTGCTGGTGAGTTCCTTGAGCGTGCCCCGCAGGATGTAGTAGCCGTCCTCGCCCTTGGTCTTTCCCGGACCACGGCTGAACTTGCCTTTGAATTCATACCACACGCTGTGCAGCGCGCGGGTGGTAAAAGAAACGTCATGTCCCTGCACGTCGGCCTTGAGGAAAAACTGGTCAAGAAAAACGCCGTTGTCGCTGTCAGAGTCGCCCATCCGCGAGATGTATCCGGTGACCGCATTCTTATCCAGCGTGATCTGGAGGAACTCTCCTTCCTTCACAAAGCTGTACATGCCGGAGATGTCTTCTGCGGCATGAGGTACGGTGGCGTTGGCGCTGTCTTCCTGGGCGCTTTTGTTCTGGCCGCGTGTGGCGAGTCCAGCCTGGGCGTGGCACACGGCCGCCAGTAGGCCTAAAGCAAATAGGGCCTTTCGCGATAAAAGCATGAGCTGGTTCATCTGGTAATAAAGATATAATCTTTCTCACTACCGGGAACAAGCGAAATGCAGTCGGCAAAAAAAGCGCTTTCGAATGAGGCATTTTTGGCTTCGGACGCTGGCTTGCGCTTTGTTCTGGAGCCTGAGCCGTGGCTGCGTATTTTTACGCGGAATGTCGGGGATTTATTCCGCAAAAGCCCTCCGCCGGTTTGGGTAAGTTCCGCTCCCGGTCAATACTGGCCTGATGCGCTGGTGCATCGTCCGGTGGCGTGGAAGAGCGCGCGGCAATCTTTTCTGGGCCATGCGTTGGTCATCATCGCGATTTATGCGTTGAACATGGCATGGCTGAACCAGCCGCAGGCGTTACCGCAGACCCCGCCCAACCAGACCGTGGTCCATTATGAAGTCTCTGAATATCTGCCGCCGGTCAATGCCCAAAAGGCAAAGCCTGAGCCGCCGCGGCGGGCGCGCCCGCAAAAGGCTGATCCTGAGCTTGCGCCGCAGGAGATAGTGGTAACGCGTGAAAACCACATCAGCACCCG
>Ga0207667_10008803_pt1 | contig 11951 bp, 10 predicted proteins | sample KBSCornC52_FD_184301 | JGI IMG/M metagenome (GOLD analysis project Ga0207667, IMG submission 184301) | Corn rhizosphere microbial communities from Kellogg Biological Station, Michigan, USA - KBS Corn C5-2 (SPAdes) (version 2) | ecosystem: Host-associated > Plants > Roots > Rhizosphere > Soil ...
TACCATCCGGCCGCGCTGGTCGAGGAATGGGAGATGATCCGTGCACGCGCAGCGCCTGGCGCCCGCATCCTGCTGCGCAGCGCGCATGCGCAGCCTGCCTACCTCGACGAGATCCGCATCGGCGAAGGCCGCATGCGCCTGCGCGACGCGTTCCGCTTCATGGACGCGGAAGCCGATGCGCTGCAGCCGCACGATCGCGTGCACACCTATGCCGGCTTCGTCATCGCCGATGTCCCGGCTTGAGGCGTTGCGCGACGACGTCGCGGTGCTCGCGCGCCTCGCGCGCGGCATGCCGCGCCGGGCTTCGCATGCCGAATCGCTCGGTGCGTTCTACGGCGCGCAGTCGGCGCACTACGACCGCTTCCGCGAGCGCCTGCTGCAAGGTCGCGCGGAGCTGATCGCCGACATCGCGCTGCCGCCGCACGCGCACGTCGTCGAGCTTGGAGGTGGAACCGGCCGCAACATCGAATTCTTCGGCGAGCGCATCGCGCGGATCGCGCGCTACGACGTCGTCGACCTGTGCGCGCCGTTGCTGCTGCGCGCGCGCGAACGCGCACGGCTGATTCCGCCGTTGCACGCGGTGGAGGCGGATGCGACGACGTGGCGGCCGGCGCGGCCGGCCGATGTCGTGATCCTCTCGTACGCGCTCACGATGATTCCCGACTGGCGCGCCGCGATCGCCAACGCGATCGCGATGCTCGGGCCGGGAGGCACGCTCGCCGTCGTCGACTTCCACGTCTCGCCCGTTCGCGCCGATGCGGGCCGCTCGCAGCACTCCGCTTTCACGCGCCGCTTCTGGCCGTGGTGGTTCGCGCACGATGGCGTTCGCCCCAGCGCGGAGCACTTGCCTGAACTATGCCGCGCGCTGCCGCGCAATGCCGTGGTCGAATCGACGGCGCGCGTGCCCTACCTGCCGGCGATGCGAGTGCCGTTCTACCGATTCCTCGGTCGACTCGGGCTCGATTGATCCGCGCCCATACCGGTTCGGCTCAATGGCGGGCGAAGTCGAACTGGCGTCGCGGGAGCCTGGTGGCTGGATGCAGTATTCATCCTCCAGCGCGGCGTGCGTGACCTTCCTCCGGGACGAGACCGGCGCGCCACAGCGCGGCCTTCAGAATTCTTCATTCGATTTTCCGGCACTTCATTCGCGCCGACGCTGGACTCGGCACTCCTTCCCATGGAGTCCGCCATGCACCCGTTCCGAATCCTGTTGCTTGCCACCGCCCTGACCGCCGCTTCCGCCGGCGCCGCCGATGCGCCACCGGCGTATCGCGTGCCGGAGCAGGCTTCCGACGGCTGGGCGGTCGTCGATGCGGCGCAGCTCGGCTGGAACACCGCCGCTTTCGGCGAACTCGAGCGGCGCGTCGCGGCCAACGAGACCAAGGGCCTGACCAGCGTCCTCGTCGTCGACCACGATCGCCTCGTCTACGAGCGCTACTTCGGCGACGGCACGCGCGATGGCCTCAACGACATGCGCTCGGCCAGCAAAAGCCTGACCGCGTTGCTGGTCGGCGCCGCGATCGAGCGCGGCGCCATCGGCGGCGTCGACGCACGCGTGTATCCGTACTTCGCCGACAAGCGTCCGCTCGCGCATCCCGATCCGCGCAAGGCCGCGATCACGCTCGAGGACCTGCTGACCATGAGCTCGCTGTGGGAATGCGACGACGAAAACCAGTTCTCGAGCGGAAACGAGGAGCGCATGTACGTCACCGAAGACTGGCTGCGCTACGCGCTGGAGTTGCCGATCAAGGGTTTCGCGCCGTGGATGCAGAAGCCGGCGCAAAGTCGGTACGGACGTTCGTTCGCCTACTGCACTGCCGGCGCGTTCGTCGCCGGTGCGGTGATTGAACGGGCCACCCGGCAGCACCTCGACGGATTCGCGCGCACGGTGCTCGAACAGCCGCTCGGCATCACGCGCTCGCAGTGGAACCGCTCGCCCGAAGGCACCGTCATCGGCGGCGGCGGCACGCGCTACCGCAGCCGCGACATCGCGAAGATCGGCGCGATGGTCGCCAACCGCGGCCGCTGGAACGGCAGCCAGGTATTGCCCGCGCGCTGGATCGACGCGGCGCTGACGCCGCATGCGCAGGCGCGCGACGATGCCGAGTACGGTTACCTGGTCTGGCGCTTCCACTTCGTCGTGGACGGCAAGGACACGCCAGTGTGGGCGATGTCCGGCAACGGCGGCAACTACGTATTCATGTTGCCCGAGCGCGGGCTGGTCACGGTGATCACCAGTCGCGCCTACAACCAGTCGTACGCGCACCCGCAGTCGCAAGCGGTGTTCCGCGACATCGTGCTCAAGGCGTTGCCGCCACCGCGCTGAGCAGGTCGGCCGGCAACCACGGCGCAGCGAGCACCTTGCCGCGCTCGGCCACCACCGCGCGACCGATCGCATCGACGACCTCGGCGAAACCGGGGTCGTCGGCCAGCGCCCGGAACAACGGCGACGCACGCAGCCACGCCGCATCGCGGAAGCCGCCGGCGACGGCACGACGCAGGGCATCGACCGCGCCGGCATGGTTCTGCACGCGCAGCAGCGCGACTTCGATCCAGCCATCCGGATTGTCGCCGGCATCGCGCGCGATCTCGTCGGCGCGCTGCGCGAGCGCCGGCAAATCCGGCCTTGCGGCATACAAGTCCGCGAGCGCGCGCGGCAGACTCTGGTGCGGGCGCAGGTTCGCCGCCTGCTCGAACGCGGCGAGTGCGCCGACGCGGTCGCCACGCACCAGTGCAACCTCGCCAGCGAGTAGATGTACTTGCGGATGCAGAGGGCGTGACTTCGCCGTCGCGAGCGCGGCTTCGGCTTCGGCGTAGCGGCCCTGGGTGAACAGGAATCGCGGATAGGCGACGTTGCCGAACACGTTGTCCGGATACAGTTCGAAGATGCGCGCGTAGCGCCGTTCGGCCGCGGCGGCGAAGCCGAGCAGGTCGAGGTTGCGTGCGATCTGCAGGTCGAGGAAGCGCAACTTGGTGCCGTTGTGTTCGACCACCACGTTCGCCGCGAGTGCGTCGGCGAGGCGGCCACGTTCGACGTACAGGTTTGCCGCCGACGCACGCGCGTCGTCGCGCCCGGCGGGATCGAGCGCGACCGCGCGCTCGTATTCGCCGATGGCCGCATCGACCTCGCCGCGGCAGTCGTCGGCATAGGCGAGGGCCGCATGCGCGAGTGCGTTGTCCGGCGTCGTCGCGAGCACGCCGTGCGCGAGATCGCGCGCGCGTTCGGCTGATTCCGGACCGGCGTTGTAGAGGCACATGCGCGCGCTCAGCGCATGGCTGAGCCCGAGCGTTGCCGCCACGTCGTGCGGAGCGCCGGCGAGCACTTCCTCGTACAGCGCGATGGCGCGATCGTTGTTGTCGGCCTGCCCGATATCAGCGTAGTAGCGCGCGCGTTCGAGGCGCGCGTCCACCGCGACCGGCGCCGGCGCCGGCGCCTGCGCCGCGTGCCAGGCGTAAGCGCAGAGCGCGACGACTGCGGCGATCGCGATGCCGGCGACCGCGCGTGCACGCGGCGCCGCGCTACGCGCCACCGGCGTGCCGTCGGCTGGCGGCTCTTCCGCGCGCGGAACGCCGCACAACTGGTAGCCGCGCCCGCGCACCGAACGGATGTAGCGCGGATTGCGCCCGTCGTCGCCGAGTGCCTGCCGCAACAGCTTCACGCGTTGCGTCACGGTCTCCTCGTTGACGACCGCAGGCGCCCACACGCCCGCGATCAACGCATCGAATCCGACCACGCGGTCGCCGGCTTCGAGCAGGAAGCGCAGCAACTGGAAGCTCAGGCCGGCCACGTCGAGGACGACGCCGTCGCGCTCGACGCGCTGACGCTCAAGATCGATGCGCAGGTCATCGAGGCGGTACGTCGGTCGGGTGGTCATGAGGCGGCGAGCGGGGAGCGGAGTTCGATCATAACGTGCGCGTGCTGCGTCGATGGCGTCGCGTGTCCTTGCCGGGCGGTCCGCGCAATCGAGAACCACGCCACAGTCGGCGGCAACCGGATCGCTTCGAATCGGTACCGACCGACGAGAGCAGGCACGACGTTCCTCCCGACGACGGTTTTTCCTTGTCTGCCGGAGCGTCACGTTGCCGCCGCAGGCTGATGGGGCACACCGATGAAAGAACCATTGCGGACAGCGTTGGCGGCCACGCTGCTGCTCGCGCGCGTCGTCGGCGCGCACGAAGCCGCATTCAAGAGTCCCGCCGGCGGCATGCACTTCAGCCAGGGACAAGCGGTCATCGTGTTCGCCGACCTGTTCGACAGCAACAACGAGCACGGCATCATTGCCTGCCCGGGCGGCCAGGCGGTTGGCAATCCGCCCGGCGGCGGTCAGGCGACGTGCTCCGGTGGCGGCACGCCGACCGGTTGGCCGCAGATGCAGGTACTCGTCGATGGCGTCGTGCAGACCGACAGCGTGACCGGACAGGCGACGGTGCCCGGCACGACCGTGTTCAACGAACAGATGAATCCCGACCCGGTCGACTTCTACCGTTTCAGCGTGACCGGCCTCGCGCCCGGCGTGCACGAGATGCGGATCCGCGGTCACTACGCGCCGCCACCGGATTCCGACGGCAGCACGCTCGACAGCGCGTCGATCACGATCACGATCGATCCATTGCCGAGCGGCCGCACCGTGCTCGAGCTCGGCGCCGACGCCAACGGCGCGATCGACTGGCAGGATCGCATCGTCTTCGGCCACGGCCATCACGTCGATCCCGCCGGCGCCGCGGTCGTCATCCGCAACAGCCTCGTGATCGGGCTCGGCAACGAGCAGACGCCCGGCATCGCCGGTGCTGCGGCGAGCGTGGACATCGAGCAGTCGGTATTCGAGGCGACCGCCGCGCTCGATCTCACGATTGCCGGAACGGCGCTCGTGCGCGGTTCGGAATTCCGCGCGAACAACCTGCTGCATTTCGAGGCGTCCGACCCGGACGCCTCGCCGATCGTCACGTTGCGCGGCAACGGTGCTGCGCAGAAGACCTTCCAGGGCAATCGCATCGGTGCGGGGCGGCTGGTGTTTTCCAACACGCGCCATTGGCTCATCGGCGGCGACGGCGATGCGCAGGTCAACATCCTGATCGGACCGCGCGCGACGATGTACCTCGTCGACGGCAGCTCGGACATGGTCGTGCGCGGCAACTACGACCACCACAACTACCGCGGCGGCTGGAGCCAGGGATTCAACCTCGCCTTCACCTGCAACGAATGCAGCGGCGCGAGCGGCGGCGGCATCCTGGTCGAACACAACCTCATCCGCGGCGGCTCGTGGCCGCTGCAGGACCTCGCCGGCGAATTCCGCTACAACCTCGTCTACGGATATGGCCACACCTGGTTGCGCAGCGCGAACGACGGCGCGTCGATCCACCACAATGTGTTCGCGCCGGAGAAGGGTGGCGGCGACCTCAACCAGGGCGTGTGGTTCTACGGCGGCGAAACCGGCATCACGCTCTACAACAACACCTTCGACGGCGGCGGACCGCACGGCGACTTCGCCGGGCCGACGATCGAGGTCGACAACGCCTCGCGCGTGACGAGCCTGCGCAACAACCTCGTGACCTACTCGCGCGACTATGACAACGGCAGCCCGGGCCTCGCGCGCATCGTCGGCGCGTCGGCGAATTTCGTTTCAGTCGACTACAACGCGTTCCATTCACCCGACAACAGCACGCACGACAATTACGCGATCACCGGCTGGACCGAAGGGACGACGCCGGGATTCGCCGCGCACGACGTCAGCGGCACCGGCGCGATCGGCGTTCGCGATGGCCAGCTCGCCGCGGACCCGTTCAGTGGCGCGCGCGTGGATCCGTACGAATCGCTGGTCGACGAGAGCGCGGTGTGGCAGCGCGTGCAGACCCTGTCGAGCATCCTCGCCGCGTTCCGCGCACGCTATATGCCGATCGCGACGAGCCCGGTGATCGACGGAGGCGATCCTGCCGACAACGACAGCCACGGCCGCCGTACCGACATCGGCGCGATCGACGCCGACGGCCACGACGGCGATCGCTTCGGCCGCTTCGGCGTGACCGGCGATGTGATCTTCGCCAACGGTTTCGACCCCGCATAGGCCGATCGCCGACGGATTCGCGCAAAGGCGCCGCGGTTGCCGGCCTCGACGGCTGCGGGGAACACGAGGCGCGTGCAGGGCACCTCTCAGCCGCCGATCTGCTCGAATCGAGTTAGGTCGTCCTCCGACAACGCGAGCGTGGTCGCATCGGCGAGTTCCGCCACCTGCGCTGCGCTCGTCGCACTTGCGATCGATATATCAGCCATGCGAGTGCGACCTGCGCGGACGTGGCGTCGTGGCGCTTCGCGACGTCGTCGAGCGCCGCGAGCACGTGCAGGCCGTGCCCGTTGAGGTACTTGCCGACCGCGCCGCGCGAGCGGCGCTCTTGCCGCGATCGGCTGCGCTATGGTGCTTGCCGGTGAGGAAGCCACATGTCGTGTCAGCGATGCACGGCGGCGACGAACAGGCTCGACGGGTCGGACGTGATCTTCGTGTAGAGCAAGCCGGCGCCACCGGCGGTCGCATTCGTGCCGACATTGCCGCTGTTGCCGCCCGGGCCGCCGGAACCGCCGCCACCACCGCCGAACGCCGTATTTGCATTGGCGTTGCTGCCCGAGCCCGCGACGCCCGCGGCGACACTGATCGTGCCACTGACAATTGTGGGCGCGAGGAGATTGACGACGCCGCCGCCACCGCCGCCGGAAGCGGCGCTTCCGGTCGTGCCGGCGAGGACATCAGCGCCCTTTCCGCCGATGGCGTTGATCGAACCACTATTGGTGATCCCGGTCTTCGACGCGAGCACGATGACGCCACCGCCACCGCCGCCGCCACCGATGCTCGTGTTGGGCACGGCCGCCTTGCCGGTTGCGCCGTTGGCCTGGATCGAAGCGCCTCCGGCGATCGTGACCTGACCGGCGGCGAGAATCACCAGCGTGCCGCCACCACCTGCCGGATCGGGGACATTGCTGTTCGTGTAGGGACCGATGCCGCCGCCGGAGGAGCCGGGATTGACCGACAGGCGCGCGAACAGCGGACTGGTTCCGGCCCCACCATTGCCGACGCTGTTGTTGCCGAGCGTGGCTGCGGTGTTGCCGATGCCGGCGCCCGCCGTGGTATTCGGTGCGACGATGATCGATCCGTTGATCGTGACCGTGCCCGTGGCGCGGATCACCAAGCCGCTCGGCACCGTCAGGTTGCCGGTGATCGTGAGATTGGTGAATTGCAGGGTGTTCGCCGGCGGCGAACTCGTCCAGTCGGCGGTCCCGATCGTGCCGACACCGTCGGAGCCGTCGCCGTAGGCATTCGCCGAACCGGCCGGACCCTGCGGGCCGGTGGGGCCGTTCGCGCCGACCGCACCTTGGGGGCCGATCGCGCCCGTCGCACCTGTCGCACCGGTTGCGCCCGTCGCGCCGGCAGGACCGATCGGACCCGTCGCACCTTGCGCACCCGCCGGACCGATCGCGCCGGTCGCGCCCTGCGCGCCAGCCGGCCCGACTGCGCCCGTCGCACCCGCCGGGCCGATCGGACCCGTGGCGCCTTGCGCACCCTCTGGACCTATCGCACCGGTGGCGCCCGTGGCACCTGCGGGACCAATCGCTCCTGCTGCACCCGTGGCGCCGGCGGGACCAATCGCTCCTGCTGCACCCGTGGCGCCGGCGGGACCGATCGCTCCCGCAGGACCTGTCGCTCCCTGCGGTCCGGCCGGACCCGGGTCACCCGTTGCACCGGTCGCGCCTTGCGCACCGGCAGCACCAACGGGACCTTGTGCTCCGGTTGCGCCGGCGGGACCCGCCGGACCCGTCGGTCCAGGATTCAGCGAATACTGCGCGACCGGAGTCGCCGTGACCGGCTGGCGTCCGGAGAGCGCTTCCTCGTTCGCGAGCGTCGTGCCGACCTTGATCTCGAGCCAGTACTGCGTGCCGTTGAACACCGCGCCGAAATCGAGATCGGTCGTGAACAGGCCGTCGATGACCTGGATCGATTGCTGGATCGGCAAGGCACCGACGACCACCGCGCCGCCGGTTTCGGCGTCATAGAGCGTGAAGGTGAACTGGTAGGTGCCGTTCGCGAGCGATCCGCTCGCATTGAGTCGCCCCTGGTAGGTGAAGGCCGACGATTGCGCGGCAAACGGCGCCGCGAACGCGTCGTGCGACGCGCAGCAGAACAGGACCGCGGCGAGCGCCGCGGGCAAATGGCGTTTGATCATTTCAGCACCCCTCGAATCCGCTGAAGAACAACTGGTCCGGACGATCGACGATCGCGGCCGGCATGAAGCCGGCGACGACCGCATAGGTTGGTCCGCTCGAATACCCCGGTGCGGGCTGGCCGACACTGCCGACGAGCCTGTAACACGCGTTGCGCAGCGAACCGCCGCCGGCGCTGACGCGATGGAAGTCGATGCGGTAGGTCGGTGTCGTGCCCGCGCGGCTGTCGGGTGACGGTGCGGCGAGCAGTGCCGCGAGCGCCGCGAGCGCGAGCACGGGCGCGCGCAGGCGTGCTCGCCTGCGCGAAGTACAGTTTTCCATCGATTCCCCCTGTGGATTCGATCGTCGCGGAGTATACGTCGTTCGCGCGTGGTTTCGACTGTCCCGATGCTGACGGGCGGTGCGCATGCGGTGTCCCGCAGGATGCGCGCTCAGCCGCCGACGTCGAGGCGTTGCAGGTCCTCGTCGGACAAGTGCAGTCGCACCGCGCCCGCGAGCTCGTCGACCTGTGCCGCGCTGGTCGCGCTCGCGATCGGCGCGCTGATGCCGGGGCGTGCGATGAGCCAGGCCAGCGCGACCTGCGCAGGCGTGGCGTCGTGGCGGCGCGCGACATCGTCGAGGGCCGCGAGCACGCGCAGGCCATGGCCGTTGAGGTACTTGCCGACGGCACCGGCGCGCGCGGCGCTCTTGCCGAGGTCCGCTTCGCTGCGGTACTTGCCGCTGAGGAAGCCGCTCGCGAGCGCGTAGTAGCAGACCACGCCGACCTGTTCGCGCAGGACCAGCGGTTCGAGTTCCGTTTCGTAGCCCTTGCGCGCGATCAGGTTGTATTCGGGCTGCAGCGCTTCGTAGCGCGGCAAGCCGTGCTGCGCGCTGACCGCGAGCGCTTCCGCGAAGCGCGTCGCGCTGTAGTTCGACGCACCGATCGCGCGCACCTTGCCGGCCTCGATCAGGCGCGCGAACGCGCCGAGCGTGTCGGCGAGCGGGACGTCCGCGTCGTCCTCGTGGGCGAAATAGAGGTCGATCGTGTCGACGCCCAGCCGGCGCAGCGATTCGTCGGCGGCCGCGGCGATGTTCGCGGGCGACAGGCCGCGCCGCGGCGACCATTTGGCGACCTTGGTCGCGAGCGTGACCTGCGCGCGCTTGCCGCTGCGCGCAAGCCATTCACCGATGATCGTTTCCGATTCGCCACCGTGATTGCCGGGCACCCATGCGGGATAGACATCGGCGGTGTCGACCAGGTCGAGGCCGGCATCGACGAACGCATCGAGCACGGCGAACGATGCGGCCTTGTCCGCGCTCCAGCCGAACACGTTGCCGCCGAGCGCAAGCGGGGCGACCGAGAGGCCGGAGCGGCCGAGGGGGCGTCGATTCATCGGGTGCGGCTCCAGGGCAGGGAAGGCCACTTGCGTGTCACGCGTGGATCCTACGGTGTTCGCCGCGCCCGCACATCCTCCGCCTCGCGCACCCGGCCTAGGCGAGGCCGATTGCCTTCGCGAGCAGGCATGCACCCGTGGCGACGAGCACGACGCCGATCGCGCGTGCGATGCGCTCGCCGGACGGCGCGAGACGCTCGGCGGTGATCGCCGCGGTGACCAGCGCCATCGCGCGCAGGTCCATCACGCCGACGACGAGCAGCACCGCGGTCGTTCCGGCGCAGCAGTGGCAGCAGTGCATGCCGAGGCGCAGGCCGTGCCGCCATGCGCCGCGCGCGTCCGCGGCGAGCGTGCAGGCGCAGGCCGACGCTGCGCGACAGCACGCGAGGTGATGCGCCTTCCAACGGCTGAACTGCAACACGCCGGCGATCGTCACGACTGCGCCGATCGCCAGCGGCACGCAGCGTGCCGCCGCCGGTGATCGCATCGCAAGCGTGGTCACCACGATGCCGAGCGCAAGTGCGGTGATGCCACACGCGGTCCAGACCACGAAGTACGCGGCACCGACGAGCGCGGTGAGGCGGTCGCTTCGCGCCGCGCCCATGCCGCCGCCGAGCGCGTCGCGATAACGACGCAGCATCGGCAGCAGCGACGGCAGCATCATCGCCATCATCATGACAAGCCACATGCCGAGGAAGGACGCGGCGAAACCGGCCCATCCCTGGCCTGGCATGCGCATCCATGCCATCGACATCGACCAGCCGCCCGGCATCGGCATCGCCTGCATGCCCGACATCGAAGCGCCGGTGGCGAGCGTCGCCGCCACGCTGGCGGCGAACAGCAGGGTCGATGCGGCGAACAGGCGGCGATGCGCAGCAGGAATCGAATGCATGGCGGACTCCGATCGGCAGCGCGATTCAGCGCGTCGCGTATTCGTCGTGGCGCTGCCACCACACGCCGGTCTCGTTGCGCCCGAGCGGCGCACGATCGAGCCACTGGTACATGCCCCACAGCCCGTCGAGCCCGCGCGAGTAGGTGGAATAGGTGTGATGGACGACACCGTCCGCGAGCACGAATGCGCTCAGGCCCGGGCGATCGCGCGTATAGGTGGCGACGTCGGTGCCGGTCGTCGCCGCGATCTGCGCGACCGGGCCCTCGTCGCCGCGCAACTGCCATTGCTGCACGGTCTTGCCGGCGAGCGGTGGCTGCATCGGCGCTTCGCGGCGGTAGTTGTATTCGATGCCGCCCTCGCGTTGCTGCTGCTCGCTGAACGCGATGCCGAAGTCGTCGTTGAAGTCGCCGCCGAAGGACGATGCCCACGGAAACGACCAGCCCATGCGCCGCTTGAACGCTGCGAGCTTCGCGATCGGCGCGCGCGACACCGCGGTCAACGCGACGTCGTGGTTCTCCAGGTGCACCGCGAAGCCGTCGAAGCCGTCGGCGATCGACGAGCAGGACGGACAGCCGGCGTTGTAGTCGGGGCCGAACATGAAGTGGTAGACGAGCAACTGGGAGTGCCCGCGGAACAGGTCCGCCAGCGTGGCGCTGCCGGTGTCGGTGTCGAATCGATACGTCTTGTCGACGCGCACCCACGGCAGCGCCTGTCGCTGCCGGGCGAGTTCGTCGCTGCGCCGGACGAGGTCCTTCTCCGCATCGAGCAGTTCGAGGCGTGCTGCCAGCCATTGCTTGCGTGTTGCGATCGTGTGCTTGGTCATCGTCGTTCTCCTGTCTGGATGGATCGGGTGTGCTGGTCCCGATGTAGATTAGGAGGGCGACTTCGAATGAAGGGAGTGACAAGTGTGGCGCGATTGAGGAAGCCGCTCCGATGGATTCGCTGATCACCGCCGCGGCCCGCGCGCTCGCGGCGGGCGATCCGCTCGGCGCGCTGAAGCGCGTCGCCCTGCGCGACGATGCGCCGGCGCTCGCATTGCGCGGCATCGCGATGGCGCAGCTCGGCGATCTCGTTCGCGCGAAGACGCTGCTGCGCAGCGCGGCGCGCGCATTCGGTGCGAAGGAAGCGCTCGCGCGAGCGCGTTGCGTCGTCGCCGAGGCCGAGATCGCGCTCGTGTCGCGCGACCTCGGCTGGCCGGCGAAAACACTCGACGCCGCGCGCGCGACGCTCGAGGCGCATGGCGATCGAGCGAATGCCGCGCATGCGCGCTATCTGCAGGTGCGCCGCCTGCTGCTGGTCGGCCGCCTCGACGAGGCCGAGCGGGCGCTCGCCGGACTCGATCCCGCCGCATTGCCCGCCGCCTCGCGCGCGGCGCACGAACTCGTCGTCGCCGGGATCGCGATCCGGCGCCTGCAGACCACGGTCGCGCGCGCGGCGCTCGATCGGGCCGCGCACGCCGCCCGCGTGGCGGGCATTCCGG
>Ga0207667_10008807_pt1 | contig 11948 bp, 12 predicted proteins | sample KBSCornC52_FD_184301 | JGI IMG/M metagenome (GOLD analysis project Ga0207667, IMG submission 184301) | Corn rhizosphere microbial communities from Kellogg Biological Station, Michigan, USA - KBS Corn C5-2 (SPAdes) (version 2) | ecosystem: Host-associated > Plants > Roots > Rhizosphere > Soil ...
GCCCAACGGAGCCCCCCTCTCCTTCACCCGCACTGAAGAACGTCTCCTCGCTGCGCTCTGGGCTGCTCGAGGCTCCGCCGTCTCCGGTGCGGAGCTCACCGCTCGCGTTTGGTCGAGTCAGCACGCGCCCCAGAAGACGCTGCGCGTTCACCTCTCACATCTCCGCAAGAAGCTCGATGAATTCGGCGTCCTCATCGAGTTCATTCAAGGGGCTGGCTACCGTTTGTGCTCGAAGCGGGAGCAACGCGCAGGTGATGAGCGCCGGACAACTGCATTCGCAGCACTCGAGTGGCCGATTGCGAATTCTTAGCCGCCAACGCGAAATCTTAACCCAATCCTCCCACCGTCACATGGCACTCTCCACGCGATGTCGGGAGTCGCAGGGGCGCACAATGACGTGCCGGCAGTTGAACATCTGACGCTGCATGGCGCGCCGCCCGCTGCTGGAGCTGACCTGTGAATCCCCTGGTCTTCAAGATGGACGAGAAGTTGTTGATGAGCGCCGAGGAGCTTCGGCCAGTCGCGGCGGTCGCGATCGCGCAGGCGCCGATGCCCGGCGCCCTTCGAAATAGCGCAAAACTCTCCAGAAACTCCGCAACGGCGGTCACGACGAGCGTGGTTCCGCTACTCGCAACCGCCGAACGCGTAGAGAAGCTCGCCGCCACAGAGCAGTCCCTCGACGCCGCGCATGATGTCTCCAGAATCGATACGCCCGACAGTTTTCGTGAGTCGGCCGCCAATGTTCTGGCCGCCGCGTTTGTCAAAACCAAGGGTGGCAACATCGCGCAGAGCAGTGACTGGGAGCCCGCCTTGCGCGCCGCCGCGACGGCCGTGGATGCCCTGGCGAATTACGTCATCGCACGAGTCATGAGCGAACTTCGCTCTGAGTGCTCAGAGAGCGGTACTTTCGCTGTCGCTGCGACGCGTGACGAGGGCAACGGGTGAGGCCATCCGTCGAATCCGCGGGGCGACAACCGGGGAAGACTTCTCGCGAGATGGTTCTCCGCGTCCGGCGCCACGCAGGCGCGCACACCTCGAGATTTATGGAAGGAAGGTCACTTTGGCAAAACGTCCGATAGCAAGAAAAGGAATCGTTGACATGATCGATCGAAGAAGAGCGGGCGCTTGGAGCCTTCCTACCGCGGCGCTATTGGCGCTGGCGGGCCTCGCTGGTTGTAGTGGTGAACCATCCGGCGCTCAGGAGGTCGTGAACCAAGCCAGCGCGGCGGTGACCACGACACAGCGCATCAGCATTCCCGTTCCGAGCGGCAACGACTTCCGGTTGACTGCCGTCGGCACTAGCGAAAAGTTGCAGGTAGGCGACCGTACGCAAGTAAGAACTCCGTCCGGCGGATTTGCGCTGGTCTCCAATACAGGCACGCTCCTATCCGATTTCGGTATTGAAAGTCAGCTTGGCGATATCTCCAGCGTTGCCCCTGTTTCCGTTCACGACAGAGCTCATGTGAATGGCTCCATCGTTTCCGGCGGCAACGTCTCGCAAGGCAGTGGCGTGGTGGTCACGGGCAGCGTGACAATGAACCACTCCTTCGGTCTCCCGGATCTTGCGAGCTGGCGGATCCAATTCCAGCTATCGACTCAAGACGTGATCTTGCAGCCGTCGCAGTCAGCGAATCTGACTCCTGGCGCGTACTCGCACCTAACGCTTCAATCATCGTCACAGGCCACACTACGCACGGGGACATACTTCATCGACCAGCTCGATCTCGAGCCGCAGGCGACTTTGCGGCTCGATGAGAGCGCGGGACCAATCTTCATTTACGTGAAGACGAGCATCATCTATCGCGGAAATGTCACGGGAGGGACCGCCGACAAGCTGCTCCTGGCCTATCTTGGCTTTTCTCCGGTCACCGTAATTGAATCGAGCTTCAACGGTACGTTGGTCGCCCCGTCCGCGCCTGTCCGACTGGGCGTCGGAGGCATTTCTCATTCCGGAGCGATTTTCGCGAAGGACTTGCAGGTAGATCCCGACGTTCGTTTCAACTTCGTGCAGTTTTCCGGTTGGAACCTCGTGCCGTTCGATGTGATCCCTACGCTGAACTGCGTCGAGAAACGCGCGGACAACACTTTTGCCGCCTTGCTCGGGTACTTCAACCCCAATTCCGCGCCCGTTGCGGCAGCACTCGGTGGCGAGAATTCGTTCGGAACCCCACAGGATCGCGGGCAACCAACGAACTTCTTGCCAGGCAATTTCCCCGCTGAATTCAGCGTTGACTTCAACCAGGCGACGTCGATGACGTGGCAGCTTGATGGTACTTCACTGGCCATTCCGCGCTCCGCGCCCGCTTGCCCGGCCACCTTTCCAGCAGCCATCGCGCAAGACACCACGGCTGTGGCAGGTTCGGCCCAAGCAAACTTCGGCACCGCCACTACGCTAACCATCGCCGATGGCTCCGAGGCATTGGTGCAGTTTGATCGCGACCAAATCAAGAAGACGCTTGGCGCTGGGCGGTACGTTGCGAAAGCTGTGCTGAGCCTGTCGCAAGTGTCCGGTGCCCATCCTGCGATTGACGCGCTCGCAATGACGCGGCGTTGGACCGAACTCGGCGCGACATGGAATTGTGCGAAGGACACGAACCCGAGCGCGACCGCCGAGACATGCGCGCCCGGCGATTCGTGGAAGTTGGACCGCGATGATCTGACCCAGAAAAACCCCTGGCGTCTGCACGGCTCTGCACGCCAAGTCGTTGGAACCTTCGCCTCAGGGAAGTTACAGTTCGACGTCACGCGCGACGTGTGGAACCTTCTCGGGAGCGATGGCGTTATGCACCCTTCATCATGGGCATTGGTCAAGCAGACCGGGCCGTCAGGCTCGGTGGTTCTTGCGTCGCGTGAGTCGTCAAATCCGCCGACGTTGGTCTTGACGGTAGCTACGCGGCCGCAAACCCAGCCGCCATTGGGCGTTTCGGTTAATGCGGCGGTAAAACCCGCTCAGGTTACAGTTGACGGGCTCGCGGACGGCGTGACGCGCACAGTCTCCGCCCTGCGCGATCCGAGCGGGGTCCAAGCTGACTTTGTTGACCGCGAGCTACTGTATGAAATCCAGAGCGATGCAGAGCTCGCCCCTGTGTTGAGCCGCTGGGGCGGCACTATTGTCCGAGAGATTCATCCGCTTGCGCGCGGCACATCGGCACCCACGACGGCCGTTGTACGGATCGATCCGGCGCGGGCCCAATTGGGCGCGCTGCTGCCGCGTTTACTTGAACTGGACAACCGCCCGTTCGGAGCGCATTCGCTGTCCAGCACGACCGGTTTGGCCACTCTGGCTGCTGCGGCCGAAGAGCTACAATCTGGTCGCCACGTTTCCTTGAATTGGCTGTCAAAATCTACGTCGCTGCCATCGATGACCGACTGGGCCAATCGGACCATCTCTGACGGGCGCAACAATACCGATGGCGATCCAACGAAATCGCCCTTTCCGGCATTCACATCGAACCCCTTTTCTTGGCCAGGCTTTGCAAGTTGCGATCCCGATCCCGCCGATCCGAATTTTCCACCGCGTTGTCGCACGACGTTTGCTCGTGGTGAGCCGATCTTTCAGCAGCTAACGGTCGCGGACGCCTGGCGGGCACTCGCCCTGTCTGGCCGCATGCTACCGGGGAGCGTTCAGGTCGCAGTCGTGGACGGCGGCTTCGCGCCCAACCACCCCGACTACCCTGCGGCTCGAATCGGCGGTCTCGAGAGCGACATCCGTTCACAGAGCAACAAGTTCGCGCACGGAACGAAGGTCTTGTTGACGGGTTTCGCAGTAGCGGGGAATGCACTCGGCGCTGCTGGACCGGGCGGCCCAGTTGCAAGCGTCAACATAGAAGCCATTCCGCTTACCCGAGACGGTTTGATCGCTGGCCTCGGCGAGGGCGTGGGTCCTGTCATGAGCACGAGCGTACAGAGCACCATTCCCGCTGTGGTGGAGGTGTTTTCGAGCATGGGCGATCTCACTCAGCAGATCCGAAGCGGCGGAACGTTGCTCTTCGCGTCGGCCGGCAATGAGGGTGTCGATGTCGATGCGGAAACTTGCTTCGTCGCGTGCTGGGAGCCGACCCACTATTCGCCATGTGAAGACGACGGAGTCGACTGCGTGACCGGCATGCAGTTCAATGATACCTTCAAAGATCCACAATCGAACTACGCGTCGGAAACGAAGACGATCGCCGGTCCGTTCACAACGGAGATTTCGGATATCCCACTCAGCTTAATTGGTGGTCTCGTACAACCTGGCACGTTCACCAATACGTTCAGCACGGCCTTTAACGGAACCAGTGCGTCAACGCCATTTGTCGCGGGTGGTGCGACCCTGCTAGTCGCCGCGGACCCGTCGAAGTCGACCGATCGAATCGAGCATTGTTTGTTCGAGCCGATCGCTCCAACTTCGGATGGGGCGTTCAAGACGCAGGTCCCCGACTTCCTCGCATCGGTCAAATGCGTGATGACCGGCAGCCCATTCGGCGACCTGCCGCCGTTCCTGCACATTGACCAACCCGCGGATGGGGCCAGCGTTGACATCGGACAGCTCGTGAACGTGCAGGCGACCGCAACCGACTACGAAGCGGGCCTCCTGACCGTTAGTTGGTCGTCTGACCTCGACGGTCAACTCACAAACACCGGCTCTGGAGACATCGGCATCATATCCCAGCTACGCACGCCTGGCACGCATCACCTGACTGCTACTGCCGTGGGCTCCAACCAAGTAAGCGTCAGCCAGACGATCACGGTTACCGTTAACCAGAGATCGGCCGGTGCCTTCAGCATTGTTCGACCATCTACCGACGGGCTGCATTTCGCCGAAGGATTCGCAGTCACCCTGCAAGAGCGTCTTTCAGGAATTCAACAACCCGATTGCAGCTCGGTCAAGTGGAGCTCGACCTCGTTCGATGGACAGTTGGACTTCGACGGTTTGACCGGGTGCACCGTTCAGCCGACTTTTCGTGGGGTTGGTGCGCATCGTATCGTGGTCGTCGCGGTCGATCCTTTGGGTGGCGGTGCGCTGGTAGCCAACCGTGAGATAGAAATCGAGCACATCACCGGGTTCCTGGCGCAAATTGTTTCGCCCGCCAATACGGGCGATGAGCAAGAAGTTTTTGGACAAGAGCTGACCCTTGGCGCGCAGCAAATCAATGGAACGAACGTCACCTACCAGTGGACGATCACAGTGAACGGGGTAACGATTTCGATCCCCGGGTCGACGGATACCGTCACCTTCTTTCCTGACGACTTTCTGACGGAGACCTGCGATAATTTGATCGTTCAGATCGACATGACCGCGACAAACGGCGCGGATGGCACGAAGAGCCACGATCTGGAGCAGATCTTCTTGGCGCCGAGCGAGGGATTCCGAAGTGCAAATTGCGTGCAATAGTTTGAGGCGATGTTTGGTTGCGGGGCGCGTCGGGGTCGTGCTCCTGTCACTATGCGCCGCCGTGGCGTGCTCCAGCACGAGCGATCCAGGCGGCGGCGCAGGCGGACTTGCTGGCGCCTCTCTTGGTGGAAGCACCGGAACCGGCGGCAACCCCGGTTCCGGTGGCGGCGGCGGTGGTGCGAGCGGCTCGGCCGCCGTCGCTGGCAACGGCGGCCACTCCGGCGGTGCCGGCGGCGCCGCAGGGGCACCAACGCAGGCCGATGCAGTCGCTGCCATTCAGAAAACGTGTGCAACCGCGCTCAAGCAGTGCCCCCAGCTGAATGTCAGCAGATGCGAGTCAGACAACGCGGCCACGCTACCCTCGGAAACATCACCGTGCTTCTCGTACGGAGTTGCATTTTTCGAATGTGCAGCGAAACTTCCGGCGAGCGACTTCGAATGTTACCAAGACCAAACGAACCTCCTGCCGCAGTTGTGCAAGACCGAGGCGGATGCCGAGCGAGCGTGTCGCTCACCGGACGCAGGAATGTAATGTGCGGCGGCATCCAAGGCGTATTGTTTTTGGCTGCCGTCTCCACGACGCTCACTGTTTCGCATATGGCTCTTGCGCAGGGCAGCTCTTCCTCCGAAGAGCGGCAGACGATCGCTTCGGATGTTCGCCAGCCGTCAGTTCCAAGACGTTGGTACGGATGGCAAACTTTTTCAGCCGACGGGATCGCGGCGGGATTTTTCTTCGCTGGAGTGGCTGACGACCACAACGCCCCGTTGCTCGGCGTCAGCGGGGTAACTTTTGCCGTGGGAGCGCCGGTCGTGCACTTGTCGCACGGCCAATGGGAGATGGCGCTAGGCAGCGTCGGGTTGCGAGTCGTCGGGCCGCTGCTCGGCGCTGTGATCGGAAGTACGCAAGATGGCGAGACGAGCTCCGACACCTCCGGCGGCAATACATCCGCGAAATGGACAACGACAGGTGTCGCCATCGGTGGCCTCGTAGCGTCGGCAGTGGACGGACTATTGCTTGCCTACGATGCGCGCCCGGGACCGATTTCGGCGCCGGTTCGCAACCAATTGCTCAAGATCGAGCTCTCGCCACATCTCGCGCTCACGCCTCATGGCCTCGCGATCGGGCTTTCCGGTTCGCTTTGACGGTGCACATGCGCAATCAGCAGGTCACGTTTGCACACGCCGAAATCAGCGGAACCGGAAGATCCTGCATCCATGACCCTCGGGTGCCCAGCGTTCTCGTGGGCAAGGACTTGGCCTCGAATTCGGAATAATGCCCGATGCTTGCTCGAGTCCCTGCGCTGATCGCTTCGTCTATTTTCGTCGCGCAGGTGTCCGCGTGCGGCCTTGCGAATTCCGAATGCCGTACCGACGCGGAGTGCGGGTCGGGTCAACGCTGTGTCTATCCCATCAAGGACGGGTGTTCGGCGAAGGGGCAGTGCGAAGATCTCTCAACTCCGCGCTGCAACTTGATTACCACCTACTGCGGCTGCGACGGCTCTACCGTTTCGGTCTCGTGCGGGTATTCAGGGGGCTCTGCGCCCGTCGCAGGTCCGGACAACGGCAGCTGCCCTCACGGCACAAAGGACGCTGGTGGCCCCTGCACCACGAGCGCTGACTGCGGTCTAAACCAAGGTTGCTACTATCCGATCGCAAACGGTTGTTCGGCTACTGGCGTGTGCCTCGAGGACGTCCCGGGGATCGCCTCCAACGTTTGCCTAACGGGTACCGTTTACTGCGGCTGCAATGGCCAGACGCAACTCGTTTGCGCCGGGCACGACGGTTATGTTGAAGCTCCCGTGTCCGGCACAAGGGACTCAAGCGGCTCCTGCTCCGGCTCGCTCCTCCTGAATCCCGACGGCGGAAGCCAAATGTAAGGAGACGGTTCTGGCGCTCAGCCTGAGCTGAGATGCTGTGCTTTGCGACGACAGCTCGTGAAAGGAACGCCCAGTGCTAGATCCGGTTCAACAATCGCTGAGTAGACCTCGAGCGAGCGTGTCGGTCGCCGGACGCAGGAGTGCAATGTGCGGCGGCGTCCAACGCGAATTGTTTTTGGCTGCCGTCTCCACGACCCTCGCTGTTTCGCATTTGGCTCTTGCGCAGGGCAGCTCTCCGCCGGAAGAGCGGCAGACCATCGCTTCGGATGTTCGCCAGCCGTCAGTTCCGAGGCGTTGGTACGGCTGGCAAACTTTCTCAGCAACGACGGGATCGCAGCGGGATTTTTCTTCGCTGGAGTGGCTGACGATCACAACACCCCGTTGCTCGGGATCAGCGGGGTGACTTTCGCAGCGGGAGCGCCGGTCGTGCACTTGTCGCACGGCCAATGGGAGATGGCGCTCGGCAGCGTCGGGTTGCGAGTGGTCGGGCCGCTGCTCGGCGCTGTGATCGGAAGTACGCAAGATGGCAAGACAAGCTCCGACATGTCCGGTGGTAACACGTCCGTGAGATCGACAACGATGGGGGTCGCGATCGGCGGCCTCGTAGCGTCCGCGATAGACGGACTACTACTCGCGTACGATGCGCGCCCAGCACCGAGCTCGATTCCCGTTCGCAACCAATTGCTCAAGATCGAGCTCTCGCCGCATCTTGCGCTTGTGCCTCACGGTCTAGCGGTCGGGCTTTCCGGTTCGCTTTGATATGTGCATCGTGATCTGCAAACAACACCAACTGTCACTGAGGCGGATGAGCACATCAGGCCGCTTGCCCGCCGTTACTTTCGTTATCGGCGGGCTGACCTTGCTCTCTGCGTGTAGCGGGGACACAAATTGCGCGGCAGGATGCCAGTCCCTTGCGACGTTCAAGTTCGCGAATCCGCCCGCAGGATCCGTGTTTGTCATAACGCGCCAACCCGGGAATTCGAACATGACATGTACCGTGAACGCAGAGAACGAGACAAAATGCGAGCAAAGCTCTGGCAACATCTTCCATGTGTCGATTGAATCGCATCGACTCGAGAGCGTGACTTACACAGAGCTACCACCGGTGGATAATCGCCTTCAGGTGAACGTTGACGGTGCGTCGGCGATCGACGAGACATTCAACGACAAACCCAAATCCGTGCAGCGGCCATGTTCTTTGACTTGCAATGAAAGTCCAGATTTAGTGTCGACTAGGTCAGCATACTTTGCCCGATCACCTTCGTAGCGCGGCCGACCGAACGGATACCTGCGAACGAGCCATCAGAAAGCAGGGCGATCTGCGACCAGCCGGGGCTCGAGCTCGTAGCCGATGGCGGCGTCCATGGGCGAGTCGTCGAGGACGAGGTCCTGTTGGGCGCGATACTCGGGGAAAAAATCCGGATCATCCGACCGGCGCCGTGAAGGGATCACCAACCCTGCGCTTAAGGCCCCAAGTGCGCTACGCTCTCCAGAGGAATGCTTTCACACTTGGAGATGCTTGGCCGCATTGCGGCGGGCGCGGCCTTCGGCGACATCATCGGCTACGAGCGCGACCGGCACCGGCGGCACGTTGGGCTTCGCACCCACCTGATCGTAGCCATGGCGGCGGCAAGCTTCATGGTCATCTCGTCGCAGTTCGTTTACTGGCAGCACTACCGCGCCAACGATCTGGTCGAGGTAGACGCTTCTCGCATTGCTGCGTCGGTGGTGTCGGCGGTGGGCTTCCTCGCGGGTGGCGCCATCTTGCGCACAGGCGCGACCGTGCAGGCTCTGACGACCGCGGCGGGCCTATGGCTCGTGACGGCAATCGGCATGTGCGCGGGCTCCGGCATGTTCGTGGAAAGCGCGGAGGTCACCTTGCTTGGGATCATTGCGCTGACGGCGCTGCGCCGCTTCGAGGACAAGAACCTGCTGCGTCGGCAATTGAGTATCGTCCTCAGCGAAGGCGCGGCCGATCTCAGCGCGGTCGTCGAAGCATTGCGCGTCATCGGCGTTGTCGCCCAAGACGTAAAATACGACAAGCGCCTGGACGACGAGAAAAAGCGAGTCGTGGCTACGCTGGACATCGAATTTGCCGACACGGTCGGCATTCCGAAGCTGATCGAGGCGGTGGAAGGTGTCCATGGGGTGCGGCGCATCATCGTGCAACACTCGGCGTAGCAAGGCACGATCGCTGACCCGCTGCGGCGCGCCAGCGCAATGCTAGCGGCTTTGGGTCTCGACATTCTCTTCCGTCGGCATGGCCGCGCTCAAAAAATACGGCCTTCCGTCGTGAGGCGATCGGCGGCGCCCGCTAAAGGGACCGGCGGAGAGCCTCGGCATGTGAACCCTCGGCCCTGCAGAGGCTCCCGTACGCAGCGCGTTTGCAATAAGGTAGTGCCGATGAGGTCCGACGTCTTCGCGCGCTTGCGAGAGCTCGTGTTTGCGGAAACAGCTCCGACGATCGCGGCCGATACCACACAGCCGACGATCCCGATCGAGCGCTCGTCAGACGGCTGGTACTGCCTCACGCCGGCAGGCGAGTTGCTGCACGTAACGCACCGATGGCGAAGTCATTCCGGTCTTGGACTCTGAGCGGGAAGCTGCACTGATCGGCAGACTCGTCACGCGGTTCCCACTCGCGACCGCGTTCCTTCCGAAACCGGAAGATATCGGCGTCTGCTCCGCATGCAGTGGACTTGGTCGAGCAAACGGCGCGCAGCGTACTTCGGATGCGAGCTCATGCGAATGCGGTGGCCTTGGCTGGAAGCCGCGGCCTCGTCCGGTGCCCAGCGAGAAGACGGGTCCGCGGCTTTCTGAAAACGCGCTGGACATGCGCCCTGAGATCGCCGTAGCGGCAGTCAGGGACGAAGTATTCGGACCCGATGTCGTCCTGAACCTCTCGACCGGCGAAGCACACCTCCGCTTTGAAGACGGCAGCTTTGTCGGCGCAGCGCCGCCAGCCCCAACGACGGCCGCATCACGCCGAGGCTCTCTCGATTTTTTCGGGCATCTTCGACGCGAGCGCGCGCGTCGAGCTCAACCGCCTGCCCGAGCTCTTCTGCGGGTTTCCGCGCCAATCCGGGCAGGGGCCGACGCTCTATCCAGTGGCTTGCTCGCCGCAAGCCTGGGCGGCAGGCGCGGTGTTTCTACTGCTCAAGGCGGTGCTTGGCTTGGACATCGACGCGCTGAAGCAGCAGGTCACATTTCGCTCTCCCGCGCTGCCGGAGTTCCTGAGCGAGCTCTGCATCTCCAACCTGCGGGTAGGCGATGCGCGCCTGGATCTGCGTCTGCAGCGCCATCCCGATGACGTCGATCACCATCTTGCGCAGACATGGCAACGTGCAACTGGTGACGCTCAGATGAGCAGGCGCTGCAGGTTCATCCGCTCACGCTTGATGAACGCTTCCTCACCGGGCGCGGGCGCTCCGCGTCGCGGCACTCGGACGTGAGGCTACGCGCGCTGATTCGGCTCCGTATGGGACGGCTAACTTCGGTCGAGGCGTGCCTCGATCTTCTCTACGGCAGTCGCGAGGTAACCGAGGTGAGCTTGTTTGCCACAGGGTGGATTCGCGGAGCCAAGACGGGCGGTCTACTCCTCGCGGATCGCAGCGACGCAGGCCACGCGCCACCACGGGGTCAATCGGAGCGTGGTCGCAGCGTGAGCAATTGGTCAGGCTCGAGAATCTAGACTTGCGTGCTGCTGGTGATCTGCGCTCGATTCGTAGTGCTTCGCCAGTTGCAGGCTTCCGAGTAGGCGGTCCGAGGGGCGAAGCGCCCAGGAGACGATCGCGATCAATGCGAAGGCCAGCGGCACGAGCAGGTTGCCAAGACTATCACCCGCCGCCGCGTGTGAGGCCGCTGCTCCCGTTGTCTCAAAGATAGCGCCAGCGTAGGCCCATTCCTTTAGCCGGGGAAAACGCGGCAGCAGGACCGCGAATACTGCGGCCACCTTCCACGCTCCAAGAATCACGACAAAGTACGAGGGATAGCCTAGATGGGCCATCACCCGCGTGACCTCGGCTCGCTGCGCCAGATCCGCGAGGCCGCCGACGAGAAGCTCGAGTGCGAGGATGATGGTCGCGGTCCAATAGGCGTAGATTTTCGCTTTCATGATACCGCTCACGGAGGCAACGTTTGCGCCGCGTCTCGCCCGAGCTTCGAGTCGATGCCCCCGCGTGCCACGCGACGGTGGGCGAGCCGAACGATCACCGGGATTAGGGCACACCCAGTCGACGGTGGTCACTTGTGAAATTGAGCAAGCGTCTCGAGCGTGATCGGAAGGAACGATTGCGCCCCGGTGATACCGGACAGGACTGCCTATGGCCGCTACTCGGGATCCCGTTCGGTTCCCGCGACCAGCAGCCTGTGACAACCGAAAAGCCTCGCCAGCGCCGGATTTAGCACGCGGCATCAAGGCTGCCGCAAGTCGCTACTTGCCGCGCCAGGCATTTTTCCAAAGAAGGGCGGAGGCATGCTCGAGCCGAAGGCGACGAAGGTCGGCTCACTTGTAGCGAGCGCTCTGGCCCGCCGTTTGCTACGTCTCTCAGTAAGGACCACCCGAGCGATAACGTTTGGTGAATTCAAACTGGTGAAATACCCAGGGTGGAGGGCCCACGTATTGCCGGGTTGGTCCGAAAGTTTTCGCTTGCTTGATGAGTGACGGCGATGCTCGGAGGGGCTCAGGGCTCGGTTTG
>Ga0207667_10008808_pt1 | contig 11946 bp, 9 predicted proteins | sample KBSCornC52_FD_184301 | JGI IMG/M metagenome (GOLD analysis project Ga0207667, IMG submission 184301) | Corn rhizosphere microbial communities from Kellogg Biological Station, Michigan, USA - KBS Corn C5-2 (SPAdes) (version 2) | ecosystem: Host-associated > Plants > Roots > Rhizosphere > Soil ...
TTCTCGGAATGGGTTTGCTGAAGCTGTTCGACAGCCGGCGCGTATTGATCGGATTTGCGCTCGGTGCGGTTTGCATGTTGTCGCTGGCCCTGTTTGGCTCGGCCGAAGTGTCCCGAGTTGCCTTTCCATGCATCGGCTTCTTCGCCTCGATCATGTGGCCCACACTGGTGTCGCTCGCGCTGAACTCGGTGCCGCAGCACCATGGGCCCTTTGCCGGGATACTGTGCTCGGGGATCATGGGGGGTGCGCTGGTGCCCTTTGTTATTGGTTGGCTCGGGGATTTGTACGGACTGCGGTTTGGAATGCTCTTTCTCTATCTCACCTTCGGGTTCGTGTTGAGCGTCGGCTTGTGGGCGCGACCGCTCGTTAGCAATGCAACACGGAGCCGCACCGATCGGGCGGCGTCGCAAGGAATCATTAAATACTAGAAATAGTATGGCATTAAACACTTGTATTGGTGTAACATCAAAAACGTGTAACCGTACAGCACCAAATACTTGTAATTATCCTCATGGCGACGCCCAGCGAAAAGCTAGCCCACTCCTTGGCGGAGCTCCACAAGCTCCAGCCGAATGGGCGCCGTGTCTTTCGTTCGGACGAACTGTCCCGGGTTGCCCGCGAACGGCTCCTGAGGGCCGGATTTCTGAAGCAGGTCTTGCGAGGCTGGCTCATCTCCTCGAGCCCCGCTGCAGGGGACGGCGAAAGCACGCCCTGGTACGCGTCCTTCTGGCAATTCTGCACGCTCTACTGCGAGTCGCGGTTCCCTGGCGCGTGGCATCTCTCCCCTGAGCAGTCGCTGTTTCTCCATGCGGAGCGGATGGTGATACCGCGACAGGTCATCGTCTACAGCCCTGCCGCATCCAACAACACGGTCGAGCTGTTGTTCGGAACGTCTCTGTTTGACCTCAAAGAGACGCAAGAGCCACCGGCTGAAGACATCGTCACCAGAGATGGGCTGCGTGTCTACGCGGTCGAGGCAGCACTGATCAAAGTTCCAGAAGCTTTCTTTGCCGAGCAGCCGATCGAGTCTCAGGTCGCTCTCGCAAGTGTGAGAGAGCCATCTGGGCTGCTGCGTCGCCTGCTCAATGGTGGCAACTCAGTTGTTGCGGGCCGGCTGGCGGGCGCTTTTCGACGTGCGGGTCGTCCGGAGATCGCCGATCAGATCAGCAAGTCAATGACCGTGGCCGGCTACACTATTCGCGAGACAAACCCTTTCGCGTCAAGTCACGCATTCGCCAACCTCGCTCCCGCAGTCGCGCCGATTGTCGCTCGCATTCAAGGCATGTGGGAGGCGACGCGGGACGCCGTTCTCAAGGTTTTTCCGCCGGCGCCAGGGCTACCTACGAACCGCCGCGCGTATCTCCATTTCATCGACGACATCTACCAGAGTGATGCATACCACTCGCTATCCATTGAGGGCTACCGTGTCACACCTGATCTCATCGAGCGCGTTCGATCGGGTGGCTGGAACCCCGAATCGAACGAGGCCGATCGCCAGAACCGCGACGCGCTTGCGGCTCGGGGTTACTGGCAGGCGTTTCAGCAGGTGAAAGCTTCTGTTGGGAAGATCATCGCTGGAGCCAATCCGGGGGCGCTTGTTCGTTCCGCTCACGAGGACTGGTACCTCGAGTTGTTTCAGCCGTCGGTGGCCAGTGGCTTGATCGCAGCGTCCGCTCTTGCCGGCTATCGAAACGATTTCGTGTTTTTGCGGACATCCCGATACGTGCCGCCGCGGTGGGAGGCGGTGCGCGATGCCATGCCTGCGCTATTCGATATTCTCGAATCGGAGCAGGAGCCGGCGGTGCGCGCCGTGTTGGGACACTGGATGTTTGGGTACATCCATCCCTACATGGATGGCAACGGTCGAATGGCGCGATTCCTGATGAACGCGATGCTGGCCTCCGGTGGCTATCCCTGGACTGTCGTTCGTGTGGAAGACCGTGCGCGATATCTGCGCGCGCTGGACAGTGCGAGTATTGATACCGACATCACTCCGCTTGCGAAGTTTTTAGCCGAGCGGGTCGAATGGTCGGTCTCCAAACTGAATCGGCTGGCAAAACTCAACTCTAGCGCTCGCCGTCGCTGATGCGGATGAATCGTCCTGCATGGAGGTCGTAAAAGATGCTGCCTTCTCTAGTGTAGTGCTGCCCCTTTTGCAGCGGACGGACCGGGAAATCGGGATAGTCTTCGAGCACATCGATTGTGTTCTGGAGCATGGCGTGCAACCGGCCGTTCTCGAAGTCCAGGGAACGGATGACCAGGTGCTCGCGCAGGTGCCTCCAGGCGCCCTGGTAGAAGTTGACGATTGCCTCGCGGCCGATCATGCCGGGCAGCGGGGCTGCCATAAACACTACCTCGTCGTCGTAAAAGTTGCTGAAACAGGGGATGTCGTGTGCGTTGAAGCAGTCGATGTACTTCCGATAGCCCGCTTCGACTTGCGCGCGGATCCCGGGTGTGAGGGGCTCGATGGATGTTGGCAGGGGTGCCTTGGACTTACGCGAGCTGGCCGGATGGAAGACGGCGTTCTGCGCCGCACCGCGGATGTGCGTGATCTTTCCATCACGAATTTCATAAAAGACAACACCCTTCGAGACGATCTCGTCCCCGATCTTCATCCCCCCGGGATGGGATTGACTTGCGACACCGTTGACCTGTGCCACTAGATGGGTCGTCATCTCCGCCGCCATCAATCCCCTGTCATTGTCGATGACAACATCCCCGGGGACGAGGGTCTGGGCGAAGGACTTCCAGGTGTTGTGGTAGAAATCGAGGATCGCCTGCGGGCCACGCAGTGTCCCGTAGTAGGGGCCATGCTCGAAGACGACGTTATCTGCGTAAAAAGCTGCATAATGCTCGTCGCGATGGTTGAAGCGACGAATGTACTCTGCAAACTTCTCGCGGGTCATCGCTGCGCTCGGCGGCGCCGCTCGGGCGGGCATCATTGCGCTCAGCAAGAAAGCAGCGCCGAGGAAGGCGAGTGTCTCAATGGCAACGCAACGGCCGTTGTTGGACCAGAAAAGGCGGTTCATGGGTGCTCCGTGGACTTCAACGTCTTGCGCAGCTCCGCGGAGCGGATGCGGGAAAATCGGCCATCCTCCAGGTCGTAGAGGACTACGGTGTTGATGAAGATCCGTTCTCCTTTGCGCATCGCTCCGGCGGCGAACTCAGGTAGATCCTGCAGCGCGAGGAACTCCGACTCCAGCTCCGCGGCGATACTGTGAGGTGTCGTGATCAGCCTCTTGACGGTAATCGTCCGACGGGTTGTCGCCTTCACCGAGCGATAGAAATCGAGTATGGCCTCGCGGCCGTGGAGCTCGTGTTTCCCTGCAATCACCAGTGTGACCTCCGGGGTGTAGTAGGCGACGAACTGTGCGTAGTCATTCCGATTGAAGGCGTCGATATAACTGGCAAACTCGGCGGGGGAGAGGGCGTGACCACCGGTGGGCGTCTGGGGCGTCGAAGCCTGATCGGCCGGCAGGATACTGCCACGCCGATAATGGGCGGCGCGGACTCGCGCAAATTCCCGCCCGCGCAGCTCGTACCACACGAAATTCTGTGACCGCAGCACATCTCCTTTGTAAAGCGGACCTGTGGGGAACTGCGGCCAGTCCTCCAGCGCGTGCAGCTCGGTGACCAGGTCAGCGACCAACTCCTGCTCTCCCAGGACGAGCTGGCGGATCTCGATCTTTTCGCGGATCCGGGCGTGCACCTGGCGATAGAACCCGACCACCGCATCACGACCCGTAAAATTCCCGGCGCGGCCTTGGAACTCCACGTCGGCTGCGTAGTAGGGTGCGAATGTTGCAAAGTCACTGCGATTGAAAGCAGCGATATAAGCACGGTAGTCCGACTCAGTTATCATTTGAAAAATGAACTACTGCCTGGAGCGCGGGGAGGCGCCAACCCAGTCATAGTGGTCATCGGGGTCCCGGGCTGGCGTCATTCCGACAAAGCTGTGCGAGTCATTGACGTCCCCTTTGATATACCTGGCTCGCTCCGGATAGGCGAACAGCGGCCTGCGGCGCAGGGTTCCATCCTGCAGGCGAGCAGCCGCCACCACCTGCACGGGCGCCTGCTGCCGTTCCACCCAGTTCACCATCGCTCCCAGGAAATCCTCCTCATAAGGGATATACCCGCCGCCGCAGTGATACACCCCCGGCACTAGAAAAAGACGCGTGAATTGCCGCGCGGCCTCCAGGCCTCCCACGATGTCGCGGACGGCCTGGTAGTACTCCGGCATGCCGAAGATCCCCGACGCCTGGTCGGCGACGGCTCGAGCCCTTTCCGACAGGCCAGCTTGCCGGGGTCGTAGTGACAAACCCGCGGGTCGTCGATCTGGCCGTCACGCACACCATCGAGCGCATCGCATTTGTCGAGCACCGCCCGGTGCAACAGGGCGGTTGCTTCGGAGGTGAGGATCTTCTGACCTGCCGCGGTCAATCCAACGTGCGCGTCCCAAAGAAACTGCTCCATCACGGCCGGCATGGAGAATACGGAACCCGCGACGATGCCGTTGAAATCCGTCGGATACCGTTGCGATTCCATGAGCGCCTCGCGGCCGCCATCCGAACAACCCTGGAAGTACGCCCAGCGCGGCTCCTTGCCGTAATAGGCGGCCACTATGGCCTTGGCGGCGACTGCCGCGACGTGGGTGGCTCGAAAGGCATAATCCTCGCGCAGCCCCGGGGCGTCCTTCGCCCACGCCCCATCACCGATTCCAGCCCCTACGTGCCCTGAATTGTTGAATCCGACAGCGAAGCTCCCCCCCAAGGCGACGGCGCTGTCGCATGAGGGCTGCAACGACTCACCGATGACCCCGCACATCCCGCCGCACCCTCCTTGGAGGTAGCGGCCGGTGTAGCTCTGGGTCGGTAGGTAGAGCGCAAACTGCACTTGCGGCGGGACATAGCCCTTTACCAAGCAGAATTCACTCCGACCCGGCCGTGCTGGCTGGATCGCTGCGGACATGACACGTAGAGGCACCTCCGGGGAGAAGGCGTGGGAAACGAGCGCCTCACAGGCCATCGCCGGTAGCTCGATAGGCCGTTCAGGCAGAGGCTCGAGCGGCGGGCCAGCGGATTGCGCTGTCGCAGCTTGCGACAAGAGCACGAGGGCTGTGGAAATGAGTGTCCGTACGGCGCTGCGCTTTATGGAAGCCATGCCAGTTCCCCCGTCCGTTGCCGAGATCTGCCGCATAGATGTTATGGACGATAACAATTATGCCATATAAATTAGAACGGACCACAGCGATCAGCATGAGGGGGGATTTATCGTGGAGCGACTCACTACCCGTGGCTCATTGACCGTAAGCCCGGCTGTCCGGCTCGTGTTGATCGGATCGAGCCTCCTGCTCGTGGACATGCGGATTGCCGCCGCTCAGTCAGCCGCACCAGATGCGCAAAGCGATCAGGTGGCGGAAATCGTCGTGACGGGCACCCGCATTGCGCTACCCGCCGGAACCACAACGCCCACCCCGACCACGGTCGTCAGTTCCGCCACACTCCAGCAGATGGGATTGCCGAATGTGGGGGACATGCTCAACCAACTCCCGTCATTCCTCGACAACGGCGAGCCCACCCAGACGACAGCCTTGAGCCCGGCGAACATCGGCTCCCGAATCGTGAACTTGCGCGGACTGGGCGCCGGTCGAACCCTCGTTCTGCTCGACGGACGCCGCTTCGTGCCGAGTACCGCAACGGGAAGCGTCGATTTGAACCTGATCCCGAGCGCACTCATCGAACGCACCGAGATCGTGACCGGCGGCGCCTCCGCGGCCTACGGCTCGGACGCGGTGGCCGGTGTGGTCAACATCATCCTCAACACTAAACTCCAGGGCGTCCAGAGCCAGGTGCAGTACGGCATCTCGCAGGAAAAAGACAATCAGGACGTCCAGGCCTCGCTGGCCGGCGGTACGGATTACCTGGGTGGCAAGGCCCATGTGGTGGGGGGCCTCGAGTACGAGCGCGATGGTGGAATGGGTGACTATTACTCCAGGAGCTGGAGCCGCAACGAATGGTGTAATGTATCCAACTCCACCCCGGGCGTGAACGGGTATGCCGCCAACAACATCCTGCCGCATTGCCATTCCGCCACCATGACCCCCGGCGGGCTCATCGTCGGCGGCCCATTGAACGGCACCCAGTTTTCCGCTAACGGCACGCCCGGGCCGTTCCCACGCGGCGTGCTCCCGGGCTTCTTCTTCATGTCCGGGGGCGATGGCTACGGCAAGAACCCGTTCTTCCTCGGGCCGCAGATCGAGCCGGAATTCAAGCGCTACAGCCTCTATGTCCACTCCGACTTCAAGATGGGCGACAGCCTGCACCCCTTCGTCGAAGCCTCTTACGGAAGAGTCGAAGGCCACGATGTCGGAGCGCAGCTACGGGCCTTTCCGGGCACGATCAAGCTTACCGCCGACAACCCCTACCTGCCGGCCTCGATCGTGAACACGATGAAGGCTGACGGATTGCCTTCGATCACCCTCGGCCGGGCGGGCAACGACCTCGGCAATGCCATGGGCGAATCCGATACCTCGACGGCGCGGTTCGCCGCCGGCGTGAACGGCGCGCTCTCGGGCAGCTGGACGTGGAATGCCTACTACCAATACGGACACAACAAGTACGATCAGTACCAATACGACGATATCATTCCCGGACGCCTCGCCCTGGCCGTCGATGCCGTGGTCGGCCCCAACGGGCAGGTGGTGTGCCGTTCCACCCTCACGAACCCGAACAACGGTTGTCAGCCGCTCAATCTCATAGGTGAGCACAACTTCACCCCGCAGGCGCGCCAGTATGTCATGGGCACCTCCGAACAACTCAACACCAACGACCAGCACGTGCTGGCGGCCAACGTGCAAGGGCAGCCGTTGACCCTGTGGGCCGGTCCGCTCTCGGTCGCAGCCGGTATCGAGTACCGCGTCGACTCCATCAGCGGCGTGGCCGATCCACTTTCGCAGCAAAACGGGTTCTATGTCTTCAACGGCAAAAACATCGACGGTAAGGTCCGGGTCACGGAAGGCTACCTGGAGACCATCGTACCGTTGCTGAAAGATTTGCCGTTCGCGAAGTCACTGGAATTCAACGCTGCCGTGCGCGAAACCGACTACTCCCTGAGCGGACGGGTCACCACGTGGAAGGCCGGGCTGGTCTACGAGCCTGACGACATGTTCCGCTTCCGAGCGACCCGGTCGCGCGATATCCGCGCGCCCAACACGTTCGAGCTCTTCTCACCGGTAACAGCCGGATTCACTACGGTCATCGACCGGCAGACCGGGATCCAAACCCTGCCGCACTACCTCACTGGAGGTAACTCTGGCCTTGCGCCCGAGATCGGCTACACGAACACCGCCGGCATCATATTCACCCCCGGGGGCTGGCTGCGCGACCTGAGTCTCACGGCGGATTTTTACGACATGACCGTTCGTAACGTCATCTCGCAGCAGGGCGGGCAAACCATCCTGAACAATTGCGAAGCCGGGTTTACGGTCGATTGCGCGCTAGTCACGCGGGACGCCAACGGCCTCGTCTCTTCCATCAATGATACGTACCAGAATCTGAACGAGCTGCATGCGCGGGGTGTCGACCTGGAAATCGACTATCGCCACGACCTCCCATTCAACCTCGGAATGCTCAACCTGCGGGGCCTGGCGACGTATGCCGACGAGCTCACCACTGTATCCAACGGAGGCGCGACCGCGATCAACCAGGCGGGCGTCGACGGCGTAGGTGGCGTGCCGCATGTCATGGCCTCGACCTGGCTCACCTGGCAATATCAGCCTTGGTCCGTCACAGTACAGAACCACTATGTCGGCGGCGGCCGCTTCAGCCCGCTCTACATTGGCCCGGGACAACCGGGCTACAGCCCCTACCTGCCGAACAGCATCAACGACAATCGGGTCTCGGGCCGGCTCTATACCAACCTGTCGTTGACCTACCGGCTCTCCCTCAGCGACAACAGCGAGCTGCAGTTTTACGGTGTCATCAACAATCTTTTCAATCTCGACCCTCCGGTCGATCCTGGCGCGGCGTCATCGACTAACAGTATCCTCTTCGACGCGATCGGGCGGGCCTTCACGGTCGGGGTCAGGTTGCGGCTATGAAGCGTAAAGGAGCACCGCGGCGGTTGTCGCCGGATGAAGGAACACCGGTACCCGCGCAGATCAGTTTGAAAGCAGTGGAAGGCGCGGTGGGGTACCACTTGCGGCGCGCTCAAACAGTGGTGCTCGATGATGTCGGACGTCGGATGGGCACTTTGGGGCTGAACCCGCGGGACTTCACCGTCATGTCGGTCATCGGCGCAAATCCAGGCATCAACGCGTCGCGCATCGCCCAGTCGTTGCCCATGAAGACTTCGAACCTGAGCGTGCTGTTGGTCAAATTGAAGCGGCGCGGCCTGGTGCGGCGCGCGGACGGTGAAGAGTTCAGCCGCGTTCAGTCGCTGCATCTCACCCGCGAGGGCGTCGAGCTGCTCGAGGAAGCGCGGCGCCAGCACCGCGAGCACCTGAGTTTTCTCGAAAGGATTCTCGGCCGGGCGCAGCTGGCTCAACTGATCCGCGCTCTGCGCAAGCTGGGGAGCTATGGGAGCGAATCCACCTGAGAGAGTCGGAGGTGCTCTGACCGGTAGGACCGGGGAACTGGTGAGGTCGTAAGACATCTGGTGCCTGTTTGAGCTACAGTCCTGCCAAGCGACAAGGAAGTTGCCACCATGAGCGCACCACGAGACCCGCAGGTCGCCGTCCTTCTGGCCACCTTCAACGGCGCACGGTTTGTCGAGCAACAGATCCATTCCCTGACACAGAATGTCACCCCGTTCACGCTGCACTGGCTCGACGATCACTCCACCGACGATACCCGGCGAGTCGTCCGCGCAGCCGCCCAGGGCCTGACACTGAGGGAATGGCACCACAGCGAGCGCCAATTTCTTCCGGGGGCGTTCTTCCAGCTCCTCGAATGCGTGGCAGCCGACATTTACCTGTTCTGCGATCAGGACGACATCTGGCAGCCAGGAAAAATTGACGCCGCGGTCGCCAACCTGCTGCCGGACCTGGCGTCCCCGGTGCTCTGCTTTTCCGACTCCTTGATGTTCCATGACGATGAGCCTGGCATCGTTCGCCCGCTGTCTGAAGTTTTCGATTCGAAACCACCCAAGGCTCTGCAAGAGTCCAGGGTCTTCACAACGGTGATTGCTCCGGGACATACCCAATGTTTCACACGACCGCTGCGGGACCTTTTTCTCGGACATAAGTCTATCGCGCGTGCCTACGCCAGGAACCACGATGCGTGGATGTACCTCATCGCCAATGCCGCGGGAACTGCCCGCATGTTATCCAACGTACCAACGGCTCTCTATCGCCAACACGGCCATAACGTGACGGCCACTCTGCTGAGGCGCAGCGGCAAGCGCCTCGATCGAAGCAGCCTGACATTGAAGCAACATCAGGTGCTCAGGCGGCGCACGGCCCGGCACGCACAAGGATTCCTCCTCGCAGCCCCGACACTCAGGAGCCGCGGCAGCGACGACATTCCCAGCGGGGACCCTTCCAACAGTAAGCTCGAGCGCCTCGTTACGCTGGCACATCGAGTAGCGACGTTGGAGCGGCAACAGTCCGTGGCCGCACTCATCACCCTCGCGCGCAGCGGCGCCATGTGGCCGAACAAGCGCTGGGCAATCGGCTTTGCAGCCGCCTGTCTCTGGTCGGATGCGAGCTCATGAGGCAGCGCGAATACCCTGGAGGCGCGGAAGTCGGATCGAAGTGATTCCAGCGCGGCGAGTTTCGTCTCACGGCAAACAGGGTGTCAAGGGTTAGACGCGGCAAAGAAATCCAACATGCGGCACCCGGTGGGCATTTCAATTTGTCCCATCCGCCAAGGTATGTCTTAATGACCAAAACTGAAGCCGCTCGGTACTGTTCCCATGTTTGCCTCGCTCATGCCCGCTCCCGCGGAATGTCCTGACGATCCGCCGGCCTTTGCCGCGCCCACACACATCGGGCAACTGCTGTCGCGGGCCGCGCAGTTTTGTCCGGATGCGAAAATCCTCAACCTCGATACCGAGACCCAAAGCGTAGCTTCCCTGAGCTATCCGTCTTTGCTGGAGGATGCGCAGCGCATCTCGGGCGGTTTGCGAGCCAATGGCTCCCGACCCGGCTCGGCCGTTGCATTGTTGCTCGAGCGCCCGCATGACTTCCTGCCGGCTTTCTGGGGCTGCGTGCTGGGTGGCTACGTTCCCTGTCCGCTCGCGCCGCTTCGTGTTGATTCAGAGCGTTGCGCGGGACAGCTGGCACAGGTCAACACGCTGCTCGACAGGCCACTGTTCGTCACTACGCGGTCGGCAGGCATCGAGCTGCCCGAAAATGCGCGTTCCGCCGAGCTCTCCACTTTACGTCGAGGTGCTTCACTCGAGACGGCTCACGAGGCGCGCGCGTCGGATCTGGCGATCCTCATGTTGACATCAGGATCCACGGGGCAGGCGAAGGCGGTCGAGCTTACAGGTTCAAACCTGCTGGCATCGCTGGCGAGCCGCGCGGCTCGCCAGCAATTGAGTGCGGCGGATACGATGTTCAACTGGATCGCATTCGACCACGTTGCCGCCTTACTGGAATCCCACATGATTGCCGTGTATGTGGGCGCAAATCAAATCCACACCGAGCCCGCGAACATACTCGCGGACCCGCTGCTGTTCCTGCGAATCATTCATCGGTATCGAGTCACGGTCGCCTTCGCGCCCAATTTCCTCCTGGGACAGGTCAATGCAACCCTGTCGGCGGCGGAGGGCCAAGGGGGCACGAGGGCGGGCGCGACGCTCGAATTGTCCTGCCTACGACGGATTGTCACGGGCGGCGAGGCCAATGTGGTCGCGACGGGTCGCCGCTTTCTCGACCTGCTGGCTCCCTACGGACTATCACCGGATGCGTTGTGGCCCGCGTTCGGCATGACTGAAACATGCGCGGCCTGTGTCTATTCGCATGAGTTTCCGCTGATCGATGCGGAGCGTGAATTCGCAGCAGTGGGAACGCCTATCGATCGGCTGAAAGTGCGCATTGTCGACGCGAGCGGCCGCGCCCTACCATCGGGTCAGGAAGGCGAGCTGCAACTCAGTGGGCCCATGATATTCGCCCGGTATCATCATAACGAGGAGGCTACGCGGGCTGCATTTACCGCGGATGGTTGGCTTCGCACCGGTGATCTCGGTCGCATTCAGGAAGGGCGCCTCAGTATCGTGGGACGCAGCAAGGACTGCATCATCGTCAGTGGCGTCAACTATTTCAGCTGTGAGCTCGAAACAGCGCTGGAGCAGCTCGAGGGCATCGAACGGTCTTTTGTCGCGGCGTTCCCAACGCGCCCGCCGGGCGCTGACACCGAGTCGCTCGTCGTCGTGTTTGCCACGACGTTCTTCCCGGACGAAAGTCAGCTCTACCAACTCGTCGTGGCGGTCCGCAACACCACCGTCATGCTGTGGGGCTTCAGGCCGGGAGTGATCCTGCCACTGCCGCGGAGTGCCTTTCCGAAGACCAGCCTGGGCAAGATCCAACGCACCGCCATGCGCAAGAGCCTCGAGGCCGGTGAGTGGTCGCATCATCTGGCGCACATGGAGCGGATCATCACTCGCCAGTTGGGGCCGTATGTGCCCCCGGCGAATGAGACCGAAGTGGCGGTCGCCAGGATTTTCGCGCAAACCCTGAGCCTCGATCCCGCCAGGGTCAGTGCAACGGCCAGCTTCTTTGACCTGGGAGGAACCTCCCTCGATATCATAAAGCTCAAGCAACGGCTCGCCGCGGGGCCGCCGCGCATCGATCTCCCCATCGTCAGCATTCTGCAAAATCCAACGCCGCACGCGCTTGCAGCCCAGAAGCGAAGCGAATACGACCCCGTGGTCGTTCTCCAGGCGACGGGTCGGAAGGTTCCTTTGTTCTGTGTGCACCCCGCCACAGGCGAAGTCCTAGTGTTT
>Ga0207667_10008809_pt1 | contig 11946 bp, 8 predicted proteins | sample KBSCornC52_FD_184301 | JGI IMG/M metagenome (GOLD analysis project Ga0207667, IMG submission 184301) | Corn rhizosphere microbial communities from Kellogg Biological Station, Michigan, USA - KBS Corn C5-2 (SPAdes) (version 2) | ecosystem: Host-associated > Plants > Roots > Rhizosphere > Soil ...
CCCCAAATCAGCTCTGTGATCTCCGTGCTCTCTGCGGCTCGGTGGTGAACTCTCCCTCTTCCCTCTCATCCGCAACTCGCCGCCGAAGGCTCTGCCGCCGCGCGCCGTGGCGCGTGACCATCAACCAAGGAACGTCACAAGGTGGACGAAAAACGACCTGCTGCGACGAGCAGATAGAGCACGCGCAGAGTGCCTTGGAAGTAGGGCGTGTCGTCCATGGTGGCGCCGAGCCAGGCGCTCATGTAGCCGTTGAATTTGGTCGCGTCGTAGCTGCCCGCGAGCGCGAACGCGCCGATGAACGCGCTGTTTTGTTGCTGCGCTGCGCTGGGGAGCCCGCCGTGGCCGTCGATCCAGGTCGAGATGTTGGTCAGGAACGTTTTGGCGCGCGCATCGCCGCTCCAATCGTAGTCCACCGCGACGCGAAACGGCGTGCGGCAGGCGTCGTACGAATAGCCAGCACCGTACCAGTCGCTGCCGTCGTATTTGCTCCAATCGGGTACTAGGTTTTCCAGTCGCGCCTGGTACTGTGTGTAAAGCTCGTACGAGCCGTCGGTGAGCGCGCCCCAGGTGGCGGCTTGATCCGGAAAGTAGTGAGCAAAGACTTTGTAGTAGCCGGGCGCGAAATAAGACGGGTTGATCTTGTTTTGGCCATTCATGTCGCTGCAGCCACCGAAGACATCACCCGGTTTGAGGATGCGCCGGCCGCTACAGTCCTCTGACTCGTATTGCGCAATTTTTCCGGACAGCGCCTGCGCGCTGGCGAGATAGCTGCCCCCGGGCCAACGCGCGGCCGCCTGCACCAGCGCCATGGCCGTATCCAGGTCGCCATCGGTTGCGGCATTGGCTTTGTTGTTACCGGGGCTGTCGCACAAGCCGGTAGCCCAATTCATCAGACCATTGGCGTCGAGGTGATCTTGATAATACTTCCACAAGTTATCGAACAGCGGTTGGTCGTTCATGCCGGCTGCGAGCAGCATGCCGTAGCCGATGCCTTCGGAGAACCACCGAGCCGTCTTTCACGACTACCCAGCTGCCGTTCGAGCAAGCCTGCGCGTGCGCTTTCTTCCAGGCATCGTATTCGGTTTGCAGCATGCTGCTCGTCACCGTGGCGGAGGTTGCGCCGTGCCAGGTGCCCGATACGCCGCTGCTGCCGCCGCTAGAACTGCCGCTGGCGCTGGTTGCGCCCGCGCCGCCGACCGAGGCTGCGCCTGCGCCCGCGCCGCTGCCGCCGCTTCCGCCTTGAGTGCCGGTGGCAACGCCGCCTTGCGCATTGCCGGCGGTCGCGCCTTGTCCGCCGGAGTTCGCACTGCCGCCCGCGCTGCTATTGCCCGCGCTGCCAGCGGCGCCGCCGGGTGGCGTCGCGCTCGAGCTACTGCAGGCGATCAGGTGAGAAAGAGAAACGATACCAAGGAGCAGTGCGCGTCGTCGCATCATCGGGCTGTACTCTGGACGGAGAAAAGGCGTCCTACCACGTCCTTTTTCGATCCGATCACGCTCTTGTGGGGAAGAGGGCTCGCTTGTGCCACATCAGGAACCGGTTCCGGTTCCGATCGCACTCGCGTCGTTTCGCTGCGAGTAAAGGCGAACCACGGCCGACGCGCCAGGGCCACCAGATCGGGTGAACCACTGGCAGCGCGCTGGGGCTACCAGTCAGCGCTACCGGCGCCCAGCCGAGGCAACTAGAGTCGCGCGGGTGACCCGTCTTTCTCTCACCGGTGCTGAGCTTCGCTCGTCCGAGCAGGCATGGCTCACGGACGTGTACTCGGGGCTTTCGCCGGAGCCGCAGCAACCGTTCGTCGATTGCCTATTCTTACGTGCCAAGTTGGCGCGACCGGCCGCGCGTGGCGCGATCCTGCTCGGGCGGCCCGCGGCGTGGCGGCGCTATGTGGGGTGCCATCGCGATGAGCCGTTCTGGATGCTGCCTAAGACCGGCACCGCAGTCGCTGAGCTGCCGGGTGAGACGCAGAGCTTGTTGATCGAGCTCGAGAGCGGCGAGTGCTTGCTGCTCGTGCCGCTGGTGGACGCGCCGTTTCGCGCTGCGCTACGTGGCGTCGGAGACTCGCTCGAGCTGAGCTTGGAAAGTGGCGACCCGCACGTCCGCGCGGATGACGCGCTGTGCTTGTTCGCTGCCGTGGGTCGCGATCCGTACGAGCTCATTCCGCGCGCAGCGCGGGCGGTGGCCGAACGGCTCGGCACGGGGCGGCTGCGGCGCGACAAGCTGCTGCCGGCGTTCTGCGACGCCTTCGGCTGGTGCACGTGGGATGCCTTCTATCAGGAAGTGAGTCACGAAAAGGTCCGCGAGGGTCTGCAGGCATTTCAAGACGGGGGCATCTCGCCAAAGGCGATGATCCTCGATGACGGCTGGCAATCGGTGCGTGAGCTGCCGACTCGCGAGCACCGCCTGACCGCGTTTTCTGCCAACGCCAAATTCCCAGGCGATCTTGCGGCGACGGTCCGAGTGGCAAAAGGCGAGTTCGGGCTCGAGTATTTTTTCGCGTGGCACGCCTTCCTCGGCTATTGGGGCGGCGTCGACGGCGAGGCGCTCCCCGGATACGACGTGCGTGAGGCGCGCCGCGTCTATGCGCCGGGCATCTTACGCTTTCAACCCACGTTCAACGAGGAGTGGTGGGGCGCGCTCGTGGGCTTGGTGCCCCCCGCGGCGATCGCGCGTTTTTTCGACGACTATCATGCTCATCTCGCCGAGCAAGGCGTGGACGGCGTCAAAGTGGATAACCAAGCGGCGATCGAAGCCGTGGCCAGCGGGCTCGGTGGACGCGTCGTGCTGATGCACGCTTACCGCAAAGCGCTGGAAGCTTCGGTGCACGTGCATTTCGGCGGAGCGTTGATCAACTGCATGTCGAACTCGAACGAGATGCTGTACGCCGCGAAGGACTCGACGCTCGTGCGCTCATCCATCGATTTTTGGCCGGATCGGCCGGAATCGCACGGCTTACATCTGTGGACCAACGCCCAGTTCGGCGTTTGGTTCGGCGAGTTCGCGCACGCGGATTGGGATATGTTCCACTCGCTGCACCCGCGTGCGCCGCTGCACGCCGCGGCGCGGGCGGTGAGCGGCTCGCCGGTGTACGTTTCGGACAAACCCGGCCAGCACGATTTCGCGCTGCTGAAAAAACTGGTCACGTCCGACGGTCACGTGCTGCGAGCGCGCGAGGTGGCTCGACCGACGCTGGATTGTCTGTTCAGCGACCCCACGCGCGAGCCGGTACTCTTGAAAGTGTTCAACCTGAACGTCAGCGGCGGAGTCATCGGGGTGTTCCACTGTCAGCACGATCGGGCCGGCGCGCCGGAATTGGCCGGTATCGTGCGCGCAAGCGACGTCTACGGCCTGCCGGGTGAGCGATTTGCGGTCTACTCCCACTACCAGGGAACACTGCGAGCCGCTCTGCGCGATGAGCCCGTTCGACTCACGCTGGCCGAGGGCGAAGCGGAAGTGTTTACGGTCGTGGCCATCGAGCACGGCATTGCCGCGATCGGTCTTTCGGACAAGTTGAACAGCGGTGGCGCCATCGTTCGCGCGGGCTTTCGTGGCGCAGAGTACGAGCTCGAGCTCAAAGACGGCGGCGAGTGCGTGCTCTTCGCCGAACATGTGCCGAGCGCCGTCACCGTGAGCGGCGCGCCGGTCGCTTTTGCCTACACGCCGGAGACCCGGCGGCTGAACGTCAGTCTGCCCCAGCGCGGGCCGTGCACGCTGAAGCTCGCCTTCGCCTGACGTATTGCGGCGCGCGCTCAGCGCGCACCAGGCGAATAATTTGCGCGCCCGATACGGACAGGCCCTTTTGCGGTCGCCCGCGGATGAGCGAGGGCGACCGGGCCGCGGCCGCGCCAAGGAATGCGCGAAAAATCGGCATTTGCGGCGTGCGGCGGGCAGGCCTGCGGCATGGGGCAGGAACGCTCGTACGACAGCGCGGACAAACCGCTATGCTGGGTGGCTCGTGCAAGAGGGATCGTGCCTGCGCCGCGTGTGCGCGCGGGACGGGATGGTCATGAGGCGCCTGCTCTCCATTTTCACTCAGTCGCTGGAAGTTCGCATGTTTGCCGTCGTGAGCGCGACCACGATCGCACTCGGCGGCGCATTCGGCTACTACGTCTTTGCGACGCAGCAGGAGCGCGAGCTCGCCTCACTCGAAGCTCAGCTCACGGTCACCGCTCAGCGCCAGGCCGCCGCCATTCACGACCGCTTCGAGATGCTCGAGCAAACGGGCGTGCGCGCCAACGCCGTGTTCTGCTCGTACCTCGCGAGCACGCAGCCGCCGCAACCACCGACCAAGTATCCGCGTGCGGCAGACGGCGCGGTGCGCTTTCACCGGCCGGGCACGATGCACACCTTGTTCGTGTCGAAGAATACCGAGCTTACGCCCGAACTTGCCGGCTTGCTCGAGCAAAGCGAACAAGCGTGGGACTACGTTGCGCCGTTGGTCACGACGGAGTTTCTCAATTTCTACTTCGATACGCCGCACGACACGCACCTCAGCACGTCGTCTCATTGGGTCGAGCAGCTCGAACCCGATCACGATTTCAGCGCGGACGTCTTTTACTACGTCGCCGACCCGCAGCACGATCCTGAAGGGCTCCCGCGCTGGACGCCGGTCTACTACGACTCCATTCACCGCAAGTGGATGACCACGCTGGCGGTACCGCTGTCTTGTCGCGGTGAATTCCTGGGCACCACGGGCTCCGATTTTGCGCTCGACTCGGTGTTCGAGACCGTGCAGCGGCTCTATCTGCGAGAGGGGCTAGGCAAGGCATTCCTCTTCGACAGTGCGGGCAACATCGTCGTTCACCCCGACTACATGGCCGCGATCGATCGCAAACACGTGGCGATGAACGCGCGGCTGCATTTCAACGAGGTCTCCGATCCGGCACTCCGCGATTTCCTCGGCAGCTACCGCCCGAGCGCAAACGCGGAGCTCGTCGGGCGCTACGGCGCGAAGGGCAAACGGTTGGTCATCGCCGCTCACGCGATCGGCATGCTCGATTGGCACCTCGCGTTCTACGAATCCGAGGCGCGGCTGATGCAGCCGCTCAGAGCTCTGCGGCTCCGAGTTGCCGGAGCCGCACTGCTCACCGCGCTGCTGCTCACGCTCGCGCTGCATTGGGCATTGTCGCGCTTCGTGCTCGCACCGATCCGCGAACTCGGACAGGTTGCTCGTGAAATCGGCCGGGGCAAGCTCGATCTCGAGCTCCTGGGCCCGATTCGAGGGCCGCTCGATCCGATTGGTGAAGTGGTGCGCGCGTTCGAGCACATGATCGGTGACCTGGACGAGCTCATCGCGCGCTTGTCCGCGGAGGTGAAGCGGCTCGGCGCTTCCGAGCGGAATTTCCGCGCCATCCTCGACGGCGCCAACGACGCCATTTTCGTGCACGAGCTTTTGACGGGGAAAATCGTCGATATCAACGCCAAAGTGAGTGAGCTCTACGGCTACTCGCGCGAAGAGGCGGTGGCGCTCACGATTGGTGAGTTGAGCTCCGGTGTCGAGCCGTACACTTCGGAGCGCGCCTTCGATTGGCTCGAGCTGGCGCGTCGGGGTGAGCCGCAACTGTTCGAGTGGCAGGCAAAATCGCGCGCGGGCCGGCTGTTTTGGGTGGAAGTGAATATGCGCATCGCGGATATCAACGGCGAGCGCCGGATCATGGTCTCGGTGCGCGACATCAGCGCGCGCCGCAAAGCCGAGGAAGATCTGCGAGCAACCCGCAAATACCTGCGTTACATCTTCGACTCGCTGCCTTCCGCGCTGCTCGCGTTCGACCGCACGGGCTCGATCGCGCACTGGAATCGCGCCGCAAGCGAGCTCACCCAGCTTGGCGCGCAGGAGCTGCTCGGCAAAAGCTTGTGGGACGCGCTGCCGGCGCTCGCCAGCTATGAAGCGCGCGTCGGTCAGTTGCCTGCGGGTGCGAGCATTCCAGCGCACAAGATTTGGGAGCAGGTTCGCGAGCGGAAGCATTGTCTGTCGGTGTCGTTTTTGGCGCTGCCCGAGGAGGCCTTCGGAGACATCGTGCTGCGTATCGACGACGTGACGGAGATCGAGCACAAGGAAGAGCAGCTTCGCCGCGCGCAGCGCATGGACACCGTGGGCATGTTGGCGGGCGGCCTCGCTCACGATCTGAACAACAATATCGGTGTGATCATGGCCATGGTGTCGCTGTGGCGCGCCAAGCTGTCGACGAGCGAAGCGCTCGACTCGCAGGTCCTGCGTGAGGACTTGAGCGCCATGGCGGACGCGAGCTCGCGCGCGGCCGAGACCATTCGTCAACTGATGACGCTGGCGCGGCAGCAAGAGCTGTCGCTCAGCCCGGTCGATTTGAACGAGCTCGTGCGCGAGAGCACCGAGCTGTGCAAGCGGAGCTTCGACCCGAGCACCGAAATCGTGGTCAGCTACTTTCCGACGCGGGCCATGGCACGCGCCAACGCCACCGAGTTGCAACAAATCCTCTTGAATTTGTGCATCAATGCCGCGCACGCCATGACCGTCATGCGCGCGGCCTCGGAGCGTTGGGGTGGCACGCTCCGCATCGCCATCGACCGGCTCGCCGCCGAGGAGCTCGCGTTTCCGGCCGGCGTCGAAAAGACGGCCCGCGCCTACTGGGCGATCTCCGTGAGCGACACCGGAGTCGGCATGACGGCTCAGGTGAAGGCCAAGCTCTTCACGCCATTCTTTACGACCAAGGCCAGCCAAGGCGGCACCGGCCTCGGGCTTTCGATGGCGTACAGCATCGCTCGCCAACATGGCGGCTTCGTCGACGTGAGCTCGGAGCCCGAGCAGGGTTCGACCTTTTGGGTCTATCTGCCTTCGAGCGAGGAACCGCGCGAGCCGCCGCCCGAATAGGCCCGGCTGCGGCGCTGGCCGCCGCATCGGCGGCTATTTGCGGTTCGATTCCAAGAAATCGCGCTGCCTTCCACGAAGTGCTTCGGTTCTCGCTGACCGCCGAGGTCCGTGCAGCGCCTCGGAACGCCCCTTGGACGGGCCGCGCTCCGACAAATTTGTCGGAGCTCTCGCTGCGCTTTCACCGGTGCTCGGTTTCGTGACGTCGCACGAGCAGGCGAAAATGCCGTGTATGCGATCGCAGCGAAACGCAGCCAAAACCTGGATTGGCACCGACAAATTTGTTGCTCGCTCCGCGTCCGTTCGACGAATTTGTCGGACACAAATGCAACGGGCGATTTCGTCATCGTTTCGCCGTTTCAGGCGGCGCACGGTTCGGGGAATTTTTCCACATGGCACACCGGTTGCACAATGTGGGTGCATGACCGCGGTGCAGATATCGAATCAATAATAGCCACTCAGCGTCACTGCCGCGCTGCCTCGGCGCAGCTCTCGCGCACGAAAAATCGCCGTTTTCGCGCGCAGAGTCAGCCGTAGTTCATCGATCTGACGCACGCCCATTGGGCGTGAGTCGCGTACTTGTAAACCCGAAGGCGGGCGTGTGCCTGCTCGCCTTTTCCCTGGACTCTTAATTTTGCTCGCTCGGAGCCCGCACTCAATATGAATCATCATCGCCTCTCCATCTCTCGTTTGACGACCTCTGCAGCGTGTGCCGGCATGCTCTTTTCGCTCGCGAATTCGGCGCGGGCCCAAGAAGCGCCTCCTCCGCCCGCGCCGGCCACCACGCCCGAGCCACCGCCCGCAGCACCGGCAGCGCCGGTGGCGCCCGCTGCCGCAGCGGAGCCCGCGCCCAGCGCAGACACCACGACGCCCGCTCCCGCCAGCGAGCCAGTCGCTGCGGAGGCGCCGCCAGCCGCCAAGCCGAAGCCCCCGCCCTATTCGCTGCCCTGGCAGCTCCGGCCCGTAGCGCCGGGGAACGTGGTGCGGCTCGACTCGTCGTATGCGTTTTACAAGAACCCCGTCTCGAATAAGAACGGTTCGGCGCTCGCGACGTCGCTCCTCGGAAGCTACAAGATCATTCCGGATCTGGCGCTGATCGGCCGCGTGGGCTTGGTTCACAACTCGGCGCCCGAGCTGCCGGCGACGACCAAGTCGGCGACCAGCATTCTCAACCCGGTGATCGCCGGCCTGTACGGGATCAAGCTGTCCCCGAGCCTCAAACTCGGCTTATTCCTCGGCGTGACGGTGCCGGTGGGCACCGGTGGCGGGACCAATCCGGACACCAACAAGGCGGCCGCCAACGGGGTCGGCATTTCCACGCGCTCTGCCTTCGACAATGCCATGTTCGCCATGGACTACTTCACGGTCTTTCCGGGCATCGACTTCGCCTTCGTGCAGAGCGGGTTGACGCTGCAGGCGGAGGCCACCGTGTTCAAGCTCACCAAAGTCCGCGGTCCGGGTGCCGAGGACGACTCGCGCGTCAACTTCACGACCGGTTTCCACGCCGGTTACTTCCTGCTGCCGATGCTCTCACTCGGCGCCGAAATTCGACACCAGCGTTGGCTCTCCACGCCCACCCCGGTGAAAAACGACAAGACCGACAGCATTCGCGACACGACCACGTTCGCGGTCGGCCCGCGTCTGCACTTCAAGCTCTCGGACAGCATCTGGTTCCGTCCAGGTATCTCGCTCACGCTGCCGATCGACGATCCGATGAAGAAGTCCGAATACAAAGTCGTGCAGCTCGATCTGCCGCTCGCGTTTTGAACGAGGAAGAACCATGACCTTCAAGCGAACACGACGTGAATTCATGCGCGACGGGGCGGCCCTCGCGACGCTCGCCGCGCTGCCCGCGTGCGGCAAATCTCAAGCTAGCCCAGCGCCTAGCCCAAGCGGCATGCCGACGCTGATCGGGCAGGCGGACAAGCCCGAAACTGCCGATTTGCGCTTCGGCATGATCGCGCTCACCGATTGTTCGCCGATCGTGATCGCTCACGAACGCGGGCTGTTCAAGAAATACGGCATCAATTCGACGATCATCAAAGGCGCGAGCTGGGCCGCAATTCGTGATTCGCTCTCCAACGGCGACATTCAGGCGACGCACATGCTGCTCGGGATGCCGATCGCCTCCACGATGGGCCTGCTCGGGTCGCCGAAGAAGCCGATGATCATTCCGTGGCTCTTGAGCCGCAACGGGCAGGCCATCACGATGAAGGCCGAGTACAAGGGTAAGGTGGCGGCCGATCCGAAAGTGCTCAAGCCGATGGTGGACGCAGCCAAAGCCAAGGGCTCGCCGCTGACGTTTGCCATGACCTTTCCGCCGGGGACGCACGCCATGTGGATGCGCTACTTTCTCGGGTCAGGTGGAGTCGACCCGGACAAGGACGTCGCGCTCGTGACGGTGCCTCCGCCCCAGATGATCGCCAACATGAAGACCGGGAAGATGGACGGCTTTTGCGTGGGTGAACCGTGGGGCGCGCGCGCGATCGCGGACGGGATTGGCTACACGGCCATTACCACGCAACAAATGTGGAAGGATCACCCCGAGAAAGTCTGCGCGTTCACCGAGGAATTCGCGCAGAAGAACCCGAAGACCGTCAAAGCAGTGCTGAAGGCGCTGCACGAAGCCAGCGTCTGGCTCGACGATCTCGGCAATCGACCCGAGCAGGCGTCGATCGTCTCGCGTCCGACCTATATCAACTGTCCGCCCGAATCCATCCTCGGGCGCCTGAAGGGCGAATACGACTACGGCGACGGTCGCAAGCTGCAAGACGAAAACTACATGATCTTCAGCAAGCGCAACTGCAACTACCCGCAGGCAAAGTACTCCACTTGGTGGCTGTCGCAGTTCCGGCGCTGGGGCATGGTCGAAGGTAAACCGGATTACGCCGGCGTCGCGAAGCAGGTCATGCGCTCCGACATCTACGAAGAGGCGATGAAGGAGCTCGGCTACGCCCACGGCGGCTCGAACGAGGATCCCGAAACCTTGTTCGACGGCGTGCGCTTCGACCCGAAAGATCCGGAGGGCTACGCGGCCGGCTTCGCCATCAAATCGCTCAAAGGCTGAAACGAAAGTGACGAGAAGCTGAAACCTAATTCGCTCCGATAATCAACCCAGGACGAAGGCTGCGGCTCGCGAGACGCTCTTTTTCCACGACGTGAATGGCAATGACCAAGAGTAACTCTGATAAACTGCTGAAGGGGCTGCTGCTCCCGCTCCTCGGCATCTTCTTCGTGATCGGTTTGTGGGCGCTCACGAGCTCGACCTGGGCGAGCGCGCTGCCTTCGCCCGCCCGCACCTGGGAAGTGAGCCGCCCGTACATCGTCGCGCCGTTCGAAAAACGCGGGGAGCTGGATCAGGGGATTTTGCGCTTCACTTGGTACTCGCTGATCCGTGTGGCCAAGGGTTACGCAATCGCCATCCTGATCGGCACCCCGCTCGGGCTGCTGCTCGGTGTTTCCAAGTGGTTCACGAGCTCGTTCGATCCGATCATTCAGATCTTGCGGCCGGTCTCGCCTCTGGCTTGGCTGCCGCTCGGGCTGGTGATTTTTCAAAAGCCGGAGCCGGCCGGCATCTTCACGATTGCGATGTGTTCCATGTGGCCCACGGTGCTCAACACCGCCCTCGGTGTGCGCTCCATCCCGCAGGATTATTTGAACGTGGCGCGCGTGCTTCAGCTGTCGAAGCGAAAGACGTTGTTTCGCGTGCTGTTGCCTGCGGCGCTGCCTTATATGTTTACGGGCTTTCGCCTGAGTCTCGGCATCGCCTGGCTGGTGATCGTGGCTGCTGAAATGCTCACCGGCGCGCCCGGCGTCGGTGGCTTTCTGTGGCAGGAATACAACGCGCTCATCTACGAGCACATCATCCTGTGCATCATCACCATCGGCGTCGTCGGCTTCGCGCTCGACCGGGTGATGTGGTTGATTGAGCGGAGGTTCAAGGCAGCATGAGCGCCTTCGTCGAAATGCGCGGCGTGAGCAAGGGCTTCGATTCGCCGTCCGGGCGAGTGCCCGTGCTCGCGGACGTAAACTTGGAGATCGCTCGTGGTGAGTTCGTGGCGATCGTCGGTTACTCCGGGTCCGGAAAAACGACGCTGCTGTCCATGCTGGCGGGCCTCGTCACGCCCGACGCGGGCTCGGTCAGCGTGGCCGGCAAGCTCGTGACTGGGCCCGGTCCCGATCGCGGTGTGGTGTTCCAAAACTATTCGCTGTTGCCGTGGCTCACCGTATTCGAAAATGTGGCCCTGGCGGTCGATCAGGTGTTTGCGCGCGAGCCTGCGGCGGCTCGGCGCGAGCGCACCGAGCACTACGTGAACCTCGTCAATCTCGGACACGCCAAAGATCGCAAGCCCGGCCAGCTCTCGGGCGGCATGCGGCAACGGGTCGCAGTCGCCCGCGCCCTGAGCATCGACCCCGAAGTGTTGCTGCTCGACGAGCCGCTCGGCGCGCTCGACGCGCTCACTCGCGCGGTACTGCAGACGGAAATCGAGCGCATTTGGCGCGCAACGGGCAAAACCGTGATCCTCATCACGAATGACATCGACGAAGGGATTTTGCTGGCCGATCGCATCATTCCGCTCAGCGCCGGCCCCTCTGCCACCTTGGGTCCGGCGGTGGCGATCGAAATTGCGCGCCCGAGAGAGCACAAAGCGCTCAATCGTCACCCGGAGTTCAAGCACGTGCGCAGCACGATCACGCAATACCTGCTCGGCAGTTCCGCGAAGCGCCGGAGCGCACGCAAAGAGCAGCCGCTGCCGCTGACCGAACGCGCCGTCGTGGAGCTCGGCGCATGACCGAAGAAACGCGCGCGACCAAAAAGTACCTCGAGATCTGGCAGCTCGAAAAGTCCTTCGCCACGCCGGATGGCCCACTGGTGGTGGTGGAGGATTTCAACCTCAGCCTTCAGCAAGGCGAGTTCGTGTCGCTGATCGGGCATTCCGGCTGCGGTAAGTCGACGGTCCTTTCGGTGGTTGCCGGGCTCGCCCAAGCCTCTTCTGGGACGGTGATTTTGGGCGGGCGAGAGGTCACGAGCCCGGGTCCGGATCGCGGGGTCGTGTTCCAAACGCCTTGCCTGTTTCCTTGGATGAGCGTGCTCGAAAACGTG
>Ga0207667_10008816_pt1 | contig 11942 bp, 11 predicted proteins | sample KBSCornC52_FD_184301 | JGI IMG/M metagenome (GOLD analysis project Ga0207667, IMG submission 184301) | Corn rhizosphere microbial communities from Kellogg Biological Station, Michigan, USA - KBS Corn C5-2 (SPAdes) (version 2) | ecosystem: Host-associated > Plants > Roots > Rhizosphere > Soil ...
TGCCGTCTCGCCGGATCCGGCGGACAATCCTGCAATACGGACAAACTGGCTTTCGACCAACGAGGACCGCGACAGCGTCATCCGCATGGTCCGCTACGTGCGCCGCTTCCTGACGCAGGAGCCTCTGGCGCAATACGTCGGAGAAGGACGCATGCCTGCCGAGAAGCTCCAGACCGACGAGCAACTGTTCGACTATGCGCGGCAGGCAGGGCGCACGAACAACCATGCCGTGGGGACCTGCCGCATGGGCACACCTCAGACCGGCGTGGTCGACAATCGCCTGCGCGTGCATGGACTGGCCGGGTTGCGGGTCGCGGATTGCTCGGTAATGCCCAGCCTGCCCTCCGGCAACACCAACGCACCGGCGATGGTTACCGGCTGGCGCGCTGCTGACATTATATTGGCTGATGCGTGAGGACGCCGGGGATGGAGAGAAACATCATCAAGAGAGAGGTGGCCGGTGACCGGATCGCACACCGAAACTGACCAGCCGCCTCAGCCGCTTGTGTCTCAGCTTGTCTCCTATGAAGGCGCGGGACTGCGCGTTGTCGAACTGAGCCGGGGCGGCCGCGCTCCCGGGACCTGGGCGCCGGGTATGGTAACGGTCGGTGTACACCGCAGCGGGCCGCTTCCGCTGGTCAATCTCACCGTATTCGACATTCTATTGACGACGCAGATCCAGGCCCAGGCGCCATGGTGTGGGCTGGAGCCGGCGCAACTCGATGCCGCACTCGCCGCCCTGCGTGCGCGGGCCGAAGAACAGCCGGTGGCCGCGGCGGTTGCCGCGCAAAGCCTGCGGGCAAGTCTTCAGCTTTCGTTCGAGCACGCCCTCGTCCAGGAGTCGCTCGCCTACTCGATGCTGTTGTCATCGGCCGGGTTTCGCAAATGGCGCAGTGCAAACCCGCCGCGCCATCGCAGCGTGGACCAGGAGCCACGCGTTCTGTCGGAGCGCGACGGCGCCACGCTTCGCATTCGCCTGAACCGGGCAGCGGTGCGCAACGCGTTCGATGCCCGGATGCGCGATGAACTGACGGAAGCCCTCGAGTTCGCCGCGTCGAACCCGGACGTCACCCAGGTGGAGCTTACGGGTGACGGTCCGTCGTTCAGCGCGGGTGGCGATCTCGACGAGTTTGGTACGAGCGGGGATGCGGGACTGGCGCACCTCATCCGTATCCTGCGATCGCCGGCGCGGCTAGCTCACAAGCTGGGGACGAGGCTGACGGTGCGGGTGCACGGCGCCTGCATCGGCGCCGGCATCGAGGTGCCGGCAGCCGCGCGGCGCGTCGTTGCCGCGTCGGACGCGTTCTTCGAGCTTCCCGAGGTCGGCATGGGACTGATACCGGGCGCAGGAGGCACAGCGTCGATCCCGCGCCGCATCGGCTTCCATCGCGCCTGCTTCATGGCGATCACGGGCCGGCGCGTCGACGCACAGACGGCCCTGGCGTGGGGGCTTGTCGACGCGTTGGCCGAGTCATCGTGAGTGTGATCGCGACTTGCCTGGAAATGTTGGGCGCCGAAATCGCGGCGCGTTCCGCCGCGATCGGCCGCAGGGTGAACATCGGCGCGTTGGGCGTCAGCGATCGCGGCGGACATATCGCGCTCAGCCCGCCGGACCATCGGTCCCCCAACCGCGCAACACAGATGGTGCGTGCCTCCGACGGGTGGATCGCGGTCAACATGGCACGCGAGGACGATCGCGAAATGCTGCCGGCCTGGTTGGGCGGCGACATCGGGACGGACTTTTGGGAGGCCATCGCCGAAGGAGCGCGCAGGCGGCCGGCCAGGGATCTGGTCGACGCGGGCGTGCTGTTGGGCATCCCGGTGGCGCGCGTCTGCGAGGTTGCAGCGGCGGACTGCAACGTTCCGCTGATAACGATGGCGCAATCCGGCCGGACGCGACGCGAGGCGCTTCGGGTTGTCGATCTTTCCGCGCTCTGGGCGGGGCCGCTCGTCGGCTCGGTATTCGCAGCACTAGGCGCGTCAGTCATGAAAGTGGAGAGTTCGCGGCGCGCCGATCCGACCTGGGAGTCGATGCCCCGCTTCAACGCGTGCCTGAACGGTGGAAAGACATTGCGGCGTCACGATCTCACCAGCCCGGCGGGCCAGGCGGATCTGCACCGCGCCGTGCTGGAGGCGGATGTCCTGGTCACGAGTGCGCGACCGCGGGCGTTCGAAGGCCTGGGCCTATCGCCGCGCAGCGTGTTCGCGGACAATCCCGATCTGATCTGGGTCGCCGTCACGGGATATGGCTGGGAAGAACCTGGCGCGTCGCGCGTCGCTTTCGGTGATGACGCAGCCGCAGCCGGCGGATTGGTGGGCTGGGATCGTGGCGCTCCACAGTTCCTGGGCGATGCGCTGGCCGATCCGGTCACGGGCCTTGCCGGTGCAGCAGGCGCGCTCCGCGTGCTGGAAGCTGGCGGTGGCGGCGTGATTGTCGATGCTGCGATGGCGCGATGCGCCGCCGGAGCTGCGGCGGTCTGCGGGCTCGCGAGGGCCGCATGACTCGCTGCCAAGACCTGATCTTGCGAAACGTCGAGGTCGATGGACGCGCCGGGCTGGACGTTCGCATCAGAAACGGTTTTGTCGCAGAGATCGGTGCGGGTTTGCCGCCGTCGGCGAACGAACATGACGGGGCTGGCGGCGCACTGATCCCCGGCCTCATGGATCATCACATCCACCTGCTTGGGCTTGCGGCACAGCGCGCTTCTGTCGTGCTCGACGACGTGTCTTGCCGTCGCGAGCTGGCGGACCTCCTGACGCGCGTGCTGGCGCAGCATCCCCCGGGCGCATGGATTCGCGCCATCGGCTATCACGAGTCGATCGCGGGCGAACTCACCCGCGCCGAACTCGATGCGTTGGCGCCGCATCACAAGCTGCGGGTCCAGCACCGGACCGGCGCCTTGTGGATGCTGAGCAGTCTGGCGCTCGAGAGCCTTCAGGCAGGCGAAGATACCGCGTCCTGTATCGAAAGGGATGAGCGCGGACGTCCGACGGGGCGCCTTTGGCGCGGCGACGCATGGCTCCGCGCGCGGCTTCCTGCGCAACCACCCGATCTGGCACCGATCGGAAGCCAGCTTGCCGCCTATGGCATCACGTCGGTGACGGACGCCAGCGCGACCACAGATGCGCAAGCCGCTCGCGTGCTTGGCGCTGCGGTCGCCGACGGATCACTTCCCGTGCGACTTATGTTGATGAGCGCTGGAGAACTCGGGCGGCCCGTCGATAGCGCCTTCGCGGTGGGTCCGGTGAAGGTTTTGCTGGACGATCACGCGCTGCCCGGTCTTTCCGACTTCATTGCCACAATTGAGCGCGCCCGCAGATGGAATCGCCACGTGGCGGTGCATTGCGTGACCGCGGGTGAACTGGCGCTCACGCTGGCGGCGTTCGATGCGGCCGGTGCGTTGCCCGGCGATCGCATCGAGCATGGCGGCGTCATCCCGTTCGAAGCGATTGCACGTATCCAGGGGATGGGACTGACGGTCGTGACGCAACCGGCCTTTGTCGCGGAGCGCGGCGACCGGTATCTCGCGGACGTCGACCCGGCAGAACAAGACGACCTTTATCGCTGTGGCACACTACTGGCGGCCGGTATTCCGGTTTTGGGCAGTTCCGATGCCCCTTACGCGGCATTCGATCCCTGGGCGGCGATGCGCGCCGCCGTCGCGCGGAAGACCGTGCGTGGCGCGACGCTGGGGGCGCACGAACGCGTGACGGCGCGCCAGGCGCTGAACCTTTACCTCGGGTCGCGGGTCGAAGCCGGGGCACCAGCCGACCTGTGCCTGATGAAGGCGCCGCTCCGCGACGTGCTGAACACGCTGCGCGCCGAGATGGTACAGGCGACATGGCGCGGCGGCGTGCGCAGCGGGCAATCGAAAGCAGAACAGGCGCCGCGCCAGCGGATCGGCAATTTTCAATAACAACAACGGAGGAACACATGACGCGGAAGTACATTCTTGAGGACGATCCAGCCCCCTTCGTACATCGCATCACACTCAACCGACCGGAGAAGCGTAACGCGCTGTGCAACGATCTGCGCGGCGAGCTGTTTGCAGCGCTCGAGGAAAGCGAGCGGAACGGGGACGTACGCTGCACGATCATCCGCGGGGCCGGCACCTGCTTCTCCGCGGGCTATGACCTTTCGCAGGAGAGTGGACGCGCAGTGCAGGCCCTGCCTTTCTATACGGCGGGCGGCACCGGGGAATGGGCCCGCCACGTGGTCGAAGGCTGCTTCCGCATCTGGGACATGGCAAAGCCGGTGATCGCCCAGGTGCACGGCTGGTGCCTGGCGGGCGGATCCGAGCTCGCGACGGCGTGCGACCTGGTCTACGTCGCGGAGGATGCGATGATCGGCTATCCGCCGGTCCGCATGATGAGCCCACCGGACAACCAGTTCCACGCATGGCTTTGCGGCATGCGGCCGGCCATGGAGATGATGCTGACAGGCGATGCGATCGACGGACGCGAGGCGGTGCGCGTCGGCTTCGCTAACCGCGCGTTCCCGGCACAGGATCTCAATGCGGGCGTGCTCGCCATGGCGGAGCGGGTCGCGAAAATATCGACCGACGTCCAGCAGATGAACAAGCGGTCGGTGCACCGCGCGATGGAGATCATGGGCCTGCGTGCGGCGATCCGCGCCGGGACGGAGATCCAGGCGCTGGCAATGACCACGCCGTCGTCGCGCGAGACGTTCGCGCGTTTCAAGGAAGGCGTCACCAAAGCGCTGGACGCCCGGGACGGCGATTTCGGGGACTATCGCGTGAAGCGGTAGCCTCGTTACAGGCCGATCACCAGCTTGGCGATCAGATTGCGCTGAACCTCGCTGGTGCCGCCGAAGATCGTGACGGCGCGCTGATTGAGGTAGCGCGCCGTGGTGGTGCGCGCCTCTTCGGGCCCGATCGGACTGTTGCCGCCGGCGGTCGCCCGATGTTGATCCGGAAGGCCCAGATAGCCGAGTGCTTCGAGACCGAGTTCAGAAATCTTCTGGCTAAGCTCGCTGCCCATCAGCTTGAGAAGCGAGGACGCCGGGCCTGGTGCATCGCCGCGGCTGACCGCGGAGAGAACCTTGCGTTCGATTCCCTCCAGCGCGCTCAGCGCTATCTCCGACTGCGCAAGGCGTTCGTACCATGCGTCGCCGAGCGCGGCCGCGCCCGTGCCTGCGATGGCATCGGCCAGTGCACGGACCTGGTTTATCTCGACATGCTTGCCGGCCGAGGCGGAGCCGCCGCGCTCGAACTCGAGGAGATGTTTCGCGACGGTCCAGCCCTGGTTTTCCTCGCCCACGCGGTTGGATTTCGGCACCCGCACATCATCGAAGAAGACCTGATTCACTTCGTGATCGCCGGCGAGCGTGATGATGGGCTTGATGGTGATGCCGGGCGTGTCCATATCGAGCAAGAGGAAGGTGATACCGGCCTGCGGCTTGGCGGCCGGATCGGTGCGCACCAGGCAGAACATGCGCGTGGCCCACTGCGCGTGCGTGGTCCATATCTTCGAGCCATTGACGATATAATCGTCGCCATCGCTGATGGCTCTGGTCTGGAGCGAAGCGAGATCCGATCCCGAGCCGGGCTCGGAATAGCCCTGGCACCACAGATCGTCGCCCGACAGGATTTTCGGGATGTAACGCTTCTTCTGATCCTCACGCCCGAACCGCATCAGGATGGGCGCGACCATGCGAAGGCCCATCGCCGCCGGCCGTGGCGCGTGCGCCGCTGTGGCCTCCGACGAGAAGATGTACTGCTGCACGATCGACCAGCCCGTGCCCCCGTATTCCTGCGGCCAGAAGGGCGCGATCCACCCCTTGCGATAGAGAATCTGATGCCAGGGCTTGGCGAGCGGCCAGTCGGTGAAGACGCCGGTGGTCTCGCGTCCGATCCGCCGCAGTTCCGGTGTGAGCTCAGCATCAAGGAAAGCGCGCACCTCGCCGCGAAAGGCCTCGTCGGTGCTGGAAAAGCTTTGAACTGGCATCCGTGCCGCTCCTGGCCGAAGAACTCCGCGCTTGCGCGCTTCGCATTAGAAACTATACGAATAGTTTGACAAGGCCGGGGCGATGACAAAAATGGCGAGTATAAAGGCGCTGGAAATATCGAGCCGGCGGCCGGGGCGGCGCGGGCTCAGACGGATTGCGCGAGGAACGTGTCTCCGGAAAGGCCCTGCACATTGACTGCCATCGCCGTCCTGGGAGGTACCGGAGCACTCGGCTCGGCGCTGGTCCGCCGCTGGGCGCGTGCGGGCCACACCATCTGGATCGGCTCGCGCGACAGCGAGAAGGCGAAAGCCGCTGCCGCGGCGGCACGCGCAGATCTCGGCCGGGAGATATACGGCGCCGACCTGCGCGGCGCGGCGGAGCATGCGGCAATCGTTGTCTTCGCCGTGCCCTATGCCTCACACGTGCAGACCATCGAAGCGGTGTTGCCGCATTGCACGGGAAAGGTCGTCATCGACACGACGGTTCCGCTCAAGCCGCCGAAGGTCGGCACCGTGCAGCTTCCGCAAGCGGGCTCCGCGGCGGTGGAGGCGCAGCGGCTGCTCGGCGCCGGCGTCCAGGTCGTGTCAGCGCTTCAAACCGTGAGCGCGGAGAAACTCAGCCGTGACGGCGAGGTGGACTGCGATGTGCTGGTCAGCGGCGACGACAAGGACGCCGTCGCGACCGTCATGGGTCTGATCGCGGACCTCGGCCTGCGTGCATTCCATGCCGGACCGCTGGCCAACTCGGCGGCGTCAGAAGCGCTCACCAGCGTGCTGATCCAGCTTAATCGCAAGTATTTCTCGCATGCGGGCATCCGTGTCACCGGTGACCCGAAGAACGCGCCGGCGCGGCCGGCGATCTCGATCATCCCCGTCGCCGGCATCGGCATGGTCAAGGCGCAGGACGATCTGGCGGCGATGATCCGCGAAGCGATCCGCGCGTCCGGCGAGCAACTGCGCGACGGCGATGCCATTGTGGTGGCACAGAAGATCGTGTCCAAGGCCGAGGGGCGGGTCGTGCGCCTGGCGGACGTGACACCGGCACGTGAAGCACGCGAGCTTGCCGAGAAGACCGCGAAGGACCCGCGCGTACTTGAGCTGATCCTGCGGGAGTCGCAAGCCGTGATGCGTGCGAAGACTGGGGTTGTGATCGCGCGTCATCGTCTGGGCCATGTCGCGGCGAATGCCGGCATCGATGCTTCCAACGTCGAGCCGGCGGAGGGCGAAGAACGGGTTCTCCTGTGGCCGCTGGATCCGGACGCCAGCGCGGCCGCCCTGCGCGACGGGCTCCAGAAGCGGTCGGGCGTGAAAGACATCGCCGTCATCATCAGCGACAGCATCGGCAGGGCGTGGCGCATCGGCACAGCAGGGACCGCCATCGGCTGCGCGGGGATCGAGCCTCTGCTCGACCGGCGCGGCGAGGCCGATCTGTTCGGGCGGGTGTTGCAGGCGACGATCGTGGGCCGCGCGGACGAGATCGCGGCGGCGGCGTCGCTCGCGATCGGTGAAGCAGCGGAGGCGACGCCGGTCGCGATCGTGCGCGGCGCGCACTTCAACCGCAGCGAGACGAACGGCATCCAGCCGATGCTGCGGCCCATCGCCGACGACCTGTTCCGCTAGCCCATGGGCCACGTTCTCGCACTCTGCGGCGGTGTCGGCGGGGCGAAACTCGCCTTCGGACTGACGCGCATTCTTGCGCCGTCCGATCTGACCATCGCCGTGAATGTTGGCGACGATTTCGAGCATCTGGGTCTCTGCATTTCGCCGGACATCGACACGGTGGTGTACACGCTGGCCGACCTCTCCGACCGCCAGCGGGGTTGGGGACTGGCCGGCGAGACCTGGCAATTCATGGAGACGCTGCGGCGGCTGGGCGGCGAAGGTTGGTTCCAGCTCGGCGACCGCGATCTTGCCATGCATGTTGAGCGAACCCGGCGTCTGCGCGCCGGCGAGACGCTATCCACCGTTACGCGCGCTCTGTCGGCGAGACTGGGTGTGGATCATCCGATCGTGCCGGTGTCGAACGACCCGGTCCGCACGATGCTGGATTGCGAAACAGGATGCCTGACCTTCCAGGAATATTTCGTGCGCGAGAAGTGCGAGCCCGCCGTCGCACGCATCGACTATCAGGGAGCGAACCGCGCGCGCCTCGCGCCGGATGTGGCCGCTGCGCTGGCACGGGCGGATCTCTCGGCGATCGTCATCTGTACATCGAATCCCTATCTCAGCATCGCGCCGATGCTGGCGATCCCTGCCTTGCATGATGGCCTCGCGGCGCGGCGGGTGCCCAGCGTCGCTGTCTCGCCGCTGGTTGGCGGGCGCGCGATCAAGGGGCCGACGACAAAGCTGATGCGCGAGCTGGGCGTCTCGCCCACCAATGCAACGATCGCGGAATATTACGCGGGCCTGATCGACGGCTTGCTGATCGACACGACGGACGAGGCCGACCTGACCAGTCTGGCCGCCGGAGGACTTTCCTGCGGCGCAACGCGAACGGTCATGGAGAACGATGAGCATCGCGTGGCGCTGGCCAACGATACACTCGCGCTTGCACGCAAGATTGCCGCTGCGCGGGCAGCCGCGGCATGAGCACGGGCGGCACCTCGATACCGATGCGCAAGCGCGTGGGCGGCCGCTTCCTTCGCGCCATCTGGGTTGAAGCCACGTCGACGACGAGCCGTGCCGAGCTGGAGGACGAATTCCACCGCTTCGGTGCCGATATCGTGCACGATGGCGTGGCCGTTACGGCCGTGAACGGGCGCTCCATCCGATACCCCTGGACCACCTGTCCGGGCGCCGCGACGCCGCTCAAGCAGCTTGTCGGCATGCCGCTGAGCCGCGCTCCGGACGCGGTTTACCGGCACACCAATGGCCGGTTCCAGTGCACGCACCTGTTCGAGACGGCAGCGCTCGCGATCGCACAGGCGAAGCGCGGCCCCGGGCGCCGCCTCTACGAAATCCACGTTGCCGACCCGGACCCCCTCGCGCGCCAGGCGGTGCTCGCATGCAATGGCGAGCCCCTTCTTCAGTGGACGCTCGAAAACGAAGCCATCCGTTCGGACGATCTGTTCAACGGGATGAATTTTCGCGCGCTGGGCGGCTGGGCGGCCGAGCACGGCGAGCACGCGCTTGCGGAGCCTGCCCTGCTCCTGCGGCGTGCGGGCCGGCTCGCGATGGGGCGCCAGATCGACGTGGACGCCCTGCCTGTTGCGGCAAGCCTTGGCCGGCCCGCCATCTGTCACTCGTTCCAGCCCGTGATCGCGTCGCTCGGCAAGCGCGTTCCCGGCTCGGTGCGCGACTTCGAAGCCAAAGGCGAGCGGCCGCTGGACGATTTTCCCCGCTAGGTCGGCCCGGTCAGGCGGAGCTTCCGCCGTCGCAGATGATGGCCTGGCCGCTCGTGAATGAACTCGCGCGCGAGGCGAAATACACCGCCGCGCCCGCGATCTCGTCCGGCTCGCCGATCCTGCCCATCGGCGAGTGCTCGGTCGCCCGCTTCAGGAACTCAGGGTTCGACCACAACGCATAGGCCATGTCGGTTTTGATCAGGCCGGGAGCGATGCAATTGGCGCGGACGCCGTATTGGCCGTACTCGACGGCAATGTTTCGCGCGAGCTGGAGATCGGCCGCCTTCGTCACCGCATAGGTGCCGAGCGTCCGCTGACCACGGAAGCCGCCCAGCGACGAAACGATGATGATGGAACCATCGCGGCGCTCCACCATCTCGGGAAGCACGCGATAGCAGAGAAAGTGGTTGGCCTTGATGTTGCCGTTGATCGTTTTGTCGAAGGCGGCTTCAGGGATGTCGGCGCCCGGTCCTTGATAGGGATTCACCGCGGCGTTGCTGACCATGATGTCGATCTTGCCGAAAGCAGCGCGAGCGCCGGCGAGCAGCGCGTTGATCTGGTCGCTGTAATTGATGTTGCAGGGAATCGGAACCGCGACCTTCTTGCCCTTGCCGAATTCCTCGTTGATCTCGGCGGCGGCCGCCTCGCACGCTTCCTTCTTGCGGCTCGATACAACGACCTGCGCGCCGTGCTCGGCGAGACGTCCGGCGATCGCCCGGCCTATGCCCCTTGTCGAGCCCGTGACAACAGCCACCTTACCGGTGAGATCGAAGAGATTCATGATTCCTCCCGACTGCTCTTCGCGAGAGCAGCATGTTTTCGTTGTGCCGCAACGCATCAAAAAATATGTGTTGATGATACCATGCGCATAGTTATTGTCGAGTCTCGCACTGGGGAGTACAGCGGTGGACATCTCCGACGAAGACATGCTGGCGCGGCTGCCGGGCATTCGCATCGATCACGACAACAAGGCGTATTATCGCGGGCTGCTACAGCATCGCCTGCTTTTGAATCGCTGCAAGACTTGCGGCACATGGCATTCGCCGCCACGCGCCACGTGCCCCAAATGCTGGTCGTGGGATCTGGTGCCGACCGAGATCAGCGGTAAGGGCCGCGTCTATCTCTTCAGCTTCCGCAACGGCGTTCCCGCGCATGGCAACCCTTCGGAGCCTTCTGCGGTGGCGGCGATCGAGCTTCCGGAGGGCGTGCGCTTTACGACGACGATCGTCAATTGCCCGAAAGCGGACATCAGAATCGGAATGCCGGTCGCGCTTGTCTGGGTTGAAGAGGACGGAATGCCCATGCCCGCCTTTCAGCCCGCTTCAAACTGAACCCGCCCCCGTCGGCACGCCATCCAGAGAGCGAATCATGACGACAGCAAGATTTCCCGCACGAGACAAAGTTGCAATCGTCGGCTTGGGATCGACGCAGTACACACGCGATGGCGGCAAGACGGCGCCGGCGCTCGCCATCGAAGCATCGCAACAGGCCATCCGCGATGCGGGGCTGAACGCACAGGACATTGATGGGCTTATCGGCGGCTCGTGGAATGCCTCGCCGGCGCCGGTCTACATGCAGGCCGCGCTGGGTATCGAGGAAGTGACCTGGACGGTCCATCATCTTATCCCGTTCGCGACCCTGGTTATTTCGGCGATGAACGCGGTGTTTTCCGGCGTCTGTACGACCGCACTGGTCTATGCCGGCCTGAACCGCATGCCCGGCCTTTCGCAATCGGCGTCGAAGGACCCTTTCCGCCAGCGCATGGTCAACAACCTGGGAGGCCTCCAGTTGAACGGGCGCCAGATTCCCGGCCTGTCTTCGAGCTACAGCGGCTGGATGCAGCGCTATATGCACCAATATGGCGCCACGCGTGAGGACTTCGGCCGCCTCTGCATCAGCGATCGCAGCTACGCGGCAGACAATCCGCGCGCGATCTTTCGCAACACCCCTCTGACCATGGAGCAATACCTCGACGCACGGATGGTCCGCGAGCCGATGTGCATGCTGGACATGGATATCCCGATCGACGGTGCCGATGCGATCGTCATCACGACGGTGGAGCGCGCCCGCGACCTGAAGAAGAAGCCGGTGATCATCCACGCCGCAACCTACGGGCAGGTCATCCATGCCGAAGACGACCAGATGCCGAGCCTCGACAACTTCAGCAAGCACGCGGTCATGCGCAATCTATGGCCCAAGAGCGAACTTACGCTCAAAGACATGGACATCTTCTTTCCGTATGACGGGTTCTCGATCATCTATATGAACGACATCGAGATGGCGGGCTACTGCAAGCGAGGCGAGGCACCGGATTTCGTCAAGAGCAACTGGGACGCGAAGACCAATCGCTTCAAGATCAACGATAAGATCCTGGTGAACCCGCATGGCGGCGCGCTGTCGGAAGGCGGCAACCAGTCGGCCGGCCATGTGCGCGAGGCGATCACGCAGCTGCGCGGTGAGGCCGGCGCACGCCAAGCTCAGAACGAGTTGAAGAACGCGCTGCTTATCTCGGGAAGCCTGTTCTTCAACACGGTGGGGCTGGTCCTGCGCACGGAATAGCGCGCGTACTCAGCGCGCCAGGAAGGCAGTCGTTGCTTCCTTGATGCGGCGCGCGGCCTCGTCGGGGCCGCT
>Ga0207667_10008819_pt1 | contig 11940 bp, 9 predicted proteins | sample KBSCornC52_FD_184301 | JGI IMG/M metagenome (GOLD analysis project Ga0207667, IMG submission 184301) | Corn rhizosphere microbial communities from Kellogg Biological Station, Michigan, USA - KBS Corn C5-2 (SPAdes) (version 2) | ecosystem: Host-associated > Plants > Roots > Rhizosphere > Soil ...
CGTACGACCAGGTCTACAGCCGCGCGAGCGCGACCAACCTCGAGAGCCAGAACCGTCAGGCCAGCGCCACCGTCATCAGCCAGGCCACGACGCCGGTGCTGCCGTCCTCGCCCAAGGTGCCGTCGGTCCTGGTGCTGGGCTTCCTCGCGGCGCTGGCGCTGGGCATCGGCACCGCGCTGCTGCAGGAGCAGTTCGACAAGCGCATGCGCACCACGTCGGACGCCTTCGACTTCCTCGGCCTGCCGGTGATCGGCATCATGCCGAGCCCGACGATGAACCGTCGTCTCAAGGGACAGATGGCCATGATCCAGGACCGTGTCGTCTCAGGGCGACGACTTCCGGCGCCAGAAAAGGGGCAAGCATGAACGCCAAGATGGAAGCACCCGACCTCTACCTCGGCGACAGCCAGAGCTTCGAGGGCGCGGCCAAGACGAAGTCGATCGGCGAGCTGATCCAGGACGCCCGCAACCTGTCGGCGGACGACCTCGACCGGATCGGCCGCTACCAGCGCGAGAACGACATGCGCTTCGGCGAGGCCGCGATCGCGCTCGGCCTGGCCGACACCGAGGACGTGCTGCAGGCGCTCGCGCAGCAGTTCAAGTACGCCTACGCCGACGAGGAGACGCGCAAGGCCGCGCCCGAGCTGGTCATGCTGAACCAGCCGTTCGGCCACCAGGCCGAGGCGTTCCGCGCCATCCGCAGCCAGATCCTGATGCGCACGCAGGGCGAGAAGGGCACGCGCCGGCCGCTGGCCGTCGTGAGCCACGACACCGGCGACGGCAAGACCTTCTTCTGCGCCAACCTGGCCGTCGCGCTCGCGCAGCTGGGCGGCAAGGTCGTGGTCATCGATGCCGACATGCGCGGCGCGCGCCTGGACCAGGTGTTCGGCGTGCCGGGCGGCGTCGGACTGTCGGGCGTGCTGTCGGGCCGCGGCGGCAAGGGCGTCGTCAAGTCGGTGCCGGGCATCCCGAACCTGTACGTGATCCCCGTCGGCGTGCAGCCGCCCAACCCGCTTGAGCTCGTCGAGGGCCCCAGCTTCGGCATGCTGCTGCGCGAGGTCTCGATCAAGTTCGACCACGTCATCGTCGACACGCCCGCCGGCTGCTTCGGCAGCGACGGCGTGGTGATCGCGTCGCGCTGCGGCTCGGCGCTGGTCATCTCGCGCAAGGACGCCAACAAGGTCACGCGCCTGCAGGAGCTCGTGGGCTCGCTGCAGGCCGGCAACGTGCGCCTCGCCGGCGTGATCATGAACGAGCTGTGATCGTGCGATGACCCTCGTGGACCGGCTGACAGCGCCGCGAACCTGGCCGTGGTGGATCTGCGCGCTGGGCTTGCTGGCGCTCTATGTCCCGACGCTGTGGGACCTGACGAACAACATCTGGCTCGCCAGCGACGAGCAGAGCCAGGGCCCCATCGTGCTGGCGATCTGCGCCTGGCTGATCTGGCGCGCGTGGGATCGCATCGACGACGAGGCGGCCAGCCGGCCGCGGCCCGTGCTGGGCTGGGTGCTGGTGGCGCTCGCACTGCTGTTCTACACCTTCGGCCGCTCGCAACGCATCCTGAGCTCGCAGGCGCTGTCGGCCATCTTCATGCTGCCGGGCCTGGTGCTGCTGCTGCGCGGGCCGCGCCAGCTGCGCGCGGCCGCGTTCGCGCTGTTCTTCATGATCTTCATGATCCCGCTGCCGGCCACCTTCGTCGACGCGATCACGCAGCCGCTCAAGCTCGCGGTGTCCAGCGTGGCCTCGCAGGTGCTCTACGCCGCGGGGTACCCGATCGCGCGCACCGGCGTGATCCTGCAGATCGGCCAGTTCCAGCTGCTGGTGGCCGATGCCTGCTCGGGCCTGCACACGCTGTTCTCGCTGGAGGCGATGGGGCTGCTGTACCTGAACGTGGTGCGCCACACCTCTCTGCTGCGCAACATCATGCTGGCCATCCTGATCGTGCCGATATCGTTTTGCGCGAACGTGATCCGCGTGATCGTCCTGTCGCTGATCACCTACTACTTCGGCGACGAGGCCGGCCAGGGCTTCCTGCAGCACCAGGGCGCGGGCATGGTGCTGTTCATGACGGCGCTGGTGTTCATCATCGCGGCGGACTCCGGTCTGCGCTGGCTCTCTGCCCGGTCCATCGGGAGGTCCCAAGGTGCCTGACGCCGTTCTCACTCGACGCGCCATCATCGCCGCCGTCCTGATGGCCGCCGCCGCGGGCGCGGGCCAGGCGATGGTGCCGACCAAGCGGATGGCCCAGCTGCGCGGCCCGTTCAAGCTGGACGACCTCGTGCCATCCACGTTCGCGGGCTGGCAGGTCGACCCGCGCGCCGTGGGCGGCATCGTCAATCCGCAGACCGAGGAGTTGCTGAACAAGCTGTACAGCCAGATCCTCAACCGCGTCTACGTCGACCCCTACGGCCACAGCATCATGCTGTCGATCGCCTACGGCGCGGACCAGGCCGACGACGACGTGCAACTGCACTACCCCGAGGTCTGCTATCCGGCGCAGGGCTACCGCGTCAACACCAGCCACCTGGGCGAGGTGCCGACCACCCAGGGCCTGATCCACGTGCGCCGGCTCGAGACCCAGCACCTGGACCAGTTCTTCGAGCCGGTGACGTACTGGACGGTGGTCGGAGACGAGCAGAGCCTGAGCGGCTGGGACCGCAAGCTCTCCGAGATCCGCCACGGCCTGAAGGGCGAGATCGTCGACGGCCTGCTGTTCCGCGTCTCGAGCCGCGACCGCAATTCGAAGCAGGCCTTCGCGCTGCAGGCGGACTTCATCCGCGACATCGTGCAGGCGATGACGCCCAAGGCGCGGCGACAGCTGGCCGGCCTCGGCCAGGCGTAGCGCGAGGGTGGCATGAACATCGTCTACGCCGTCAAGATCTTCGGGGCGCTGGTCATCGTCCTGGGCATGCTGCGCCTCGTCGCGGGCAAGGGCCTGAAGCAGGTGATGGCGCCACAGGACTGGAAGGGCGCCTGGCCGGTGGTCATCGGCACGCTGTTCGTCTCGTGCTTCTCCGTGACCCAGCCGCTGTTCTTCGTCACCTACGCGATCTGGGCGATCTTCGCGCCGCGCTTCTTCGGCAAGGGCGGCCAGGGCCGGCTTCCGGCCTACGTGCTGCTGGCCTGCATCAGCCCGCAGTTCTCGATGGAGCTGGAGAACGTGGCCGGGCTGCGCGACGTCATGCGGCTGGACACGTTCCGCATCATCGAGCTGGTGATCCTGGTGCCCGCCGCGGTCGCCCTGGTCGCACGCCGCGAGCGTTCGCCCTGGCCGTGGTGGCTGGTGGTCAGCGACATCGCCACCGGCATCTACACGCTGTACTGGATCATGCAGCTGTTCGGGCACCTGAGCGTGACCGCGCTGTCGCGCGAAGGCCTGCAGGTGATGCTCGACACCGTGCTGCCGTACTACGTGATCTCGCGCGGCTGCGTGAAGACCGAGATGCGCCAGCGGGTGCTGTCGGTGCTGCTGTTCGGCGCGGCCTACCAGGCCCTCGTCGCGATCGCCGAGGCCCTGTCGCGCCACGTGCTGTACGGCCAGCTGCAGTACCTGTACGGCACGCGCTGGAACCTGCTGGGCGCCATGACGCGCGGCGACTGGGTGCGCGCGCAGGCGGCCTTCTCCGGCCCGCTGGTGATGGCGATGCTGGCGCTGTTCGCGATCGGCGTGTGGTTCGTGCTGCGGCCCGTGGCGAAGTCGCGGGCCTATGCGATGGTCGGCCTCGTCCTGCTCGGCGGCCTGCTCGCCACGTTCAGCCGCGGCCCGCTCCTGGCATTGGGCATCCTCGTGGTCGGCCTGACCTGCCTGCGCTTCCTGAGCGCCCGGCGCTTCCTGCTGCTCAGCTTCGTCGTGGTGGTTGCCGGTGCCATCGCGTGGAGCGCCGGCCTGGGCGATTCCCTGGTCGAGGCGATCAATGCCACGAGCGCCGACAAGCAGGCCGACTTCAACGTCGTCTACCGCCAGGAACTGCTCAAGACCTCGGTCGCGCTGATCCAGCAGAGCCCGTGGTTCGGCGTGCCGAACTACCTCGACCAGATGACCAACCTGAAGCAGGGCGACGGCATCGTCGACCTGGTCAACACCTACCTGATCGTGACGCTGAACGTCGGCGTGGTGGGCCTGGCGCTGTTCATCGTGCCCTTCCTGGTGGCCCTGGGCGGCCTCGCGGGCCACCTGCCGCAGGAGCCCGGCGCGTTGCGCCGGGAACGCCTCGTGTGGATCCCCCTGACCCTGGCGGTCATGGCGGCGGTGTTCACGGTCTCGCCCGTGTCGATCATTCGGTCGCTGCTGGTCTGGACGGTGGCCATTGCGCTTGCCAGCTTGCAAGACGGGCTGACCGCGCGGCGCCGCGACGCGCTGGAGATGGCGACGATCGTCCCGCTGGAGGCCTGATGCACGCCGACCAAGGGCGCCCCGGCGAGCCGGGCCTGCGCACGCCGCAGGTCAGCGTGCTCATGCCGATGCGCAACCCGGGCCGTTTCATCGAGGCGGCCGTGGACTCGATCCTGTCCCAGGACTGCCGCAGCCTCGAACTGGTCATCCTCGACGACGGCTCGACGGACGGCAGCCGTCAATACGTCGATGGCCTGGCCGACGCGCGCGTGCGCGTCGTCGACGGCCCGCGCAGCGGCATCTCGGCGTGCATGAATCGCGGGCTCGAGCTGGCGCGCGGCGACATCGTGATGCGCTGCGACTCCGACGACGTCTATCCGCCCGGGCGCATTGCGGCGCAGCTCGAATTCCTGCGCACGCATCCCGGCTTCGTCGCCGTCTGCGCCCCGTTCACGGTGATGGGCCCGCGGGGCGAACACGCCGGGTCGCCGCGCATCGCCCCGGAGACGACCGACGAGGACGTCGCCGGCGACATCCTGGCCAGCAAGCTGCGGACGCACCTGTGCGCCTTCGCATTCCGCCGCGACGCGTTGCCGCGCGTGGGCACGTTCCGACCCTTCTTCCAGACGGCCGAGGACATCGACTTCCAACTGCGGCTCGCCGCCGCCGGCCCGGTCGGCTTCCTGCCGGCCAGCGCCTACGCGTACCGACTGCACGACGCCTCGATCACGCACTCGCAGGCGTCCGTGCTGCGCCAGTTCTTCGAGGCGACTGCCTATGCGATGGCGCGCGAGCGCCTCGCCACGGGCTCGGACGCGCTGATGCGCGGCGAGAGCGTGGCGCTGCCGCAGGTGACGGACGGTGCGCACGCGCCCGATCGGTCGGGGCGGCAGATCTCGCAGCTGCTGGTGGGTGAGGCCTGGCGCCGCTTCCTGGACAAGGATCGGTCGGGCGCCCTGCACACCGCGTGGCGCGCCGTGCTGGCCAGCCCCGGGCACGTCGATGCGTGGCGCTCGCTGCTGCTGGTGGGCATCAAGCCGCACCGATGAAAAAAGGGGCGCACGCCGTGGCGCCGCCCCTTGTGCCCTGTCGGGACCCGCAGGTCAGAAGTTCGTCGCCTTGACGGCCGTGGACTTCAGGATGGGCACCACCGTCTTGCCGAACGCCGTGAGGTCGCTGTCCGTCTTGTAGATGCCGCACTTGGTGGTCATGCTGAAGCCGTTGTCGTCCGACGCGCAGGCCTGCAGGTTGTTGTCGTCCCACGACCAGGGCATCCAGCCCCAGCCATTGGCTTCCGCGTCCGTGATGATCTTCTGGGGCGTGACCATCGTCGGGCTCGGGCCGATGTTCTTGCCCGGGCCGAACTCGCCGATGATCAGCGGCAGGCCGGTGGCCTTGAGCTGGCTCAGCGCCGTGGTGTAGTCCTGCATCCACGTGGCCGTGGCGGGGAAGTGGAAGCCGCCGTAGACATGCACGTCGAACAGGATGTTCTTCTGCGGGTCGGCCGCCAGCACCATGGCGCCGTACTTGATGATGTCCTGGGCGTCCTGGCCGCAGCCGCCGGAGTCCACCACCAGCGTGCCCGTGTAGCCGGCCGCGCGCATGCGATGGATGGCGGTGATGTAGCTGTCGCGCCAGATGGTGCTGTTGGCCGGGCCCCATTCGTTGGCGATGTTGATCAGGCCGGTGGTGTTGAGCTGCGTCCAGGTGGACGCCTGCGCGACCCAGGTGTCGACGATGGCGGTCAGCGAGGCCGGGTCGGCCTTGCAGGTGCCCGTCCAGTTGCCGGGGATCGGGACGATCTTGTTGGCCAGCATCTCCGACGAGACGATGTTCCAGTTGTAGCTCGTGGCCTTGGTGAAGCTCAGCACCACCCGCTCGGTGTTCGCGCCGCTGAGCGGCAGGCCGGTGGCGGTGCCGTAGCTGTCCCAGTGGTTGCGGTTGACGCCGCGGATGCGGAACTCCAGGCCGTTCGGGTCGTACAGCTTGCCGCCGGCCACGAAGAAGCCCTTGCCCGTGTTGCCGGCAGGACGCGCCATGACGGCCTGCGAGACGGCCTTGGTGACGAGGGGCTGCGCCTGGTCGGCGCTGGCCACCACGGTGCCGTTGCTGCTCGTGTCGTTGCTGCCCGTGGCCGGCGCCGCGGGCGCGGCGGCCTGCGCGTCGGTCGACGGCGCCGTCGTGCCGGTCGTGGTGCTGCCCGAGGAGCCGGACGGATCGACCGCGACCACCGCGGCTTGGTTGGTGGTGGCGTAGGCCTCGCTCGAGGCCGCGGCGGCGGTGTCGGACGCGCTCGTGCTGGTGCTCGTGGTGACGGGCTCGACCGTCGGCGATGGGGTGTCGCCGGTGCCGCCGCCACCGCAAGCGGTGATGGCGGCCGTGGTCAGGGCCAGGGCAATGCAGGTTGCCATGCGGAGACTGGGATTGCTTTGAGACATGGAGATTGTGGTCTGAATCCAGGCGCGATGCAGGCATCCCTGCAATCGTTCGCAGGCGGCCGTACGGCATGTCGTGCTGATCGGTCTTGCGACGGTCCCGATCAAGCTCGTCGTGTAACGAGATGTCTTCGGATCTGCGTGCCGGCTCGGAAACAAGATGCGTGTTTCCGCGTTCGCCCTTGCCTATTTATTCGGCAGCGACGCAGGCGCGTTGAGTCGTCGAACACACGAGAAGGCCTGTGTTCGAGAACTAATTCAGGCGCGTGACCGAGTCTTCGCTCGGCCATGGGCCTGCGATCAAGAATCCCCCTCCACCTCGTTCGAAAAGTGCAGGCGCATGGTGCCTGTGCATCGGCTGCGTTGACACCCTTGGAGGTATCTCGATGTATCCATTGGACACGGGATGCTGAACGCCTGCCCAGCGCGGATCGGTCGATTTCGCGGCCCGGATGCGCGCGCGCTCACGGCTGCGACCCCGCGTGCGCCTGGACATGCGCGATGTGACGATCGCGTGACGCCGCACCGCGCTCCCGCGCGATACGGCAAGGGGCATCAGGAGGCCGCTATCTTTTCGTTGCCATTTAGTGCCGCCTCGAACAGGCGCGCGGAGCGTTCCCAGCTCGAATCGGCGACGGTGCGTGCAGCGCCCTCGGACAGTGCGCGCCATTGGGCCGCATCGAGCCGCAGGATGCGCAGCACCGCGGCCGCGAGGCCGGCGACGTCGTCGACGGGCGCGAGCGCGCCGTTGACGCCGTCGACGATCGCCTCGACCGGCCAGCCGGTGCGCGTGGAGACCACCGGCGTGCGGCAGGCCATCGCCTCCATGGCCATCAGGTTGAAGCCTTCGGTCTTGCTGCACGTGAGCCACACGTCGCAGCTCGCATAGACCTCGCGCAGCGCTGCCTGCGGGGCCTGCAGCGTGAGCGCGATGCCGTCGAGGCGGTCGCGGTACGCGGCCGGTGCGTCGGAGCCGAGCGCGACGACCTCGACCTCCGGCAGCGCCTCGCGCACCCGCGCGATCACTGCGAGCGCGATGTCGAAGCTCTTGTTGTCGTTCTCCGAAAAGAGGGTGCCGAGCCGGGGCCGCGCGTTGCGCGCGCGCGGCGGCGCGAAGAACAGCGTGCGATCGACCGCGTTCGGCACGATCGTGCAGCCCTGGCGATTGCCGTCGGCCGCGATCGCGTCGGCGAGCCAGCGCGCGACCGCGATCTTCTGGAAGTCGGAACGGTAGGTCGCCACCACGCGGTCGACGGGCTGGTGTCGGAACACCTCGTGGCCCTGCACGAAGTAGACCTTGCGGCCCTTGGCGGCGGGCATGGCGGCCACCATCTCGGCCGTCTCCCACCAGGTGGCCACGATGACGTCCGCATCGGGGACGTCCGCCGCGAGCACGCGGCGCGGACGTTCGAGCAGGTGCACGGGCACGCCGGTACCGTCGAAGTGCGACGGCGGCTGCGGGCGCACGGCCACCGGCGGCAGGCGCAGCTTGCGGCGCAGGTCGGCCCAGCGCCCGCGCGTCGCGCGCGGCGGTGCCACCACCTGCACGTCGTGCCCGAACGCCTGCAGGTACTTCGCATGGAGGGCGACGACGCGGATGCCGCCGGTCATGTTCAGGGGTGGGCAGACAAAGGTGATCTTCATTCTTGGCAGGGCGCGGGAAGGGGAGCGGGGCACGGGAGCGGGCGCCGCGCGGGAAAGCAATCGGCGTTCCGCGCGCGGCCGGGGCGGGCGGGGCGGGCAGGGCGCGGGCCATCGTATAGGATGCCGGGCCGCGATCGCCTCGCAGCCGCCGCGCGGATGCGGTGATCCCCGGAATCGGGGAGCGGCCGGCGCCCGGAACGCCCCGGCCGCGCCAACTCGGCCGCAAAATTGCTAGCGGCTGCCCGAAGACGGCGAACCTGCCGTGCCGGATCCCCGAACCTGCCGCCTCCATGACCCCTGCCCCGACGATTCCCGCGACCGGCCCCGGCGCCTCCCGGCACGCCGCCGGCGACCGCGTCGGCATGGTCGTCATCGGCCGCAACGAAGGGGCCCGCCTCGTGCGCTGCCTGGAGGCCTGCGCGCGCGAGGGCGGCCCCGTCGTCTACGTCGACAGCGGTTCCACCGATGGCTCGCCCGAGGCCGCGCGCCGGCTCGGCGCCGCGCCGGTGAGCCTGGACATGTCGATTCCCTTCACCGCGGCGCGCGCCCGCAACGAGGGCTTCGCCGCGCTGATGCGCCTGCATCCGGGCACGGCGCGCGTGCAGTTCCTGGACGGCGATTGCGAGCTCGCGGCGGGCTGGTTGGCCGCTGCTGACGCCTTCCTGGATGCGCATCCCGAAATTGCCGCAGTGTGCGGCCGCCGGCGGGAAAGATTTCCGGAGGCGTCCGTCTACAACCGCCTGTGCGACATCGAATGGAACACGCCGGTGGGCGAAGCGCTGGCCTGCGGTGGTGACGTCCTGATACGTTCGCAACCACTTGCTGCTGTGGGCGGCTACCGCGACGACCTGATTGCCGGCGAGGAACCCGAGTTGTGCGTGCGCCTGCGCGCCGCCGGCTGGAAGATCTGGCGGCTGGGGCACGACATGACCTGGCACGACGCGGCGATGACGCACTGGCTGCAATGGTGGCGCCGCAACGTGCGCTCGGGCCACGCCTTCGCGGAGGGCGCCGCGCTGCACGGCGCGCCGCCGGAGCGCCACTTCGTCGCCCAGGCGCGGCGCGCGCTCCTGTGGGGCGGCGCGCTGCCGATCGCGCTGCTCGCGGCGACGCTGGCCTGGTGGCCGCTGGCGCTGCTGTGGCTGGCCTATCCATTGCAGTGGCTGCGCGTCGCGCTCAAGCTGCGGCGCGCGGGCCAGCCGATCCCGTGGACGCAGTCCGCCTTCTTCCTGCAGGGCCGCTTTGCCGAGGCGACGGGCGCCTTGCGGTTCTGGTGGGGCCGCACGACCGAACGCAGGAGTGCCATCATTGAATACAAGTGAATCGGGCGCACGCGTGCCGCAGGCCGCGTGCAGGGAGATGGCGCGATGAGCGTGCTGGCTTTCATTGCTTGCTGGATCCTCGCGGTGGCCGCGTTGCCGCTCGCGCTGATGGTGGGCGTGTTCGTGCTGCAGGTCGCCGCGGCCGCATGGACGCGCGCGAGCGCCACCGCGCGCAGCCGCCAGCACGTCACCCGCGGGCGCGTCGCGGTGCTGGTGCCGGCGCATGACGAGGCCGCCGGCATCGCGCGCACGCTGGCGGCGGTGCTGCCGCAGCTGGGCGAGCACGATCGCATCCTGGTCGTGGCCGACAACTGCAGCGACGACACCGCGGCCATCGCGCGTGCCGCGGGCGCGCGGGTGCAGGTGGTCGAGCGCACGCACGCCACCGATCGCGGCAAGGGCTTCGCGCTGGCCTTCGGCGTCGATGCGCTGCGCGCCGACCCGCCGGGGCTGGTGGTGATCCTGGACGCCGACTGCGACCTCGCGCCCGGCGCGCTCGACGCGCTTTGCGACAGCGTCGTCAGCTACGACAGACCCGCACAGGCGCTGTACCTGATGAACGCGCGGCCCGACGCGCGCCTGCCGCGACGCATCGCGCAGTTCGCCTGGCGCGTGCGCAACTGGGTGCGTCCCGCGGGCTGGCGCCGCCTGGGCCTGCCCTGCCAGCTGATGGGCACCGGCATGGCGTTCACGTGGCCGATGCTGCGCAACGCCCCCCTGGCCAATGCCTCGATCGTCGAGGACATGAAGCTGGGCATCGACCTGGCTCTGGGCGGACGTCCGCCGCTGTTCTGCCCGCGCGCCGTCGTCACCAGCCTGTTCCCCGACACCGCCCGTGCCACGCAGACGCAGCGCACGCGCTGGGAGCACGGGCACCTGGAGATGATCGGACGCGAGGTGCCGGGCCTGCTGGCCGGCGCGTGGCGCCAGCGCGACCCGCGCCTGGTGGGCATGGCGCTGGACCTGTGCGTGCCGCCGCTCGCGCTGCTGGCGGCGCTGCTGGTGGCCGGCACGGTGCTGGCCGCCTTGCTGTCGTGGTGGATCGCCGACAGCGGTCCGGGGCTGGCCTACGGATTGCTCCTGGGGTGCTTCGGCGCGGCCGTGCTGCTGGCCTGGTGGGCGCGCGGACGCGATCTGGTGCGCCTGTTCGAATTGCTCTCGATCCCCGTGTACATCGCTGCCAAGCTGCCTGTCTACGCGCGCTTCGTGGTGCGGCGCGAACGGCGCTGGGTGCGCACCGACCGCGATTCGCCATGACCCGCCACGACCGGTCCTGCCGCACCGTCCCGATCCGCCCTGCCGCCTCGTCCGACCGGGGCGCATGGCAAACTGTCCGCCCCCGGGGCGGGCACGACGTCCCGAGTGATTGCCTGCCCTTCCCGATGATCGACCCCCCGAGCGCCGCCATGACACCTTCTTCCCGCCTCTTGCTGGCCACGCGGCCGGTCGCGGCACGCCGGGAGCGCTTTCATGGCTGAGGCCGCCACCCAGTGGCCGCGGCAGCCCTTGCTCAACGTATGGGCCGACGACCTCAGCATGGACGACCTCCTGGCGCGCCTTGCCTCCACCGGCGGCGTGGTGTTCACGGTCAATCCCGACCACCTGTACCACCTGCAGTACAACCCCGAGTTCCTGCGCGCCTATCGTTCGGCTGACATCATCACCGTCGACAGCCACTACGTGCGCCTCGCGCTGCGCGCGCAGGGCCGCGCGGTGACGCACCGGCTGACCGGCTCGGACATCGTGCCCGCGTTCTGTGCCCGCCAGGCCGCGGACGAGCGCACGCGCATCTTCCTGCTGGGCGCCGGGCCGGGCGTCGCGCAGAAGGCGCGCGAGGCGCTCAACCGCAAGGCCGGCCGCGACCTGGTCGTGGGCGCGCACGGGCCGTCGATGAATTTCGTCAACGATGCCGCCGAGATCGAAGGCGTGCTGACGATGATCAAGGACAGTGGCGCGAACGTGCTGATGGTCGGCCTGGGCGCCCCCAAGCAGGAGATCTGGATCGCGAAGTACCGCCATCGCCTGCCGCAGGTCAAGGTGATGCTGGGCGTCGGCGCGACGATCGATTACGAGGCCGGCGCCGTCAGGCGCGCGCCCGAGATCTATCGGCGCATCGGCCTCGAATGGGCATACCGCGTGGCTTCCGAGCCGCGCCGGTATCTGATGCGCTACGTGCGCAGCTCGAAGTTCCTGTGGTGGATGCTGAT